>Ga0163217_1109978_pt1 | contig 10886 bp, 17 predicted proteins | sample SynspAceP_FD_185933 | JGI IMG/M metagenome (GOLD analysis project Ga0163217, IMG submission 185933) | Saline lake microbial communities from Ace Lake in Antarctica - Synechococcus sp. Ace-P (PacBio error correction) | ecosystem: Environmental > Aquatic > Non-marine Saline and Alkaline > Saline ...
GACCCGTGCTAACTTCTCTCAATCAAAGCTCACGAACTTTGGGATCTCCTCCGAAGTGTGCGGTAAGTTTGTGTACTTGTTTGACTGTTTTAAGCCCTGTGCCATCTTTTCCGTCGCTTCTCCAGATCAATCTGGATGAGGCGGAAGACAAGTGCCGACCATCACCGACAAATTGCTTCACGCGAACATAAGGGACATAGTCTATATTATCACGCATGATCTCATTCACTACTATCAAGGAAAGGTTTATATTACTTCCCTCCGAAGAGGTGATAGTATATCTGTTCATTCCTGTCCCAATACCCGCGGCCTCACCCATCGATCAGCATATCTTCAAAACCGATATCGCCGTAATTGCAATCCAACCATTTTCGAAAACATTTGCCGGTTGCAACAACTCGTCAACAAGGTAACCCTGGAAACAGCTTTCACCGCGCAATAAGTTCGGCCATCTGCCGCACATATTTGTTTCCACGACCGCCAATGAATGGGGCCAGACCCACCTAACTGGTGGCGCCCCGGACGATTTGTGAAATGAGATGCACCTGCGACCCCTCGTCATTCGTAAATTTGGGTAACCGGTACGCGCCCAAAGCCCAAAAAAACAAAAGCACTTCATCGGAATCGACGCAGCGCGCCACAGAATGCGGTACGCCACACGGTTCAGCCCCAAGTACTTTTGCAAGCTACCGCGAAAACCACACTAAGCCAAAGGAGTGTATAAACATCCGGTCATTTGAGGCTTGCAAAACGATCCGCCATTTGGTTCAGCTTCGACGTGCGTCTCGCGGGCACTATTGAGGCTGTAAGTATAACATGGTTGTGGTAGTATCCAAGACCGGTTATGAGATTTGCTTTGCCTGCATTTTGCTCGCCAAATGCGGGGGCAGACGCCCAAAAAGCCAACGGAGCACAATTTCCCGCAGTTGGCCACACGGTATCAACGGATTCAGAGAATGGAAACATGCAGCCCGTGACAAGCTGTGCACCAGGGAGAAACTGCGCTCTGCAACATGGCACAGAGGTCAGTAGTCAAAGCAACAGAATAACGTTGTTTCGTTCACTGGTGAATTTTGGCGATTTCGCAAGCCCCCCCCCCCCCCTTGTTCGCCGGGAAAAAAAAAAAAAAAGCCTAAATTCCCCACCCCCCGATTTGGGGGGCTTTTTTTTTTTAAAGGTTTGGCAACCTTTTGGCAATCCGTTGTAGCCAGATGTTGTAAACGATGATTGCATGTATCATGGGCCCACCAAGCGTCAATAAGCGGTCGAATCTCCGTGACTAAAGTGGTTTCCATTCGACACCAAGTGCAATCGATCGTCAAACGAAATAAGGTCGGTGTTTGAATACGAGCGCATTCCTTCATATCGAATACAAACTGATGCGCTCCAGTTTCAGGCAAACCACCCTCGAGGATTGCGCATCCATCACTTTAATCAGTCTGCTCTGATCGCCGCAGACGACAAACCGGGTTTTTCGAATGGCGCACGAATATTTGAAGTTCTGGCCACGGGTTGGTCGGTAAATGCCCAATCCAGCTGGCCCCAACCATCTGGCTGCAAGATCAAGAAAAATACATTCGGCGCGTATTTTCTGCGGCTTCGCCAGTCTGTCGCTGGCCTTAAACCCATGCATAAGTTCCGATAGCCGTAAGGCGCGCCTTCCTGAAATATTCACCCATGTAGTCTTTGCAAAGCCCTAGGGATTTTTTCCCGGCAGGGCCAATCTGTCACCATGAACTTGCGCGCGTTTTGCGTAGCATCTGAGCATTGTCATGGATTTGAATCTGATCAAATTGAGGGTCCAAGCAGCGCGGCTCCCCCCGCCACCTAGTAGGATCATGAACTTGCTGGATTGGCTGAAATCTCGGTCGGCAGTTCCCTCGGCAACTTTGCGCGGGATGCATCCACACAGACGGCGGTCCGGATATGTCCATCACGATTCCATGTCGTGCTCGACCATCAAATGGTCATTCCTAACTCTTCCTTCAGGTCAAACAACCGCCCGATATTTCACGCTCTTCCTGATTACATCTCCCGTACATTTCATCGAGCAGTCAGAACTTCGGGTTCACCGCCAGCGCAACGCCCCAACTCCACCCGCTTTTGTTGGCCATAAGACAAGGTGCCTACAGTGTGGTCTCCTCAAATTCTCGATTTCCAGAAGTCGATGAATCTTCTTCTCCCAGCTCCGTGCCTTAATTTCCTCGTTTTCGGGCCTTGCCCTAGAAAAAATTGCAGCCGACAATGGGCCCTGCGCGCACTGCGAATGGCAGGCCGACCAGAAATGTTGTTCACGACAGTTTCATGTTTTGAAAACTGCGAGGTTCTGAAAAGTTCGCGCCATACCCAGCGCCGCATTTCATGAGTTGGCGATGGTGATGTTCCCTTCCATCAAATGTAACACGTCCCGATGACAAAGGTAGAACCGAGGCTTGATCAAATTGATAAACGTCGTTTGCCGCACCGTTTGGGCCGATCAGAGCTATAATTTGCCCCTTTCACAGTCAGGTCGATAATCAACCGCAACTAGCCGCCGAACCTCTTCGTGCACTCCTTCTAGTTCAGAAAACTCATGACAGCCACCTTGCGCCGTTTTTTTGTAGTGGCTTGATTCGTCGCGCCATCGGACTGCGTTTCCCCTTTAGCAATCCCGAGGTAAAATTCCTGAACATTCCGGGTTGCCCGCAGCTTTTCTGCGGACCGTCCCAGCAAGATGCGACCGTTTTCCATGCATGTAAGCCTGACGTTTGTGATCTCGAGTGAAGCTGGGCGTTCTGTCAACTAACAGAAACTGTATCGCCAAATCTTTGTTCAGGGCTATGAACTAGCCTAGAAGATGTCGTGTTATGAATGTGTGGGCAAGCCCCAGCGAGGGATCGTCCAAGCCATCAGAACTTTTGATGCGCATCAAAGCCCGGCCAATGGCGAACCATCTGCTGCTCCCCCCGACAGATAGCCAGCGGATTTTGATGGCGTCGCCCTTCACGCTGGGGAAGAGTTTCGTAAACCGCTCAGACCTGTCCCGGCTTCTCCGCCCGTGAACGGGTGAACCGCCAAATAAGCAGATTTTCCTCGACGGTCAGAGTGCCGAAAAAAGGGGCTACGGCCCTCGGGCCCCTGAATGACCCATCCGCGCACGATGTCACTGGCCGCCCCGTCGAGGCTCTCCGTCAGCAAAAATGCCTTGCCGAAACGATCTCCCGGTCCTCCTTCCCGAGAACGCTCCGCTGATCGCCTTAAGAAGTCGTGGATTTTGCCCGCCCCCTGTTGGGAGCCCAACAATGAGACCACGCGCCTTTTGGAACTGATGGGGACACATCCCGCCTGCTTCGATTGCCCGATCATAAAGTCCTGCACATTCCGGGCTCAAGCATCGCCGACCTTCATGTGCTCGCAATGCCTGAAGTAAATGTTACAGGAATTTTTTAAACAGATATCTCGCGCAGAGCCAGCTTTTCGATCATGCAACACCTCAATGAGTTCTTAGAACGTCACGTCATACCTCCCGTCTCATTAGGATATAGCGTGCGGCAATTTTGACGTTGCTCCGACGCACTTAAATGAATTCATCATTGAACAAGGGCATCTGAACCTGAGCTGTCAATGCTTTTTCATGGCTCAACAGGAAGAACCGCATGCGCGACTCAACAAAGTTCTCGTAAAGCTAGAATACCCACAGGAGGGGATTGTGCAGATGTCGCTGTGCCGTGGGGCCGGCGATGAACACGTTGGACAATGGGAAATGCTCGACGCTTAGAATGCGCTTCACGAACTCCGTTACTACCCTCCCGTGCGTTGATTGTCACCGGTGAAGGCCATAAGTATTTTGGCGGCGGCGCACAATCTGAAATATTTCACCGGGATCCGGACTTCACCGCTTACCAAAATCCTGCGGCAGCGGAACGATTCTGATGTCTTCGGGCAACTGCGGGCACTGCCTGCCCCACAATCGCAGCCCATAAACGGGCCACGCGCTCGGCGGTGGTATGGAAATGGCTGTCGCTTGTGATTTTCGCTTGATAGCGCCGCCGCATTCATGGGCCCAGCCGGAAGGTCCGTTCGGGTTGGCGCCGCGAAACGGGATCCAGCAGCTGGTTAAACTGATGGCCAGGACACACGCCCTGGATTATGCTCTTGACCGTGAACGTAATAACCGCCGACGTAGCAGCACTTTCCTATGGTTGGTCCAGTTTCTGTCAGTGCACTGAAACGGCCCTTTTAACTGACGCGGTTAAATTTTGCTAGGAGGTCTCTGTCCCAGCGGCCCCTTTTTTCTGTTGGTATAACAAGCGCGCGACCTATCGCACGGAACGCTGTCGCAGGCAGAAAGTGAACGCCTATTGCGCTCGATGCAGTCTATGATCCGTTTCTCTAATGCTTGAATCGCGCGAGGGAATTTCGGCTTCGTAGAAAAGCGATGCGCATCGTTCGTGCTGGATGTGGACATCACAGGCAAATGAGTATCCAGCCCGTTGTTGAGACTTTCCCGAGAAGTAGTAATGGATGCAAATTCTGGATGCTGCTACAGACGAGTTTCCGCAGCTTGGATTTGAAACACATCGGATGTCAGCATTGCGAAACGCGGCCGGCATTTAGAAAGGCAGCATTTACCGTTACTTTATTGACAAGGCGGATTCTGCTAACGAAAGTTATTGAACGTGGTAATGTTTGGTCTGCTCTGCTGATTATGCAAAGCAACTCGCCCCTGATCGATGGTACACGTTCACCGGACTGCGATATATGATATGGCGGCATCTTAAACTGTAACATGCTGAGCCTGAATTATGCCGTCTGATGTTCATACAAGTGCGCGCAGCGCGCACTAACCTCGCGGGGAGCATTCTGTTCGTATCGACTCCAACAGCCAATACAGCATCGCGGCTCTTGATATCATCCGCGGGGTATTTCAGCGGTGAACTACGAACGCACCTGCCCTCCGCTGATCGTGAATCTGATTTAATGGGGGGGTCCGAACCATCAGATATGGGGTCCGTATTTGCGAAATGAGGGTGAATTTGGATCGGATACAAACTGCTGATTCCAAATTGTTGACATGGGTAAGGTGAATGGGGGCCGGAAAAAAGGTCGAATGTGATACGATCAACTGCAAGAGTTATAGAAAAGCAGAATGGGCACATTTGTCCGGATCAGAGGCACGCAGTGCTAGGAAAGGTCGCATCATGATAGATACCGGCAAATGGCGCAGCGTGTGGGACGTGCCAGTGTTTTTGATTCTGTTCGGGCGACGGTACGGCGCTCGCCTGAAAAAAATTGCTATCAAAATCACAGGAAGGGAGCTATCACCCTATGGACCCTCGAAAAAAGAGTAATTGTCCGCTTTGCCTCTGCATTCACCATCACGCGGTCCTAAAGGTTTGGCGGCACCGCATAGCCCTTTTGTCTGAAAACCGGGTTTGAAATATGCAGAGATCCGTTGGCGCCGCTGGCGATGACGGATTTGCATTTGTGGATGTCAAATTGGCCGCTGACCGTTGAGCGAATTGCTCATTGCATCTCGCTGGTGTCCCGGCCCTGGTTATTCACTCGGGCACGGTTTCAACAATATGTTAAGCGAGGTTGCCTTTGATGCGCCCCGGCGCTGGAGATTGAACCCGATTTGCATCTATTCAGTCCCAAACACTCCGGACTTTTCGAATTTGCCAGAGATTGACCCAGAAGCAGGCCTTGATCATACTGTACACAAGGCGGAACAACGGGCCTGCCCAAAGGGCGGCTTGTCAGCCACCCGCGCCGAGATTTGCGCGGATTCCGTCTACCGGATGGATCTTGGTGCACCCCCAACGATGCACTTCTTCATTGCATGGGCCCGATGTTTTCCACATGGGTTCAACCGATCAGTGTCTTGGCAAACTGATGAATGGGCGCCACGGTTCACATAGTGACGGTTATGATGCGCGTGGGCAATTGGTGAACATCATGGCCACACACAACGCTTGGCTGGTTTTGCTGGTTGATGCCCCGGCTCAACATTGAGCCCGTCATCGGAGATTTTGCGCGCGAGAGAAGACGCATCGTTAAAAGGAGGTTAGAGCCATTTGGAGGCAATGATCGATCTTGTTCCGCGTACCGTAGCTGCTGGATCTATCGCGGCTGAACGGAACCGGGTACTAAACAGCTTCGGGTTCCACCGAAACAGGTCTCGCCCGCCCCGGATCTGCTCGCCTGGATGTTTCCCCTGATGAATTAATCCAAGGGGCCTCTATCCAGCGGGGTTGAGCGCACTTGTTGACGCAATCTTTGTCGATGCTGACGGGCGCGAGGTGCCGGATGGTACGCCGGGGCGAATTGGCGGTCCGAGGCCCGACATTATTACAGCGGGTACTGGAATGGCCCAGAAAGCAAACGCAAGGATTTCCGGGGGGGGCGGTTTCACATGGGCGATATGTTTTGTTCAGCCACCCCGATGGAACTTTCGATTTCCGTCGATCGTTGGTGAGTTTATGATAAAATCCGGTGGCTGAGAATATTTATCCTGCAGGATCGAGCGGGTAATCCTTGCTGACCCAGAGTCGCGATGTTTGCAAGTTTGTGCGCAAAGCCGATCCGAAGTGGGCGAGATACCGGTGGCATTTGTCGCGCGCACCTTTCAGAACACTGGATGCTGGCAAGGCGTTGAGCGATCTGTCGCGTTGAACTGGGCTGGTTACAAACGGGCCCAAAGGCAAGTCTATTTTCTAGACTTCGACGCATTTCCCCGCTCGACTACAAGGCAAAATTCTACGTCACGAACTTAGGCGCCAACTGCCGAGAAGTGCCCAAGCAGTACCGAACGCCGAATAATCAGGTCGGACCGCAACGACCACGATGAATGCGACCGGTTTTGACAATCTCGTCATGTTGGTGAATACTTCAAAGCCTGTAAGTTGCACCGACCTTTGCCGGGCTTTGGAAGAGGGACGTACTTCATGCAACTGACGTCTCCGACCGGATTTGTTCAACCAATCCGGACAGGACCTGCTGAAATCCAATTCAATGTTCACCCAAGCCCGATCACCCTTTTCCCCGACACAGGCGGAAGTTGTGGGCAGAGACCGATGGCATGTGGACATAACAAGAGGTCACCATGTGCAATTCCCGTTCGACTGCGGGTGTCGGTCTTTGCAAATTCGCGCAATACCGTATGAACCCGGAGTAAAATCAACCAGTCAGGCCAGCAAAAATTGCAGGGTAAATGTCGGATCTCTGTGACAGTCCGGCCTTGCGACCGGTAATGCGCCTTGTTCAGAGCATTGTTATTTCTTGAAGATAATCGGGTTTTCCGGGTAGTCCATGTTTATGTCTCGCCTACAGTTGACACCTCCATTAATCCGTTAGAGAACCTCGCCCAGTGACCACCCAAACCGGCAGACGGCGCAACCAGATAAGCGCAGCCTTCCGCGATGTCCGCATGCAGAAGCCCACCCGCATCATCGGGTTGACTTTTGGATAGGTCGCGCGTGACTTCTGGGGTATAGACGTTTTCCAGCCTTCGGTTTCATGGCGCCGGGGGCAAACACGTTGATGCCGGATGCCCAGAGGGCGCCCATTCCACTGCAACTGCGCGTGACAGCCAATGGACACCGGCGCGCGCGGCAACGGGTAATGCGCCACACCAATAAAGCCGTGCGTTGTGACACACGACATGTTCACGGATCGAGCCGCCCGTCTTTGCTTTTTGCCAATGTCTGCGCGTCGGCTTGCATCATATGCCATTGTGCCGTTCAAGGTTTGGTGTTGATGACGGGTCCCGAGCTTTCGGAGCTAAAATCGATAGCGCTTGCGGAAATCTGTCCCGCCAGCGCTGGTTTACCAGAATATCGACCCTCTGCAGCGGCCCAGAACGGCGCCCACAGAGTCGCGTGTTTCGAATGTTCCCATAATTTCGGCGCGTGCGGGTGAATCCCCGCCTTTGTCAACGCCTGACCAAAGGGTGAGCCTTTCTCTATCTTTTACGTCCGGTCAAAATTAAACACTCGCACCCAGACGTGCAAAAAGCCATGCAACCGCACGGCCAATTCCCGCCCGCCACGCCCGAGATCACTGCCACCTGCCAGCCAACGCATCAGGCGCAAAAAAGTCTTGTGAGTTTGCAAGCTCGTTTGTCTGACAGTCCCGAAAACTTCCTAACCCATTTGGTCAGGCACGCCTGCATATCTTCCAGCAGTTCAACCTGCGATAATCATTTTTGCGTACCTCGAGTAGTAACCGCACCAATTTCAAGCAGTTTGGTCGGAGCGGAACAAGCGGTTTGATCTCGGATTCCCAGATGTACCCCGGCCACGATGGATTTGAACTCCCAGATTACCACCTTGTTTTTCACAGTCTGGGCTGCATACATTACGGAGGCTGCGGTCAGCATATGAAATATCGCCCCTCCCCACCACCGCAATTTCCATGTCCGCGCCTGCTGACAGTACCGATAGGTAAATGTGCGCATCGTCTCTACATCACATACATCTCGGCAAGCATTGACTTGGACGTCATTTGGAAATTTTCCGATTGGTCCTTAACCGAACTGCTTGCGAGTCTTGGCATAGGTCCAAGGAAAGCTCCAAGTGCCCTTTTCTGCAATACCAGACAATCGGTGCAATCATTGGCACGCTTCAGATCAAGCCCCGCTCAATGACGATGCCCGACAACTTTATTCTCTTGAACCGACAAGGTTTTGCTGCCGGCACACGACATTCATCAAAAACCAACTCGCCTGTCTGGCTTCCGCGTAGCCCATCTTGTTCAACTTCGCGCAACCTTGAGCCGGGCAATAGTCCCGCTTCAAAACGATAAAGAAGAGATACCTTTTGCATGTTTTCCGGGTCGGTCTTTCATAGACCAAAATCAAATCTGGACAACTGACCGTTGGTGATATAAACATCTTTGCGCCATTAATGAACGTAATCATCCCGTCCCCGTCGTGCGGTAGTACGCATCGATCCAAGCGAATCGAAACCCCTTGCCCCCCGGTTCGGTCAGGCCCAAAGCGCCGGACTTTTGATCCCGTTGCAAAGGCGACGGAAGGATAGTCACGGCGTTGCTGCTCGTTTTCCCCGTTCCGGTATATGTTATTTGCACCAAGTTGTCATGTGCTACAACAGACATGCCATCGCATGGTTCAGCGCGAGAAACCGCTTGCGCACAAGCCCTGTGGACCATTAAAATCCTTCCTGCGCCGCATATTCGGTCGGGAATTGTCCGCTCCCGAAAACCCTGCTTTACCGATTGCAGGAAATGCAGCTGTCGGCCACCATTCTTCCGCATCCATGGCGCTTTCGGACAACCGTAGAGCTCGTTCCGGCCAAAACGATCCGCCTGATTCAGAACTTCGCGTTGCTTCTGCATCCAGATCAAAGCTTTCAAGGGTAATTTGAAGTCATTGCTACTGTTCCGCCCCCCGCCGACGCCTTCCCGCGGATATTTTAGTGAAGTGTTCCTCACTCTGAGAAACTAACACGTCATGTAAAAACCACGAGAGGGAATTCTGATTGACTTTCAGAACTATGGTCTAATACGTCAGAGTATCCAAGAGCAGTAGTTTGACTTGAGTGATGAGTTGCGATCATTAATCATGGTATAACAAGACCCTTTTTTGGATCGACGAGAAGCAGCGAGGCGAGCGATGAACGATTCTGTTTGCCACACCGGCGCGATGGGCACGTAATGACAATCACAATAACATAGAGCGCTACTCGCCGCAACGCTCTTAACGCAGAACGTGGCTGCGGCATTATGCGGTTCTGGACGAAAGCCCGATCATGGATCATGATATCCGTGCCAATTGTCCTGCCAGGTGACGGCGACAAGGCATTTGCCGCCGGTGAGACCTGCAGCGTCTGCGGTGGCACACATTCTCGATGGGACGAGAGCAATCCCAGCCATTTTCTCGCAGAGTTATTTCACCGTATGAACGCCGCGCGCCAGGCCCTTTGGATTTGCGGCGGGTCAACGGCCATGGCGCTTTGGCGGGTGCTACGGTCTGGTTTGCCGGGTCGTGATCTGGTGGTCGCGGCGCCGATGACGCTTTGATTGGCGGTCACGGAGGTAAAGGGTAGGGCTTTTTCCATGATGATCCTTCCCTTCCCTTTTACGGAACACGCCAATCGTATTCTGATGGAAATGTTGGCCCTGCCGGCGATCGATCACCGCAAGGAGGCTGTAAAAGCACGATATCATAAATTACGGCGTGGGGCGCGTCTTGATACCAAACCGAATGGGCTTGGTCGAACGGATTGGTGCCAAAATCACCACAGGTATCAGGCGGCTGGGCAAGCAAGCTGTCAGCGGAATCAGCAAGAGATGAATTTTTGAACGCCTGCGCTGGAATATGCGCCCTTCACTGCTTGCCAACATGGCGTGGTCCTTCTCTATCGGTGTCTACTCAAGATAGATGCCGCGCGAGGGTTTGCGGAGCTTTATCGAAAAACAAGAGAAAAAAAAGGACACCCCCGACCACCATGGGACCGCGATCGCCTGGCACATGAGGAAAGAAGTGCGGATGCGGGCCGGTGCGTAGGGTTTCTGGGGCGGACCGCCGCACGTAGGGCGCACGCCAAATTTCGAAAAGGGTGCAAGTCGATTTATCTCATCATGGACTACCTTCGCCGAGAATCACCATGTCGATCTCGCCGGATGGAAGAAAGACTCACCAGTGCGGGGGTGGTAGCTGCACAACCGACTTTGTAAACTAGGGGGTGATGACCCTCTGCGACCAGATCGCTGACAAATGCATCAGAGGTTAATCTGAGCCCAGACTCGCGGGATGTGTGTGGGAGTAATCAGTGGGGTTGGAGATGGCGGCATAACGTGCAGGCCTGTGCGGATGCGCGCTTTGCAAAGGTCTTTAGAAGACTCAGAGCGTTCGACGTCAAAAGTCGCTATTGTGCGAGGGCGGT
>Ga0163217_1037454_pt1 | contig 10884 bp, 18 predicted proteins | sample SynspAceP_FD_185933 | JGI IMG/M metagenome (GOLD analysis project Ga0163217, IMG submission 185933) | Saline lake microbial communities from Ace Lake in Antarctica - Synechococcus sp. Ace-P (PacBio error correction) | ecosystem: Environmental > Aquatic > Non-marine Saline and Alkaline > Saline ...
TCAAAAGAGGAGAATTGGGCAAAAACCGACCTAACAATCACCCCCGGCGGGGCTTTTTTCCAACTTGCCAACAACCCGCGGTCTGTCGAAAGTTGTTGCCGCAAAGAAACGGGCAATGGCTGCTGCACATTCAACCGTGCCAATGCACGGCGGGGGTGATCGACCGTCACCCCCCAAGCACGGGCATCCACTTCCCGGGTGCTGGGGCCAAGTGCCCTAATGACCAGCTGCACAACGGCACCGTGGGTGGGCCAAGCCTTGAAGGCGAACCCGGTTCAGACCACCCTGGGCTTCAATTGACCAGCTAGTTGCACGATGAATCCTTCATCCCTGAGACAGACCGCGCGGCAACTTCTTCCGAACCAGGACTGGGGTTTCGATGCCCCGCGTCTTCGCCGTGCCTCCGGCGGTATCCACCGTCTGGCCACATTGCCGGCCCTGGTGGCGGAGTTTCGGCGACGAAAAGTGTTCCTCCACAGTTCGTGGGAGGTACCACCCGAGCCGCCTGGGGGTTCCCGCCGCTGGCGCCGCCCGGCCACCGGGTGGCACTCGGCCTGCGTCAAGGCCGCGCAACGCAGGCCGCCGAGAAGGAAGGAAAAGGCCGCGACATCCCTCATGGAGGCCGCCAAGCACAAGCCCTGAGCTCGCCATCCGCCCCTTGAGAACCCTGGAAGGAGATCAAGTTCGGAATTCGCCACCGTTCGACAAACTCGACGTCCAAATTGATGTATTTTTTCCGTTCCGCCTCCTGCCCCTAACCAAGGATCCCATTGCCTGTCATGAGAGCATACTACGGGGTGACTTATCAAACAAGTCCGCACCCTGAGGAGACATTAGGCTTTTTTGCCCCCGTTCTCCCAGGACGAGAAAATCTTATGACCCAGATCGCTTACATCATTGCCCAGGGGAGAGCCCCCTGGTCGAGCACCGTTCACCCCAGCCGCTCAATGGCGACTACTGGTTCGTTTCTGGAACTGCCCTTCCTTCGGTGAGAAGGATCTGGCGTGAATCGTCAGCGAGCTCGAGGCTTTGCCATCGGGCTATCCGCGACACCACGTCCGGCCCTCGAAGAGCTACGAACGCCCTACACCAGAGCCAGGGCCTCCTGCTTCGTCGTGTTCGAAGCACGCTGAAAGGGTTTTTTGATCGGTCCGGCTCAGGCCGGGACCGCCCCCTTCTTCTGAATTGTTCAGGCCACTTTACTCACCGGGCGGATATTGGCATTTCAATCCAGTCGCGAAGCCTCGCTAGCGCGACGTTTTGGCACTCTCCACCCGCCGGGAAAACGGCCCGAAAAAGCGTTTTTTTCAAACGTACCGATCCGGACGCGCAGTGAAGCGGAAGCTCGGCCGATTCGCCAGGAGGCTGCGGCTACTCCTGCGCCGCCGGCTGCTGTTGCATGCACCGTCGCTCTCCAGGCCGGCCACCGGCATCAGGTCAGCACCCGATCCGCGGCCCTGCCCAATCCCACCCGCGACCTTGCCCTGGCCCGCCGCGAAGCCCTCAGCGCAGGGGAAGCGGGCCCGACACCACCAGGACCGCACCCGCAGCGACACTCCGCCGAGCCAGCCCGCTCCTGCGGGCTGTTCGTGGCTCATTCACGCTCAAGCCAGGTGGACTCGCCTTTCAGCGGTGGTTCTGCGCGCCCCTTTTTTTTTCCTTAAAGCAGCCATGCCAGTCCATGGGCATGGCAGCAACAGCCTCGCAACGGCCCGAAGCGGAGTGCCCAGCACAATCCGAACCGTGGCGATGGCGCTGGCCCCTCGTGAAGCCCCAGTCCAAGCGCGGCAAGTCAGCGGTCACCAATGGATCCACCCGGTGCCGCTGCCGTCCGTGCGCCAGTCCCGAATTCCCGACATCAGCAGCCGGGAACTGCCCACCGCATCCGCGATCTCAAAAAAGCAAGCCGGTGCTCTGCCGCCGTGGGCGCCTGCAACGGGCGTCACCGCCCGACCGGCCCTCGCCCGGGGCATCAACAAGTGGCAGGAGCCCAGGACGCCACCTGAAAGGTGGGCGCGGTGAAACCAGCGAGGTCAGGTTTCGTGACCGGCACCCAGGCCAACCGTTCGATCAAGAACCAACCGGCAACGAAGCCAGCACCTGCCGGCCGATTCACCGCACCGCACTACATGGGGGCGACATCTTCCGCACCTTCTGCCCAGGGGGAAGCCAAACCGGCTCCAACCCGCCAAAAGGTGGGAGTCACCGCCACCAGCCACGGCAACCGGTTCACCGGCAATGAGGTGGGCCGCTCTGAAAAGTCACCGGCGATGAGCGGAACCTGCAAAACCATCACCGGCCGAAAACCTCTCGGCCAACCAAGGTGTGGCCTTACTGCTCAAACCAACAGCGGCCGTGCCAGCGCCCAGCCGTCCCCCGCAAGGTGGGCCCTTGGCCAGACCCTGGCGGGTCGCCCCATCCTCCGGCGTATGGTCGGGCGCTCCGAGAAGGTCACCGGCGATTGAGCACGGCTCCGGCCTGCGCACCACCGGGCAAACCCAGTACGTGGGCAAGCGATTCGACCAGCACTCCTGGTGTGGCTCCAGCCACAGGTGGGATCCGTACACACCCTGCGCGGCACAGGCATTTACCGGCACGCTGTGGCCGCAGTGAGCTGGTCACCGGCAACGAACCCGGCACCTGCCGCCTGGACCGGGCGACGAATACATCGGCAGCCAACAGTTCGCGGTTTTTTGCGGCGCCCGTTCCCCAGCCCGAAGCCGGCCAAGGTGGGCCACAGCCTCACCAACAAGCCAGTTGGTGGTCTCCGGCACCACCCTTACCGGGCCAGCTCGTCGAAGGTCCAACCGGTGGATGAGCCAGGCACCCTGCAAAGCCGTGACGGACACGCCCTAACGGCCGGGCTGGAGCAGGCCGGCGAATGGTGCCGACCGAGCAGCGGTTGAATCCATCGCCAAACGCCGCCCGGATGGGCATGGGCACCCCTGGCCCAGGTTGAGCGGCCTCCAGCCCGGAATCGTGGTGTGATGACCGGGGCCAGAAAGGTTGCCTGGAGCCCCTCACCGGCACCTCCTAACGTGGGCCGTGGAAAACCAAATACAAACGTAGGCCTGCAGTGCCGCGAAGGTCACGAAGCTGAACTTCCCCCCAGCCACTGGAGGCCCAGCCCTGGCAACGTTTCAGCGTGGCAATCGCCCGCGCGGGCCGGCGCATTCAGCAGCAGGAACGCAGCAGTTGCCGTCACCGGCACGCCGTTACGAACCAGCGCCAGGATCATACCCGCCCTTTTGATCTGGCCGTGACAACCCCGGTCCCCACCCCGGGGCCCCCAAACCCGAACAGTTCCGCTTCGACGCGTCGCGCGCCCCAGCAGGCGGGCTTCGCACCAGCAGCTCGCTGCACACCCAAGATGAATGCCGCCGGCCATGCGCCGCCGCCACATCCGGTTTCGGCCATGGACCGCGCCTGACGCTCCTGAGCCTCTTGGCTACTCCAATCCAAGTGGATGGAAGAAAGAAGGGCCCCCCCGGCCCGACCTCCAGGTCACCGCGAAGGCATCCCGCCGGGCTGCACATCACCGGAAGACACTGGGAACCGTGGCAAGGCGCGTCACCGGCAAAACCGAAAGGAGTGTCGGCCAGGCGCCGCAATCCCACCCGCAACGGTCCCCTGCAAGGCGAATGGCTTGCGGTGGCACCCAAGCGAAACGACCATGATGGTCGCAACCCGTCAGCCGGGTCACCGCTCCAGCGGCAACACCAACCAGGGCTCCTTGATCACCGTCTCCGGCGGCGCTCGCGGTTGAATCGCCACCTCTCCCTCCCCCCGGTGCGCTGACCTTGTCGATCTCGGCGACGCCATGGCCCCAGCCGATCGCCCTCCCTGGCGCCAACGGCGCCGAAGGCGGCGTCCTCAGCTTTCAGTGGCGACTGAAAGAACCTGGAGCTGGGCGGCTGCGGCCACAGCGCAAAGGCCAAAGCAGGGCCCAGCCCCGGCAAGCGCCAGGGTAACGGCGATGCGCAAACTGGCGGCCGATCCCCCAGCGGAGAAGCCACCCCCTCAAACGACCTGACCCCGCCACCGCCCGCCTGCAGGCCTACGAGAAGCGCGGTGAAAGGGGCCCCTTCGATCGGATCGTGGCTGTGCTCAAGCGCTTTCGGTCCCTGAGCACGAAGACCCAGTTCGCGCCGAGCCCAGCGCCATGCCAGGCTGAGCTTGGATTTAACCCTGCCGAAACCGATCCTGGACCCGCCTGGGGTCAGCCAGTCTCGGACATGCGCTCCCTGTTCGCCTGGTGCGTGTTTGAAACCTAGCGAACGGGTCAGCGAAACCTTCTTTCGCGAAGACCCGCTCGAGCTGCCTCGCGAGGCACCCCGGCCGCTGAGCCTTCCAACTGCCTTCCTGCTCTCCTCAGGCTTCCACCTGCTGGATGTCACCGCCCTGCGCCGACGGGCCAGCCTCGCCCCACATCGATCAGTTAGGCCCTGCGCCCTTCGCGTTCAGTTCCGTGCGTCGCGGCCCCATGCGGCGCCCATGTTCGAATGTCGAAGACAACCGTGGATCGCTGGGTGGGGAAAACCGAGCATCTGCGCCTACACCGCGAAGGGGTTCCCAATCAGGCCTTACGACCCCACCCGCTATCTCAATGTGGTGGTGTATCACTTCAGTTCCATTGACCCTCACCATGAGGGGTGTGCGGCGCACCACTCGATGCGCCGCCGCCGCCGCCAGTGGCCTTCTCCCGCTTTGATGGATTTTCCAGCAAGGCGGTGGAGAACAAGCTTCTGCTGGGGCCTCCGTGGATCTGCTGCTGATCGCCTCGACACCGACACGACGCCATTCGGGTGCATGTCCCTCAGCGAAGGCGGCAGCCGGATTCTGGAGCAATTGGCTCGAATGGGCCCGTGAGTTCATGCCTGCCACCCTGCGCATGGGCAGAGGCAGCCAGAAGTTGAGATTCGCTCCAGGGTGAATGGCGGCGGCCGCCGCGAACACCGGATGAGGGCAATGGTCAGCCTGATCAGCCGGCTGGTGGAGCACACATTTCTCAGATCGCTATGTGCGCAGTTATCAAGGCGGCGCTTATGCCGAATGCCGGCCCGCCGACGGTTCATTCCGGGTGTTGGCATCGGCTTCAAGAAATTCCATGCTGCGCAATCTCACCTATTTCGCCCATTCGACACCGTCGAGGAAGGGCCGCCCGACCTCGACGTGGCGTCAAGAATCTTCACGCGGCCTGAATGTTTTTCCAGGGGTCTGCCGGTGCCGGTCGTGTCCGCTTCGATTATCAACGGCAGTGTGCCCGGGAGCCAGGGAGAGGCGCTGGCTGCAATGCCGGAGCGCCAGCGCCAATCGAAGTGCGCTAGAACGCCAAGCTGTTTGATCAGGGATTCTGGCACACCTTGCCTGACACTGCGCGGACCGGATCAACCACGCCCCGCTGAAACGATCGGCTCATCGATGCCAGCTCGAAGTTCAGGGAGGTCATTGAGATGTTGATCTGCAAGGTTGTCAAACCAAACTTGTAATCCACCAACCGCGAATCCCTGGTTTTCGAGCACAAACACCTCCAGGTGGTGCTCGAATGGCAGCACCCAGAAAGTGGCCTGTCGACGCGGTGGGCTTGCAAATCCCGGAGGACTGGGTGAATCTGTGTCGGGCAGTTCGGCCCGCGCGTGAGGCCGCGCGGCAGCAAGTTCGTATCCCGAGGTGAATTCTTCACCATCGTCGGGATCATCGATTACTGGATCCAGAACAACCCACAACCCGGGAGGTCCACCTGATTGAAATCATGCAGGTGACGGCTCGCTGGTCGCAGCCAACGGGGTCGACGGGTTGCGCCACTGCAATCTGGCGGGTGCCTGCGTTCCAACAAAGGCAAATTCCAGCGTGGCCGTTGATTCCGGTCGGGGCTCCCCGGCAAACTGGGTGTTTCCCCTCCAGGTGGTTCAGCCGCACGCTTCGCCTCTCCCGGCAATCCATCTCCAGTCGATCTACGATCCACGCATCATTGATTCTGGGAACCAGATGGCTGAGTTCCCGCTCCCACCGATCGCGATACGCCCAGCCAATCGTCTCTGCCCGATCCATGGGCCCCCCGCTCCCCGACAACCCCTCCTCCAGGCGCAGCTCACAGTCGGGGCGTGGCCGCCGCAGCACAGCAAAAGCCCTGCCGGCGGCAAACGGCGAAAATACGGAGCCGGCCTCGCCTGATCCGAAGACTGCCCAGCTCCAGCTAGCACTCCGGTGGTGGTAAGCCCCAGGAGCCGCCCAATTCCAACCCACCCCCATTCCCCCTCCATCGAGCAACGCCATGGCCCTCAGCACCTCACGGCATCGCTCTCGGCATGGTTATCGAGACCCGCGGACTTGTTCCCCGCATCGAGGCGGCTGAACGCCATGACCAAGGCCGCCGAAGTCACCCCTGGTGTCCCGCGAATGTGGCGGTGGCTATTCACCGTGATGGTCCGAGCGAAACGGTGCCGTCAACGTGGCCGCCGTTTCGCGCCGGAGCCCGATGCCTGCGAACGGGTCGGTGACGGTCTGGTCGCCGCCCACATCATTGCCCGCCCCCAATGTTGAATGGAGCCCGTTCTCCGCGGCCGCAGCGGTGTTGATCGGAGGAGCTGATCGTGATGGCCTGGCGTGCATCCCCGGGTACTCGGGTATCTGGGCAGGGGCCCCTCAGCCTGGAGTTCACTGCCCGTGCAGCAGTTAACAATGACCCAGGCGTCATGCTGCGTTCTGGGGCGAAAGCGGTGGCCGGCCGACGCATGCGCCGCGAAAATGGTGGAAGAGATCCAGCATGCCGAGGCAACTCGTCCAGCAGATGCTCCTGCTCGGTGTGATTCCGGCAGCCTCCCAATTGCGAAACACGCGGTTTTGCAGAGCTTCCGGCGATCTGATCGGGCTGCTTAATCAGGATGCGGCAACTCGAAGCCGAACAGATCGCAGCAATACGCCGAAGCGTCGCGCTTTTGCACCCTGAATCGGTGATGCGGCCAATGGCCTCCTTCTTTCAGAACGCTCTGGGAGGAGGAAAACGCAGCTTGGTAGGATCTCTGGAGCGCTGGCTGCAGGAGCTCAGGGGCCGCCACTGGGCACGACCAATCAGCGGGGCCACGTTCTGAGTGGCACTGCACTTGGCGCCAGTGCTGGCCTCATTTTCTCTGAGCTAGGTTTCACATGGGAACAGCCTGGACCAAACGGCAGCGGCCCCGACCGTCTGGAGCGCCGCACTCGAATTCGCCGATTACGAAGCACCCGCCTGTTTCTGGAGCGCTCAACGAGCTTCTCTGAACGCACCAGCGCTATCCGGATTATCAGCTTTGGGGCACTATGTGAATCTCACGACTGCGCGCTGAGCCTGATGACAACCCCTGGGCGATGCCGAGTTTCAGCTTCGCCACTGCCGTCGATGCCCTGGGAAACTGATGGAGAGGCTGGCTGGCGCACACACGCCGGTCTGGCCGATTGACGATGAACGCCGGTTGATCCAGGGAGGCCCTACAAACGACACGCGGGGTTGGATGAGGGTTTCTTGAGCAACTCGAACCGCGACTGATCGGCTGCGGCGGTGAAACAACGCAATCCGCGAAGATCGCGGCCCTGCTGGTGGTGGAGCGGGCGCGCAAGCAGGTCGGTGTGGCCACCGGCGCCCCCAAGGCCGCACATGTCCTTCACGGGCAGGCCGGGCATACGGGAAAAACGACGGTGGCCGAAGCGATCTCAGAGAATCCTGCACCGGCTGGGCCTATGTGCGCAAGGGCCATCTGGTACTGTCCCACCCGCGACGATTCTCGTCGGCCAGTTACATCGGCCACACGCCCCGAAAAGCGCGAGATTCTCAAGCGGCGATGGCGGCGTGCTGTTCATCGACGAGGCCTATACCTCTACCGCCCGGAGAAGAACGGGAATTACGGCGCCGAGCGATCGAGATTCCTGCTGCAGGTATGAGAACACCGCGAACGGATCTGGTGGTGAATCTTCGCCTGGCTACAAAGACCGGATGGATGGTCTTTTATCAGCCAACCCAGGCCTGTCTCGCGGGTGGCACCACATCGACTTTCCCCGACTACAGCGCAAGCGGAGGCTGCCTGGCGATTGCCCTAAAACTGATCATGCGGCGCGAGATTCTGCGTTACAGCGCGAGGCCAGTGCGGCACCGCTTCGAGTTTACATCCAACGGGTCGCTATGCTAGCTTGCCTTTGTCTTCGCCACATCTGTATCCGAGGCGAAAATGCCGATTTCGACGAGCCCCGGCCTATCGGCCAGGCTCAACCGAGACCATGTTCAACACCAACCGCGGCATGGCCTGACCAAGGGCGATCTGATCACAATCGAGGCCGAGACATCAACCGCCAGCCGGGTCTTCCATGGCGAAGTCGAAAGGGTCGACCCAGCCGTCCCTCACCGAAGTTCCGCGCAGCGGCGCGCGGCAGTCCCGGATCTGAAGCAGATCGCGCACATTGTTGCAACTGGCGGCCCGGGATGGATCGATCGCCCGCACGCTCTTCTCGATCTGCTCAAAGTACGGCATACATCACCGTGCTGTGGTCCTTGCCGGCCGAATGCATCACCAATAGCGGGGAAACAGGGCTCCAGATCGGTGTCTGGCGTCTGTCTATCTGGTACAGAAGCCTGCATCGCCAGCTCGATACTGCCCGCGGCCTGGCTGACGCCGTTTGTGCGCTGGCCTGCTGCGCAATTCTTAAAGCGCGTCCCGCGCACTCGCGATAGACTCTCCCGTCCACCTTCTCGGTCAACCTGCTGGGGGGTCACCACGACCTCAATTGCCGACAGGATCGAGCATCGGCCGCCACACAGATTCGACCCGTCCACCCAGTCAGGTGATCGAGGCGAAGGCGACGGCCCGGGGTGCAGGCAACCGCTCCCAGTTCATCGGTTTTGAGTGAAACGACCCGCCAGGGTATTGATGAATCGCGGGGCAACGACCATCGCTCCCATAGCTCCACGCTTCTATTGTGCAGGTAGTCGCCATGCCCGGGGGGTTCCTCCAGATCGCCGGACTGTCTATAGCGGATCTGAGAGCCATAGCGAGAGAGAGAGCGCGAGAATCAGTACCGCCATGCCTGTCAAGGCGGAGATCTGCTGGGCAGTGGGAATCAGCTGCGATCAACGATCTTGACGGCCCGCCTCAAGCAGGCATTGATAGTGTGGAAGAACTCCTCACTGGTGTAACATCTGCCTTGCCCTTCGATGAAGCCTGGATGTCATCGCCCAGGATCCAGATGTCGGCCGGTATAGGACGCGAGAGTTTGCCTGCATCGTCCCCGTCCTTGGCGCACTCACTCCAGGGTGCCGCTGTGTGAACGACCTCGTAGAGGAGAGAAACAGTGGAACTCGCGCGTCCGGATGCGATTCTCGACGCTGGTAAGTGGGTCCGATCGCCTGCTCAGAGTACCGCTAGGCGCACACGCGACACAAGGAAAAAAGCGGAAGGAAAGGGGAAAGCCTTTTTTGGATAAAGGAAAAACCAACAACACTCTGCGCGCTGGGTGCTTCGGGTGGCCACCGGCCAGCGAGGCGGCGTGGCCATCGGACCTTCGCGCGCCCGAGTCGACGAAGCGGTTGAACACGTGCGGGGTTCAGGCCAAGGAAGCGGGACGGCGGGGCGTTTCCCCCCGGCGGTGCTTGGGCCGGCGTGCAATGGAAGCCGGAGCGGACCACCAGCAGCATGCAGGGAGGTTTGCCTCACAACTCCAGCGCCCACCGCCAAGCGCCGCCGTCGAGGCCCAGATCCGCGCGGGGACCCCGGCTGTCTGGACCTCCCCCGCGATGCTGGCGCCCAACTCGGAGGCCACCGCTCGATCGTGGGTCAGATAATTCCTTGCGGCAGCCAGCCACGAGGCAAAGCTGTTGGGCCTCGAGAAGCAGGGCTCCATCAGCTGAATCCGAGCAACGGGCCGGCCGAATTCCAGGTTTCGAAGGTGGGCTTGCTGAGAGTTGGCTCTGGGGAGTGCTTCCTGTACTCTGGCTCGCCACAAAGCTCTGACCCTCCTGCCACCTCCTCCCTCGTCAACACAGTGGCCGAATATCAGGCCAGATCACCAAGCGAACGACGCGCCCTCCAACCCAGGCGGTTTTTCAGCCTGGCCCCCCCCTCCCGCCATGAAACCCTCGCCCGCCCATCCGTCAAGGCCGTTTTTCTCCGTGGCTTTGCTGGCGGCCGGCAGCAACCGGGTTTTCTGCTGGCAGGCTGCAACTGCACTCCCCAGCCTTTGTCCGGGAGAGGGTTGAGCCTTCCGAAGCCAGCCAAGGTGAGCGATGCGGGCCGGGCGTGCAGCCCCCGCTGCAGCTCGGCAATCGTTCATCCGTTGATGCCGTCGACAAGGTTGGGGGTCCGGCGGTCGTGCGCATCGAACGGCAAAACGGGTGATCAATTCCATCGGCGCCTCTTCGGCAAGTAGCCCATTCGATCCGGCAGCAGCAGGGCCAGGGCTCTCCGGTTTCATCACCCGCTCCGATGGCGTGATCAATCACCAATGCCCACGTGGTCCGAAGGCACCAACGAGGTGTCCATCACCGCTGCCGGATGGGGCCGCAATTTCAACGGCAAGGTGGCTGGCAGTGATCGCTTCACCGACATCGCTGTGGTAAGGTGGTGGCGACGGGCCTGCCGGTGGCGCCCCTGGGCGTGATCCTCCAGGGCCGGGCCGGGGGAATGGGCGATCGCGATCGGCAACCCCCTCGGAAACTCGACAACACGGTGACGGCCGGATCATCAGTCGCGACCGACCGCACAATGCGATTGGCGAAGGTCCAGCGGTGCCCTACATCACAGACGCGAATGCCGCCGTTAATCCCGGCAACAGTGGCGGTCCCCTGATCAATGCGGCGGCCAGGTGATCGGTGTCAACACCGCCATTCGGCAAGCCCCGGCGCCGGCCTCAGTTTTTCGA
>Ga0163217_1047196_pt1 | contig 10884 bp, 8 predicted proteins | sample SynspAceP_FD_185933 | JGI IMG/M metagenome (GOLD analysis project Ga0163217, IMG submission 185933) | Saline lake microbial communities from Ace Lake in Antarctica - Synechococcus sp. Ace-P (PacBio error correction) | ecosystem: Environmental > Aquatic > Non-marine Saline and Alkaline > Saline ...
AAAGAGAGAGATGTGGCGGAGGAGAGAAGGCAAAAATTAAGTGATTTCTTCTATGACTTGTTGTGTTTCGGACCGATAGTGTTCGAACTTCCGATGCGAACAAACGGCAAAACCTCGCCCTATGCCTCCCGCTCGTTGCGGCTTTGTCAAATGGCTTGCGTTTAAAAGCCAGTTAAGTTAGTTTGCTCTGAATATCTCTGATCGCCGTAAATCAATTTGAAGTTAGCACTAGACACGGACGACTCTAAGAGTTCCATAAAGACTTCTTACTACTGTTTAATCCTCTCAACGTGGTTTGGGTTGGCCACAGCCAGTGATGCGCTTTGACCGAGCTTTGTGGTGCTCCCCCATGGCGGTATTTGTTTCCCTATTGCCGAGGTCCTCTACCTCACGATGCTCGACTTTCGGCCTTGTCGCTCTCAGCACTTTCGATGTGGGTTGGACCATTGTTTTAAGAGTGCTTGTCTAATCTCTCCGGTTTCGAAGGCGGTACTTAGTTCTGTGCCAACTGCCCAAGGCGTCCAACAGTGTTCCGTGAGTGAAATCGATAATGTTGTTGAGCTCTTCGGTGTCCTCTTTGTTGTCGCTGAACCGCTATTTGCGCTAAATAACGGTTTAGGTAATCGCCGCTACGTGCAGAGAGCTTCAAATTTTGTTTTTTCCACTTGGAGCGTGTTGATTAATTTGGGTGCCGACTAATTCTTTGACGGCAATGTATAAATCTTTGGCGCTTTTTTACGAACGACTTGTATTTTGAAAAATATGTACCCAAATAGTGGTCCATTACCATCATAATAACAAATATATAAGAAAGGCCATAGTGCTGCTCTTGAGTGGTTTTGAAAGCGCTTTTTGAATGTCCTGAATGCCAGCCTTAAATATTTTCCAAAGCTGGCTGATCAATGTACATCCGATTTGGGTGCTTCCAAAATGGTTTGTTGAATACTTGCCGAGACCTAGAGTCAACGTCTTTTAAATAGCGGCTAGACCAATAACGGAGTTCGCTTTGGTTCTTCTAGAGGGTCGGTTACCTCATCATGATTTCTGATTCATTCGCCCATCCCACTATTAAGGAGGAATAAGTTCACGGCTGTGTCCCTGTGTTTGCTCTTCACTAAGTACAGATAGGCAGTTGCTAACTCTCTCTTGATGTGAGATTGAAAGTTAAAACAGACTGTTTTAGGCCTTGTAATTGCTGTGTGTTGTTGGCTAAATAATCGTTTTAGCACGTTTACATGAGCAAGGCAGCATATAAAAAGGCTTGGGCTTGCGAAATAAGGGTGCCCAGTAAGCAGTTTGTAAATGTTTTTGCTTGAAAGCAACTGACTTTGTCAGCTAAGGAATCTAACAGAACAGCAGGTTTGGCGCTCGTTGTTTTTTCGATTAGTGCAAAAGGGCTGCCAGATTAATTTTCCGGCGGCTCTTACATCGGATTGAAGACTTTTCCTCGATTTCAAATCAGCTGTCATTTTGGGGTTTAATCGAGTTTTGGCAAGGTGCGAGTGCTGGGGCGGATTTGCTGTTGAAAAACCCTTCTGCTGTCTGTTAAGGCAAGAGGCCTCCCCTAAATAAATAGCCTTCGATTGTGTTTTAAGTCGAAGAGTGAGTACTCCCACACTTGCGTATAAGTGTCGCTTTGCTCAAAAGCGCTACCGAAATTTCCATTAAGCTCCAAAGCATAAGCAATAAAAGGCCCCCCCCCCCAAAAAAAAACCCCGGCAACACTAAAAGTAACTTATTGCGTCGTACGTGTTACATGGGAAATTTCAATCAAGAACCTACTTATCCACATAAGTTAACGGGTGAACTACTTTAATCGTGTGTGTGACAAAGAATGTACAGAAAAGGGGGTGAAAGGTGTTTTTGCGTAGACCAGAATTTAAAACACCTAAAATCCCAATAAAGTTGAGCCATTAACGACAATATTAGAGATTAGCTTAGCCATTTCGAAAAAAATATCTTCCATGGTCCTTTTCGTCATTATTTTGTAATTAAATTGAAAAAGATATTAAAACAACGTTTAAATAAAAGTGTGTTTGAAGCGTTGAGACGCTTTTTCTAAATAATAATAAAACAATGACTTAAAACTTAAGGAGCCCCAAAAATGACCCTTCCCGTCGCCAATTCTGAAAGGCGCCCTCTGTTGCAGGTGCTGTGCGCTACCACGGACCACCGTTCATAATCAAAGCCATTTGCTGCTAATAAAGAGCTGCTATTTATGCGTGGGCTGGTTACATACCGATAAATGTTTAATCCGAACTTTAAGCAAAAACAGGCATCAATGCCACGTTTACCTCCCTACGGTACAAAACGATGAGTAATGAACCTTGCGGCTACGGATGGGAAGACAGGTTTCGATATCATTATGCCAACCGTTGACCGTGTCCTGGTTATTTGAACTATGATTTGATTCAGCACTTGATGTAAACACGATGAAACTGGGCGCGTTAGAAAGTGCTCTTGCTGGTTCAGATTTGAGGGATGAAACGGTAAGCGTTATTTGCGCCATCCGATTGGGACTGGAAGCCAACGCTTATAACACCTCAAGATGCGAGTGTTAATCCTAAAAGCCTAAGCTACTGTGAATTATGGAAGCCTGAAAATGCTGGTGGCGTTTACAGTGCGTGGAAATTCGTCTTGTTGAATCGGCTTGTGGGTTGAGAAAGCTGGTAAGCTTCCTTTCCATTAACTTATTATCCTTAATAAACTGAAAAAAGCGATGCGGCGAAACTTGGAAGTCCATTCTAAAAGTAGCGCTGAACATAAGAGCACTATTGCTTCACTTTTGGTCTACAGAGAATGAAGCGCAAGTTGCATTCCGTACCAATGTGCCGAGTGGGCAAACTGGGAAACAGCCTGCATTCAAACTTAAAACAGAAGGTGAAACCTATGCTACGGCACGCCAAAGAAGGTGCAATTGGCTTGGATGCAAGGTTGTTATTCCTAAAAAGCCAACAATATCTGATTCAGCATTGTATGAAGTTTATAATTGGTATGTACACGCCAGAAGCGGTGCCCATGTTTGGTAAAAAGCGACGGCTAACAAACTCAAACCGCTTAAAGGGCCGAGCATTTATTGCCTGCAGCAACGAAACAGTTCTTTCAAGATTCTTACGTAAGCAAGAATCTTGCCAATCTTTGGTGTGGCCAATTCAAGAACCCTTGGTAAAATGTTGCGCTTCGTAACGAATACCAAACCGTACTTGTCAAGCATTAAATAGAAGCCCTCGAAAGCCCCTTGTGATTTTGAACAGGGCTTTTTTGTATCGAGAAAAAAATAATTAGTGGAGAAATATGGATAGTGAGTGTCATTTGATAATACGTTATGCAATTGGCGATTTACTGCCATCGCATGAAAACCGAATTTGAAATAAGAATCGGGTGAATTTTTTAGTTCTTAAGGCCCGTCCGGTTGTGCAAAACAACTAATCTTGCACATCGATCAGTGTGTTTTTTAGATCCTACGGAAGGTGATGTTAAAATTGGTGGCCAAAGTAATGCGTGGTGGCCAGCCTAATACACGCCCGAACTCGATGATTTTCAAAATCTCGCACTTTTCCTCTAATGAACCTGTGGCTGAAAATCATAGAAATTTGGCTTAGAGGTTCGCGGCGTTTTCGAAAAGTGAGCGCAAAAAAGCTTCTGACCGATTACTTGAGTTTGGTGCTTGGAAACATGGGCGAAAAAAATATCAGAGTTTATCTGTGGCAAAAGCAACGTATTGCGACTTGCTCGCACGTTTGGCCGTGAACCCAACAATGTTACTACTTGATGAGCCGTTATCTGGCAGCTTGATTTTAAACTTGCGCCAACACATGCCGTTAGAGTGAAAGAAATTCCAGCGTAAAACAGCATTACCTTTTTATTATATTCCATGACCAAGGTGAAGCGTTGGGACAATGTCGAATCGAGTCGCGGTGTAATGTCTGCCTGGAAAAATACGCAAGTTGCCGATCCCATTACTCTTTACCGTGACCCTAAAGACGCCTTTTGTCGCTCCTTTGTGGGAGAAAAAATGGACCGATGCAAGTAATCGAATAGTACACCTATTTGTTGTCCTAGGACTCGGGCACCGTTAGGGCAAATTACAGGACGCGCTCAGGTGATTTAGCGATTGCAGTGTTGCGACTGTTAATTTGTTCGGTCTGATGCATTTCAGACTGCAGGCAGAAGATGGATGCATACATTAAAAAGCCAGTATCAAATGAAGGTGAACTTTGAAGGCGCGTATGTGAGCGTTGAACGGCAAGTAACAACCGGCGGATCAAGCGTTGTCTATTCAGCTTGCGACACATCAATATCGAATCCTTGAAGAAAGGAACGCCTGTTAGTCTTTCTTAATAGTGAGCAAGATGCCATTGTCATGCAAAGGAGAGATCAGTTTAAGTCCAGCTCAAAAGCCGGTTTGGTACGTGGCCTGCCTTGGTATTCTCTGGCATAATTTGCATTGGATTATTTGCCTTGGTGATTTACCGCAACTGCTTTATGGTCGATTATTCATTTCGTCCGAATTTAATTGCCCCTGCTGATATTGGGAGCCAGAAGATACCTATTCTCTGGTCATAATGAAACGTTGTTTTAACCAACAAAAATACATTAAACCATCTTCTCAAACAAATTTGGGTCGAGTGTTGTTGCTTCGTTGACTTTATTAGTCCAGCTATCCATTGCATTTTAATCTTGCCCAAGGTAGCAACGCCCGCAAAAGGCCGCTTTACATGCTCTGCCCCTATTGATAATTCCTTTGTTGGATTAACGATCCTACGAAACGTTTTCTTGGTACATTATTTTGGCCTATAAGGGCCCATTAATCTGTTACTGCTGGGTAAGCGTATTTGATCGTCCGATTCGATTTTAATCGGTGATGGTGGCCGTTTTAAATCGGTAAATGGGTAGCGCCTATATCCTGTTTATATGATTTTTCCCTATTTTAATGCCATCAGAAAGCTAAAGAATACAATCAAATCAAAAAGCGGGCGCGTAATTTTAGGAGCAGGTTGGATCCGTACTCATTGGCGAGTGGTGATTCTCACGCTAAGCCCGGATTTGCAACCGGCTGCAAATTATGACCTTTATTTGGCGGCGGCGCAGTTATGCGGTGCACGCTACTCGGTTAACCAGGGAGTCGTTGGTTTAACTCATGAGTATTTACAAACTGGTTTTTTGAGGTGGTAATGGAACCAAGGGCAGCGTAAAATGCGTCTACTTCTGGTGATTTGTAGTCCGGATTATTGCCCGGTGAAATGCGTATCTTTAAGAGTAGGTTTGGGGAGACATTTGCAAAATGAAATCTGAAACCATTATGCGATGGAGTACGTTTTTTTTAATAGTGGTGGTGTTTTTTCGTATAAAGCTTATTTAAACAACCGCTTATTATCATGGGAACTGCAAATTCAATGACAGTCGTTTTCCGACCGTATCACCTTTGAAGGGGGCTACGCTTAAAGTTTGCAAGCTTAGCAGAAGAACGTGCTATGTGGCAGGCTTTTTAATGGACGGGCGTAATGTGGCCGCGGGCGTCTTAGTCGTTGCGGTTTCCTATTGTATTTGCTGTGCTCTTTCCTTTCTACTTTTCAGGAAGAGGGAAGACCTTTTTGTATTCCGTTATATGATGTCAACCATTATTAACGCCTGGTGGATGTCCGGATTTTCAACGCTTATTCTTTTTGAAAGGGCTGTTGTCGTTAGTGGTGGTGTGTTTCACCGGTGACTTGCGCAGACGACTTTTTTATAGCTCGTATGGGATGCTGATGTGTTGCACGATTACAGCGGTTTGATCGCATCTCTGAAATGCAGCAATTGAGTTTGGGGCGAACGCAGCTGGCAAGCGTTTCGACGCTGATCTACTGTCCTTATTTAAAAACCGTGCATTATTTTCGGCTCAGCGCGCCATTGCATTTCTTTTCTTCAGTCGTTTTGAAAAACTACAATACGACTTGTTTGTGACAAGTTTATGACACCCAACGTAAACCGTATACATTGCTTCCAAAGTGAAAACGGGTTTAACACCAGCGGTAAAATGGCACTCGGCTAGTGATAGATTTCTAATTACTATCTTGTTGCTATTGTTATGAAAATAAGCGACGTCGCGAGGCAAGAATTGAATTCCTAAAAATAACATCGCTCAAATAGATCAAAAGCCCATTGTTTGTACAAATAATGGGCTTTTGTGTTTATTGATTAAGTATTAAACGTTTTCTGACGTAAAACAAATTAAATGTGACAAAATGATAAAAAACCTTCAAAAAGGGTTTGCAAGGACAAAATCCTGTAGATCCTTAATATAAGCCCCTCGCTGCACGGACAACGCCTTCACAAACAACAAGACGATGTTCAGCGTTAACTTTCTTAATGAAGATAACTTTTAAAGTTAGCACGCTCTTTAAAAAGATGAATCAGATTAATTTGTCGTGTGGGCCGCTCGCTAGAGGCTCAGAAAGAATCATCGCAGACCGGCTTTGCGAGATGTAAGTTTGATCAAAAAAATTGAAGTCTTACGAGAGGTCTAGCACGGTAATCGCTTATGTTGGTTGTTGTTCTTTCGGTGAAATGATGGATCGGATTAATTATAGTTAAGTGTAATAAGATTTGAGTGAGCAAACTTTTAACTGAAAAGTTTGAACACATGGCCAGATTGAACGCTGGCGGCAGGCTTAAGCAACATGCAAAGTCGAGCGTAACAGGGGAGCTTGCTCCTGCGACCGAGCGCGGAAGTGATAACGCCGTAGGAATACTTGCCTAGTAAGAGGGGGACAACATGTGGAACGCATGCTAATAACCGCATACGCCCTAAGGTGGAAAGGAGGGGACTCTTCGGAGCCTTCCGCTATTATTGAGCCTGCGTGAGATTAGCTAGTTGGAGGGTAAAGGCCACCAAGCGACGATCTCTAACTGGTCTGAGAGGAATGAACCAGTCCACAACTGGACTGAGACACGGCCCCAGACTCCTTAACGGGAGCAAGCATCGGGGAAATATTGGACAGGGCGCAAGCCTTGATCCAGCCCATGCCGCGTGTTGTGGAAGAAGGCCTTAGGTTTGTAAAGCAACTTTCAGGGTGAGGAAGGGTGAATAGCTTAATACGTTATGCAATCTGACGTTAGCCGCAGAAGAAGACCGGCTACTCTGTGCCATAAGAGAAAGGAAACAAGCCAATCGGCAACAGAAATACGCAGCCGCGGTAATACAGAGGGTGCAAGGCGTTAATCGGAATTACTGGGCCGTAAAGCGCGCGTAGGTGGTTTGTTAAGTCGGATGTGAAATCCCAGGCTCAACCTGAAATGGCCACCGCGAATACTGGCTAGCTAGAGTATGGTAGAGGGGTGTGGAATTTCCTGTGTACGTGAAATCCGTAGATAAGGAAGGGAAATCAGTGCGAAGGGAACACCCCTGACAATACTGACACTGAGGGCGAATAGCGTGGGAGCAAACAGGATAGATACCCTGGTAAGTCCCATGCGCCGTAAACGATGTCTAACTAGCCGTTGGGTTGGTAGATGACTTAGGTGCGCAGCTAACGCAAATAATAGACCGGCCTGGGAGTACGGCCGCAAGGTTAAAACCATAATGAATTGACGGGGGCCGCACAATGCGGTGGGACATGTGTTTAATCGAAGCAACGCGAAGAACCTTACTACTCTTGACATCCACAGAACATTTGAGAGATCAGATGGTGCCTTCGGAAAATGTAGACAGGGCTGCATGCTGTCGTCAGCTCGTGTTTGTGAAATGTTGGTTAAGTCCCGTAACGAGCGCAACCCTTCCTTATTTTGCCAGCAACGTAATGTGGGAACTTTAGGAGACTGCCGGTGACAAACCGAGGAAAGGTGGGGACGACCGTCCAGTCATCCAATGGCCCTTACGAGTAGGGCTACACAACGTGCCCTACAATGGCGTATACAGAGGGCTTGCAAGCTAGCGATAGTGAGCGAATCCCACAAAGTACTCGTAGTCCGGATTGGAGTCCTGCAACTCGACTCCAAATGAAGTCGGAATCGCTAGTAATCGGAATCAGAATGTCACGTGAATATGCGTTCCCCGGGCCTTGTACACCACGCCCGTCAACACCCTGGGAGTTTGATTGCCTCCAGAAGTAGCTACTTACCTTTCGGGGATGGCGGTTACCACGGAAGTGGTCAATTGACTGGTGAAAGTCCCGTAACAAGGTAGCCCTAGGGGACCTGGCTTGGAATCACTCCTTAAACGATAGAAACCTCTGGTGAGCGTTCACACAAATTATCTGATGTAACCCTGATGAAGGATTTACTCATCATTGGTCAGTGAACGATATCTACTTTTTAAGAGAATTAGGGAAAGAATAGTCCTAAGCAAGATACTAAGCAATCAAACACATAGCGTGTTGATTTGCATGATTTTTAGTCTCGACTTAGTGCTTTGCACTAAACTTGCTCTTTAACAATTCCGAATTTTTGGAAATAACGAATAAATCAAGTGTTAAACCGTGGAAGTTACTTGAACCTTAGTGACTTCTATTATCGTAAATCCAAAGAGGTAACAAAAGCTCTTTGGGTAAGTGATCTGAAGGTTTCGTAAGAAACTACTTTGGGTTTTTATATGGTCAAGTGACCGAAGCGTGCCCGGTGGATGCCTTGGCAAGTCAGAGGCGAATGAAGGACGGTGGTAATCCTGCGAAAAGGGTTTCGGGGAGTCGATAAACAGACTTTGAATCCCCGCACATGTCCGAATGTGGAAACCCACCGCTTTGCGGGTATTCGTATGGTGAATACATAGGCCATACGAAGGCGAACCCGGGGAACTGAAACATCTAAGTACCGGAGGAAAAGAATCCAAGCCGAGATTCCCCTAAGTAAAGCGGCGAGCGAAAAAGGGGATTAAGCCCTTAAAGTTATTTTGGTGTTAGTTTAGAAGGCTCTGGAAAGGGGCGCCGCCGTAGAGGGTTGATAGCCCCGTATAGCGAAATGCCATTTTAAGTAAAACGAGTAGGACGGACACGTGATATCCTGTCTGAATATGGGGGGACCATCCTCCAAGGCTAAATACTCCTGACTGGACCGATTAGTGAAACCATTTGTACCGTGAGGAACAAGGCAAAAGAAACGCCCCCTGTGAGGGGAGTGAATAGATCCTGAAACGCGTGTACGTACAAGCAGTGGGAGCGGACTTGTTCCGTGACTGCGTACCTTTTTTGTATAATGGGTTCAACGACTTATTTTTCAGTAGCAAGTTAGCATGTAGTGGAGCCGAGGAAACCGAGTCTTAATAAGGGGCGTTTAGTTGCTGGGAATAGACCCGAAACCGGGCGATCTATCCATGACAGGTTTGAAGGTTGAGTAACATCAAACTGAGGACCGAACCCACATCCGTTGAAAAGGCTGGGGATGACTTGTGGATAGATTTGTGAAAGCTAAATCAAGCCTCGGAGATAGCTGGTTTCTCCTCGAAACTTATTTAGGTAGCGACCTCGTAGCTCACCATTGGGGTAGGAGCACTGTTTGGGCCTAGGGGTGCCATCGCCGAACTTTACCAACGCCCATGCAAACTCCGAATACCAATGAGTGCATTACGGAGACACAGCGGCGGGTGCTAAACGTCCCGTCGTGGAAAAGGAACGAACCCAGACCGTCAGCCTAAGGTCCCAAAGACAGTTAAGTGGGAAACGGCATGTGGGAGAGGCTAGACAAGCTAAGGAGGTTGCTTAGAAGCAGCCATCCTTTAAAGGAAAGCGTAAATAGCTGCAACTAGTCGAGTCGGCCTGCGCGAAGATATAACGGGGCTCAAACTGTACACCGAAGCTACGATGCTTAATTTTATTAGGCATGGTAGAGAGCGTCTGTTAAAGCCGTTGAAGGTCAAGCCTGTAAGCAGGCTGAGGTATCAGAATGCGAATGGTTTGAACATGAGTAAACGATAAGGGGAGTGAAAAACTCCCCGCCGGAAGACCAAGGTTTCCTGTCCCAATGTTAATTGTCAGGGCAGGGTGAAGTCGGGCCCCTAAGGCGATTGCGTAGTCCGATGGAAAACAGGTTAATTTCTCTGTACCGATTGTATACTTGCGATGAGAGGAGGACGAGAAGGCTAGGCCCAGCAACAGCGGATGGTTGTCCTGTTTAAGCGGTAGGCAAAAGTGATTAGCAATCCGGGGTCACTCTTTAGAAGAAATGCCGAGAACTGAGAGCGGAGCCCTCTTTTGGGCGAACGTGGTTGATGCCATGCTTTCCAGGAAAACACTTCTAACTTCTAGAATTATACAACCAAACCGAGCGAGCGAGTGGTCAGGTATCGAAACCAAGGCGCTTGAGGAACTCGAGAGAGGAACTAGTGCAAAATGGACCCGTGAACTTCGGGAGAAGGTACGGCGCGGCGGTGTGAAAGTGACCTATGCTCTGGGGAGAGGGGGGCGGTCCGTAAGCCTAGTTCCGGTCGCACACACACTGGCTGCGACTGTTTATTGAAACGAGACTCTGCAAACAACTAAGTGGAACGTAATATAGGTGTATCGCCCCGGTTGCTAAGGTAATTGAATGGGGGCTTAGCGTAAGCGAAGCTCTATGATCGACAGCTCCAGGAGAGCCGCGGGCGTAGACTTATAAACGGTCCCACAGGTCGATTCAGGAAACGACCTGCACGAAAGGTAACGGATGGCGCACACTGTCTCCACCCGAGACTTCAGTGAATTTGAAATCGCAGTGAAGATGCCTGTGTATCCGCGGGCTAAACGAACCCCGTGAACCTTTACTTATGACGCTTCACAGGTGAAGCTGTTTGAACTATTGTTGTAGACTAGGTGGGAGGCCTTTGAAGATAAGGACGCTTAGTTCTAACTTGGAGCCAAAAATCCTTTTTTGGGAAAAAAAAAATTGACAAACCACCCTGTAATGTTTGAAGGTTCTATACTCAGGTCCATT
>Ga0163217_1008889_pt1 | contig 10883 bp, 9 predicted proteins | sample SynspAceP_FD_185933 | JGI IMG/M metagenome (GOLD analysis project Ga0163217, IMG submission 185933) | Saline lake microbial communities from Ace Lake in Antarctica - Synechococcus sp. Ace-P (PacBio error correction) | ecosystem: Environmental > Aquatic > Non-marine Saline and Alkaline > Saline ...
AAAGAGAGAGATATAAGGTACCAAATTGATTTTATAAGGCTTTGGATCAATCTAAATTCCCCTAATTTTTAAGCAACCTATTTTTAAAAACTAAAAATGATCCCCCACCAAAACCTTTTTCATGCATCAACTTTTTCCAGAAAAAGCGTATCAAAACCCTTTCCCCAAAAATTTGCCAATTGTTGATTCAAAAATGGATCTTAACACTATTTTTGGGCAACATTGCTTTCGAAAAAGCCACAAATTGCGCGCAGTCAGATTTTTTTAGCTGGAAGAAAAGCTGAATCCTTAAAGGAAAGCAAAGAGTGGGCATTCATGGTTTTTCCCCCTGGTTTTTCGATTCGTAAGCCACACAAAATGGGCCTATTTGGCAAAGCCTTGGAGGTAAAAAATCGACTGGTCCACTTTGTATCTCTACCCTTTTCCTTCTTGAAAATATCGTGTTTGGGATGATACGCGAGCCACTGTTTTATAAATTACTGGCGATGAAAAATATCTTGGGAAAAGTAACTCGATCCGAGTCCGATCGGTTTTGAGTCCCCTATTTCGTTTCTTCAATCCTCAGATTTCTCATCAAAATGCAAAAGAATCCGGTTTCAATGCCTGAAATCGAACTTCCAGAGGGAAGCGATGAATCCTTTATCCTTTCCTGTAACGACGAGTTTTACCCAAAGGAAGTTTAACAACTTTCAATGCTAACATTGGAGTCAAATAATCACCTTGGTCGAAGCTTGGAGCTGACCGATTCAGATTCACCTGTTGGAATTCTCCCGCTGCATCATGTAAACACGGACTTATAATGTGCTTTCTTGTGGCGCTTTGGTCAGCGCCTCTATACATTTTTCCTTAGTCCCTTTTTGAATGCAGAAGCAGCTTTATGAAATCTTTTCTTTTTGAAACTGAAAATCACGGTCTTATGGCTGTGGCCGAACGATTTACTTTAAGCTATTTTCAAGCTTTGAAAGCCTTTCCAAAGGAACAGACAAATTCAAATTTTCCGGATTTTAGCAAAGTTTCGCTGATGGTCCCTCTTGTTTGCAGCGCTAACTGTTACGGTCATTGGAGCAATGGCATCAGATCTCAGGTCACTATTTTGGCTTTAGAGCGGTATGGGAATGACCGATATTCGGATGGCGATCAAGGTAATTCCCTATCGGGAGAGCGAAGAGCGGGACATAATCGGGAGCGGCGCTACCAAGTGTGGAAATTAAAGACTTGTAGATGAATCAATAAATTGTTTCAGCAGCGTTGAGCCTGGAGAATTCAGGTTGAAAGGACCCTGGAGTTTTCAAAGCCTATTGGGGTACAAACTGACGCCAACGGAAAGTCTTTTTTACTTCAGATCAGTTGGTTTAAAACTGGTGGATATTGCGGTGTTTGGATTGCAAGTTTAACTTATAAGATTTTAGGTAGATGATTCGAATCGATATTTAATCAAGTCTGGTGCTATGAAAATTTCAGCTTGGAAATTTGAAGAAGTCATCCCTACACATTCCCTGCAAATCAAAGACTGGTGCTTGTTGTTTTGGAGATTCCTGATACTGCATGGGGTGGAATTGGTGTAGTAAGCTGCCTTTAATTACGTTTACTGACCTCAATTCAAAAGGAGCTAACTACTTGGCTTATAAGAAACGAAATGCCTACTACAAAATACCTAGCAATTCATTCAATTAGAGGATCTGCCTCGAATGAATGGGGTAAAGTCACTAAGACGAATTGAAAAAAAACACTTTATATCATGATCTTACGCAATCGCTCTTTTGGCATTTTCTATTTTCTTTTTTCTTGGTAGTCAATGATGGGAAATCTTATTAGGCAATTGGATCGGGATTGATTCGAACTTAGAGGGGTAGGTTTGCAATAATAATTTTTGATTTTGACCAAAAGAAGGATTTCGCAAAAGGGTTTGGTTCAAACACGCAGAAATTGGAATATGGAATTTGATTTTTGGGGAAAACTTTACATACCCGTAGTTGTGGCCCATGGCTGCGAGTCTAAATGTAAAAAGCGCGGTGGACGAGTGGTAGCCTTGCCATCCGTCCGCGGGTATAATTCCGGTGGTGATTTGCTTTTGAATCTTTCCACTATCTTTTAACAAGCCTTTAAAACAATCTGGAGATGTCCGAATTTAATGGCGGTGATTTGATTCGTATGGCTTTGGATTGTAGCTTTTTTGGTGGTAGGGATCATCATGCCTTTTTTCAGATCTTCATTTCCAAGAAATCTTTCGCTCCATAGATTCCTGTTCTGGCTATGCCAGTTTTCTTGGTCAGTTATTAAGTCCTATATCGGAGGAGTCTTTGAGAGGAGAAAAAAGGTCTTTTCTGATAATTCCTGTATTCAGAGCCTTGGGATTTAATGGGAGGTGGGACTTCGAGATTTTTACTATTGGTGCGCTACGGCGATTAGCGCAACGTTTTTTCCTGATCAAAAATCGGGAGTATTAGGGATGATCTCTCTTATTTTTTGGAATAGTTATCTTCTTTTCGTTGGGGTGACTCTAGATGGATTTGGGGTTTCCGTGATGCAGTGAGTTTGGGGCTAACTATTGGAGGCAGGAGCCTGTACTTATATAGTCGGCCCATAACTGGCGCCGCTATAGTGCGAGTTCAGTATATCTCGCATTGAGGCATTGGGATTGAATAGTAAGACGATTTGTGTGACCGATATTAACTCCAATATTGGCTAAGCGGAACTCGGGCTGGACACAGAAAGTGGCCGCCAGAGTTATGTGGGTTGATGGGTACAGACGAGCGGAGTAGGCTGCCTTGGATAGCCGCCACGGATCCTAAACTATCCCATATGGAGCTGTGACAGCCACTTTCTATTCCGGTTTTGGGTTGTTGTATTTGGCCCTTGCCGTATTATTAATTTGATCTTGGAATATTTACTTTTGAAATAAAATCGAATTGAGGACTCTTAACTGATAAGCCTGAAGAGTGCATAATCAATTCGCTTCGATGAATCCGGTTTAAACTGAATTTTCCCCAATATGGAAGTTTAGATAAATATTTTCCATTGATCAAGAATCTTAAAAGATTTAGCAATTCCTAATGGAATTCTTCTTGCCTTTTTGTTGTCCTAAACTCCATCAATAAAGCTGACGAACAAATCCTCCTATTTGTGAAGAGTTGAGTTTGGGGAAAAAAGGAAGTTTGGAGATGTTCCCATTAATACAATAATTCGCATTCTAAATTCCCTCTATTACTCATTTTTCATCAAGCCGCCTGTTGAAACCAACTCTGGCAACTAGAGACAATTGTATAAATTTATATAGAGAAAACTAAAAATAAACTTAACTAAAGTAAATACTTTGAGACATGTCGTTAAGTATTTTTTTGTCCCAAAGACTTTGGGTTTGATTTTTTTTTATATTTATAAAAATTATTAGATCTAAATAAGTAAAATTTTATGAAAAAGCTATTAATCAATCCGCTTTCTTACAACTTTTTTCCTCATTTTGGGATATCGATAGACTTTCCCCTGTAAGTCTCAGGATTTCGTTTGGGGTTATACTATGGAAAAGTCAACCCTGTTCACAAATTGTTTGCTAATATCATACTTTTACATTTTGCGTATTCTTCGCAGGAGGAATTGGCCAAATCAGTGCTCAGGAATCCTTGTCCGGGACCTCATATTTTTTCATATTAGCTAGTCTAAGTAAATGAAGTTTTTCTTTCAGCATATCCCTATTAATTCTTCTTTTTTTCTTGTTCTACAACAAGTGAAAGATAATCAAGAACTGAAAAGAATAGTTTTCGATTTAAGCGAAGTTTCTGAAAATATATCTTTCATCGATATTTGATAGTACACGATAATATCTTACTTGAGGAAGATGATCAAGTTCATTGGTCCAATTTTTTTAAGACGATTGTCACTGACAATTATGTGTATGTTCAGAATAATAATGCTACATAATTAATTTTCAAGTTTGATCATCATCTCGGAAGGATAAGCCAAATTATACAATCAACAGGGGCAAGGCCCTACTGAATTTTACCAAATTGAGAGACTACCAGTAATAATGATTACGGTTATCAATCCGTGATAATTCTTTTGAGAAAACAAATTTAATCTCACAGATCAAGGAAGTTTCATCAGGCAAGTATAGCCTCAAAAGAATAATGGCCTCAAATTTTTACCAGGGAAGGATTTTTATCTGTTCTTTTAAAGTGGTTTAGGGGGTGTAATAAATAAGGGAATTTCTCAGAGTTTCTGATTTCTGGAGCCGAGGAAGGTTTCCTCGATAAGATCAGAATAATCCAATCATAAAAGTAAAGTTATTGCATGGATTTGTTCAAATTGAAAGACCTAAACAGCTTTCAATAACCTTTACCACATTCTATGAGGTGCTTTTTTTTGATTCTTCTGGATTATTTGATAAGGAAAAATAAATTTTGATTTTTTGAATATTCCAATAACTCAGTAACAAGAAAAAAAATATTTCGGCTAAAATAGTTAACGCTTTTTTTCATTTGAAAACTTTCATTATAATGAATGTTTTCTTTCAATTGACAGATATCAAATCATCTTAAACAGAATTTTGAAAACCAACATATATGGTAAAAATCTTATAAAAATGATCTCGATGTATGAGCTTTTATATAACAGTTGCCTAACTATAAATTTCGCAATGCCCTTTACCGTTCACTTCCCACCTATAATCCACAATGACAGTACCAAGCATTTTGAAAGCGGATATAAAGGAAAACTATCCTGAATGCTCCGAATTCAATCAGTTTAATCAAGGATCATGAATCTGAATTGATAATGATCGCCACGTCCTCTTGGTTTAATTGTGAGGTTTGTAAGGATAGCCCTTTTACAAAAGAATTAGGCTTTTATATTTCTTTAATTGGAGATATTTTCGGGCTTGATTAAATAATTTCCTCGGGAAATATTTTTCTTATCTCCTCTCCAAACAGTTCTGTAATCGTAGATTATTTACCTAAGACATTTTTTTTGAAGTCATTCCATCTTTTTAAAGCAACCTTAAATAGTCTCTTTTCGCAGAAAAATGATTGAACTTAAATTCGCTTTAAAACCTAAACTCAGATTATGAAAACCAACGTCCGTGACTTTTCTCAAAAGGCAACGGGAAGCCTCGCACTTGCACTGCCGGAATCGCCTTCGAAATACCCGCATCGGGCCAAATCCCATCACGCTCAAATCTATTCAAAAGTCCACTGCCGAAACGATGATCAGAATCGGATTGATCGGTGCTGGAATAATTTGGACACTATGAATACCGATACCGCATTAATTGATAAATGGTGTGGGAGCTCGTAGCAGCTTGTGACTTATAAAAGGAAGAATCGAATTTGCAAAGGAAAAATGGGGCAAGGATCTGTATAGCTACCAATGGATTAAAGTCGAGGCTTTTAGCAAGAACAGATATTGATGCTGTGTTGATCTGTACCCAAGACCTTCGGATCAGCGAATCGCAATTGAAATGCGATGAGGCTGAAAACCATGTGTACTGTGAAACTATGGCCCAGCGATTGAAGACGGTCAAGCCATCATCGAACACCCAAAGTAAACGGAGAAAGGTATTCCAAGTTGGAAGTCAGCGAGCCAGCTGGTGCTGGTGCTGGAGCGAAGAAAGTCCTTGATCCAGGAATGATTGGAGATTTGACTTTGTATCCGCTTATTGCGATCGAAGTACTTCAAATGGAGCTGGGAATTTCAATTCCCAGAGATGCAGTCCTGAGACCGTGGTTGGGATGAATTTTTAGACTATGCTAAAATTCCATTTGATGCCAAGCGCTTTTTCCGATGGGAAACTACAGCGATTGGAACAGGGGCTGCGGGTGGATTTGATCTTCACGCTATTGAACGACAGTCCCACACGATTACTGATTCACATGGACCCAATAAGACTTCAGTGCCGGGAGATTTGAATATTGGAAAGACGTGTGATGCCTAGATGTGATCAATGCTTGATGACTTAATCCGAAAAATGAACGTCATGACTCTTTCAAGTTAACGACGCAGAGTCCAATCTCTGCGATGGACGAAGGTACAAGGAGAATTCGGTTGAAAATAGTTGGTACAGCGATGGAGTCTCACTATTGGATGGAATGATTTACACGGTGAATACGCCTCAAGAGAATGCCGCTGACCTTGGATTTGGTGGCTACAATAGCTTTAACCATTTTTTTCCAAAGAAAAAAAAAGAATTTGAAAAAGTGGTAACAAGGTCCAGCCTACGGAGATGAAAGGTGTGGGTTTACCAGAAATGAACCGATTTCTTTTGCAGCGGAAAAAGGCATGACGACCGTTTAGACACTTTTAAGGTGTTTTTCACCGGTAATCCGAGAAGCTACAACGCAATCTTGGAAGAATGCCACTTTTGTCTTCGTGCAGCAGCTCCTTCCCTAGCCTGCAATTTGCGTATTGCCCAAGAGAAACATTCTTTGGGATCCGGAAGCGATGAAGTTGGTGTAGCGAAAATGTTGAATGTTGGATGACGGAATGACGGATGTCAGGTGACGGATGACCGATGTTTTTTGATTTGGCAAAACTGAAGTGGAAGAATTTAAAAAAGTCAGAAAGCTTGAAAATCTGGATGTTTGCGTGACGGTGACCGATGCTGGGTGAAAGATGTCCGATGTTGAATATATGTTGCCTTCGATTACTGACTGGAAGCTGAAATACGCTTGACTGATTACAAGACGTGAAATAAGAATTCGAGTAGACATCAAGCTTTACATATCAATAAAAGTACGTCCAGTTCTGAAAGAAAATCTTGATGGAATCGGATCTAATTTTCGACGTCGCGAGAACGGCTGAGAGGTGAACTTAATGCAGGTGATAAGCATTGATTCTAAGCGATATCCAGAAATTCCTTGGAGCGCATCAAAAAGATTTCTGATATCGGAAATGATGCCAGTAACCTCTTTTTCTTTGCCTTATAAGGGATTGAAGACCCGCAAGGCGAGGCAGGCGAAGACCGATGACCGAAGTACCGAATGCTAGGTTAAATACTTTAATCGCTTTTTGCCGCTAGCTGTGCAAATTGCGGATATACATAAGAAGATTAAATCGATAATCTAAAAACAGGGCGAAAGACTTTTCGCCTTTATTTTTTTTGGGCATTATAATCGAACCGCTAGTTTCATGAATTCGATGAAATACCCTCCGTGTTTTCATATACTCCCTCTGAAATTCCAGAATGAGCTCCTAGGCAAAATTGGAAACGCCGGAATTCCCCGTATGAATCATCATTTGGAAGTGTGAAGGCTCGACAAGAATGCCCACTGATAGCGTCTTGAGGGATTGATACTCGCTGTTTCATGACTCTGCAGTGATTATTACCAACAGTTCCCGGTGATCATCAAAGCATATCTCGCAACACAGCTCCAACAGTTAGAATCAAAATCGATCACTGTCTCAACAATCATGTTTACTTTGAATGCTATGCCCCCAGTGTCTATCATCGGTGATTCCACCATCAGGAAAAATGGAGATTTACGATTTTTTCCAGAAATTCCAAAGCGGCTGAAGTAGTCTTTCTCAAAGTAATCACCTCGTCCATTGGTTACGGCTTAAAGCGATTCCTCAGCCGCAACTAGCCATTTTAGAAGCCGAGTTGGAATGGGAATACCTGACCAATTGTCCACCATAAAAATCATTCCCGTTAACTCCTGAGATAGATCAGTTTTTGAGGATCGATTTGAAGCTCTTGATTTCCCGCCGCCGCAAGAAAAGTCCAAGGTTTGCCTTTTCGGGAGAAACTCCATGATGGATTTGACATCATCTCGCTCAGATACATGGCAAAAAAGCTGCTGGCGCTTGCTTCTCGGAAAGTTTGTCGGTGGTAAATTGATCCAGCACTTAAAACATAATCATCTCAAGCTTGTGGAAGGTTCTCAAGCAAAATTCTTCCAGCTTGGAAGCATCCGATAATCGATTATTGTTTTATGTCCAGTGCATACGCCTGTTGCTCCTGCGGCAGAATCAGTCGTAAAATCGTCTGCTCTGTGTTTTGACACAAACCGATATTTTTTGACTGCGTCAGTAAGCTCATTTCCATTCCACAACATGCCTGAAGCCAACGAGCCCAGTCATTTTCCATCACGATCATTCAGGATAATTTGTGGTTTACCGAATCTCTGCCCCGTCATTTTCAAAAGTTGGTAATATATAGTATGTCTAATCTCTCAGTGTAAACTTAAAGACGCTAATTTGACCATACTGATTTAAGCTTGATGGGGCATATCGGTATTGATGTAGTTTACTCCCATTTTCGCTCATGGCTTTTCCTTCCAAAGCAGTCTTGGAGTCCGCGTAGCCCAAAATCGGATTCGGCTTCCAAACATGCACTTTTTGCGATTTGGCTAAGGCTTTTTGCTGGCTCAGCTTCGACTCATTCTACTTTTCCAATGTCCAGACAGAAATACTCCCGAAACTATAACTGACCAACCCAATTTTTCTCCAAGACGCTCACATTCAAATCGACTTTTGATAATCGAAAAAAAGATAAAGTCAGGATAGTCAACAGGTAACTGTCACTTCTGCTGATTTCCGGAGATGACATTTTACACCTTTGTGGATTTCGGTAGTTGCTAAAGATCCTATAGTTTTCCATTGGGTGATTAATAGTGTCAGCGTTGGGACCAGGCTGCTGTTTCAAATCAATCATAATTGAAATTCAGGATTTCACCAGCAATTCATTTCTTTGGCTTTGCGTATAGGAATCCGAGGTACAGTGACTGAGTGTATTCTCTGCTTGATACTTTGCCGCTTCATGCGCTACCATCAATTGATTATTTATCCAAAATCAAATCCACGCTCGATGGAATGGCAAGGCACACTGTAAGCTTCCCAAATGGCACATTTGGAGGTATCATTATGTGAGTGAAGCTTGAAAATCTGGATTTTCCTGAGCAAAAAGACAGGTTTGGTAGAAAAATAAGCCAGATATGAGAATTGACCTTTTCTCATAGTCGAAATTAAGGTGTTTACTAGTGAGGAATACCTAATCTTTTAGTCCAAGTAAGCCTACGATTTAAACGAAAGCATAACTTTAGATTGATCTTATGGGAAATGAATCAATACCCAATTAAATCTTACAATTCCTTGAACTGGAACGAGTTTAATTGGGTCAACAATAGAAGACCTTTATTAAGTGAATTTTACTCCTCAAAAAATGACTAAAAAACTCCTTCCTATGGATTCCGGTGTTAATCGGTTTTTCTTATCTCTGTAATTTGTCCAAAAGCCCCCATAAAGCTTAAGAGATTCAAGTGATCGGCAGTCACAATAGCTATAAAATCGCGATCGAGAAAGAATCCCTGGATTACTTGAGAATATGAATCCTGCAATCGCCATTCGCTCGAATACGAACATCTCCAGCTTCTGAACAGTTGGATTTTGGGATTACGAAACTTGGAATTGATGTGGAATCATGGATCCGGAAGGCGGAAGATATGCACCCCAAAGGCTGGATATATTAAATCGAACGGAATTGAGAACCACTTCCTTATGATGTTGCTAACAAGCTTCAAGCGCCGGATTAAAGCTTTTCCATGCCCAAGACAATCGACTTTCGAGTTCATCATCTACTCTTTACAGATGCCCTCAAGGAGTTGCTTTCTTGGAGTAATGCTCATCCGACCAATAGCCCATCTTTATTTTGGTCATGCCAAGACAGTCCGATTCCTGGTAAATGCAAGCCCGCTGCCCGTTTACCTGCAACTGGCTTTGGGATAGAATTGATCTGGAGATTCGCTTCGGTTTTATCTTTGGAAAACTGATTACGCCTGAGTTGGTAATGGGGGAAAAAATAAATCATGTTACAGTCAGCGATCCTAGGTCAAGGTTGGCCCAGATCTGGATAAAGTACAGGTCGATTCTTATTTGTTTTTGGATGAAAATCAAGTAAAATCAATCGTATCTAGAAAAGCATACCAAATTTGAAAGTGCAAGTTTCTTCGTCAATGTAACCGGAAGGCAATCCAAAGCAGATTTTAGGTCATCAATGAATCCCATTGAAGTTTTGAAAAGATTTAAAGATTGGGTAGCTAAAGGCCTATATGGTCCCGAACTCGGTGCCTTGATTTCTGAACGAAGCAGGCGAGATCCAACGATTACAGCCAGTTTGAAAAACAAAAGCCCTCTGGGGCTCCAAGTCATTCGTTCAAACAGATTATTACTAATCCTTTCGCACTTGTTCGAATCTACCTATCAAGGTAAGCTTCGAGCATGGGAATTTGAACGAATTAAGTAAATCCAACTCAAAATTTTTGCTACACAAAGAACAGTTTGTTTTTTAACTTAATACGCCTTGTTCCTTTTAGAATATGAAAAATAACTGTTCGATATCAACTGATTCCATATTTATTCAGTCTTGGACTTTTGGAATGGCAAGTTGTCCTTGGCAGAATCCGAACGGAGAAAGTCCGCTTTCCTGGCAGATATTCATTTACAGGACTCTTTGCTGAATTGGGCCTCACTCAGTTCAAGGAGTTATGAAATTCTAAAACAGGTGAATACGCTACAACCGAACCATGGAAGCCCGCTTAATTCAACCAGACTATTCAATGCAACTTTTTGCAATCTTTATGCCTGCATTGGATGAATTGGGTAAAAAAGTTCAAACTTGTATCCTTACCAGGAGACTTTACGGATGAACGTCAGCCAATGAATGTGAGGAAACTCAGACAGATTTAAGATGAATATGTAAGTGCCATCAGATGCGTTTTTTATTTCCACGCGAATCATGGATCCAGTCGTTATTCCAAGTCCAGATGGAAAGCGATTTCATGAATGAAACTGGTGATTGCTACAACTATAAGTTCGGAATTTCTATTTTAAGGAATTTGAAGGTGAATGGCATTCCCAACACCAATGGGGAATATTGAAAATAATCATAGTTGCAG
>Ga0163217_1042663_pt1 | contig 10883 bp, 10 predicted proteins | sample SynspAceP_FD_185933 | JGI IMG/M metagenome (GOLD analysis project Ga0163217, IMG submission 185933) | Saline lake microbial communities from Ace Lake in Antarctica - Synechococcus sp. Ace-P (PacBio error correction) | ecosystem: Environmental > Aquatic > Non-marine Saline and Alkaline > Saline ...
AAGAACAAAAATAACGCCCAAGTCAAAATATCCCAATAATAAAAAACCTTCCGCCGTTGGAAGAAATGTTGGCAGATGAAAATATAGAATGGTAGTAGGTCAATACCCAAGCATTACAACATTAATGATTTTACGAAACAGGGCGATAAATTCCAGGAAAAAACGTAATCGTTGAAAAAACATTTAACTGCGACCCTGGACGGCCGAAGCATTGATACAATTGCCAAGGAAAAAAATGTAACACTTTCTGTTTTTACACAATAGAAGGTATGACACGATTTTTAAAACGGGAAAAAAATATTGGATTGCAGGGTTGGATAGAGAATATTGGCAGAGGCTGAAGATCCATATGAACCCGCTTTGACCCATGGTCTAAGTTACAAGCGTACAAGCATAAGAGACCCCAACAGCTGGGGTCGGAAGTTTATATGATCTTGGCTCACATTTAATTGATCAGGCAATTGGTATTGTTTGGCATAGCCCAAGGCCATATATGACGATTGGACACCTTCGCCCTAATTCCAAATGGAAGATTTATTTTGATGTGAAGTTTGATTTAATAGTTCTCATAGGGTAACACTAAATCCAGTTACTATGTTCGTCGGAGATTATGCCGGCAAATATTCTGCAACGGAACCAAGGGCTCATTTATAAAATCCAAGCCGATGTACAGAGGCTGCCCTTAAGCTGGAAATACCAGGCACCCAAAATTGGGGAGCGAATTGGATAAAGAGAAAGGTCTATTACATTACAGAGAAGGATGGTAAAATTATCAGGGAACAAGTCCCCTACCTTAGAAGGAGACTATAAATGGCGGTATTACGAAGTATCTACCAGCTTTTAAGAAATAATAAGTCGGTCCCAGTATCGGCAACAGACGGATTGAACGTGATAAAAGTAATTGAGGCTGCAATCAAAGCAACAAGGAAAAAGAGGGTCGTGGAGTTATAGATAGGAACTAATTTATCAATTTTGATTCAATGCATTAATACCCTGTAAAAAATACACTGGTGTTGAAAAGGACCAACAGCTATTTTCAAGTCATGTAGACAGTATTTGATTTAAAGGGAGGGACCCTCAAGCTGAAATACCTTTTATTTGCTTGGCCCATATTAACCATTAATCAAAATAAAAACTATCAGACCGAAGGTGGAAAAAAATTGGATGTAAATAATTTATGCTACATTTGTGCATCGATTACATTATTCACGTGAAATCTGACCATAAACAGCTTTAGGCGCATCCTAAGTAAATCGTTTTCAGGAAATAAATAAATAAAAAAAAAGGAAATATGCAACATTAAACAGAAAAAAACGGCCAATTTAAGAGTTGACCGCACCAATTAAGATTGTGGCAAATTTGAGAGGAAACTTTTTAGGGCATTTGTAAGATTTATGCTTTCCAAAAATTAAACAGAAGCTATTTTAATGCGGGCAAGCGGTGGTCCCAACCTATTGAAAGAGGTTTGGTGAAAATGCTTAATGACCAGGATGGACTTTAATACCTTGTTTTTTTGAAAGGAAGTTCAAGAAAGCAAGGAAAACTTCAGCATAAAGAGCTATTAACCAACATTGTTAAAAAAGGAATTGACCTCCTTAACAGCAATTTTAAGGACTACTTAAGTTTAGCCAAGGAGGAGAACTTCAGTTTATTATTTCCAACACCACCGAAGCCGGTATAGCATCTGTTGCCACGGACACTTTGGATATGCAACCCCCAAGTTCATCCTGCTAAATTAACGTGTGACTATTGTATGAAACGTTTTAAACATTTTAAAAGGTGGATTCCAATAAAAGGTCTAAACATAATTCCTTGTGAGCTGATCGAACTATAATTCCGACACACTTAAGGATAATACTAAACTACTCTGATGACTGGAACTGGCGAAGAATTTCACCAACTTGGTTAACCACACTATTCCACATTCCACAACCCGTCCTGGTAGATCGTATAGTACCAGGATATCCAAAGATGAATTGAGGAGTAATGCCCAACTATCCCTAATAAAAGACAATTAATTGTGGCTGCCGAAACGTTTCTACTTTGGGTCATAGAGGTGATGATAAACTTAAAGAAAATTACCTTTTTCATAAAACCAGATCTGGACGTAAAGATTGTAGCTGATATGCAGCCTATAGAACAAGAAAGGGTCGAATATTAAACGGTGCAACATACCGAATGGGTACCTTTTTCCTTTAAATGGAAACACCACGGTAAAGCAAACCGTAGACAACGCCTTTACGGCCAATTTTGTTGAATAAATGCCATCTTTAAATGAAAATAAACCATACCTCTGCAATGGCCCCAAGGAAGAGCTCGAACAAGTTTTGCGGATGAAGTTTTGGACCGATTTAGGAAATCCGTTTATTATCACAACCTATCAAGTATTGCATTAAATTCAATCTCCAAATTCAAGGTAAGGGTAATTACCAGAGTTTATTGGAATATGGCGGCCATTCACAAATAAAATACCTACCAACCAACTTCTTCCTTCGCTGCCTAATACGTTTTTATAAAGACTATGGAAGGGAGAAAGTTTTACCTTTAAATGACAAGCGATGAAATAGTGGAGGCCCTTTGCAAAATAATGGGACATCGATATGATTATTTTGGAAGTAGCTAAAAAAACCTGAGTAATGCAGCTATTTGGGGAAAGAAGACAAACTCAGGTTTGACCATCCTTCACGGAAGCAAGTGGCCCTAAGCCCTTGGGGAAATTGAAACAATAATTGAAAGTAGGATTTGCAATTACAGCAGAAGGTTTTAAAACCCATTAAGAGATAATCTATTTTTGAAAGTCGCTAACATAAAAAGAAAATTTATAAGAGTAAAATACCTCTGATAACGTTGCCCGTTGCATTGGTTAATTTAAAAAAGCAGTGAAGTAATTTCAATTTGAGGGAAAGGAAATTACTGTGCTATCGGATATCAATCAAAGGCATAAAATTGCCCTAACAAAAATTGAAGTCCGGAGATCGTATTGTTTATGTAATAGTCTGGTTTCTGGTGGGCATGTGCCAATGGCGTCATAGAAAAAAGGGGTGCTTTAACCACTGAAATGTAAAACACATAAGTGAAAAAAGTATTTGGAAAAACGGAACCATAGGTTCGACGCTCAAGTGGAAAAATTGGAAAGACAAAACATTTTTGGTATCATAGGGAAGACGGACAGGTAGGTACATGAGAACGTATGGCTTTTTTTTCCATTGGTTTTTTGTGAAAACAGGAACATAAGAAGATCTTAAAGGAAGTCCTTTGAAAAAGAGACTTTTTAAAACAAAAAAGTTAATCGCAATCAAATCGTTACTTCGGTCTTTGGTGAACACATAATACTGAACAATTTGCGGTTGATCCTAATATCAACGCGATGTGTTCAAATAATATTGACGGTAAATCATTAACACCCAGGAGGTGTGCGGTTAAGACAAGATTCTGAAAGTTTGGCCAAATTATTGCGCAGGTTAAATGTTAAAACAATCCTATGTTGCTGGGCTACTGTATTGAGTCTGCGGTTGCCAAAACCTTCCAATAGCGTTTTTAAAGAAGCATTAAAGAGCATTAATCCAACCTAAACAAAACCAGTTTCTTATTTTTGAACAACAACAAATGGGAAACAGTGGATGAAAATGTTATGGCCATTGTCAAGTAGAGTCCTTGAAGCCATTAAAAAGCTAATAATGCAGAAAACCAAACCCGCGCCATTAATCTAAACTACGGTATGGTTGGAATGTGGCGGATCCGATGGTTTTTCAGGGATATCAGCTACATCCCACTTAAGGGGCGTTTCAGATTTGTTGGCAGCCTTGAATCGGATAAACGGCCATCTATCAGAATTCCGGAACTAAATGTGGATATGAACAGAATTGGTAAACAGATGCGTTTGAAGACGATATAGGGCCAAAAGTTTTTCTAAAGTTATATGCAAGCCTACGAAAAATCTGTAGTAGATGCAGGTTCAGGTTTTGACATGAAACCCTATCCCCAGAAAACATTAAAGACGGCTTAATAACCGATGCCATGAAATCTGCCGCGGAGCTGCAACCAAAAAGGGAGGCACTCTCCCATACAAGACGTTCTTGGTAGGCTAATACATTACCAAACCCGGCCTAACCTCTTGTGTTACTCCCGGAAATGAGGTGGAAGTACTACGGCTCTATGGTAAGGTGCAGGAGCAATGTTGGTCTTGTTTTTACAACAGGGTTGGGAACACCAACAGAAATCCTATTGCTCCTTATAAAAGTAATCGCTCCAATACGGACTAATGGAAAGAATGCCGATATATCGATATCGAAACGGAGCGGTAATACGAGGTGAAAAACGATTGAAGAAATGGCAGAATGATAATGTTTTGGAATTTATAATCGAACGGTGCCCAGTGGAAAAATTCAGACAAAAGCCAAATTATTAAATCAAAATTGATTTTATTCCTTGGCGCGAGGAGTGTCTTTATAATGTCACGATCGATTTTCCGCTGAATATTAAATAAATTAAAGGTTGAAGAAATGGGAATATTTCTATCAACGCTTCTTTATTTTTTCAAGGAAGATTTTCTAATAATAGTTGGGGTGTCAACACCAACGTTTGTTTATTTTTAGTGTCCTCAGTTTGCTTACTTCCTTCAAAAAACCTGGGCAGCGGTCCTTCCATCTCCAAAGGAAATTGGTCCACAGTAGAAAGGTCGTAGTTCCATAAATTCGCTGTAAAGTGGCTCTTATTGGAAAACCTACAACGCAAATATCTTCCTGGAATCTTAAGTCCAACTCTCCTTTATTTTCTGAATAGCTCCTAAGGCAGCAAAATCACTGGAAGAGAATATGGCGTCGTGAGTTTCCATATCCAAAAGAAGCTGCCTGCCTTCTCCCAGTCAGTAACGGTTACTTTCTGAGTCTCAATGACCAAGCTCTCCATCAATTCAATTTCCATTAATCGACAAAGCCTGCTATATTATAAAACCAATAATCTATTCCGAAATGATTCGAAATTTACGATCATTGGACAAGTGTGCGATACGCTAACAACCTGATCCAAGACAAATGTTGGTTAGCATCATGATCCACCTTTAAAATCATCTATAGTTACAGAATGAATCCTTAATATCTTCTCCTATCAAAAAAGACCAATGGTGTTCCCTTGATTTTTTAGAAGTTTATTAAACCTTTATTTTCCTCCAGATTAGGCATTGAAATTAGTACATTAATATGCACGTCCCTTGGACATTTACAAGCGAATTTATTTTTTTTTTCGTTTTCATATTTTCCTGTGTTATGGTCTGACAGATTATTAATGGTACCCTTGGGGTATAATTCTTCCTCTATACCGCGTATAACGATGAAAAGAAATTACTATCTATTCTAGAAATATAACGCCAACATTATAACTCTTACCATTTTTAACGCCAAAGCAACTTTTCCTGCTCATAATTCATTCTGGGCAGTCTCCAAACTAGCTTGCGGTAATTTAAACTTATTTGTATTGTTGTTTTTAGGGCCTAGAACGGTTTGCAGCGTTAGAACCAGTTTTGCCGCTATGTCATCATATAGTAGTTTCTTTTTCATGAATTACTTTAACTTGGGTTCTTATAACCATACCTCTATTGTTCGCGTGAAATTGATAAATACGTTGGCCATAAAAATAGTACGTAAACCCTCATAAGGCCAAAATAGGTAACTGTACTATTTTCCGCTACAGGTACCACCTAGCTCTGTTTAAAAGGCATTTTTTTGATATGATATTGGGCAAGTATAATATTTTAGCAAACTCAATTGTAATCGATTTGCATCTAAAATATAAAAGAATAAATTGGTGACATCTTTTGTTTTGTTGGTCTTGAGATGAAATTTGCCCTCATTAGCCCGATAATACCGATTCCCTTTATTTTTAAATACTTTTCCAACAAATTCTTCCTATAGTAGGGGCCACGCCCAACTAGGTATATATTTTTTTCTTGGTTCAAAGAATATACGGTTTGCCCGGAGACCTTCTCAATTTGTAATGTATTTGCCCGAGACCTTTCTCAATTGTAATGTATTACAATGTACGATTTATGTACTTGTGCAAATTGATCTTTTGGCGGTCTGCAACCCAATACCTTAAGGAGTGGGGAAGTCCAAATGTTTTTTTTTCCCGGAAAGTGAAATTTTCGGTGTAGTCCCGATTCGGATTGGATATATAAAATATCTGCGGAGCAAATTTTAAGATGCTCGTAAGCCCGCTTTATAAGATTACTCTGGTGCTGCGGTCCCTTCCTTTCCAAATCCTGATCCATGCCCGACTTATGTAAACGGCATTGGAATTTTAGAAACGGCCATTACAAATCGTTCAAATGAATAAGTGGCTTCAACAAATAATCAAGTAACATGGTATCGTAACTTTCGCAATCATATTCTGAAAGCCGTTGTCAGAGATCACATTGGGTTTCTTGCTCAAAGCCTTTAGGAATCTATCCCTGAAATCTTGGGTAAATGGATATCCCAAAAAAATCAAGTCTATCTCTTCGGTTTTACGATATTCCATGGCCTTGAAGAGCATCGGCGAAGGTGGCCTTAAGCTCCAAGACTCTTCAATTTCGCCTAAATACTTTTGAAGAACCACGCTGGCTGGCGGTTGTCTCGATAATGATACACGAATTCATGAAGCTGCCTTTTTAATGATCAATGCTCAACTAGACGGAATAGTTGGTATCTGTTTCTTCTATTAATGAAGTTTATGGGCTCCAGGATAAATTAGCCCAATCGCTTTTTTACGTTTTGTAAACCAATGCCATGGGAAAGTCACTGTATTGCTTTCACGCGCGAAAGGAATTGGCACATTCCAATGCAACACGCCATTTTCCCGCTACATGATTCTAACACTCTAATAAAAAATATCCTCCGAACTGGCTTGCTGTACTATGTTTTAAAGGCATTTTTTTTCCACAAATCACTGTCAAGATTAAAGGTGCAAATTCGGTATCCTGACCCTAATAAATAATTAGTTTTTAAAGTCGACAGTCCCCCCCCGATTTTCCAATTTGAAGTTCACTTTGAATATGGGTATATGTTTTTTTCAAGTGCTCTAATTCCTTGACAAGGGCACGTACTTTTTCCTTACGTCATACCAACATATATCCTCATACCGAAGATAGTTCCAAATATCGTAGGTGTTTTAGGGGGAGTTGTCAATGGCGTAAAGAATAAAGGTTGATTTCCAAAGTTATTAAACAAAAAATGGGGATTGATCTGTACTTTTAAAAATTGCAAGCTCAAATTTTCCTGTGCGAAGTCCTTAAATTTTTTCAACCTTCATTTTTGAGAACTTATGGCATCCCAGGCAAAACTTAAATCAGACAGAAATTGCCAATACCGTAAAACATGAAGTTGGCATAAATAAATCCTCAGAACAATTCTTGCTCTTTTGTACCCAGGATAAAAACATTTTCCAAAGTTCTCTGACCATATCACTCCCAAACAACACTAATACAACCAGCCCTAAAAACTGCCAATATTTTTGTCGGTATAAACCTGGCATCAGAAAGTAATGATAAAAGCAGCAAAAATAATATACCCGCAGAAAGAAAAACCAATGGGCAAAAGGTACAATTCATGGATTATTCTTATCGAAGGAATAGAAAGACACACAGGAATGGAGGCACGACTTGAAAAGAATAGTTCCCTTTCTGGAAATCATGGCTTTTTTCATACTCAAATCTAAAACCTATTGCGCGCATCTTCATAAAATAGAGGTGTCCCCACGGCAGAAATAAGCCCTAAACGGCGTAGGCCTAACATAAAAACCTGAATGTCGTTCATTGAATACTTTTGTCGTTCACAGAAAATGACCCCAACTTCTAAATAAAAGTGAATATTGGTAAAATCTACAATTCCAATAGAACATATGAAGGAAGTCATGAAAAAAAAATTGTTGGGCACAAATGCTTAACTTTGTAGTATATTGCTTAATTCTCTTTAAAGACCAACGGCCAAGGCACAGAATACTACCCCTAACAATAAAGTGGAACGGTAGTGAAAAGAGTCAGTGGAGCAGCCAATTTCCTTTGCTACTGTTGTTCGCCGTACAACAAACCAAGAAGCCATAGTAGGTACCAGACATTGGATGAACGAAGTTTTTATCTTTTGAGACCACTGCTTTCAGATTTTTATATTGAGGTTAGTTTTCCTGGGATTTACAGACCAAAACTTTTGGAGCAACCACCAACACCAGGTAAAAACTATAAATTTAGGGTAAACGTATCGCATCTCCGAGATGGGAGCAATTAACAGGAAGTATGGTACAAGGCGAAGGTTTCGGTACAGAATTTAAGTTGGAACAAACGGTTTTTTAACGATGGGGAAAGAATCTAGTAACAACAGGACAAGTGCCTTGGAAGTTTTAAATAACTGTTCCCTCTTGTTAACGTTACAAAGAAAGGGCGGATAAGGTCTATCGGCGGAGTCAGGGGCGTTCAGGATACTCATCAAATGGTAAACCATCCATATTGCTAGTGATAGGGTAATGCACTGGTACCGATAACTGCCGAATATGATCGAAAAAATAAAGTTATGACAATCCCTCTGCCACATACGATGCAGAAGGGACATCAGGTAATATCAATATTGTTCTTAAAAGAGGAGCGTAAGGGACTCAATGGTTCTATTTTCGGTGAAATACTGGAGCTTCCTGATAGCCATAGTGATTGGGTAAGCTTTAAAGTAGAGAAAGAGAATTTAACCTTTTTACCAATTGGGAATAGGTCTTCGCGATATGCCGAACGATCTTGAAACCGAAACGTAGATTTGGAAAACAACACCACCATTCTTAGTAATGGTCAGAGTACCGAATGAAACCTATTATAATATAGGCTCCTTGGAACAAGACACATATAAATGACTACAACGTTTTTATACGCCTTTCCGGGAACTTTGCTCTTAGAAATAGAAGACCAAGCCATCGAATACCATTTTATGGCGCTCGCGCTAATAATTCCACTACCGTCTGAATGGCAACCGTAACGAAGTACGCGACACAAATCCAAAACTTCAGTAGCGAATTGCAATTAAAAAAGGGAGTTTCGAAAATAATGAGAGACCAATACACTTCTTTTTAGTGGCTTGGGAAATTTTTCCTTATGCGAGAGGATCAATCTCGATTTTTTACACCACTATTTTCCTGGGATGATATGATAGCAGACAGAATAACTAGAAACAGATTTCAAAGAAGCCCATATTTACGTTTAAATGATTACACACCAAATAACAGAAAATGGACTCTTGAGACCGGAGCCAATAATGTTTTTTACGATGTAAGCAATGATTACGAAGTAATAAACTTGAGGCGGCGATCTTTTGTTAATGACCAGACTAACAACGTTTTTGAGTTGACCAAAAGGTTTCTTGGCCTATACGTACGGGCTCTTACGAAGGAAAGAAAATGGGGGGATTAAAGGAGATTAAACGTTAGAAGAGAACAGACCAAATAAACCTTGCTTGTTACAACAAACTCAACAATGTCAAAGCCTATAGCAACTTTTTTTTCCAAAGTTTCATTCTTCCTAAATTTTAGTGATAGGCGTGTCATTGCAGCTGGATACTCAAGCGTATATAGCCGCCCTAGAATGTGGGATTTAACCCTTTTTCACATTCGAACAACTAACAGTGTACGCCAAGGAAATCCTGAATACAGCAGAGTTTACGGATTCCTATGAAACAAATATTTACATTCTAGCTCGCAAGCATAAATTTTGGAGTATATCATAGGTATACCACGGAATGTAATGAAAGGATAACCACCTTTTGAGAAACAACGTAAGTACTTTAAACCTGGAACATTGGAGTCAATAAGGCAACGGAGTGGAGTTTCAACGCAAAAATATTAGTCCAGCAAAAATGGATCACTCGTAAGCGGCCGATCTTTAATTAAATCATTAAAAGAGATGGTAATTTTCAGAAACCGACTTGTTTTTGATTTCAATAATGAACAATGGACTTCAAGCTAATGACCAGAAAATTAAATTCCAGCGGATTAATGCTTTAGAGATGACCGGCAATTAACGATCCAGTTACCAAACCGTACAAAGTATGTTAAGGAAACCTGTATATGGATCTTGGAATTAGAAAAGAGTATGCTTAAAAGGTAAGGCCGTTATTGAATTTTAAGCATAAGAGAGTTTTTGCCCTCTAGGGTTGATGAGAGCCAAATTGCCCAAGCAGACTACAAGTGTATAATCGATGACGTCAGACGAGGGAGGTTTTATTAGCATTAGGGTTTAGTTATCGGTTTTGGTAAGGGAGAGGCCATGCATACTCGGACAGCGCAGAGAAATAGGATTAGTTTATTTAATCCTTCAAAACATACTAACCAAAACAGTATTTCCATGTATGCCGCTGTAGTATGAAACCGCTTTATGCGTTAGACAAAAAAAACCATGGAGTAAGTTTTAAATCGCCTCAATTCTACAACGTATAAGCCATCTTTCTAAACCCACATTATCTTCTCCACTGCTTAAAGGGTTATATCGAATATTTCCCGTAAAACTTTTTCCCTAATCTCCAACCTACTAAGAAGAGAAACGTAGGTCCTTATAGGGAGGGTCGTTTAAAAATTTCAAATTATTTCATTGAAGTAAGGCACAGAGTCTATTAGGGTCAACTCTTCCACCAAGCGGTTAAGTATATGAAATCATAATATGTAACCGGTAAGGCATATCCGTAATAGGTTACCGTTCAAATATAAATTATGGATAAGGATAATTGAAAAAAATAGAGGGCAAGATAAAGGATGTCTCGCGACAAAAATGAAGATGCCGTAAAAGGCTTTTGAAATGCGGCAGAAAATGACCCAAGAGAAGTAGGTATACAAATTAACTTTGAAAATAAATGCTACGGAAAGTAAAGGATGGTTTATAAGTG
>Ga0163217_1050301_pt1 | contig 10883 bp, 15 predicted proteins | sample SynspAceP_FD_185933 | JGI IMG/M metagenome (GOLD analysis project Ga0163217, IMG submission 185933) | Saline lake microbial communities from Ace Lake in Antarctica - Synechococcus sp. Ace-P (PacBio error correction) | ecosystem: Environmental > Aquatic > Non-marine Saline and Alkaline > Saline ...
GTCCAGCACCGCAAACCCGCCGTATTTTCCTGCTCGTTTCAACTCGTCGATGTAGTAGTACGCCTTGCGTGCGAAGCAGCATACCCAGAGCGCACACGGGTGGAGCGTAAGTTGGCGGCGATGTTGGAGACGTAACGCGCGGTGGGGAAAACACTCTTTGCCCGCCAGTGGGATGTTCGTCCTGCGGTAACAAGGAGCGTCTCGAACCTTGGCTTCTGAATGGGGTGGGAGGACCCATAGCGTCCACTGTCATTGAGTTGCGAGGTCACTTGCAGGTCGATACCCCTGCGTTGGTTTTGCCAGCCCCACGGTAGTGCCGTTTGCTGGGCTCGTTTGCGACTTCGTCGGTGGCGGTCTGTTTGCCATACGCCAGCCGTGCCTCGATGCCGCGAAGGGTTGTTACTTGAATACCGATTTCCTTGACCGGTATTGGACGAGGGATCCGAACTCGGCCAGGCCGGCGCGTCATGGTAAGCCGGAGCGGCAACGAGAGGTCAGGATCTGAAAAGGTGGCGCCCCAGTTGCCTAGGCTGAAGACTTCGGCGGTAAGACTGTAGACCACGCATCAGTTTGGGGCTGTTGATCCAGCGTAAAGCCCTGCAGAGAGCATTCACAGTCGCCGGCAAGCTGGATATCGCCGCTGAATCGGTCTACGGAAAGCAGGGATGGATCTTCACGCGAATCTGTTGGCTCGACACAGCCTGTATATAGCACCGTAATTTTTTCAGGGTGTAGTATCAATCGTTCTGCGTTCTGGTCGGCGTGAGGAGAAATCGGTGGGTATATGCTGAAATCATAAGCGTTAACGGCGGTACTCATTATCCTGATGCTCGTAATGACGCCACTCACCAGGTGAGTGCTCACGGAATTCGGCAGCGCGCCAGGTCAACGTGCCATCAGCAGGCCCTGTCTCGTTCTTCCGCATTGCACTGCGCTGTCCGCGAACGTTGCCGAGGGATAGTCCGTAACAGGTACGGTTACGTCGTCGTCATAGCTGTTGAATAGAGCTTGTTGGCTACAGCACCAGTGCCGGGGTTTAGTTCCAGTAAATGGCAGCTGAGTGTTCATGTTCGCGGTCCGTCACCGTCATTGGGGCATTCTGCTTGGCGAGCCGTGCGGCTGCGGCAACTGCTCGCGCGGTGAGCAAAGCCCCGGCTTTCGGCTCATGGTGATGAAGTCGGGCGATGACGCCCGCTTTTGAACAGGCTCGATCGTCAGTAAAGAACACTTGCCGCAGAGAGTATTGCTTCGACTCGTCCATGGTCCCGATAGCCGTGAGTCCTGCCCTGCTCAGCGTGTAATTTTGTTTCTGGGCAAAATTGCCTGCTCACGCCCACGGCCAATTTTGTACCTCGCGGGTATTGAAGGCTGCCGTAAGGTCAGAAACGCCCGTGGTGTAGATTTGCCACCCTGCGTGGTGACGAAAATTGATATTAGCGCCAATACTTGTGGCAGCCCATACGCGGGGTCATTGTGCCTCGTACGACTTCGATGTAGCCGACGTCCAAGCGACGAATCATGGTCGATAAAGCGCTGGTTGCCGCTGTTGACGTTTTGCTGGGTACCACTGGCCGTCGTCAAGGTTTTCGATTGCATTGATATAGCCCTCGCGTTGAAACGCGCGGAAGGTCGCCTTTGAGCCGGATACGCCACGACCGGTGGACGCGGTCGTCAAGGATTTGCACGGGCCTGCCGAGCAACTCCCAGGCTGTTCATGGACGTTCTTTGTCCGCGACATAAGTCGCACCCAGCACGTCGACCGAGGGTCAGGATGCTGCTGGGTAGCGGGGGGGCGACTGACCTGGGAGGTGCATAGACGCATCGCCCAGAGTGACCGGTGGACGCTGCGTTTGGTGCGACCACTGAGTGACGGGAAAAGAAAGAGCGCTGATCTGCTACTAGTGATTGGGTGATCCTGCCCTTTCTGGTAACTGAAACGCCTTGAGCTGGAGCATAATAAAAGGGTTTCAGGCTTCTCCGGACTTGACGAGGACACCGGGGGACCATACTGATCGTAAGGATTAAAATGCTGTAGCAATTGTTATATCATAAAACTATTTAAGGGCAAGGATTTTCGAGCGTTGAGTCGAAATGATGAGATATAGGGGATGGAGGAGATTGCGCCGGATTTGCACGTTGACTACAGCGGGTGCTTAATCCCGGACACCGACATGGGTGGGTAAATTTACCGCCAGAGCTTTGAGGTGTTCATGAGAAGGAAATGTGTACTGAAGCGCCCTGCTTCAGAACCAACACATAGCTGCTGGCGGTCACCTCTACATAACCGCCTGTGCCGGCAATGTCATGTGGGGCCGAAAGCGCCGGTGAAGCTGGGGAAAATCCAGTCCAGCGAACCATATAGGCAGGCCGGGGTAAGATCGCCGCGATTTCCTGGCTTGGGGCATCGATGAGCTTTCAGACAATTCAGCCTGGATAGTTGCTCGGTGGGCTGTGCGCAGCCCAAGGCCTGTATACACCTTGAAGTCCGAACGGTGTGATCCTCGCCTGAGTACAGCAGGATATGCAGGGCTTCGACGGCACACTCCTGCTTGGATCCCGGCTGTCTGGAATTGCGGTGGCCGCTCAGCGCCCTCAATTCGTTTCTGAGAAGTGTGCACGCTGATCATTCTCCATGTATTCGCAGCCTCAAAATTTGGTACACAGGCCAGACATCGGCCATGAAACTTCGATAATACTCACACAAAGTCTCCTTCCTCAGAAAGCTGACCACGGCCGTCTAGACACCGCGTCTGGGCTTGTCTGCGCTGCTGAGTCCGCTGGTAATACTCATCCTGCTTTTTGCCAAGCCCCTGGACAGCGACCACACGCACGGTCAGGCACATCTCACTCCCAGCGAGTACGTGGGAGCTTGCAAGGTTGAGTAAGCATCGGGGCGCACAACCCGGGCATTACCATCGGCAAGGGTGAACGAATGCCATGGCCGGTGGTGGTAAGTCATGGCGCCAGACCGATGCGAAGTACGTTATCCGTGGCTGTTGGCCATACCGATCCTTCATTACGCTATCATCATGCGCGCGAACAGAGTCAGGGGCGGCGCGTGTGCCCTCCCCACCCTGAATATCCTGCCACACTCAGAGCGTCATTTGGCCGGCTGCAGAAAGCCTTCCATCCTCGTAGCTGTCGCTCATCTTCCCTGCGTTCCTGAACACCGTTCATAGGCACGCGTTCACCATTTCAGGGGAAAAGGCATATCCGGCCACCTGATCTCCGCTTTCGCTGCATATGAGAGCTTCATAAGCCTGATTGGGCATGCATGTGCTCAACTGAGAGTTGTTTTCAACTCCTTGCACTTTTGCGCCGGCTGCTTCTGCCAGGGTCGCGGGCTGGTATGCTGACCCTCGACCTGAGGTTCGTCATAGGTACTATTGGTCACTCGCAAGCAGCTCGCCCAGCCCGCTCGTGGTTGCTGGGGGCAGAACAGAGGAGAGTTTACCGGCGGGAGAAAAGGCAGCTTGTTCTGGCGGATGCCAGTAAAAGAGGGTGATAAGGCCCCTCGCCGGCAAAAGGAGGCTCCAAGCTCATGAACCCCCTCTCACAATCGTCATCTGCTTCCGATAGGTCCTCTCTACTCTATGCGTTGCGCGCGCATTATTTTGCGCATCATTGCGCACCTTATAATTCGTGAGAGCTAATCAGTAGCAGCGGTTTACAGGACATAATTAAGCATTGTTGAAAGTTATAAAATTGCGCAATTAAATTGCGCAAATTGCAAATGGCCCAGGGTAGGCTCTCATTGATCCTGCAGACTAATTTCTGGCGCCGCCTTCCAGACTTAATTGGTGACCAGCCATAGCCTCCTGAGACAGCGCCAGCCGTTCAAGCAAGCAGCCGCCGACAACTGATATTGCCGGGCGTTAGGGAATCGGGGTTAGAGTGAAATAAAGCATAATAACAGTTCTAGGGCAAGGCTTTTTCGGAGGTTGATGCGGGGTGACTTGGTTTGTTGCATGTTGTAAATAGGGAAGGCCTGGGGCCTGGAGGTCTGTAAAGAGGTTTCAGATAAGCCTGGTGCGTTTTGAGCGGAGGCTGGATTGGGCTGCGAATCGCTTTTGGCGTTCTTGGGCTTTTGCCCCGTTCGCTGGCGTTTCTCCGCCAATCGCTGCGCGACTTGTCCGAACGTTTGTCTTCGTCTGCAATCCGGTACACGGTCAAATAAAAAAGCCCAGCATGCTGGGCTTTTTTTATGATTTGGCGCACCCGACTGGAATTCGAACCAGTGCCCCTGCCTTCCGATGGGCAAAATTAATTGGGTCCTATAGCCGGTTAAGTTGTCAACAATGATGTCCGGTAACTCATGCTGCACGACTTTCCCTTTTCCGTTACCTCCTCATGCAGGTTGGTCCGGGTAAGCCAGACACTATCAATAGGTCTCCAGTTGCGTGTCGGACGCTTTCTCCAGGCGAGGCCGGATTTTGGCCCTGTTTGGCGTTCATATACGGGCTGCGGCTAGCCAGAATATCCGGTCCAAGACCAGCATGACGCTGCTCCGGTGTAACGAAGCGGATCCGCTGTGGCCGGCTGCTCGCTGTATACCAGTTCACGAAGGTTGCACCCAGGCAACGGCCTGGCGATGTCCGGAGCGCTTTTGCAGGGTCGGTAGTTGTCAACAATGATGTCCCGGAAACTCATGCTGCAACATCTTTCCTTTTAGTTAACTCTCACATGCAGGTTCTGTGTCGGGTTAAGCCAGAACACCTATCAATAGGTCTCCAGTTGAGGTGTCGGACGCTTTTTCTCCAGCGAGCCTCGGATTGGCCTGTTTTGGGCGGCTTCATATACGGCGCTGCGGCTTAGCCAGAATATCCCGGTCCAACCAGCATGACGCTGCTCCGGGTAACGAAAGCGGATCCGCTGTGCCGGTGCTTCGCTGTTACCATGTCCCGGCGCGCGCGTCAATATAAACCACCGCCTGATAATCTGGCGTTTTCACTATTGGAGCATCGGTGGCCCATCAACCACCTGGATTTTCAGCACGGGTACCCAAGGTAATCTGCGCGCCTTAGAGCGCGTAAATATCGGAAGTTTCACGCAACGTCCCCAATGAGTCGCGCATTCGCGTCATAACGCAGGTTGATGGGGTATCCCTGCGAGCCTCCTCGACGGTTTCTCCACCAATGGTCTGGCCACCGATAGCGCCTGCTACTATGGCCCTGGGTCCAGTGGCCCGATATTCAGGCCGTAACCGTGGGCGTCTGTCCGATCAAATATCAGTCAATGTGCGCCGCCCGGTAAGTCTTTCTCCGCCAACGACATGGTTGACGCCTGGTATTCGTTTTTGCTATGTCCTCAATTGCTTTTGGTGTTTGGTTTTCAATCCTGCGCAGGTCGGTTGCATAAACCTTTACGCCTATCGGCTTTTGATACCCGTTGCGAGCATGATCGATGCGGTTCACACGTATCGGTGGTATCCAAGAGGTTTAGCAAGCCGGGTAACTTGTACTGTTGATCCAGCTCCTCCACCAGCTTTTCAGCTGTCATGCTGGCCGCCACTCTTCCTTGGTTGAACTGGAATAGTTGTTTCCAAACATCTCCAACCGGGCGCCGGGTCGGTGGCAGTGTGGCGCGGCCCGCTTTGCCGAATACATTGCGGCACTTCGGAACCTGTTTTGATAGCCGAATTCCGTCCTGCTGCAATACGTCGATGCTTTGTTTGCGCGATAACCGGGGAGCGCTGTAGGCCATGTTACACGCAGGTCCCCTCGTCATGGGTTGGCAGGAAATTCAACGACCCAGCTTGAGATGGCCAGGCCATAAGCCGGTTAGAAAAAACCAGAACTGCCACATCAAGCGTTGTTTTTGGCCAAACGTGGACTGCGTCGAGAACGGGGCTATACATTTTGATGAGGCCTCGTTAGCGGTTGCGGTGTTCTTTGGATTTTTTCCTCGATCCAATACCCCATCAGCACCGGGCCACAAGGTGACAGATAAGCAGCGCCGCTGCCTATGGCATAAAGGTTTTAGGTGAAAACGCTCAGCGGGTCCAAACAACCGGCCTTCCTGACCTTCGAGAGCTCGAAACATCACCTTTTTGACCGGGATGAATGAAGAGGTAATGATCAACAGGCAGAAAAAAACAGCGCAAGGCCCAACCTCGACGGCACGCAATCGTGATCACTTCCAGTGCGCTCGCCTTTCAAGGTGGAGTCCAGGATGACTCTCGGTGCCAGCTTTCGATATGTTTGTGCGCACCGTTTTCAACCATGACGATGGCCGCATCCACCATCGCCCCAAATCGCAACTGGCGAATGCCGCCAGGACAATGATGTTGGCGTTGAATGCCGGCGCTGCATGATGAACTCAAAAGCAATCAGGATGCCGATGGGCAGGCCCACGGAAACAATCGCCACCAGAGGATGAATCCGCAAATGCCACACAGAAAAGCGCACATACCAGTGCCCGCATGATGAATTCTAGATGAGTTTGGACGCTTGGAGGTTTTTGACCGCACCTATCAATTCAGCTTGCTGCGGTCTAGGTCGTGACGATTTCGACCCCTCAGGGAGGCTGGCTTAAGCTCATCACAGTTTGCTCTGGGACTGCGGCGATGGTTTCCCGTGACGGTATCTGCCGCTACGCAAGTAACCACCCCCTCCACCACCTCATCCTTACAGAATTGTAGATGAAGATCGCCCTGAACTTGTCCAGTTTCATTGTCGGTCGTATTTCATTGTGGGCGACTCTTGAAGGAGCTCTCAAGCAACACTATGTGTTTAAACGATGAAAAACGATTTCCGGAGAACGGCAATGCTAATTCCATGTACCAGCTTTTTTGTATCCAGGGCCATGTTTGGGCATGTGGCTCAGGCATGTGGAAATGGTGCCCGCTCCGCATGCTTGCGGAGGAAGACGTGAAAGCGATGGCTCGTTGCATTTGAGCTTGATCTGGGACTGCGCAGATATTTGTTTCGCTGGCGGCCGTATCTAATCGACGCGTGTAGTGAGCTGGCCAAGGAGTTTTTTTGTGCGCTGTGTGGCGAAGCGTGTGCCGGGGCCTGTGCAAGAGGAAATGCGGGAAACATCGATGGATCACTGTCAATGAATGCGCGGAGCATGCAGGAATATGTGCAGAGGATGCGAGAGGAGCAGCATAAGTCTGACCGGCTGCCTGTCGTTACCACACTCCATGGGCAGCGGCCGTTAATTTACTCCCGTTTTAGAGGCAAATCGGAACCTCAAAGGTGGTTGGCCTCCGTGGTGGAAAGCGCTTTGATCTTTCACCCGCATGTGCTTCAAACAATCGATTTTGTGAATGGCCAGCCAGCCCGGCCCTTCGCTGCTAACGTTGAACGGATGCGTCGGGCCTGTAGAAGCGTTTCAAAAATTACGATTCAGGTTGCTCTTCAGGTATGGGCTCCCCGCGGATTCTGTATGCGGATTAATTACGTTTTGGTAGTTCACCTTGAAAGGGTCGCCGTACGCTTCTGCCTCTCTGGGGTAATGCCGGTTGCATTGGACAGTAAGTTACTCAGGGGCCGTCGGATCATAAGTCGGTCGCCAGTACAAATGAAACGGCTCTCCGGTAATCTTTCCAGCAGTACATCGCTCTTCTGCCCAAGCGTGAAATAGTCGAACAGGTTTTGTTCAGCTCTGATTGAAGATCATTTCGACGCAGCTCCGGTTTCAGCAGCTGATTAATCGTTGAGCCAGAAAAAGCATGTCACCTGACCAATTTTGGCCCATGCGATCATATTCTTTTCCAGATTTGAAATACAGACACTTCCCTGTAAGCTGCTCGCCACACTGCGCGCGCACTTGTTCAGCGCTACCTCAGTCTCGGTGTTTCGGCAAATCTGGTAATGGGTGTCCGCAGCCTCGTGCGCGATGTCGCCGGAAAAGTCCCGATAAAACGCCGAATACATCTTCAAGCCGGGCCAATCCATGTCGTTGAAGGATATCGTCAACTCTACCAGCTCAGGCGGGGACAGGAGCGCCGGCTTCCAGACGGATATGGCAGCTGATCAGACCTGAGATGCGTTCCCATATCCCGCTGATGCGTGAATAGGGGCGTGCTTGGTAAACTGCGAACAGGTAGCCAGAAGCGCTATCAAGCACGCGACAAGGGTGACAATCCGAAAGTAACTAGGAAGCCTGTCAGATAGTGAAGATGAAAATCGATACCTGGTGGCGACGCGAAGTCTAAGCCTTGGCAGCCGCTCCTTCAAACTGGCCTGAATCAATCCACAAGACCAGCGCCACGGAAACGTTTCTAGTAGGATGAGTGAACTCTACGATATCGATAGTGTTTACTTACTCAGGAGTGGGGGTGCGAGGGAGGCATAGTCGAATAGACCGGTGTCGAGTAGATTTAAATAGAAAAAAACACCCGATAATAAGATAGATAGAGAATAGAGGAAGTAAAAAAAAATATAGAGATAGGCAGAGAAGATACAGACATAGAGAGAGATAGTAGATAGCTCGTCGGCTGAATAAATATGAGACACAGCATAAGACAAAGATACAGATAGAAAAGGAGAATAAGACAGATAAAGACACATAGAAATACTGAATTGAGCTCATCTACGTCAGAGAGAGAGAGATATATTGAATTGAGAACGGCTCCATCATACCAGCCAAAACAGTGAGCAAAAACAGCGGATTATCAACAGCACCATGGACAACGGTGAAGCCGGACGACCAGAGAAAGGGGGCGTCTTGTCATAGGGCTACAGCCTGGCTAAGTGTTCTCATCAGCATATACCCATAGAAGAAGAGATGAAGATTAGCTTGGTTCAAAATCATCATCGATCTTCGCGCGCAGACGCGGATACCACAATCGATGACATTGGTTGTCACTGTCAAAATTCATGTTCACACCTGGGAAGCGATCAATGACGCCGTGGTAACACTTCCCTTGGCGCCGCACAAGGGTTCCAAGCAGGGCGAACATCCTTGGTTGGTCAAGTTGATTCCTCACGCCATGTCGCTGTGCGCGAACGCGCGAGAGTAATATCCAGCACCAGGTCAGCCACCTGGAGTTGATCTGAAAAACCGGCGTCGCAGCACCGCGCGTAAAATGTACGTACTCGTGCCAGCAGCTTCCAAACAAGCAAAGGCTTGACCAGATAGCGTGCGCTCCGAATTCCAGACCCTATGACCGGTCTCTACACTGTCCCTTGCGGTGAGAAATAACACAGGCGTGTGGATCTGCCTCGTCTAATGACATTGGCATAATTCGCCAGCCCATCCACATCAGGCAGCATTACTCAAGGACAATTTCAAGTCTCATACGAGCCGGTAGCCGGCCAGGTGGTGACCATCACGCCGGGTCCGGGCGTAGATCTCCACAAGCGCGGATTCCATTGAGGCCTGCGGGCATATAACCCCAGTTTTCCACTTCATCTCTAACGATGAGGAATCTTCATCGTTCCACTCCGCTCTACAGTTCCAGGGCCAAGGAAGCAGTCCATTTCTCATTGTCGTCCAAATCATCAATTTTTAATAAAGTGCCCTGAAATCTGCCCCACAAACATGAACAGAAAATTGACAAAATACGTATGTTGTGGCCGGGAAAGCTAGGTTTATAAATTCGGTTGAGAAAAGCGGTTGTTCCTCGATAACATGACTAACATTGTAACTGCTTGCGGGGAAAGCCAGCCTGGTCATCCTTTTACTAATAAGCTTATGGCTACATCATGAATTCATGTAAATCTCTCTTTAAGAAACCGCTTAATACGTCGGTTGGCAAACTGCCTGCTTATTTGAAAAGGTGCTTATCAATCATGGCGCACGAGATCCATTCTGATTCTCATTTCATCATCATACGCCTCGCCGCTCCAACAGGGTCAAGGGCTTACAGACCCGCGTCTGCGGCCTGGCGAGTAAACGCAGAGACTCTGCCCGCCATGGTTGAGTACATCGCGCGGTAAAACTTACTACTTCTGCAGCACCAAGTGCATGGATTAGATTCCAGCAATGACCCTGAGAAAGTTCTTTCGGCAAAATCGCCGTCTCCCTCAGAAGCGGCGAGCGGGACAAATTTATACCTGCCCCGATGGCACCCAGAAATACGCCAGGATCATCCCGGCAGCTGCCCTACAATGTGTGCATGGCGCTTGAGTCCCTTAATGCCAGCCTGGAAGATGAGCACACCCCGAAACTGGACGAATTTTTTCCAGACGGCGTTCTGGTGGACATTGCCTTTTACCGTCATTGTCAAACCCACGACCAACCACGCAAGTGCTTTGCCCATGGGTTTGAGGAGCTACAGCTTGGCTGGTTCCGAGATTAGGCGACGCAAAGTGGAGTAGGAGCTTGTACTGTTCGCTTATCCCGTGGTGCTGTGGGCCGGACAGCCGTATCTTCGTAGGGTTGGCAATACAGTGGTCAAGCGCGCAGTCCTACACGAATGTGACAGGCCCGCTCATCGGTTTTGGGTACCCCATGCGGTCGCCGCGCCCCCCAATTTGGATCCTATCCACCACGATAAAAAGACCACCAGCGCTGGCAAACCGTAGGCTCCCGGTATCACTTTTCCAGAACCATTCATGTCCCCTGGGGGCGTGGTGTGGGCGGTTTATTTACGTAGGCTGCAGTGGTGACATTTCCCTTACGCCTTTGGTACAGGTTCTGGAACTTTCGCGCGCCAGTGCTCCCAGACTTTCCGCCTTGCCCAATCCGGTCATTGCCGCTTGGCTGCGCGCCCATTCCAGACGGCGGCCCCCGGCCCCCCGCATCAATGCGACGGAACCGAAGAGGATGCTACCCTGACCGCATGTGCATCGAAGGTGACCCGATGATCGTTTCGCCGCGTAACGTCCCGGTGAAACAATGTCGCGCGCAGCGGTCGATGGCATTGTTCGGAGGAGCGGGGCAAAGTGTCCCCCCCCAGACCCAACTCACCTCCGATGCGCCCATGTTTGACA
>Ga0163217_1061333_pt1 | contig 10883 bp, 12 predicted proteins | sample SynspAceP_FD_185933 | JGI IMG/M metagenome (GOLD analysis project Ga0163217, IMG submission 185933) | Saline lake microbial communities from Ace Lake in Antarctica - Synechococcus sp. Ace-P (PacBio error correction) | ecosystem: Environmental > Aquatic > Non-marine Saline and Alkaline > Saline ...
TGGAAGGTAGTAGCTGGCACGCCGATACCTCCCACATCGGGGAAAGGATGACCGCTCGACGAAGAGCAGGACAGAACGAGGAAACATCACGTCTTGTAGACAGAGGGCAGGCCCGACCTGCTCCCCGCGCGCGCAGATCAGCGAGGCGCCCCCCTCAAGCTGAAGCGCCGTAAGCACCAACACCTGGAGCGCGATCATGCGCCACCTTGAACGCCAGCTCCTCCCCATTCCCCATCAACTATCAATAACCGACGGAGGGACGGCAGAAGGAACAGCTGAACGTGAGATTCGCCACCCGCCGAGCGCCAACTGGAAAGCTCTGCGCCCGCAAGTGTGAAGGCTGGTGGCCAAAGAGCGTGCGAATGTAGGCCCTCCAAGCAGGTGATACTGCTGCAAGGATCGCTGCTTGCAGCGCGTGTGTTCATTGATCGCCAAGAGTGGCGTACCGTAAGGGTTGGCGACAACCGTGGCAGCTTCTTTGAGATCTTCCATCTCCCAGGTTGGCGTCTGAGTTTAGGCTCACAAAAGTATGCCAATAGCGCCCGTGACATTCCGAGCCGATCGACAGCAAGGGCAGCATGGCGATTCCTTGCGATGACGGCACCTCGCTGCTTCTGAGCACGTGGAGTCCGTTGCGCACGCACCCGGTGCTCAGTTTCTCTTCAGCCAGCGTCGGCGGCCTTGCCGAACACGGTGATCGCTGAGTTCGATGGCAATGGCCAGACGACCAAACCTCCAGAGCATGAACCACCTCAGAGCTGTACGCTGGCCCTAGGGACCCCAACCAGCCGGGGCCTGAGCCTGGATCCCCTCAAGCTGCAGTGGGCTACTGATCTGGACAGAGGGCAAACGACTGAATCGCTGGCCATCGCGAGCACAATCTTGTGCCGGGGCCCTTTTGTTGGAGAAGATACGGGCAAGAAGCCGGTGTGCTTCTCTACGTATTAGCTGTTGAACGGCGCGTCGATTCCTTAGCTGTGAATGAATCTGATCGACCAATCAAACGCGACGGTGCAACCGATAAGCAGAAGTGTACGAAAAATAAAAAACCAAATCCAAAAAAGGAATCAACTATTCCGAGAACTGAGAACACGCGCGGACAATTGCATGCTCGGAATGTCGCAAATCTGGAAAACCCAAACCCGCACCCAGGAGGCATCACACGAACAGCGGAACGGAAGCCCGAGCAGGCGCGAGAGGAAGAAGAGAAGCTGTGGTGATGCCGGCTGCTTGGCTTTGGTTGTGGCGGCAGCAAAGGCGCCGGAGCCCAGTTGGGAATTCGCCGAGTGGCCGAGCGAGCGGTCGTTGGAGCCGAGCCCCTATAGGTAAGCAGCCCGCCTCCAGGAGCAGAGCGCAGCGCAAGCGGCGAACGAGTCCTATGATGCTCTGGGGCTTCTAGAGCCATCTGCAGGCAGTTTTTTGGGCGGCCTTGAGTCCTGCCCTGCGCCGGTGCTACACGACCCCCAGGAGAGCGGGAGTTCCTGATCGGGCCTCGGCTGTCCTGCTTCGGGGCGTTGTGCTGGAGGATCGCGCACAAGGCAACCGCTTTGGCGATGGGTTTGGTGGCCTCAACGCATGCGACGCTTTGCACGGCTTCCCTCCTGCGGCGAGGGCCTCGAGATGGAGTGAGGCCATGAGCTGTGGATTTGGCCGGGATGCAGAGCCGTCTCGCCCGACGCGACAGCCGGAGAGGCTGGCCATTGAGCAATGCATGCCGCTGCGAGAAGGACACCGCGCCGTAGGCGATGGAGCAGCAGAGCGAAAGAGTGTGGCTGAGCGCACGTGGAGCCAGCACGGGGCCGCAGCAAGGACTCGTGGTATGGGCTTGCCATCGCAGGAGAGGCGAAGAACCCCAGCCCCCACGCCGCGTGGTTCAGCACACCGGAAATGGCTAATGGGCGGCGACCCGCTTGCGTAGCCCTTGACGCGGCCGGCGGCGCCAGCCCCGAGAACGCAGGCGGATCGCTGCTGGCAGCCCAGGCACCATGGTTGCGTTTCGGCGCCGTTCCGATCGCCCGACCTCTGATCGCGGCCGGTGCTGGTGGCCCCGAGTCTTGCTGATGTTGCTACTGCGCGGTAAGGCCGCGTCGTCCGTATGCCCCGCGCTAATCAGCCTGGTGCAGCCGCACCTAAAGCCTCACACAAGGCCGTTGGTTCGCTTCAGCTCTTGGCGAGCAGGAGCAGAGAAAAGCGCCCAGGCCGCAGCGCCCGCGGGAGGGCTCAGATCACCGAGAAACGGTGCAGCCGCTTGTGCCTGCAAGGAACGCGATTCGCGGAAGGCCTTCCTCGCACTGGCACGAAGCGCATCATTCTTCACGGGCTTGCCGGGGCGCTTATGGGCGGGAATCCCGAAGACTGGCTGCGTGCTCAAAGCGTCGAGACGCCGCCCTTGAATGGCCCCGATCGGGATAGAAAAAGTGCCAACCAGTATGACGCGGCGGATTTTCGCAGGATGAGGTGCCTTTTGCAGTGAGCCCATGGCCAAGTACGTAGGAACCGGATCCCAATCGCATGCTGGCCGAGTTCATTCAGATTGAGATTTGTCGCTCTCGCGCGAGGAAGGCAGGGGCCCCGCGTGCGCCTTGCGGCAGTTGGCCATTGCGCTTGAACTGTAGCACGCCAGTTGCATGCGGGCGGGTGTTCTGCTCGCGCGTGTGCGAGTCGCGTTTTTTCGGGATCGCTGGAGAGCTCGCCACCTCATTCTGCATGCTCGGTCCATCCACTTCAGGAGAGAGCGTATTGAATTTTAGCCCGCGATACTTGTACGCCTCGTCTGCGCTACCGTTGTCCGCCGCCGAATGCGATAATATTTAGGGCACACACGCTCCATATGATCTCGGCTGCGCCTAGCTTGCTGCACTTCGCCAATGGCCCACACCCAATCCCCTGATTCTGGACGCCACATATGGAGCTAGTGCGGTGGACAAGCGAGACAATGCCAAATATTGCACCCTTGAAAGTGTACGCTTCAAGAGTTCCGGCCAAGATTTTTCCTGAAAGATACTTCCAAAATATAAACTCGAACACGAAGGTAAGACAGAGCCAACGCAAAGCCGATTACGGCGTAACCTTAGCGCTGGCGCGTCAGATCCTCCACACCACGACATCGAGATACATAAGCGTAACTGCGTCAATATAGGGTAAGGTACCCGACAGCAAAATGCATCAAATGTATTAATCCCGACGATTTCCAATCGCTGGAATACATGAAACCGCCTTCTCTGAGCGCACCATTTGCGATTGCCAGCACCAAGATGCCCAGCACACTGCGATGCCTAAAAGTGATCGCAAGGCCATAAGTCCTCTCCCTGTGGCGCCCAACTCCTGCCCCTGGGTTGCAGGCGAGAGAAAGCCCTAGGCGGGAGAAGCAGATTGCTTGAGGGTGGGCCTGTCCACCGACCGGGGCTGGTTTAGATCCACTGCCCTATTTTTGTCAATTCAAAGATAGGACTCGCAGTTTTATGACAGAGAACTCAATGGCGCTGGGGCCTGCGCGCACAGATCTCAGAGCCCTGTCAACCTGTTCTTCTGCAAGTTTCCAAAGGAACTCTGTCGCATCCACCTCACGTCTCAGGTGACTTCTCTAGCAAAGCCGAAGATGTCCTGTTTTCGACTGTCTACCGCGCGACCTAAAATGGGAATCTGAAGCTTCGCGGTTGTGGGTATGAACAAATGATTCAGTAATGCTATCCGACCAGGAGTGGAATCTGCACTTCTTTTTATGCTCCATCCTGACGCCCAGTAAGTGCGAGTATTTCTGCTTCAATCCGTACTCGACATGCCACAGCCTCGCATTGCGTGGAAGAACATTCTAGTGCGCCAGCACGGCGCGCAGGCATTGAAGTCCCTTCTTTGCGTCCGTCACATGCCTAGTTCGCGTGGGCACAGTGCTAGCGACTCTACCTTATCTACGTCACCTGGTGTATGGCGAACCGAATAAACGACATAGGCGTGTTGAGTTAGTTTGAAGCACCCAAGAGCGCTATTGGATGCAGTAGCCAGCCAGGAAGCTATCCCGAGGACTTTCCCCCCGGTGATCAGGAGAATATGAATGCCTCTTCAAAAACAGATTTTCCTTCTGTCTGTCTCCCGTGAGCTCATACTAGGCTAGGGACCGTCCAGAGAAGAATCCATGATCCTCAGTCATGTCAATAAATGCAGTAACCCGAGGGGAACCTTACCAATTCCGCAGATGAAAGACATCAACAAGAATCCCAAAACGTTATCTTTCTGTTGCCCCCATGTTTTCAGGAAAGATTCACCCCCTCATCGTACCACCCGGGGGCCTTGAGGCAACGAAGACCATATGCGCGGCATCACCAGCGAGAAGCCGTCAAGGGTGAGTCGGTGAGGGATAGCCGAAATGCGAGCACGCAACGCACAGGCAGAGCTGGGCCCGGATTTCGAGGAACTGGGTATGGCTCACGTGGATGGACCCTCTACAAATGGAGAGAAGACCTGGCGGTTGCGCGAGGTGAAGTGGTGCCCGAGACATCGGCGAAAGATCCCCGAGGGCTTGGGGTTGCCACCGGACTAGAGTATTTCACGGCGCTGGTGCTTGGAGAACTGCCGGGCTAGACCGACTGACGCTCAGTGCGTATTGCCGTGAGCGGGGTCGTTCGTGATCGGGCCCAGCACCAGTCGAGCACCAGGGTCCGGGTGCGAGCGGGATCAAAGCTGCCCCCACGCTGGCAGCCGGGAGCAGGCTGGAGACCCGGACGCGGGTTGTCTGGGTTCGAAGGCCATGATTGAGAACGATGGCCATACTGCTCCCAGAGGGCCGGGAGGCTGATCCGACCCTGTGCCCCTCAAGACATCCCCCAAGGTGGTGGCAATGGGCACGCGGGGCCCGAGGGGCGATTTTGCCGGGCGATGTGCGATGTGGCCTGCTTCCGGACTCACTGGTGCGATGCGTCCACGAGGTTGTGGTGAAGGACTCAACCAGCAGCTGATGCGCTGCCTCGAGCCGGCGTGCGATACAACGACCACGTTACGCGTATCATCGGCTCCTTTGCGGTGGCAACTGAGATGCGCGGCCGGGGCCATGGCTCCTCTGAGACTTGTGGCGCAACCGCCATGAAACCACCTGGCGCGGGCGCTGCCCTGCAATCGGGCTCGAGCGGCTCACCGGAAGCGGGTTGAGGACTACAGCCGCCTTGGGGGCCTCTTCAGGGCGGCCTCCCCCACCCAAGAGCTGGCGAGCAGGCCGTGCAAACAGGGGCGAGCGCCGATGCCGATCCACCCATAAACGAATCTGGCTGAGCTGTGCAGGCAACGCTTCCCTGCTGCGCGAGGCGTGTCTGTGCAGGCCTACGAGCCCAGCGCGCGGACCGAACCCGTGCGCCCCCATCTCTGACCTGGCCGAGCTGGTTGGCCGACCAGCGGCGCCGCACTGTCTGGACTGGTTCTGATCGATCGCCAGGGGAGTGTCACGGCTTCGGGTGGCGGACCGCGGCTTGCTCTGCGCCCCAGGCTTACGGCGCGGGCTCGGGCGCTGCTGCCGAGTAGCCCCGGCCCTAGGCCGAAACGCCTGCTGCTCCATCGCGCCCGACATCCAGGCGTGTGTTTGATCGATGTGCCTGGGCGCGTCAACCGGCTCCCATGGGGGCCCGCTGATGTTGCAGCTCGGCACGGTGCTGGCCGAGCCGCAGCGTGATGGTTTTTGGCGGGCCGCTGCCTGGCGGATCGAACCACTGTAACCCAAGGGGTCCCGATCCAGGGTGGGGTCTGGGAATCGCCGTGACAGGCCTGTCGGCAGAGGCAAAAGAAATCCACCTCTGGAAGACTGGGGATCAGGCTTTATCGGAGGGCTGTCTAAGGACACGTTTATTTATGGGACATCCGTGGAGTAGTTACTTGTCGGGACTTTTTGTGGTGGGGAGGCCAGAGTCCGATCTCTCCTGTTGAAGGCCCACAGGGCCTGGATCTGCCGCCGGCCGCTTCGCTAACCTCTGCAGCTGGCGACGCTCCGCCAGGGCTAGTTTGCGATGGTGCCCACCTCGGCAGCGGAACTGATTGCTCGTGAGGTGGTGCTGGCGGAGCCAGGACCGCGTGCAGGTGTGCCGCCTGCGGCCGCCTCGCCGCTATCCCCCTTTGCGATGGAAAGCCATGGCGAGCGGCCCAGGGAAGCCCTGGTGGAAGTGGTGGCAAGACAACCCCAACCGTGAAGACGCCTTCATGAAGAGCCGTTGCTCCCGTGAAGTCCCGATGCTCGATTTCGCGCCAACAGACCTTGCCGTCCCGGTGGGCCCGTCCGAAATTGTTTTTCACATTATCGGTTCGAGGCCCAGCGATTGGATGACACCTCCCCCGGTCAGGTGCCAGGAGCGCGCCTGACGATGCCGGGTCCCTGCTCAACATTCCTCGACGGATCACTGACTCCCAGGCGTGTTGACGTTGTCGCCGTCCACTGCAACCGTTAAAGCCTCGCCTCAGGTGCCCCCGGACCCAAGGGGAGGTCCCACTTGTCAAACATGGCCCCAGGCGCCAGCGTCCAACAGCTCCGCCCCCACAATCAAACTGCTCAAAGGCCCGGTGGCCTTGTCAACTGGCTTTGTCATGAACTGCCCCAGGTCCTGGGGCGCACCAGCTTGAACACCTCCCCCAGCGCGTGTAGCATTCAAGGCCAACTTGCCACACCGGTCGGAGAGCTTCCGTGAAGCCGTACCCGAGGGGCCCAGCAACGCTCCTGCACGTGCAACCATGACCACCTGGCCAACGCATGGTGAAACGTGGGTGCCAGGCACGGGGATCAGCTCGACAGCTCACATTCCAAGGCAGGCGGCGGCCATCCTGCACACGCGGGGCCGCGATCCGGCTGCAAGGGACGGGATGAGTCCAGCGGGCCTCAAATTCAATTGGTGCCGGGTGGGTAATCGTGCGGGAGTTCATCGCCCGGGCGAAGCCCGGTCATCCACCACATGCACCGCAAGCACGGGTCTGGCGGATATTCCCGCAGGGTGTCCTTCTCCCGATCGCGCCGGGCACCCGATCGACACCACTTAACATCCGCCGGCTGAAGATCACTCACGGCATTTGAAGGAAAACTGAACGGCGCCCAAGGTTGGCTTGCCCCTCAAGCTGTTGATTCGTGCTCACCCAGGCAATCGGCCGAGCCCACCTAGGCTGTGCACAGCCGGTAAGAAGCGCCGCGCATCAGGGTGCCCTGGGTCGAATGGAGCGAATCGGCTCGGGTCCGGCATCGACGAGCGCGAGATCAGGGGCACTTCATGCTGCAGCAACACCGCAACTGCCCTTTCCTGGCGAATGACCTTCTTCTGGGAAGTCAGGGCTCAGCGCTGAGCAGCTGCCGGAGGAACTGATCGGCTTAGCGCGCACCGCCGTGCCCAAGTTCCTCCGCCCGCTGAGCCCGGAGCTGCGGGTGGGCTTGAAGCTGTGTCATCCGCGGGGATCCAGCGCAGCTGCACCTGCGGCGAGAGGCTGTAGGTCTCCACCTCGCCTCAGCGGCGGCCGAAACGTGCCGTTCCCCCTGCAGGATCAGGTGGACGTTCTGCAAGGCGCTCAGGTGGTTCGGTTCGCCAGCTGCGCGGTTTGCCGGGCGGCGTTGGAAGGGATAGCCCAACAGAGGCAGCGCGCACCCACATCGCTGGCGGTCAGCTCATCGGCCAGCAGGCTGGCCGCCCGCCGCCCATCGACTTGCCGCCGATGAACAGTGGCCGGTTCCGGGTGCTCCGTCTGCTCAAAGCCGTCCCTGCTGGCGGAATGCCTCCTGCAGCACCGGCATCCCGATTGGGTAACCTGAACCCTGCCCAGGATTCGCTGCCGGGCCATGTAACGGAAACTCGATGCTCGCCAACGCAAACCCGACTCCTATTTGGCTCGGCCCGCTGCTGACCTCCAGACCGGATCAACCGGCACAACGCGGAGAGGCACCGCGATCCGAGGTCTGATCCTGCTTCCATCCGGCCTTGGAGCGGATCCGTGACTAACGCCAACGGAATCGGCCTTCAGTGAGATCGAGCGCCAGCAGCTCTATGAGCAACTTACCACCCCCAAAAAATTGGGCCCGGGGGGGGGGAAAGCCCAAAAAAAAAAAAAAAAAGCCAAAAAAATTCCCAAAAAAAGCGGGAACCCCCTTTAAAAACCCCTTGGGGGGAAAAAAAAAAAAAAAAATTTTTTTTTTTTTCCCCCCCCCCCCCCCAAAAAAAAGAAAAGGCCCAAGCATCAGGGACTAGCAGCCCAGATTGGAAATAACTTGTTCGGCCGTTTTCTTCCTTAGCTGATTCGTTCGCGCCCCCTTCTTGGAGCAGCTTCGATTCGCAATCTGTATCCAAGTGAACACTCGGTTTGCGGGTCCGCAATAAGATCAGGACGTAAAGGGGAGTTGCCTCGCCAAACCGTTTGACACCAAAGGGTGCTGACCCTTGGCACGAACACAGGACAGGTCGTGTTCTGCGGCAGGAGGGGCACCTCAGCGGGTGGATATCAGACCCCGCCTAAATATCTATTGATTAGACCGGGTTCTTAAGATTGTAACTGGGTGTGGTAGGATATTTCTGCGGCTAAGCCAAGTCCTTGGAGCCGACACGCCTGCTAGCCGAACGACGTTCGGTAGAACTGCGGTCGGCTCAGCTCCTAGCTAGGCGTCACATCACGTCCACACAAAGGGGCACATGTCAAATTCAGCGAACTTTGCCAAGCGTATACAGATTCACGTGCGTCTACTTTGACTATCGCATAAAAGCTATTCGTTTGCGATGGACATGATTAATCGTTTATGTGAATATTCTTGATATTTCCCACAGAGAACACTCGCTTTGTACCTCTTGACATAGAAGCGCACAGCGAACACCACGTTAACATTGCCAACGGCGCAATGCTTTAAATGAAGACACTTCTGGCACCTTGGCTTCCAGATGATTCTGTACTCTTGCTCCCGAACACATCAAGCCTACTGCCTAGCATTCAAAGTTCAAGGAGATCGGAGGATGCATTTCAAGTAAAAATTATTCTGCCGATGATAGTGGGACACAAAGTTCCGACTTGGAAACGCCGCAGATTTCGATGCGTTATTTGTTTTTCTTCAAATCTCAGATAGAAAGCATTCCGAAATGAATCTCCAAACATTTCTTTGAGAAGTTCAGCCTCGACCTCGCCAGATTGGCCTTCATTCATGTAAGGACGTCTAACAGAACTTGTATTCTGGCGCAGTTTTTCAATCGAGTGACGGCCTGCACCGCGAAACCGCATTTGAGAACACCCGGAAGTTTGCCAGGTTTATCGGCTGGCCGCGCAAAGAACACCGCCGCCCGAGCAGTTCAGTTGCAATGTGTCCGGTAAGTTCCTTCAATACCATTGGCAGGAACGACACAGTTTTTTTTCACTGACATCGAATAAACGTCCAAGCCAGCCGAACGAGGCCTCCAGCGCAGAAATCCTGGGCATGCTGGCGCACCATTTGCATCGAGAAGGGCAAGGCCTTCAATCCGGACGCCAAGCTCAGAAGATGCTGAGGAAGTCGTGGCTGTGGGCAATGCCCGACCGCCCGCACCATCGCCTACAAGCCGCCGAAGAAGGAGGCTTTCCTGAAGTCCGGGCAGCGCAAATGGTTCTTCCATTCGTGGGCCGGGAGCTACCAGTTCCTCTCGCAACCGGGCTGCGGCAACCTGGCATCACCACGTGTTCCTGTACTCCTACAAACTAAACCGGTGCACTCCGGCGATGGCGTTCGAAATGGTGGGCGTCGGCTTCGCAAGTACGTGATGGCGCCAGCGGCCGTCCAAGGCATGCCGCTGGAAGGTGCCAAGACCTACAAAAATTCCAGGCCTGCCACCGAAAATCCCGGCCAAAAGACCTTCTGGTCCTTCGTCGCTTATGACAACCAGATCCGCTCCATGCTGCCAGGACGACCAGCATTTTCCGAGCCATCGGCAGCAAGGATAAGGACATCGTCATCAATGGCGACGGTTTCGGTTAATGTTGGTTTGGACCCACGGTCCCAAGGTGCATGAAACCAATTGGGTTAAGACCGCTTCGGCAGGGGCCGGTGCGTGCTGCTGCGGCCTGTATGGGCCCGAGAAGAAGCTGGTTCGACAAGAACTTGGAAGCTGAGTGAGTTAGAATTTCCAATAGGAATATAAGTCGGGCATTCCCTCAACTCCTCCACTGCCGGAACGGATGCCCGAAGTGGCCCAGACCCGAGCAAGAGCCGTGAACCGGAGCCGGCAACGTTGAGCATGATTCAATCGACAATCTTCTGTCACCCCAGGTTATGGCGAAGCGAATGGGGGGGGCAAGGCAACAGCTCTTCGCTATATAATGCGTGGATAATTCGCATAGCCCCTTGTCATTTGTACTTAACTCTTGCGCCCTATACACAGCATGTCTACCACAGAACTTGAACCCGCACTGACCGAGGCCGAGAAAACACGCTTCACAGCGGATCGTTTAGATATGAGTTTCGGCGAGCTATCAAATATGTATGAACTCCAGGTGAGTTAATATTCGATCCAGAATTTCAGAAGGTATTTTAGATGGGGTGTAGAGGCAAGAACTTCGATCATTGAATCAATCTTGTGTGGCATTCCGTCCATCCTTATTCATGGCAGAAGATCAGGAACGGCAAAAGTGGAAGTGGTTGACGCCTTCAGAGACTCAAGCACTGTTTCTTCCTTCTTTGGCAAGCTGCAAGGCCACGAAGTCAAAGTGAGATCACTGGCAAGATGGGGGCAGGAAAATAATTGTTCAAGGAGCTTGATTGGCAAAAGTGTAAAGACGATTCTCCCCTGAAGTTTCAGCTCAACATCAGAGAAGCCCTGTAAGATTGAAGTTGTAAAGTGGGATTCTAAGTATTGACAATGCGGTATGAACTCTTCAATCGCTTTGAACACTGGTGGCTCACCATTACCGATCAAGAAGTGCCG
>Ga0163217_1009946_pt1 | contig 10882 bp, 15 predicted proteins | sample SynspAceP_FD_185933 | JGI IMG/M metagenome (GOLD analysis project Ga0163217, IMG submission 185933) | Saline lake microbial communities from Ace Lake in Antarctica - Synechococcus sp. Ace-P (PacBio error correction) | ecosystem: Environmental > Aquatic > Non-marine Saline and Alkaline > Saline ...
AAAAACCCAGGAAGGAAAAGGGGAAGGAAATTACACCAATTTTTGGAAAACATAAAACGGGGGAAAAAGGAAACAAATCCAAAAAAATGGAAACCGAGGGGTCAAAAATTGGAAACCTTTGTGGAAAAACGGCCAAAAAACCCTGCAAATCCTGGTGCCGTCGAGGGCGCACGTTGCTGGCGTCATTCCTGGCGCGACAACCCTGAGCCCTCACTGGCACGCACATCGGGCTGCGATAGCCAGCCCATTGCGGGGCCTGCCCGTGGTCCTGTTGAACGGCCGAAGCGGTCAAGGCCCTGCACCATGCTCGGCGGTCCCGAGGGCCGAAGGCGCAGAACGTCAAGACCCATCGACATCCGTGCAAAATCCCGACGTGGTCGCTGAACCGTGATCCAGCAAGGCGTTTCAGGAAAATCACCGACGGGCTGGCAATGCGGCTTGTTGCACGCCGGGCAGTGAATCAATGTTGCGTCGTCGCTTCTGTAAGACAACCCCAAGCCGACCGACGGGCCGAGTGTTTCCGCCACTAGTCTTGACGGCAAAATAAATCTGCCGCTGCATCGGCTAATCACAACATCGGTCAAAAGCGATCAATTGGCCGCATCTGGTCAGAGACGTCCAGAGCGGCGGCGCCCTGGCCCAGCCGAGATAAACGTCCGGTGTGGCCGTGTGGCCCTGTTTGCGCAGGGTCCGGGAGGGACACGGCGCCCACCTCCTGTTCGAAAACCGGCTTCCACAACGTGGACGGGGGACCCGCAATCAACCTAAAGATTGAAGACATAAGAATACGCAGCTTAATCGATAAGCCCATACCGAAAATGGTGCGGAACCTGATTCCGTACCCCATAGGGAGGAATTTTTAGCGCGGATGCAAAGGAACGGCGGAATTTGGTGCCAGAATAAGCCCCCCCCCCCCCCCCCCCCCCCCAGCAGTCCCGCGGCGAGGATATCCGGTTTTTGAACGACGGTGAGGGGAATTAATACGCGACTATAACTCAATCTACGCGGACAGGCAATATGTGTTTCTTTCTGCGCTCGGATGATCCGCCCATGGGGTGCTGAATTTCGGTCGAATACATCGGCAGCCGAGGGGAATGGGGGGGTCGTAAAATCTTTACCGGTGCCGATTTCACCGAAGTAAAGGCCTCTTCCCCTTGGCTGGGCAAATTACCGACAAACACGGGAACCGATTGCAGGAACCGCGCCCCCGTGCTGGCAGAGGGCAAGGTGCGACATGTGGGACGACACCATCGCCGCCGTCGTTGCCGAAAACCTGTCCCAAGCCCGCGATGCGGGCAAGAAGCGATTGTTTCGTGATATCACCGACTCTCCCGCCGTGGTGCCCATTAAGGCAAGCCGGTACAGGACGGCGCACCCAAGGTGCATACGATCTTGGACCTCATAACTTGTTTACGAGCGGGGGGTTTCGTTGAAGGATATATATCTATATGTGGTGCCCGTGGATAAAGCGGGTTTGAAAGACGCCGAGAGGTCACTAAAGAACGCTTGAACTCATTAACAACCGCCGGTCGCCAAACCCGATTGAACGCGTGTGGCCTGTCGCGAATTACGCCCGCGGTACAGGCGATCACACACTTTATACGACGTCGCAGAATCCTCACGTCATCCGTCTGTTGATGGGGGCCTTTGTTCTGGGCATCCCTGAACACAAGCTTGCGGGTTCTGTGGCCCCCGATGTGGGCGGCGGCTTTGGGCACCCAAGATTTTTCCACGTAATCAGGAAAGAGCATTTTGCCACCTTTGCCGCCAGTGCCTGTAAACCGTCCGGTGAAGTGGACCCTCACCAGCCGGTCAGAGGCACTCAATGTCGAGCGCGCACCGGGCGGCGGACCATGTGAACCAAGATCCAGATGAGCGCTGGAAATGCAGGACAATAGACTTACGCGCGCCTGGCGCACTGATACCATACGCCCGAACATGGGGCGGCGTATTTGTCCACATTTGCGCCGGTCGTCCCCACATGGCGTGCACGGCACCTTGATGGCGGGCAACTATAAGACGCCGCTCATATAATGTGAACGTAAAGGCCGTGTTACCAATACCGTGCCCGTCGATGCATACCGTGGCGCGGGCCCGGCCAAGGCACGTACCAGCTGGAAACGGCTGGTTAATAAATGCGCCCACGAACCTGGGGTCGATCCCCATATTGCCGCTGCGGAGCGAGAACTATTATCACCGAATTCCCCTATGCAAGCGCCTGTCCGCGGTTGAATACGACAGCGGGCAGACCTATGTTGGGCGGACGATGGACAAGCTCTGGAAGAGATCGCCGATTTCGGCCCGTTTTGATGCCCGCCGCAAAGTCTCGTCAGAGGCCAAGGGCAAGCTGCTGCGGGCTTTGGGGTAACTGTTACATCGAGCATGCGGCATCGCGCGTCCGAACCTCGTGGCCAGCTTGGCGCGCGGGCCGGGTCTGTATGAATCCCGCCACCGTGCGGGTCAAATGCCGACCGGCGGTCTTAGTGGTGATGAAACGGCAAGCCACAGCCACGGCCAGGCCACGAGACAATCGTTCCCTCCAGGTGATCGCCGAAATGATCGGTATTGCCCGAGAGAGAGAGCGTGAGATCGTGCACGGAGAGCCCGCGAATACGCCAATGGGTTCTGGGGACTTACGGGTCTCGGTCCCTTGCGGTTGGCGGCTCGGCGATGGTGCGCGCTCCCACGGAAAGAAAATTATCGCCAAGGCCAAAAAGATCGCCTGCATCTGCTGGAAGCCTCGGAAGGGGATATCGGAGCTGAAGGGATGGGGCGTTCAGTGTGGCTGTACCGATAAATCTGTCGCTGGGGTGATGTACGTTTGGCGGCCTATGTACCCGGGGCATAACTAACCCGTTGGAGGATATCGAACGCCGGTTCCTGGAAGAAAACCGCTGTTCTATGATCCGTCCGAACTTTACCTATCCGCTCGGGGGGCCTATGCCTGCGAGGTCGACACTGGACCCCGAAACCGGTCACGTCAAACGATCGCCCCCGTTTTTCCGGCGCGGCGGATACTTGGCAAATCGTGAACCCGATGATCGTCAGCGTCAGGTCCATGGCGGGATCGCGCAGGCAATCGGACAAGCATTGATGGAGAACTGCGCCTAACGAACAGCGACGGCCCAGCTGCTGAGCGCATCCCTACATGGATTACGCCGATGCCACGGGCCAGTGATCTGCCCCGTTCTATACGGTGGACCATCGTGCCAGGACGCCCTGCACACATAAACCCCTTGAAAGCGTGAAAAGCCTGCGCGAGGCGGGAGGCCATCGGGTCTCCTCCGGCTTGTGGTGGAATGCGGTCTTGGACGCATGCGTTCGGGGCGGTAAGACGGGATGTCGGGCATATCGACATGCCCGTCCACAAACCGGCGCGGGTTTGGGGCGGCGATGTAAACGGATAAGGGCACATAGGCAGGATGCGGGCCAGCCCCTCCTTGCGCCCTAGCGCTAGAAAGTAAGGGATAAGCGGGGACCAGCCCCCTCACGCCCCCTGGCCGCATGAAAAAGTAAGGGAAAGCGGGGGCCGAGCCCCTCGCGCCCGGAAGTTTATTGGCCACACACCATGAAGAGCGGCGGTAAAGGCCAAGGCCCCGCTCCTGTGATTGGAAGCGACACGCAAGACTGTAATGATTTCGACGTAGTGAAGCCCGCGACGGTCGCCGAGGCGATCACGCAAACTGGGGCAGGATGAGGCAAACCACTGAGGCGGTCCGGCAAACCTTGCTCATCCCTACGCTCAAGACACGGCTGGCGATGCGCGTCGGTTTCTCGGTGTGTCGTGAGCGGGATCGAAAGAGATGCGCGTGTGCGCTATGGGGCGATGATTGCTGGCCAATTGTGCATTGGTGCTGGGAACTGTGCCCCGCGGTTGGTCGCCAAGGGAAGCACAAGGCGCAATTAAACCCTGGCTGGCTGGTCCTTGCCGCACGGATCGGTGATCCGGCCGTGCGTAATCGCGGCACGCATCGGCGGGTCCCGTTGCCAACAACGACCCTTCAGCCTGTTATCCGGCAGCCGTTCTAAGGGAGCGCGCCGATTGTGGTTACTAACGCGCCGCGAGATGCGGCCGACGAATTTCTTTGAAGGGGATGTTCGCCACGGCGCTGGACGAGGGCGAGATTGTTACAGAAGTGCGCTTTCCAATCCCTGAAAAGGCGCATTTACGAAAAGTTCAATCCAACCTGCTTCGCGCTTCCATTATCCGCCTTTTCTGTGGCCAAGTTTTGCGGACGGCGGTGCGTGTCGCCGTGACCGGTGCCCGTCGGAAAGAGGGGGTGTTCCGGTTGGTCCAAGTAGGCAGAAACCGCGCTAAAGCGGCAATTTCAATTCAAACCGCCGAGGCGTTGTCGGGGGTGAGCGTGTCCTGGCGTGGCATGATCCGCGACCTGCCAACGCAGCGGCGATTAACCGCGCGCATCTGGTTTGCAGTCCATGACCAAGCGCGCTGTCGGCGGTTGGTCAACCATAGTAATATACATCAGCGGTGGGAATTCGCGTCCCCTTGGGAAAACCTCGGGCGGTTTTTTGCAACTAATATGAATTGTTGCTTGCCCGCGTAAGAGTGGAACGAATTCCGCAGCACGGCGTTGTGTCCGTAACGCTGCCCGAAACGGCGTCCCTAATACCGTGAGGAATAGAAATGTATAAAACTTTGAAATCCACGGACGATCACTACCTATGTTGGTCTGGCGCTTGCTTTTGCCCGCAAGGTAGTTTGCCCAAAACAACTGAAGCTGCTGAGCGAGGGGAAAACAGACTGTTTTTTCCATGCGTCTGCCTGACGGCAGAGCGTCGTGCTGATTCATAGATCAGCAATGATGTGAACTTTGCGCGCCCTGACTGGGTGGTCTGGCCGAAGGCCTCGGTGCTGGAAGCAGAAGCCCAGTCCTGAGGCTGAGCCCAGCCCAAATGCAGAAGCCGCTGCTGAGGAAACTGTAGACGCCCATGCAGAAAGGAGCAAGCTGCGCCCGCAGCCGAAGCTGAACGTGAACGCGAAAACCAAGCTGAAGCTCAACAGGCTGCTGAAGAGCAGCCGCCGCTGACGCAAGGAGGCCGTTTCCGCGCAAGCTGAAGCCCGAAAGCCGCACTGAAGCCCAGGCCGCTGCTGAGCCCAAAGCCGCAGCTTTGCTGCCCAAGCCGCTGAACAAGAGGCCGCAGAAGCTCAGGCTGCTGCTGACGCCCAAGCTTGCGGCAAGCAGAAGAAGCCGCCGCAGCCGCAGCCCACAGCTGAGGCCGAACCGTGAAGACGCGGTATGCCGCACAAATTTGCGGCTGATGCCGATGCCAATGCTGCTGCCGGAAGCGGAGGCCGAGCAAGCGCTTGCTTGACCAGTCCAAGCCCACACGACCTCTGATGCGGACACCGCCCAGCAAAGCGACGCAAGGCGTAGAAGCCCCCCAAGCTGAAACCGAGGTTCCAGCCGGCACATCTTCGGCAACCCGACACAAGCGCGACGCCGAAGACCTGAACAGCGGACGGAGAAACAGATCGGCCGCCTGATCTGGCAGCTGAGCAAGCCGCCGAAGACGCACGCGAAGAACAGCGCGCTGCCGATGCAGCGCGCGCCTGCCGATGCCGCAGCTGCTGCAGATTCCGGCGAGACGGAAGCTTGAGGTTGTCGTAGAAGAAATCACCGAAGAAGACACACGTAGGCCTGATACGAGTCGAACGAAGAGTTCTCGACCAACGTGTCCCGCGATACTGCTGCGCAAAGCGAAATACCGAAGCCTAAAAAAGATGATGACGGCCTGGCAAGTTTGAAAAAGCGCTGCTGGTCGCATCGGTGCTGTCAGTCGGGCATCTTGAAAAGAACGGCTCAAAGTGAGGTCAGCACACCTCTGGTGACGTCTGGTTGTCCCAAGACACGAACGGTATCTGCGGCGTGCTGAAAGATGACGACGCAACTGGTGCGGTCCAGGCCGGCGGATGAAAGTGCGCCGGAGACCTTTAACCGATGGGGTCTTCGCAGTACCACAGTGATCAAGCCCGAACGGCAGCCAGATCGTGACCATGTCTGGGTCGTGACGTAACTGTTCTGGGCCGTCGGATCAATGTCGACCCACAAGGCAATGAAAAATATGTGCTGTTCGACGATACACGTGCAGAAGAAACGTCATCGATCGTAAACAGCTGCCGCAGATTTTGAGAACAGATCACAACTACCTTTGCCAGCCAGCAAGACGAAGAGGCCGTGCGTGCCGCCCTGCATAACCCAAGCTTCGTGCGACCAGGCCCAGCGGTATTCGCTGCGTCAGGTCCGTGACGTGCGTCAGGTCCGTGCCTGGCAGCCTGAAATCGAGCTTGAGCCGTGCGCTTGCGACAGGCTCGCCTGCGAATCCAGCCTGAGCAAGCGCGGTGCGCTGTCCAAATCGGGACTGGTCATCAGTAATGCGATTAAAGAAGAATCCAACGTACTGTAATCTTGATCGAAGGGCAATACGGATGCTGTTGGCGATGCGGCCCTACCAACCTTGCCCTGTCCGACGCCGTGCGAGGACTGTGGCCTTGGCCTTGACGGAATACTTTGACGTAAAGCCACCAGCCCAACCTAATTACGCAGGGGTAATGGCGAAAGCGCGCTGAAGGTGTCGGAACTGCCGGACAGCCGAGCCTGCACCGCCGTGCGGTTGTGCGTAACATTACAGGTTTTGCTGCGCCAAATAACGGGAGCCATCGGTATAAGACAAAGAAAAAGGCCCCCGCAGGAGAACGCGGGGGCTTTTTACTCTCAGACTGTTGATTGTCTGGATTATTAGGCAGCGGTCCGATCAAGCATAAACCATCTGAACGCCTTCCATTTTCGGAAAGTTTTCGGACGCGGCCAGCATCTCTTTGTGTCTTCGGCGACACGTTTCCAGCAGCTCGCGGGCCGAGATGTCTGGTGCGCCCAATCTCACGACCAGCACGGAAACGCAGTGGTGACCTTCACCTTGTCGCGTTCTCGAGGAAACTGAACACGTTTACGCAATTTTGACGTCCATAAATCATTGGTAAATCAGTGTTGGGCCGGAACTTTGGACCTCTTTGATCTCAATAGATCTTTGCTTCTTACGCGCTTCGGCTTTCACGCTTTTGCGTCCTCCATACTTGAATTTGCCAAAGTCCATGATCTTGCACACGGGCGGGTTGGCAAATTGGGCGAAATCTCGACAAAATCAAGTCCGGCATCAACAAGCCATTCCCATGGCGCGATCCGGTCACGAACGCCAACGTTTTCGCCATACCGCGCCGAATGAAAGCGTCCGGATTTTCGTGGAGCGGATATTTTCGTTGATGCGCGGGGCCGGTATCTCTTTCGGGCGGCCGCGTTAATGCGGTCTGCGGAGCGATGATGATCGTCCTTTGATTGTATAGGTGATGTCGAGAACGGAAAGGTAAACCTGCTTCAGGTCTTCTTCAGCCGGCAAAAAATGGCGCCTATACAGGGTAAAAAGCTGTTTGCTGTGATTCCCTCTAAGGTGAAAGCGGCGTATCGCGCATTTGACGCTGTGCATGGGCATATAGTATGTGCTGCAGGGGATTAACAAAGTTCAAAGGAACAACAGCTCAATGAAAAACTCATAAATCTGGATTGTCATCGCAGGGGTGGATCGCGCTTGGCGCGTACATGTTGATATTCGGCCGGTCCGTCCAAGAGATCGCGACCGATGCGTCTTGAAATGGCGGTCAATGCCGGGGGCCCCGAACGTTGGAAAAGCGCACCGCAGCAGTGGGCGAACGCTGGTCGGAGGCAACAGAGGGTGCCCCCCCCGTGAGCCGACGCGGTCGAGGCGACAACGCAAGCTGCAAACACTGCAGCCCGATGCGCTGGCCGAAGCTGCCGAAGACGTGGCGGATGCCTGCTGCCGCGGCAGGTGGGAAAGGCGCCGTAGAATTGCGACAAGAAGCTCGCCGAGATGCACCGCAGGCTGCAAATGACACGCTGATGCTAGCGTTGGAAGCGGACGTCCGCGCCGAGGCCGAATGCAATGGCAACCAGCGACGAGGCGATAACGACGCTTGCCCCAGCCACCACCGCCGTCCGACACCGGGCAATCCGAAGGGGCCAAGCCGCTGATACGCAACCAGAAGCAACCGCAGATGTTCAGGCCGATGTCATCGCCGAACGCCGAACGCCGACACGCAAGAAGCAGCTGACCACCGTTGACGGTTGTCGATCTGAAAGAAGGTGCAGACCCTGATCGATACGTCCTGACCTGCGGCACGGCAAGAAAACGCTGTTGAGAACGGTCTGGCGACTGGCGGCTGAAAACCCGGACACATTGCCGTGTGATCTTAGCGCAAATCCGCGAGCGCCTGGCGCTAATAGAGCACAGGCCGCCCACCGAGTGCCTGAACGAACAGGCAAGAAAACAGCCGCGCCCCTGGACAAGGGCGCGCCCTTTTCATTTCTGATAGAAGAGCCCACGGGGGGCACCGCTACAATCGGATCAGCCCGACAAAAGCCTTTTCCAACGACATAGTGTTTGGGTCGGAATTCGCACCCTTCCTCAGCCCGAAGCCTTCCAAGCACTTCCTTGATACTCCTTGTTGAAATTCCCAGTCTCTGCCGCAGACCATACCGCGATCGGTCTCGCGGTGATTGCCATCAATGCCAAGGTCTTTAAAACACAGTGCCATCTTGCAGCAGGGTTGGGTGATGCGGCCCATCTTGGGGCTCTGCCTCGCGGTGGTTTGTGGGGAGTCACCAGTTTGGTCGCCGATCATCTCGCCAATCAAGCGGATCGTCGGCAAGACCTTCAACCGCGTGCGCCCCATACTCAAGCTCGCGCCACAATCGCGGGTGTGGTTGGTCTAATGATCTGATTCGAATTTCTCGTCAGGTTCGGGGTCGCGCAAGGCAAGGGATGCGAAAGGCGCGAAAAACCTGTGCCGGGTCGCAAAAAGCCACAGCCGTTTGCCGCAGCATCCATGGACCAGCGTGCCCACGGGCTTGGGGCGCAGGAATGATTTCGTCGCCCGGGCTGGATGTGCTGCAACTTCGAGGTCAGCGACCGTCCTGCAACTTTGATCGAATAGAACCTACAGCGCTCTTCGTCCCACGACGGCGAGGCGATGGAATAATAGCCCGCAGCAGGGGCTTTTGCTGCCTGTCTTCGGGGTGCGGGTCGCCCATCAGGCCAATCATGCACGAATTCGCCTGACCGAAAGCGCAAGGACGCCCGGATCGGGTCACGCGAATGAAAATAGCCGGTCCCGTCAGTGGTTAAGACGGAGGTCACGGTCTGCGCGGTCAGGTAGGGTCGGGCCCGGGTTTGGCGGTCGTTTGGGTCACTAACTTTTTCTCGGTCATAATTTCATCTGCGCGCAGGGTCGCGGTGGCGCAGCCTTTCCTCTAGGGGAGGAAGAGACAGGGAAGGCGTCGAAGGCCAGAAAAGCCCGATCAGCCGCGCAGGTCCCGCGCCTGATCATATGGCTCCTGCCCAGTTTTGCGCGGCCATCCATTGGTCCTTTGCGGAGACGGGCGGCTAGATCAATCGGGGGGACTCTACCGTTCGTCAAAGCCGCCGGCTAGGGCCATAGCGTATTGGGTGCCGCAACTCACATGGCCAGTGGGGCCCGCAGCCCGCACCGTAATAGCCCGCGCGAGACGCAGCCTGTGCGGCAATGATGAAACCGGCGCCCGTCAGCCGCAACTGGGAAATGCCACGCGGATCAATCCGACACGTACCGACCCGTCAACCGGAAATCGTTCAGGTTGCGCGTCAGAGGGGCACAATCAAGCGCTGTCGAAATCCGCATCTGCGCCCGTCTGTGGGCATTCGAAGGGGGCATAGGTCGCTGGTAAAATCATCCGCGACGACCCTTGATCGTTGATCAACTGTGTCATGTCTTGCCCTACAGACCATCTGGGCCATCGAGCAAAAATCGAATACCGCATTCCTCTTTTCAATGTTTCTCCAAGCGTCCCGGCGCGGGGGATCTTCGCCCGTTTCAACCTTGGAGGGTGCAGGGCGCGCAGCCGATCTGGGATAGCCTTGGGGAGACCAGCGGTGCCGGGGCACGGCGGTTCTGCGTCGTATGTAGTCAGATACATCAGAGGCCTGCCATAGGGCCAGCGGTTTAGACCACTTGATCCCTGCGGGCGCATCAGCTGGGGCCTTTCGACCTCAGAAGAACGCAGACTGGGCGCCGCGGTGCCCGAACTGAAAAGCGTTTGCGCCCCGTAATCCACCGTCAAAACCCTTTGCAATGCAATGTTTGCAGCGGGCCCAACGGTTTTTGCGGAAGGCCGCAGCAGGCGTCGGGGTCGCGCAAGGTGCAACGTCCCGTCGGGGTCTTTCTCTGCCACGTCTTGCGCACGGAATCGTGGTGCCATTGCCGCAGGGCCCAACCGCTCGCTCAGCTCTTCTGGTAAACCAGAGTCTCGGCGAAAAAGCATTTCGTGTCGATGAACAACACCTGCAAAACATCGCGTTTAACCATTAGACGCAAGGTGCACAGGGGCGGACGGAATTCCGCCCCGAAGCGGAAACAAGCGCCAGATTGGCAATTTGTGAGATTGCAGCACGCAGCACGTCAAGTGGCGCTGTGATGGCGCAGGCCATCGTTCAGCGCCTCCATCTGACGGTCAGCGCGCGACGCGGTCCCGGCCCTTCGGGAGGATTGGTTCCCCTCATTTGGAAGTGTCAAGTTTGATCACGCGCATTGGGCTTGGCTTCCGGGTAGAGGCGGCCTGTGAACGGGGCAAGACCAAGGCGGCGGTAGGCTTGCAAGAAGGTTCGGTCGCGTCGGTGCGAGATCAAGGTTAGCCTATTACCGAAGCCGCTCAATCGCCGGAATGATCTCGTCGGCGGAAAAATAGCCCCGGCCAGCCCCGTTCGCCGATGGCAGCGTTTTCAGTGCGTCACCGGCCCAAAGGAACCTGATAGTTCG
>Ga0163217_1083975_pt1 | contig 10882 bp, 10 predicted proteins | sample SynspAceP_FD_185933 | JGI IMG/M metagenome (GOLD analysis project Ga0163217, IMG submission 185933) | Saline lake microbial communities from Ace Lake in Antarctica - Synechococcus sp. Ace-P (PacBio error correction) | ecosystem: Environmental > Aquatic > Non-marine Saline and Alkaline > Saline ...
GGGGGGCTCGCGCGATCTGGCCTATGTGCACGTCACCCTGCTGCCTTAAAACAATCGCACCTCCGGTGAGTCAAAGACAAGCCCCACCCAGCAAAACTCGTGAAGGAAACTGCGCTCGATCGGCATCCAAACCCGATCTGCTGGGTGTCGCGCTGTGACCGGCCGAATCAGCGAAGATCGCTCAAAGCCAAGATCGGCGGCCTTCTGGCGCGTTTCCGGCCACGGCCGTGATCCCCGCCCGTGATGCCGACACATCTACGCCGTCCGATCGCCTCGAGAAAGAAGCCTTGTCGGGAGCGGTGCTTCCATGTGCTCGACCTCGAAGACCGCGACAGCGACAAAAATGGCCGCTGGGGAGGATTCTGAGTGCGCAAGCCCTGCGCAACCCAGGCCCGCGGTGAAGGCTGGCCGTTTGGTGGCAGTACGTCCCAGCCTCAATCGACGCCACCTCTCGGTGGTCGAGGCCTGCGTCACGCCTGCATCGAGGGGGATGCCTCCCTCGACCTGCACATGGGTAAAAAATCTGCGCCGACACTCGAAAATCGAAGGCAGAAGCCCTGCTCCACGCAATGGACGCCGGTGGTGGTGCCCGGGCGGCTTCGGCACCGGGGCGTGACGGCAAAGATTCCAGGCGATCCGCTGGCGCGCAGCAGCAAGGTTTCCGTTCCTGGGGCTCTGCTGGATGCAGTGCGCCGTGATCGCCTGGGCCCGCCACAGAGGGCCTGGCCTCAGTGGCGGCCAGCAGCGCGAGCTGATGCCGACTCCCCTGATCCCAGTTATCCACCTGCTGCTGAGCAGCAAGACGTGGTCGACCTGGGCAACCCCCCATGCGCCTGGGCGTCTACTCCTGTTCGCCTGCCCCATGCAGCCTGGCCCGCCCTCTATGGCGAGGAAGTGGTCATCGAGCGGCATCGCCATCGCTACCGATTCAAAATAACGCCTACCGCCAGCCTTCTTCCTCGACTCGGGCTTATCGGATCAGCGCAGCTCGCCGGATGGCCGCTTTGGTCGAACTGATCGAACTCGACGGGCAATCCGTTCTTCACAGCCCTTAAGGCCAGTTCCATCCGGAATTACCTCTCCAAGCCCGCCGCCCCCAACACCACTGTTCCGGGGTCTGATTCGACAGCCGGCCACGCCCGCCTGCCCCCCAAACGGCTCCGAGTTCGGCGTTTTCTCCTGCGAGCCACGGCCAGCAGAGCAAACGCCAGCGAAAGTCTGTCAAGCGAAGGAACTCATTCCAACCAGCCCTGGCGAGATCGCGGTCTCCAGCTGAGGGCCGACTGCCAATGGCCCGCCGTAGCGATGGGTTGAGAACCCCGGGGGGGCCCCTCTTCCTTGCCCCCGTGGTGGAAAACCTTCCATTCCCTGCAGGGGAAGGCCCATGCCGGCGCAAGCGCCTTTCATCCGGCTGGGCGTTGCGCGTGGGGCTGCCCCTGTGCGACACGCCAAGCACTCCTGGCCGGCAGGCATCCCCCACTGCAAGAGCCCCTCGAACTCTCCCGAGCGGCGGCCGCGGGGCGTGAGGCGGGCGCTGGATTCTAGTGATCACCGGCGGAAAGCCGCTGCATCACAACCCCTTGATGCCTCCTGCCAGGGGGGCCTTGGCGGTCTCAGCCAAGCGGCTCCACTTCCCTCCAGCCTTCAGCCCCTGCCGCTCCACCTCGAAAACAAAGCGGCGTGGATCCCTTCACGGGCCAGTTTCGCCTGGTACACCCCTCTCACCCAAGCCCATCGCCCACCCACGGCCGAAAAGCGCTGGGCCGTTCCACGAACTCAAGGTGGGGTGCTGAGCCTCCGATCTGGGGTTTCGCCGAGCAGAATGCCGCTGCGCCTTCAGGCCCGGAGCAACACGGGACCTGCGGCCGCAGCCTACCGTTCTGCTGCTCCAACCCGGCTGGGGACAGCGGCGAAGGCCAGGCGCTGGCGGTCGGACTTCGTGCGTCAACACCCCATTGGCGGTCAGCCTGCAGACCATAAGTGGCTGGGGGGCGCTGACGGCCAGCAGCCGTGGAATTCCAAAGCTCATACGGTTCATTACGGTGCCATTACAGTGGCCGACCACTGCGCAAGATTCAGCTGACGGCCTCCCAAAGCGGAATCTCGTCACCGGGTGCGCCGGCTTTGTGGTCTCCCATCGTTGATCGGATCTATGGAAGGCCGGCGAAGACGTGATCTGCCTCACAACTACTTCACCGGCCGCAAGCCCAAACATCGCCCCGCTGGAATTCGGCACCCCAAACTTCGAGCTGGTTCGTCACACGTGACTGAGCCGATTTCGTTGGAGTTGATGGAAATCTGGCATCTGGCCTGTTCCCCCCCCCGCCCCCCCCCCCCCCCCCCCTTTTCCGGCCGGTGCATGCTACCAAGCACAATCCGATCAGACGGCCAAAACAAGCTTTTCTCGCACCAGTACAACATGCCTGGCCTGGCCCCGTCGGGTCGGGCCCCGCCTGTTGATGGCCACACCAGCGAAAGTGTATGGCCGATCCGGAGGTGCGATCCCCAGCCGAGACTTATCGGCGGCAGCGTCAATACCCACGCATCCGCGCCTGCTACGAGCGAGGTAAAGCGTCGCCGAAACCCTCTGCTTCGACTAACCAGCGATGCCACCGCACGGAATCCGCATCGCCCGGATCTCAACACCTACGGGCCACCATGCCTGGCCGACGACGGCGGTTGTGAGCAGACTTCATCGTCCAGGCGCTGCGGGAGAACCTCTTAACCTCTAACGGCGGAAGGCACCAGACCCGCACTTTCTTGCTTCGTCGATGATCTCGTCGAGGGCTGACCGCTTGAGAAACGGGGAGCACTCCGGGTCCGATCAACATCGGCATCTCAGGCGAGTTCACGATTCCGCCAGCTGGCGAACTGTGCGCGTAGCGGATCGGAATCCGTCGCTGGACCTTCACCTGCTGCCCTTGCCCCAAGGACGACCCTCTCCAGCGCCACCGGTGACACCCCTGGCCCAGCAGTGAGCTGGGCTGGTAGCCGACCATGTCCCCTGTCGCAGGGCCCTGAGCGCACGATTGCCCGATTTCCGCTGCCCGCCTCGCGGCCTGAGGCCGGCCCCTGAGCAGCTTCCGCTGGCGCGTGATCCCCCAAACTTGGGGCGGCAGTGCTGGGTGCCGGCGTGGGACAAGCGTGCAGACCTTCGGCGGCATGGTCGACCTGCTGCCGGAGCAGACGGCGATCTGGCAGCAGGTTGAGGCCGCGGCCCGCACCAGTCCATCGGGCTGGCCTCGCCGAGATCCGCAACCCCCCTGCTGGAGCCACCGAGCTGTTCGCCCGCGGCAAATCGGCACCAGCCACCGAGTGGGTGGCAAGGAAGATGTAACAGCTTTCGAAGACCGGGCCCAGCGCCACTGCACGCTGCGGCCCTGAAGGAAACGGCCTCGGTGGTGCCGCGCAGCGCTGCGCACGGACTGCTCAAAACAAGGGGCCCCAGCGCTTTGGTACACCGGCCCGATGTTTTCGCTACGCAGGCCCCACAGGCGGGTCGCCAAGCGCCATTCCACCAACTCGTTCCGAACGCTTGGTTTCGCCGATTCCCCAGCAGCGACGCCGAAGCGATCGCGAATCGTCCTGGGACCTGCGGACAGCCTGGGAATTCGGAATCTGGCCCTGGAGATCAACTACCCTCGCCGATGCCTGCTATCGCAGCCACTACCTGCAGCGTGCTGGTTGAATGGCTCGAAGCCCGGCCGCGACCAGCTCGACCCCGGAAGCCCAAGGGCGATCAGCACAACCGCTGCGGATCCATCGACGCAAAAAATCCGAGACCCAGGCCTGCTCGCCGCCGCACCCCTCGCTCGGCGATTGGTCTCAGCGCCCACAGCCCAAGCAGCGCTTGAGCGGGTGCGCCCAGGCCCTCGACCGGCTGGAGATCCCCTATCAGCTCAATCCCAGGCTTGGTGCGGGGGCTGGATTACTACAACCCACACCCCTTTGAGTCACCCACAAGCGAGCTCGGCGCCCAGAGCCACGGTTCCCCTGCGGCGGTGGCCGTTAACGCACGCCTGATCGAGCAGCGTCGGTGGCAGCCCCACAGCGGCGATCGGCCGGCCATCGGCCTGGAGCGGCTTGGTGTTGCTGGCTCCAAGGCAGCCGTGCCCGCCAATGCATCCACTGGCCGCGGCCGCCTAGGTGTATGTGATCAACAAGGGGCGAAGCGGCCGAGCTGCAGCCCTTGCTCTGGCCAGGACCCGCGCCAGGCGGGCTGCCGGTGGAAGCTGGATCTCACCGCTGCGGCCTTCGCCAAGCAACTCAAACGTGCGCGATCGCAGCGGAGCCAGCCTTGGCGCAGGGGGGGGCTGCTGATCGGGGAAGGGAAGAATCGAGCAGGGGTGTGATCATCAAGGATCCTCGCCTGTCCCTGAACAGCGCCTCCCCCCTGAGCTTGGCGATCGGGGAGTTGGTCGCGAGTCGCGATGCTGGCCCGCAGCCTTTCTCCTCGCCAAACGGCATGACGGCAACCGCTCATCCGTCCGACCAATCTGTTGCATCGGTGCCGGCTACGGGCGGCCGACGATGGCCGGTGATTGCGATCGCTGCCCGGGCATTCACGGTCACGGTGTGGATCTCAACGCGGCCCGCATCAGCCGGCCTGGAAATGGGTGGCCGATACCGCAGCCCTGCCGTGATTAACCGGGCCTCGCCGAGGCTGGGTGGATGGCGCTGCGCGGCGCCGCACCATGCACTTCAGCACGGAGGGGAGCAGGCCCATTCGCCGCCGCCGACATGGTCCTCCTGTCGGGACACCGCCCACGAAAAAACCAGGGGCATCGCGCTTGGTAGCCATCCGACCTGCGCTTGGATCCGAAGCCTCAAGCCCGCCAGGTGGCTGCCCAGCCCAGGGACACACGATCGTGGGAGAAGTAGCACCCCTGCCCGTGCGCACGGCCGAAAACCGTCCAAGGCCACCTGGGCGCCTACCAGGAGCACAGCGGCACCTGACCGCCGCTGGCGGGTTCCAAAAAACTTCGCCGTGCTCTCCATCCGGAATTCCTGCCGAAAGGAAGGCGATCGAGGATCTCAAGAAACCCGATCGGTGCTGATCGGTGGCGATGAAAATTGACGGCCGCAACGGAGCCCTAGCGAGGTCTATTGCAATTGGTGGCACTGGAGCGGATCCGCGCACCAACCTCTGGAGCAGGGAACTCTCCAAGCTCACCGCCAATTGCCTTTCTCGCCCAGTCGGATCTCCTCAGATCAATCAATCGCCGCCTCGTGTGAACCACCGGGAAGCCGAATGTCCGCGAGGTGGGACGGGCGAGGTCGCATGACTCCCCGATCGCAAGCGCTTGCCTGCGGCAGGGCCAGCTTGCGCAGCTGCTTCCAGAAAGGACAATTCTCACCTGGTTTATCTCTGCTCGTCATACCGGCTGAGGAGGTGGCCCGTTACTGGCGAGCAGGTGGTTGAGCTCAACAACTGGCAGACAGCAAAAACGGATGCCCCCTGGTGTCAGGCCGGCTGTTCGGCACGGTCCAGCGGCAAGCGGAATCGCGTACCAGGGCTTTTGTCCTTCAGGCCCCCCAAACCCACCAACGACACCCCGCAGCCGCCGCCATTCGCATTCTGCCAGGACCTGCCGGAAGAAGGCGCCCAACTCTGGCCATCCACGACCCCAAGGTGAGCAGCAGCCAGATCAGCGCCGGACTCAGCTCCCCGGATCTGCTCGGTGGCGACGGCTGGGCCAGGGCTGAGGGCGGAGGGGAGCTGGAGAGCAGCGGCCAACGGCTGGCGGCTGTCCGTTGTGCTGATGCGGTGGGTGCTTGCACCGAATGGGGCGCCTCGCCAGCTCGACTGGCCGGCGACGCGGCGCGATGCGGCGTGCCGGCCCTGGCCTGTTCGAATCCCGGCGCCATACCGATGCAGCGGCGGCGCGCATCGGCTGGGCTCCAGGTCTGGAGGGTGGTGAGGGTGATTGATAGCTTTGGCTGGTTGAAAGGGCACAGCCTCGATGAGCAATTTCTGGTCACGGCGGCGGGCTTCAATCTGCGCCGCGGTGGCCGAGAGGCTTGCTGGCCCGGGGCCGAATCGGTGATCGGCTCTCGGACCAACCTGAACAGCTACGACCCCCCGCCCGAAAGCAGCAACGCTGCAAGCGACTGCGACGGCACAGCAACTTTCACGTTCACGGCTGGCCCTGGATAGACACCGCCGGCCTCTCCCGAACTGTTTTCCGCTCGGAGGGATTGAAAGCGGGTGAGTCCATCTGGCCGCCCCAGGCGGCGTCGCTTAACCAATTGAAACTCCCGCTGGCCTATGTGAGACAGCATGTGGGCTTTCTCTCGATCCTGGAGGGCTGCGCCACCACGCATTGACACCTGGTGTACGCGTCCAGTCAGTTCGTCCTATTGAGCAACCCTGCCTGCCATTCTCAGAAGCAGCAGCCGTCAACCACCCAGTCAGCCTGTATCGCGCCAACGAAAAAACCAATTGATCTGATGGCTCACACCTACAGCCACCCTCAACGGGCGGCCGGCCAACGGGCCTGCGCTTTTTCACCGTCAAGCGGCCCCCTGGGCCGACCGACATGGCGCGATGCTCTCGCCAGGCCATCCTTCAGGAAAACGATTCCCGGTGTTCAACAGGGCGGAGGAGCGGGATTTCACCTACATCGATGACATCGTTGAAAGCGTGTTTGCGCTGCCTCGACAACAAGCCTTGCCACGGACGAGGAAGGATTCGATCCGCTCACCGAATCAGCCACGGCCCAGTTGCCCAACGCCTGTTCAACATCGGCAACAGCCACCAGTGCCGTGCTACAAGCTTCAGTCGCCCTGCTTGGAGCAGGCCTTGGGGGGTTGAAAGCATTCCACAAGTGGGAGCGCGATGCAACCCGTGATGTGGGGCAACGGGCGGCTGACACCACAGCACTGCAGCAATTGGGTTGGTTCGCGCCCACACACCCTTGAGGTGGGTTTTGGAGCGCTTCGCCATGCTGGTACTGAAACTGGCCTCCAGGCGGAACCCACGGCCACATAGGAGCCGTAGAAGAACAGACCCCCACGAAGATCACCCGCGATATCGCCAGCGTGGCCACCAACCAGAGGGCAGCACACCCTCGGTCCAGCGGCTGCGCCAACAACAGCGGGGCGCCGTCGGAAGAACGGTCGGGGATGCGGCCATCAAGCAAGCTGATTTCTAACCACTCATGGCGAATTGCGAATCAGGTTTGAGGTCTCAGTTGAAGAAGTAGCTGGTAACAGCACCATCCGATCACGAAAGACCACAGCAAAGGCCGAATAAGGCTGGTGCGTTCAGCCAGCTCAACCGGCAATTGTTCGATCGGATGCGCTCCATGGTTCTGAATTACGACGACAAACTGCATGGCCGCAAAGGGCACCCAGGAAAAACACCGTGGGGACACCAGGTGAACGGAAAGCCAGCGCACGCGTGAAGATCGGAATAGTTGCGCGGCGTCGTGCGGTTGGGGATTGACTCATCGGATTAACTTTCAAGCGCAGATCAAGCTGGTCTTTGCCTCGTACGCTGCTCACGACCCGGAGCCTTCGCTTCCTGAGACCTGGAAATAGGCATCAGCGGGGTTCCTGAAAGCGTCATATGCCAGGCCCCGTGACACGAACAGAAACCTGCCAAGAAAATGCCGCAGGGTGACGCATGGTATCACCCAGTAATCGGATGCTCGTGATGAATCTCGAAAAAGGGCGGTTCCCCGGTGGAGCCGGCCATCGCCATGCAGCGGGCGAATAGCTGGCAAATCCTAAGGGCGACTCGCGCCGAGGCGCCCGAAGCCGCTGTTGGTTAACAGGGTCGCCCGAATCACCGAACCAGCGCAGCATGTTGCCCCCGCTCTCCGAAGAACAAAGCCTTTGGCCGTTGCCCTGTGAAGGCGATCGGTTGAATTGTGGTCTGCTTGCCCCACACTGGATCCCAGCTGCCAGCTGCTCCCCGTCGCGACTGAACCAGCAGGGTGCGCTCGCCACCGGCCCCAATCCGCGCCGCTGATCCAGCATGCGTAGATAGCCGTAGCCATTGGTGATCGATCAGCGTTTGCTCCAGTCCTCCGATCGGCCGCATCGCCGTTGAACGCAGCTGGCGCCCACGGTGACCATCCAAGGCGACCGTCCGGTTCAAAACCCATGCTCTGCACCCCGCTGGCTGCTGACTCCGCTGATGGTTGCCAGGTCGCTTGGCCCGGATCCCAGGTGGCGAAGAAGTTCCAAGGCTCGGACACAACTGACGTAACGCCCGTCCGGGAACGGCGCAGGCCACGGACCGCTTCCGCCGCATCACTGACAATCGCCTGCCAGTGGCTCCGCCGTCGTCCTTCGGTAAAGATCGCGCCGACGCTGGTCGCCAGTTCGGCCTGCTGCCCCCAGGCGTCCACTGAGAATAGGGCTTCACCGGAAGTTGGTATCAAACATAGCAGCGCTCCCCAGTTCGGCCTGCCGCGCCGGTGGCGCAGCAGCAGGCCCGGCTGTCCGGCGATCCAGCCCTCCTGGCCTTGAAGTCAACGCTGAGCAGGCGGAAGTTTGTCGCCCTCGGCAGGTCGAGCGAACGCTCCTGCCACTGGCGCCGCCATCCTCGTTTTCCCAGATCACCGTTGCTGCACACGGAAGCCATGCGTCGTCGGTGAAGGCCGATCGAGCGGCTGCCTGTATCGTAGTGCCACCGCTGCCAGGGCTGGTGCGTGACGCAGCCGGTGGTGGACACAATTCCACTCCAAGGCCGAAGCTGAGCCCAGGCAGCACCAACACCCGCAGAGAAAGAAAGCATCGTTCACGGTCCACTCAAGCGGAGGGAAATGAGGACAGGAAAAAGGCGAAACCCAGCAAGCCCCCCCCGAAGATCAAGCACGTTTTCTCTGGCCTGGGTGAGCTTGGTTTGACCCCAGACGAAATGAAAAGTTCTCCTCAAACGCTGGCCGATTGCGGGGCGCGAATGTCCCGGAAGGCCCCACCCGCTGCGCAACCGGCAACGGAATGCAAATCGGATTCGAAGGGCACTGGAAAAGGCACCCGCGGCCGAGATGTTCAGCTTGCGGATCCCTCGCCAGGTCGTAGACGAAAACCAAGCTGAAGGCATTCGAAACGGTGGGTTCCCGAAATCGAGTTTCTCTCACTGGGTTCGGCCTCAAATCCGCACTGGTGTGTTCGCCTGGGCTGCCTTGCCTCAGTCGCGACACCGCGTTGCTTCGGCCGCAGGATAAGTTCTGGTCTCGTCCTGACCGACTGACCATGCGTGAATGGACCCCCGGGCTGAAAGCTCAAACTCAATCGAGCCCCCTCCAGCCTAGAGCGAGTGGGTCCGCCGAAACCGCCGCTTTCAAGGGATGGGTGCCAGACCTTCCGCCCCAGGTTTGGTCGGCTTGATGTTCGTACCCCCGGCTATGACGCCTTTCTCGTTTTCTGTCTGAATCTTCCAGCGGCATGCGAGTTGCTCTCGTCACCAACAAGCTGTTTTGGCGCCACCCGCGCAATGGGGATACGGCGGCGTACCTATCGAATCGGGCATGGAGCCGATCGGGGGGGCCTGATTCAGTTCAACAATTCGTTATTACAATGTTCGCCTGCTTTGGTGATCTTCACTGGCAGACGGTGTTTCCCTATCCCTGGAGCCGTGGGCCCCTTCAACCGCTCGGCCTGCTGGCCTTCATCGAAAGCCTTGATCTTTCACTCCATTTCTTGTGGTTGGCCCGGCTTATGCCTGGCGCAAAGGCGCCCTCGAATGGAGCTAAACCGGATCACCACCCAGACCATCACTCCCCACCACCAATCCACTGTGCCGCCCCCGGCTCGTGCCCGTCGATCGACGCGCTGCGCGATCTGCGGGCCGCGAGCTCAAACCCGGTCCGGGGCGCCCAACCGTGACTTCGGATCTCTCCAGAACGTGATCCTGACCAAGCCTCGACGATCTGCACAACTGGGCTTGCTGAGCAGCCTCTGCCCCTGCTTTTAACGGCACGGCCTCTCTTCATCGAATTTGCAGCCCTGCTCGTTCCCCGCTTCGATTTCGACCGCTTCGGCCTGTGCCCGCCCAGCCCAAAGCAGGCCCGATCTGCTGATCACCGCTGCACGGTGACCAAGAAAGATGGCCCGCTCTGGTTCCCGGTCTACGAGCAGATGCCTGAGCCAAAATATGTGATCGCCATGGGCCCTGCACGATCACCGGCTGCATGTTCAGCGCCGATGTCCACCACCGCCGTTCGCGGGTGGACAAGCTTTTATTCCGGTGAGATCTCTTATTCCCTGGCTGTCCGCCCAGGCCGGAAGCGATTTTTGATGCCGTCATCAAAGCTTGCGCAAGAAGGGGTCATGAAGGCCTTAGCCGAGCCGGCAACCTGCGCCAGCCACCGTTACCTCACCCATTGATGCACCAGCTCAAGCCGGTTGCACCGATGTGACCGGGCCACTATCTCAAGGCCAGAAACCAGAAGGCCGCCTCGCCGCGCCCGACGCCTGCCGATGCAGCAGCCGATTCAGATCCCCCGGTCTTCTTTCAGCTCCGAGCCTGTTCCCGCGCACAGCGCCTCCAAAGATGCTGCAGTCTTCCGACAACGCTCCACCCGCATCCTCAGCAACCCAGGAAGGGCGCCGAACTGGCGATCCCGCTGCCGGCCCCGATCAGTCAGTGGCTCTAACTCCCAGGCTTTGACACCGCTCTCCTGTCGCCCCCGATCAACATGGCGTGGAGCTGAATCGGCATTGAGCCCGGTGTTCTGCGATGGTGGCCGCCGCGCTCAAGGCCGTTCGGCTTTGAACTATCTCCAGTGCCAGGGCGGCTTACGACGAAGGCCCCGGTGCCAGCTGGTCAGCTTTTATATCACCTGGTCAAGCTGAAGCGCAGCTGCCGTTGCTTCGCCGGCCCCGGCAGCAAACCCGAAGAAGTGCGCCATGAAGGTGTTCCTGCCCG
>Ga0163217_1095095_pt1 | contig 10882 bp, 2 predicted proteins | sample SynspAceP_FD_185933 | JGI IMG/M metagenome (GOLD analysis project Ga0163217, IMG submission 185933) | Saline lake microbial communities from Ace Lake in Antarctica - Synechococcus sp. Ace-P (PacBio error correction) | ecosystem: Environmental > Aquatic > Non-marine Saline and Alkaline > Saline ...
CTCAACGTAGAAACTTAAGTAGGAATTGACTCTAAATAGAACGATATGGCCTATTTACGTAAGAAACTTCAATCAGCCTGAGTCCCTAAACCCATTAAAAAGAGGTTCGTGAATAGTCCCTCTGAATGCTGAATCTTTCGGATTCAATCTACATGAATCAAAGTACCTACTATAAAACGCAGAACGTAACGAAAAGCCCGGCAACCGATATCGTTATTTAGCACCTGCCTATAATATTAATGAAATCAAATAGGATATCAATGAACTCGAGGTATATAGACTATGAAAAATCAATAGTAATCTTATATGAATGATATTTCTTACAGAAATCATGCTCGCCAGGTCAAAGTTTGGGTCGAAATATATGATGATTTTGAACCAAGGAGCATTCGGAGATACTTAATTCAAAAATGGGAAGCAACTAGCAATACTTATTGAATCTTGCGTGGGATATACCTGAAAAGATATGAAAAACAAGAAAATAAGGAAATTAAATATACGTCTATTTTATCATGCAATCTACACCATCGCTCAAAAAAGTCTTTACGAAAACTATTTCTAATTGCCCGAATATGAAAAAGATTCCTGAGAACGACAGAAATTATTTGAGAATATGATTAAAGCATTATAGGGTGCCAATTATCAGTTATAATGGGGCAATAATTACACTATTTGACTTTAGGAATAACTATCAAGTGTATAGAAAGTAGACTATCCCGAACTCAACAATAACCATTTTGTAGCAGATAGTACGTATACTGGACCAGGTGAAACCTTCTACCTATATATCGGGTATGACACTTTTAGATGGCTTCGGCATATACCATTAAACAAGCTAGAGCGTATCCGAAGACGTTAAATACATTAGCAGAAGTAGAAGCATTAAATTTTAAAAGATTTAATTACAGGACAAGGCTATGGCTTAGTGAGAATGAACCGACCATAACTGGTAATGTAATTAAATCTCCTTTCCTATTCATCTTAATAAGGAGCATAAATATAAATACCAGAGTTTAAAAATTAGATTATCACAGGACTTAAACCCTACGTTTCTTTTTAGAAAAGGATGGGACAAGAGTTTGAATATGTCTGTACATAAATGGCTTTTTGGTGATTTGAAAGGACAGAATCCATATAAAGTAGCCAAAACAGCATGATTTATAGTAAAAAGATAAATAAAAATATCGAGCATAAAAAAGGGGAAGCATTTGCTTCCCCATGTTATTTAATTTTAGAATCGAGATTCTTAATAAATTATCTTCTGATCTAAAAGTGCCAAAGGAATTTTACAAGTATCGGTAGCTAATAATAATTTTTGTTCTTCTTGTTCATTGCCATGTTTGCTCATTTAGAGTCGTTTCTCCTACTAAAGGTAAATTACTACTTCTAGCCTGAAGAGCAATTAATTGAGAAGGATCAACACAACTATATTTCTTTCTGTATTTACGAACAATTAGAAGTTGCACGCTCTAACACTTAACATCCAGTTATCAGTAACCATATGGTGTTTAGTTGATATTCTAGAATCTTGTTATGACCCTCTTACCCACCCTATAACTTCCAATACTTGCTCCGACTTGATAACTTCCTAGGATAATTTTCTTCAAAAGTTATTTGCCTCTGCACTGCTTACATTTGTTAAGCTAGCTTATTGAATAATATTCATCATCCATAAAATATAAGAAATATTATCCTAACACTGTTTTAATCAATACTTACATCAATATCTTGAACCTTTCTTCAGAATATAGATTTGCATTCAATTAGTTGTATGATAAAGCTAATTCTAATGAATCTTGCAAACGTTTTTAGCTCCGGCTAATTTGGTTGGATCGAAAACATTTCTTACAATGTAATTTTCTCCATATTTTAGCTCTTTATGTGTTGTTACTCATTACGGCAAATCAATCAACGCCATAAGTGAAACTGACCTATCGTTCTGTATTCTTTTAATGAGTTGAATTCTTCATGTATATTGTATTCTTCAAACCGAGCTTCAATTTTTGTCATTTGAGCTTGTATTATCTTCTTTTTCAAACTTGTGTCCTTTTTAGAAAGTGAACCTTTGTGATTGAGAATAAGTTAATCTTCTAATGCTACACTATATTTTCTTTAGTAGAAACAATGAAGTAAGAACTAGCATAACTGAATATAAAGTAACTAAGGATAATCTTTCACTTTATACTTTCTTTATTAATATTAGTGGTAATCGGTTTTATATACGGGAAAGATCGATAAACGGACGTTTCAAATATTAACCAACGAGCCTAAGAATTAGGATTATAGTTCATTACACACAAAATGATCCATTCATATTAGTTATTTACCAAATAGTAGTTGCACAAAAAAAAAAGACAGCGTTAACGCTTCTTTTCTATAATTTAAAAGTGAATTGGTTTATTCCATCCACGCTGTGAATCACTGCATTAAACTTGGTTTGTACTGCACCTGTCTAGAACCTGTATTCACTTCGTAGCCCAAGTTGTTTTCACCACTACCATCACGTTAGGATACAGTATTTCGAATAAGTAATAACTGTATTGCTTTTCCGAAATACTTTTTCAGAGAATATCTACTAAAAGTTTTCTTATCTAATTTCATTCTTTGTTTTGGAGCAAATACACTGGCTGTTTTAACCTATTGGCAGTTAATACTTGCGTATCAATTTCAAGCACCTAAACGGATAACTAATAGAACGAATATTTGCATTAGCTTCTTTATAACTTCTTTAATGCCGCATCTTCAGATGTTAACGTGAAAAGCTTGATCTGTACCATGTCTGTAAAGATTACAATCTGAAGCAGCACCAATTTTTTTCCGCCAAGCTGTTGACTTTTTTTCACTAACTCTGAGCAATATCGGTAGACTTTATAACTGCGGCCTATAAATCGGTAGATGGGTCATTACTAATAGTATCAAGTAATACCGGTGCAATTGCTGCTCACTAATTTGATTTCGACGGGGATCCAATTCATTCATAAATGATAATTATCTTCATCCATGAACAGTATATAGCCATCTAACAGATTCTTTGAGAGGTGCTTTGGCATTACAGCATCAATAAAACTGGGTAGAGTGCCAAGCTTCAATTCATACTAGGCTACTACTAGTAGCACTGTTTACTTAAATCTAGTAGCTAATGAGGTGTTATTAGGAAAAAATTTGCGAAGTTCCGGGTGAAATACGAGCCGAGAGATTCCCTGAAGGTTTGAAAATTGTCTTAGAAACAATCAATTTTCATTTCTTCTTGTTCGTAAAATGTAAATTGATTAGCGGTTAAGCCTGGTACGGGATTTCCGCTTGTATCAGAAACTCTAAAGAAATACAGATCTTTGCCGGGTAAAGTTGTAACTGCTCTTGTTATAGATAAAACTAGGTCACGCTTGTTCTAAACAGGCCGCCCCCTTAAAAGGCCCATCCAATCCCTAAACCCTTCCTGACCTTTTCCTAGTCCGTCACCACAATGTTTCAAATCTAGTATTTACATCATCATCTGCATTACCACAGAAACAACTAGCGTCGTACAAAAAACACACTGAAGGTCTTTAAAAAAATTTAATCATAATACATTAATTATAGGTTCAACTAGCAAGAACGGACAAAGTTTATTTAAATTATAGGGATTAAAAAATAAATGTTCACGATTGTTAAAGCAAATGTTTTCACAGTGGGCTGAAACTTCCAAAAAGCGTTATATTTCCGTAGGTTTACCATGATAATTGTAATTACTATTTGGTAGGCCCAAACCGAGACTATTATATTAAATAATTTAAGTACAAGCATCTCTCATTGAACGAAAATCTACATATAGTGGTGCTTATAATGCAGCTGGAGCGTCTAGACGTATGAAGGGCATCAAAGCAAATTACTACGCCATGGAAAATTCCAAACTTTCTATTAGAAACCATTAGAACTGTTAAAGAAAGTAATGCTGATAGTGGTCTATGTAGTTCTTGGTGCAACAACGCTGAAACTATTTGTCTGAGTGTAACTTACAAGAAAAAGACACAAAAATTTTCTTAAACCCAATTGGCTCGCTAGGCCTTGGGAAATAGTATCGCTTTGGCGTCAAAAAACTGATAGAAAGCAGTTCTTTACCAGATGGTATTTTATCTGTTCTTGCTGATCAAACCTTTGTTGAGTACAACTTAATTTCAGATTCACTAATTAGTAATTTCAATAAAAGGATTACTATCTAAACAATTTATTAGACTCGAACTATAAGAATAGGGTTGGAGTCCAAGCATTGTATCCAGCTAAACTACTTTATCCTAAGTTAGTACTGTTAGAAGGGTGAACAAGGTGGCCAAAAAGAAACTATATTAAAAGTGCATTTGTACGATAGATGACATGAGTTTCAGTTAGAACCCTGCTTACAATCAAAATAGACTTATAGCACAACTAGTAATAACAATTCTAATATAATTCAAAGAAACGCAACTTCGCAAAATGAAAACTGATTATGAACAAAAACAATGAGCGTTACTAATAGATGGTACTTTATAATTTTTTACTGCAACACGCCTGTATTGGCAACAAGAAATTGGGTTTTTGAAGAATATAATGGGCCCTAGTCACGTACCTGGCAAACAGAAATAACTAAAGCGAAGTTTTCCCTTTATAGATGTTCATAGTCACCAAAGAGATATGTCGGTGCCGAAGCCTAAAATGGTTTGGTTGCTGGGATATGGATGTTATGAACGAGGCATAATGGTCAAACTTTTAAAGTGGTGGTTCAGGAGAAAGTATAAAGAACAAATAAGCAACATAAATAAAAGTTATCCAAATAGATTTGGCAGTGTTTCCAATGTAGATTTTGAAAGGTTGCTAAAGATGTTTAGAATGGGGTGAAAAAGCCGCTTGCGCAATTAGAAGATGGATATAAAAAATGGAGCAAAGGGGATTTAAAATTTATAAAAGTCTAGGCCTTAGAAATAAGGATTCGGATGGAAAACGATTAGCTATCGACGACCCGAGATTAGACCCTATATGGGCAAAATGTGCTGAAATGGGCGTGCCAGTATTATCCATGCAGCCGACCCTACAATCTTTTTGGGATGATATGAATTCTGATAATGACGTTGTTAAGGAGCTAAAGCAACCTATACAACCCACGTTGAAATCGATCTGCTACAGACCCAGACACCATTTGACAGATTAATACAAGAGGCAGCACAATGTTTTTTTAAAACGCATCCTAATACAAATTCAATAAAATTGCTCATATGGGAATGGCACGCAAAATAACCTTAAAAAACTAGGGGAGTTATTAGATGAAAATGCCTAACATGATGTAGCGTATATATGCAGTTTATAGCAGAATTGGGTAGACAACCTCAGAATGCTAGGGCTTTCTTTATTAAATATCAGATAAGAGTACTTTTTTTGGGAAAGGATAGTATGGAAAACCGAAGAGTTTCCTACTATTTTAGATTTTAAGAAAGTAATGATGAGTATTTCTCTACTTATACTATAAAAAAATATACATGCATTTTGGTCTACTGGGTAACGGACTAATCTGGCTGACGAACGTGTGAAAAAATTATATTATCAAAATGCTTTGAAACATTATACGCCGGTTTTGATTACGTGTAGCTTCTTTAAAAGCTAGAACTAATACTGTTCTACTTCTAAAGTACACCTTAACATTGTTCCTACAACGACGGAATAATCTTTAATATCTGAAAAATACCGCAATGATATGTTATTTTTTAGCAAGTGCCTGGGTATTTTTTTTCTTTTAGTCAATGCCTCATCTCTTTATTTAACAATTGGCTATCTCATAAAATACTTCTATTAATTCAAAACGAATATAAAAACTCATGTTGTAACTGAGTGTTTCGTTATCTAATCTTACTAATAAAATAAACTAACTTAAACTTAAATTAAAAAAAACTACTAAGATACTAAAAAGACTAATAACACCTAATTACTTACTAGAGCTACTATAAAAACCTAGCTACACTACTAAAATCTCCTACTAACTACTAATCTTAGCTACTAATACAAAACTTTAAAACTTAAGTCTATAAAACCTATTATAAAAAAGACTCGTTTTTATCCATTATAATAAAGTTCTATTCAATTTTTTGTCCACACTTTTTGGCTAATACTTTTTAAACTTACAGCAAAAATAAAACATAACTAAGTACAACATGAAGTATTTAATATTCGTTGAATTTAAAAAATATATTTTATATGCAATTTTTTAAATAAAGAGATTGAGGCATTGAAACTAAAAGAAAAAATCACCCCAGGCACTTGCTTAAAAAACAAAGTAATATGCGGGTATTTTTTCAAGAATATTAAAGATATTCCCGGTCGTTGAGGAACATGTTTGTACCTAGAACAGTTATAGTTCTTAGCTTTTTAAAGAGCGACGTATCTAAACCAGGTAATAAGTTTCAAAGCATTTTGATAATATAATTTTTCCCACACGTCGTCCAGGCAGATTTAGTCCGTACATAAGGCCCAAAATGCATGATATTTTTATAGTAAAGGAAAATACTCATCATTACTTTCTAAAACCTCTAAATAGGGTAGGAAACTCTTCTGGTTTCCAACTATCCTTTTCCAAAAAGTACTCTTATACTTGATTATTTAAATAAGAAAAGCCCTAAGCACATTCCCTGAGGTTTTTGTTCTACCCAATTCTGCTTATAACTGCAAGAAATATACCTTACATTTCATGTTTAGGCATTTCCATCATCTAATAACTCCCCTAGTTTTTTTAAGGTTTTATTTGCCGTGCCATCCATATGAGCATTTATGAATTTTGTATTAGGAAAAATGCTTTTTAAAAAACATGGTGCTGCTCTGTATAATTCTTGTTCCAAATGTGGGGCTGGGTCTTGGTAGCAAAGAATCGTTTCTACGTGGGTGGGTTCTTTAGCTCTAACCAAACGCTCATTATACAGAATTCATATCATCCCAAAAAGATTTAGGGTCGGCTTGCATGAATTTAATACTGGCACGCCCATTTCAGCAACATTTTGCCCATATAGGGTCTAATCTCGGGTCGTCCGAATAAGCTATCGTTTCCCCATCCGAATCCCTTAATTTCCTAAAGGCCCTAGACTTTTTTATAAATCTTTTATCCCTTTGCTCCATTTTTTAATATCATCTTTCTAATTGCGCAGCGCAAGCTTTTTCCACCCCATTCTACATCTTTTTTTAGCACCTTCAAAATCTAACATTGGCAAAAACACTGCAAAATCTATTTTGGGAAATAACTTTTTTATTTATGTTGCTTTATTTTTCTTTTATACTTTCTCCTGAACCACCACTTAAGTTGACCATTTATGGCTCGTTCACATAAACATCCCATTCAGCAAACCAAACCCATTTGGGGCTTTCGAACCGACATATCTCTTTGGTGACTAATGAAAACAATCTATAAAAGGAAACTTCGCTTAGTTATTTCTTTGCCAGGTAACTACTGTGTTTAGAAGTAAGGATTTATATTCTTCAAAACCCATTTTCTTGTGCCAATACAGGCGTTTTGCAGTAAAATTAATAAGTACCATCAATTATTTAGTAACGCCATGTTTTTATGTTCATATCCAGTTTTTTCATTTTGAAGTTGGTTTTCTTGAATTAATTGATTTGTTATTCTAGTTTTTGGTTCCTATATCTATTGATTGTAAGCCAGGGGTTCTAACTGAACCATCTGCATCGTAACTGAAACGTTTAAAAGTTCCTTTTGGCCACCTTGATCACCCTCTAAAATACTAACTTATGGATTAAAAAAGTAAGTTTTTCGGGAACAATTGCCCTTGGTACTCCCCAACCCTTATTCCCTTAATAGTTCTAGCAATAATTTTAGATGAATCCTTTTTTGAAATCTTAACTAATTAAGTGGAATCTAAATAAAGTTGTACTCAAAAAGGTTTGATCAGCAAGAACAGATTAAAATACCATCCTGGTAAAGAACTGCTTTCCTATCAGTTTTTTGACGCCAAAAGCGGATACTATTTCCAAGGCCTAGCGACCAATTTGGGTTTAAGAAAATTTTTGTTGTCTTTTTTCTTTGTAAGTTACACTCAGACATAATAGTTTCAGCGTTTTTGCCCACCAAGAAACTACATAGACACTATCAGCATCTAACTTTCGCTTTTAACAGTTCTAATGGTTTCTAATAGAAAAGTTTTGGAATTTTTTCCAAGGGTAAGTAAATTGTTTTTTGATGGCCCTTCATACGTCTAGACGCTCCCAGCTGCCATTATAAAGCACCACTATATGTAGGATTTCGTTCAAATTGAGAGATTGCCTTTTACCTTAAAATTATTTAATATAATAGTCCTCGGGTTGGGGCCCTACAATCAAGTAATTTACAAATTATCAATGTAAACTACGGAAAATAATATAACGCTTTTTTGGAAGGTTTTTCAGCACCTGTGAAACATTTGGCCTTAACAATCTTTAACATTTATTTTTTTAAATCCTATAATTTTAAATAAACTTTTGTCCGTTTCTGCTAGTTGGAGAACTCTATAATTTAATGTATATGAAGTAAATTTTTAAAAAGACCTTCACGCTCGCTCGTTTCTTTTATGTGACTCGCACGTATGTGTCTTCTTGTGTTATGTCAGGTGTGAATGATGTTAATTAGATTTGAACATTGGTGAACGGACTAGGAAAAGGTCAGGAAGTAGATGAAGTTGCTTGGCTTAGAACAAGGTGACCTAGTTTTTTTATCTATACAAAGAGCAAGTTTTTATACAACTTTACCCGGCCCAAAGTATCTGTATTCTGTCTCACAGCGTTTTACGATAGATGTACAAGCGGAAAATCCCGTACCGCTTAAACCGCTAATCATTTACTATTTACGAACAAGGGAAAGAAATGGATGATGTTTTAAGACAATTTCAACTTCAGAATCTTCGCTGCGTTATTTCACCGAATTCGCAAATTTTTTCTAATAACACCCTATTAGTACTAGATTTAAGTAAAACAGTGTAAACTTAGTTAGCCTGATGAAATTGAAAGCTTTGCATCTACCAGTTTAATTGATGCTTGAATGCCAAGCACTCTCAGAAACTGTTAAATGGCTATATACTGGTTCGATGGTGAAGATAATTTACATTTATTGAATGAAATTGACCCCGTCGAAATCAGAAATTAAGTAGCAGCAAAATTGACGGTAAATTCACTGATACCTATTAGTAATGACCCATCCTACCGATTTTAATATGGCGCAGTTATAAAGTCTACCGATAATTGCTTCAGAGTTTTAGTGAAAAAGTCAACAGCTTGGCGAAAAAGTTGGTGCTGGCTTTCAAGTTGTAAAATCTTTAACAGATGGTACCAGATCCAAGCTTCCACGTTTACACAGAAAGATGGCCGGCCTAAAGAAAGGTAAAAGAAGCTAATGCAAATATTTCATTCTTTAAAGTATCGTTTAGGGCTTGGAAAATTGATAAAGGCAAGTATTTAAAAACTGCAATAGGTAAACAGCCAGTTGTTATTTTGCTCAAAACAAAGATGAATTAAGAAAGAACTTTTAGAGTATCTCTTGGAAAAAGTATCGGAAAGAGCAAACAGTTTATACTTATTCGAATACTGTAGTCCCTAACCGTGATGGTAGTTGGTGAAAACACTTGGGCTATTCGAAGTGAATACAGGTTTATAGACAAGGGTGCAGTTACAAACCAAGTTTTTAAATGCTCAGTGGATTCTCACAGGTAGGATGTGAATAACCAATTCCACTTAAAATATAGAAAAGGCAAGCGTTTTTACGCTTCTTTTTTTTTTTGGCCTTTCTATTTTGTAAATAACTAATTGATTATCATTTTGTTGTGAACTTTTATAACTCCTATTTCTAGGCTCGTTGGTTATATTTGGAAACGTCCGTTTATCGATCTTTCCCGTAAATATAAACCGATTTACACTAATATTAATTTAAAAAAAGTAATAAAATGAAAAGATAAAATCCTTAGTTACTTTATTATCAGTAAGCAGTTCTTACTTCATGTGTTTTTCCCTAAAAAGAAATATGTAGCATTAGAAGAATTACTTATCTCAAACAACAAGAGTCACTTCAAAAGACACAAGTTGAAAAAAAGACAGATAACAAGCCAAATGGACAAAAATTTGAAGCTCGTGGTTTGAAGAAATACCAATTCTAAAATCAACTCATTAAAAGAAATGAACGAATAGTCAGTTTCACTAAGCGTTTGGGATGAATGTTGCCCCGAATGAGTAACAACACAAAAGCTAAAAATGAGAAAAATTGAGAATGTTGATCCAACCAAAAATTAGCCGGAGCCTAAAAACGTTGCCAAAGATTCAATGAATTTAGCCTGTATCATACAAATTGGAAAGCAATCTATATCGAAGAGGTCCAAAAGATATTGATGTAAGGTAATTTGAATAAAACAGTTGGTTATGATTAATAATTTCTGATGAAATTATTATTCAATACAGCTAGCTACAATGTAAGCAGCAAGGCAAATTACATTTTGAAGAAAATATCTGAAGTTATCAAGTTCCTGGAGCCAAGTAAATGGGGGGATGGTGGTTGTGGGGTGGTTTGGGGGTTGGGTGGTGTGGGGTTGGAGTGGAAGTGGTGGGAGGGTGTGGGGTGGGGTGTGGGTGTGGTTGGGTGGTGGGTTGGTTGGTGTGGTGTTGGGGGTTTTGTGGTGAAATTGTGTGTGGGGGTGGGGGGGGGGGGGGGGTGGGGGGGGTTTGGTGGTGGGGGGGGAGGGGGTGTGTTGTGGGGTGTGGGGGATTGTTGGGTTGGTGGGGTGGGGGGGGGGGGGGTTGGGTGGTGGTGGGGGGGTGGGTGTGGGGTGTGCTTTGGTGGGAATGGTGTGTGAATTGTGGGGGGGTTGGTGGATTTTGGTGGGTGTGGGTGTGGGTATGTGGTTGGTATGATTGGGCG
>Ga0163217_1020638_pt1 | contig 10881 bp, 15 predicted proteins | sample SynspAceP_FD_185933 | JGI IMG/M metagenome (GOLD analysis project Ga0163217, IMG submission 185933) | Saline lake microbial communities from Ace Lake in Antarctica - Synechococcus sp. Ace-P (PacBio error correction) | ecosystem: Environmental > Aquatic > Non-marine Saline and Alkaline > Saline ...
AAAAAAAAGAAAAAAAAGGAAGGGAGATTGCCCTGGCAGGGGAAAGGGTTCCCCCAGCCCTTTGCGGCCCACAGGCCCGCTGATCGACGAAGCAGGCTCCAGCCGGGGTTTTGGAACCCTGCTTGGTCCTTTTGGCGGGTCCCCCCGTAGCCCCCAGGGATCAGCAGCTTCCATCCGCCCCGGTGGCCGGCCACGTAGGCCAAGCGTTTTTTCGGCTTTTTCCTCACGCCCTGGGCCCTGATCGCCGAGTCTGGGCGGCGAGCCCCGGGCCCCATAGTGGGGATTGCGATGGGGCCAGGGCGTGTGTGTGTTTTGCCTGCGGCTGCTGCCCGCTTGGTCGGGCCTGCAGAAAGATACGGGCAGATCACCACAGAACTCCAGCCTTTGCTGCGGTTGCATGGTCACGATGCCACGGCCGACGGACTGCGGCGCTGTTGGGTTGGGTGTTTCTGCGGTGGGCTCAGGGGTGGATGGTGCCGCCGTCGCCGCAGCCAAGTCGGCGTGCGGCGGCGCTCAGGCGCTCCTGGTGCAAATGCGTTCTTGGACACTTCGCGCCCTGCTGCAGGTTCGCGGAGCCTGCCGCTGACACGATTCCGGCCATGAACTCGGCTGATCTAGTTCCCCCCGATGGCCCAGCAGCCGCGGTGTGGGCGATGGCGCTTCACCGGACCACCGCTCGCAGCGCTCCAGGCCTCTGGCCCGTGCCTGGGCGATCCGTTTCGGGCGCTCCAGCCCAGCAGGGGCGGGAGGCGGCAGCAAGCGCCGCCGCGTTCGCGCTGCCCGGTTTGGCAGGGAACCATCAGGCACCGTCTGCAAGCACCGCTGCTCCTTCGCTCTGGAACAATCGGCCCTTGGTCTCCACCAGCCGGCTGGCGATTGCCCGTTGCTCGAGGGCCTGGCGCGCAATTCGCCTGGGTGTGGCGCTCACCAGCAGGCGATGTCCTCGGCAGCAGGGCCGCGCCGCTGGTCGCCCTCGCGCTACCTCGATGCCGTTCCAGTAATTCCAGACAAGCCTCCGATCTGCTCGGGCCAGCCCCGGCTCCAGCTCGCTGCGCGATCCCTCCCGCCAGGCAGTTGCAGGGGGGAGTTTGCCTGGGGGCAGGGTCGCTGGAGGCGCCGCTGCGCTGGGCACCACCGCCGGCACGCGCAGGGCCGGAGCGCACCAGGCCGGGCTCCATCCACCCGGTTGAGGCTCTCCACCAAAGCCGTTGAGAGGAAAGTTCTGGCGCAGGGCGACCCACCCTTCTCGTGGCGTGGCGCACGGCCTGGTAGGCTGCCCAGATCTTCCGCCGCCGGAAGGCCGTAGATCGCTGCTTGGATCTCCACATACCAGCAGGTGACGGTCCCGGGCAGCTGAAGGCTCTGGCGCAGGATGCGCCACTGCAGTGGATCGGTGTCTCTGGAATTGTCCGATCAGTCCCCACCTGTAGCGCCCCCGATCGCGGCTGATCAGTTCGCCGTGGCTCTGGCTTCGGGGCCGGGATCGAGGGCGGTGAGCAGATCAACGAACCCCATCTACCGGCCGCTGCGCCGGCGCCTGCGGCGCAGTTCGCGCACAGCCCATGGGCGAAGTGCCGCTGGGCGGCCTCGCAGGTCATCACAGGGCCGCCATCCCTGCCCTCCATCAGGGCCGCCTATGGCAGGGACACCTCAGGGCCTTCCAGGGCTGCGCTGCCTTGGTGAATCGGCCCGGTGGAAATAGTTTGAGGGGGGTTTGTCTGCCTGCCACCAGCGCGCAATAGGGTTGTCCCGCCCTGGGCGTGGTCCCAGCTTGTTCGCCTGGGCCTTCAGCGCCAGCCGAACCGCTTGGTGACGGTCGTTCCGGGCTTGGCCGGGTAGGTCTTATACGCTTTCTCGTGGCTCCCAGCGAAATCCAGTGGACGGGGCCTCTTCTCAAAGGCGGCGTAAAAGGCAGCTCGCCCCGTTGCCTGCACTGTTCGCAGAACCGGGGCCATAGCTTCGCTTCCAGTTAGGCGTGAGCTGATCGCCCAATCGGCTGAAATCGGCCACGAAGCCTGGCGGCAAACGGGCGGGCAGGGCCCAGGGCTGGATGTCCCTTCCAAGTTTGCTGAGCCGCTGCGCAGCTGGGTTCAGGCCCAGGCCCTGGCGCTTGAGACCCTTCCACCAATGGCCGGCAACGGCGAACCTGTTGCTGCCAGTATGTCGTGGTCAGGGTCTGCTCGATCAGTCGGTTGGCATCGGATCCGAGTCTCCAACTCCGGTCCCAGCGGCCTCCAGGGCGTGGGCGGGCGCAGGGTGCGGTGGCATAGAAGCATGGATGGTGGGTGATGTCAGACGGCATCGAGGGCTTCAAGGGCGATGTAAGCAGGCGGCCGCAGTTGTTTGGTTGCCTGCCAGACCCCGGGCCCGTCTGCCCGCTGTCCAGCATTTTCGCCGAGTACGTCCATCGCCGCTGGGTCGCTGGCTTCGCCGCAGCTTGCTCCAGGCCGCGTAGGGCCTGCTCCAGGCGCCGCCCGATCTCTGTCCTTGGTCGGCCCGGCGGCACCTCGGTGAAGGTGAACCACCAACAGTTCGCGCAGGGTGGCAAACGCCGCTCCGCCACAGCCGCAGCACAGGTGGGCCAGGGCGAAGGTCCTTTGCCGGTGCCGGCGCTGGCCTGCGCATGCACAAGCGACACGTCCAGGGGCAGTGTTTGGGCTGGAAGTCGGACTGGATTCCTGATGCCCCGATCGTTTTGCTGGGCCCTGGGCCACTTCGGTTGTCATGGCCTGCTCTCCCCAGCTCAAGCAGGGGAGTGTGCCAGCGCCGTGGGCAGTCTGTGAAGTGGACGAAACACCTTCCCTCCTGCAGCTCATCACCGGGGTGCTGGATCCGAAGCAGAAGGCATGACCTCTCTCCTCTCGTCGCCGTGGCGCCGAAAATTCTGCCCTCGCCATTCCGTGCGTGCTTGCGGCTCGCTGCCGGGTTTCTTCCACTCCGCGGCGGCATATCGGCCAGCCGCTGCTGGGCGGCACCGGCCAGCAGCACGCCGGTGCGTCGCTTGTTCTTCTTTCCAGCCATTTGCTGAGGTGTGCGCTGGCGTCGGCAGTGGCTCTTGGGCCCGCATACCGCTCCGTGCTCTTGTAAGCCTGTTCTGATCGCGGGCGATGATACGGCTCCGCTCAGGGGCGCCAGCCGGCGACTGGCCAGCAGCCACTGCAGTGTCAGCTCAGCCTGTGGCCGGCACGGGCTGTTTGGTCTGGAGCGAACCCATACGCTGGCCGTTCCAGCACACGGTTGCTTCGCATGGCGTCCTCCCGTCGCTGCTCAGGCCAGCCAGTGGTGGGTTTTCGAGGTGCGGGCTTCTCCAAAGCTGGCGAAGCAGCTCCCCCCAGGGAAGTCAGCGCGATCGAGGACTTGCCGCTGCCAGTTCGGCGCCGGCGTGGGGGCGGCAGCAGGCCCGCGCCGGCGGTGAGCTCGCTCCAGTCAGGTGGACGCTGCATGGGCGAACCGGCTTCGGTCAAGGCCTGCGCTAAAACCAAAGTGGCCCGCTGCGCTCGCTGAGTTTTCAAGATCCTCCAGATCCTCGACATCCGGCTCCCCCCATTTCCCGCGGCCCGCAGCCCGAGCTCGCTGTTTGAGCCACTCTCCCCTTGGGGAGCCAGCCAGTCCGCGCAGGGCCTGGTAGGTCTCGGGCCGCGGGAGTGACCGTTCGGTGGCGCATCGCTTCTGGCCACCGCGACAGGCGAGTGGGGCCGCGGGATCAGCCCGCGGCCCGCTTCCAGCCGGCGGCCCTCGGCTGCTCCAGCCGTTGAGCGGCCCGGAGCAGACGCCGATCACAGCTTGGCCGGAGCCCGTCCCGTGGCTTGGGCGAGGAAGTTCCTGCGATCGCGGGATTGGCCCGGTGGGCGATCACCAGATCCGTCGATGCTTGCTCGCCGAGTTCGCTGCGCAGCAGCTCCACATTGGCGAATCGTGCCGCAGGGGCGGCAGCTCTCTCCCACTGTGTCATCGCGGCAGTTCCGAAAGCAGCAGTTGTCCGGGCCGAGAGCAGGGCCTCTTCGCATCAGCACTTAAGCGTCCTGATGGCCGTGCTGGATCACCGAGCCGCCGCTCGCTTTCTTCCATCAGGGTGCGCGGGGCGCTGGCGTAGGCGCGGGAAGCTGCCTGCATGCAACGGCCGATCAGGGCGATCACACCGTTAGGGGATGTGCGCGCATTCGGCTCAAGAGCACTCAACCGTCAAGGCCCCGCTGCGGTGCCGAAGCGGCCGCTGTCGGCGGAGAAGCCGCTCTTCCAGGCACGGCCCCACCAACCGGGGCGGGTGAGCTGCAGCGGCAGCTGCCGGCGCAAACGTCCCACTCAGCGATTGCTATCGCGGATCAGCTGGCAAGCTCCCCAGCCCCCGCTTCGCCGCCATCGCCGAACAGAACGGCTGAGCAGGAGGGGCAAACGCTCCGCCGCAGGCCCCGCTGCTGCGGCGCCTGTGTCCAACGTCGGTGAGCCTGCTGCAGGCTGTGAGCAGATGATCAGCGGCCGATCCCGCTCGATCGCACCGCCCCGGGCAGCTGATGCGCGCCGCACAGCCCCGCGGCCACACCGGGCGATCGGGTAGCACCAGTGCCACAGCAGGGAGCCTGTCGATCGGCCAGGCCAGGCTGTGGCTGGCATCGCCGCTGCGCTGGCCCGCCGCCAGACCCCAGCGGAAGCCACGGCCTGCAGACGCTGCCATTGAGCTTCAGCGGCTTCGCGGCTCAAGCTGGAAGTCGCTCCGCACGCGGGGCGCTCTCCAGCAGAAGCCTGAATGGGGCCGAGGCGGTGAGGCGTTCACCTCCGAGCTCAGCAAGTTGCAGGCAGGCTGCGGCGATGCCGCCTCACTCGTTGGCTGGCGGTCGGTCAGCCGCCAGGCAGCAGCACGCGGTGGCTTGCTCGCCGAAGACGGCGCGAGCAAACGGGCCAGTCGATCCACATCCGGCGTCACAACCAGGATGTGCGGTTCGAGGCTGGCGTCAGTCGCATCAGCTTGCAGGCAGCCTGTCGCGCACAGAATTCTGTCCCTGGCGCAGCATCGGCCCGGGCAGGGATGGAACTCCAGCACTGATCTCCTGGCTCCAGCTTCAGGGGCTGGTGTGGCTCCGTCTCAACGCTTTGCCTCTGGGTTGCTCCAGCAGAAATCGGACGGCGGCCCTGCTCGCTCGCTGCCGTCGCGGCAAGAAAAAGCAATCGCGCTCGCTGGGAAGCGGCCCAGCTGGGCTCGCGGTTCCCAAGAGCTGTTGGAACTCGCCGCCGAGCGGCGAAGCGGGCCTCCAGGCGCGGGGCCTGCGTCCCAGCCCAGTCGCGCGCGAAGGCTCCGGCCAAGCGCGATCGCAGTCACTGAGGTTCGCGGCGCCGGTGTCCGGCAGCGTTGCCATAGGTCGCGGCAGGCTGAGCAGTAAGAGATCCGCATCCGCCAGGGTGCCGGGAGGGCTGTGCAGCGCGTTGCAGCCTGAAGCTGGGGCGCTGCTGCTGAGGCCGAACAGGCGCAGGGCGCCCGACGCCCAAGTCCCGTCGGTGTTGGGCGTGCCTTGGCCAGCCGTTCGAATGCGCCTCGATCACCGCAAGCCCAAATGGCTTTCACCCCGAGGCGGTCTGGGGCGGCCGGAAGAGCACGGGCTGCCAGCCCTGCAGGGGCCGCAGGCACCGCGCGGTCCGCCATGGTCCCAGGCCCTGCAGCCAAGGCCGTATTCGAAGGCCGGGCGATAGAGGCCCTGAAGGTCGTCGAGGGAATCGGCAATCGCGACCCAGTTGCCAGAGCGGCCCCGTCGAGGGCCTGCCGGTCCGATCGCCCTTCGCAGCCAGCGGCCAGCAGGGCGGCGGCTGTGCTTGCGCACCAGTTCGGGCAGGAGCTCCAGCAGTGGCCAGACAGGTTGGTGGCAACGCCAGGGATCGGCCCCGCCGCGATCGTCGCCCAGCAGATGGTTGACGATCTGCGCGGAGGTGGCTGCCGGGAAAAGGGAAAGCGCAGTTTTGGCGCCGATGCGCCCAGTTCGACGGCCAGGCTGTTCGCCCAAGCCTAGCGACTTGGTGGCCAGGTGTTGACTACCACTGCACCGTCTCCCAGGGGCCATCAGGGCGGATCGAGGAAGCAGTTTGCTGGGGCCGCAGCGGCAGGAATTTCGGCCCGGTTGCTCGCGGAATGACCGTCAGCAACGCTGAGGTCAGAAGCGCCCACCCGGTCCGGCGGGTTGGGATCGAAAGCGGCCAAGTGTCGTTGCGTCGAACTGTTCGCTGCGGGCACGCTTCAATGCTGGGGCGCCGGTTCAGGGACCAATAGGCGGTGAGCCGGCCGCCGTACACAGGCCCGGTGTCGACCATGAGGAATGGCGTTTTGGAGCCGTTTCACCTCCTGGTGGGCGTGTGGCGAATATTAAACTTGTTTCGTACTGCCGTCGTCAGGCCTCCAGAACGCGGAGCGAATTGCCCAGATCAGGCGCCCGAGGTGAGGCGGGTCAAAGCCCGCGTGGGTCCGCCACCCAGCCGTCGCCCAAGTAGGCCACGGGGCAAGCTGGTCAGTTCGGCTGCCCTCCAGAGCGCACACTGCCGGTTCCCATTGGCGAGTGTCGGAATCCGGCCCAGCTCGGAATTGGCCAGGCCTCCACGCGCGCTCCAGGGCCAGAGCAGCCGCTGCTCATGGTTCCGCGCAGACAGACGGCCTGCGCCGCTGCAGAACCAATTCAAGCCCAGCTGCAATCGACCGCTCGATCTCGGCGGCGATGATCAGATCACCACAAAGATGATCCGGTCTGGATCGAGAGCCTGGCAATCAGGGCTTCGCAGCGAGGCGGGGCGCACTCCATGCAACATTCCCCCGATTCACCCAGGTGATGAAGCCTTTTGCGTCGGGAACGCATCAAAAAATGCGCGTTAGATGGTGTCGCGCTCGTTCATTCTCGCCTTCGATCGCCCTTCTTGTTGCACAGAGCGTCTCAAGCTCTGTTCGGCGCTTGGTTAGCTACGTTTCAATCCCCTTCGTTTGCGGGCCGATGGATCCCTGCTTCCCTGCCCGTCTCCAGAAGGTCAGTTGCTGGTCAAGGCGCTGAATGGCGGCAAAACGCACGCAATGAAGCCCTGGCCGCCCTGTGCCGACGGGAAGGCCATGGTGGAGTGCTGCTTGAGGCTTCCGCCAGCTCGGCCTCGCTTGAAGATCCGGGCCGACCTGCTCGCCACCACCGCCGATCCGTGACTGGGTCTGGGTGGAGAACAAGGAAAGCGCTGTTGAGATCGGTGATCAACGGCCGCGCATCAAGCAGACGTGCCGAGACCAGAAAGGATCATTGAAGCTGAAAGGCGCCGCGCTTCTTGGGCTTGTTCTGAGCGGGCTTGCGCTGAAGAAATGACGGCGCAGCCACCGGAATTTTCATGAATCTTTCAGATTTCCAGGGGCTGGGTCTCGAGCCGCCTTGGATCCTGCCACGAGTGTTGGAGATGGGCCGTCAGTCAAGTCAACACTCTTGATCGCCCACCAATCCTCCATTGGCAGCCGCAATGGGTGAACTTCCACCCCGAAGATACTCGAGCGCCTTCGCGAACGCTCTTGAGCGATCAGGCCTGATGCCTGCAGCAAAAAGTTCTGGCCGGTGGTGGTGAGAAGCAGCAGCAGGCCGCCCTAAGCCTCGTCAATTCAGCTGGCTAGTGAGGTTGGCCAGGGGATCGGGTATGGATGCGCTGGGAGCCACAAAACTGCTGCCTTTTGGCGCCACGAATTCAGCGCAATTTCAGGAAAGTTGAATGAATTTGGAATCGGTTGAAACCCATGCCCTGCGCTTGGGATCGGCACGGAAGCTCGCCAGGCTGAAGTTCCGCTGCGCGAAAGGCAGCGAGCGAAATCAGCCAGAAGTCCGATCGTTTGTTCAGTCCGCGTAGTGGATACGGACCCGCTCGCGCAGCACTTCTTCCACGGTTCCTCGACCGTGAGGAAGGCGCGCCTGGCGCCACAAAGAATAGGTGCAAGCAAGAGGGTCACTCATGGGCAGATTGGCCTGCCGAACAGGGGGCACATCGGCCGCGGATTCTGGACGGCAGCGCCCTTCATCTGTTTCACGCTTCTTGCGGCCTACGCCAGGGCGCGAAGCCACGATCGTGTGGCCGATATGTTCAAATTCTCGATTCCCTCGATGGCGCGATCTGTCTGTGTATGTGAAGGGCTGTTGACCGGCAATTCCACTCCGCAGCCCGACCTGGCCGCTACTGACGTGGCTCGTGCAGGCCGAGGAGTTGCAGCGGTTCTGGGCCCAGGCCGCTATCCGCGTAGGCCACGGGTAATGCAGCTCCACCCAACGGCTGCGCAGCCCGGCTGGCCTCCAGCTGGGCGGGGCTCTGATGCGATGAACAGCTCAAACGGGAATGGGGCCGCGCTGCAGCGTCTGCACCAGGCGCGGTCAGTGGGTTGGAGCTGGGCGGCCACAACGAGCCCCCCTTCGGTGGTCACCGTCCTCCCGTTTCTCGCACAGGGTGACGCATGTCGGGCGGATGCTCAGGGGATGCCTCCATCTCGGCTTGTGGCGGCCATTTCAAGGTTGAGGCGGCTGCGCAACCGGGTGGAGCGCAGCAGTTCCAGGGTCCTGAGTGGATGTGGCGGCGTCCTCGCCGCAGGTGAACGGTGGATCCCTCGGCTCCGCCAGTTCTGCCAGCAGCGCCAAGAGTGACTGGACTCGGGTTCTTGAGCCCTACGGCCTGGCGCACATTGGCGATGTGATCGATATTCTCACGCCAATGCTGGCATGGCAGGGATCGAATGACATGAATGGATTCCTATGGATCGACCCGGACCGTGCGGCAACTGCCCGAGCGCATGATCGCTGCAGGGCCTCCGGCCCCCTAGCTTTTTAAGCGTTAGCAAGCGGCAGATAGCAGTGAATCCGCCGGGAGGAGGTCCTCGATGCCAGCGTGGCGGCCCCGTCGCTTCGCACCTCAGCTGACCGATCCTGCTGGCGCCGTGAGCGTCGCTTCTGCTCGGGTTCAGCCCGGCCTGGGCTCCCTGGCCATGGCTTGCACCAGGATCTGCCCTGACCTTCCGTTCCCTCCACGAGTTCGAGCCCATCCCCATGCCACATCAGGGGCGTGCTGCTCGCCCCCACCCACCGGCGACTCGCTGGATCGCTTGGTAATTCCAGGGCCGCTGGCCGCCGCTCAGTGGGCGTGAATGCGTTTTTCAATGGTGACCCGCACTGAAATGCCGGGTCCAGGGTGGTTTCCTGCAACGGCTTGGGCCTGCTTCCCCAGTTGACCGAGGGGTGCAAGCTGAAACACCACATTGCGCTTAACGCGGTGGATTCTGCTGGCGGCAAGTCAGCAGCTGGTGTGTTCCGAAGTCGATTTCCGCGCAGGACGGACCGATCCGGCTCCATCAGGGCCTGGCCAGGCGGCGGTGCTGGCTTGCCAGCCAGGTGTGTGGTTCAGGTTGTGCCTGTGGGGCTTGGCTCAGCCAGGTCAGACCCGAAAGCGCGCAGCGTGCGCCCTGTGTTTGGCTCCGTGCTCCATGTCTAATGCCAAGGGGCGGATCAGCGTGAAGGCCCTCAATGAAAGCCTGCTGAGGCGATGCAATCAGCCAAGAAGCGGCCCGCGAGGCGGTGGGGCGTCCGTTCCTGTCCCTTAGAGTCGCCCGAATGTATGCAAGAGTCAACGTGCGCGGCCCTTGCCTGCCCTGGCCTAGGCTGCTGCCGCATCCTTCCCCTCCTTCCCAGCGCCGGGGGTTTCTGGCCCAGAACGGCCCCCAGGTCGGAAGGCACAGGCATCAGCTTTTTCAACCTGGCTTTCGATCAATGCTCTTGCTGCCCCGCGGTGATGCGCGTCAGCCGCGTGATCCGCCGCACCCGCACGGACTACGACATGGCCAGGATGTCAGCCTGCGCCTGCCTGGTCCTCTACTGCGACTTGAGCCGGGCCTTCCGTGGCCCCTCGCCGCGAGATCCCAGGAGATGGACCAGAAAGGTCGCGAAGCCCTGGAGCTCCTGGCCAGTCCAACCTGCGCCTGGCGGCCCTCTGCGGGCGCCAGAACGAGCCGGAAGGTGCCTGTCCCCTGCTGGTCGGAGGTGTCAGGGTGATGACGCCGGGCCCGCGAGAAGGTCCAGGGCTTACCAGGCCTTTGGGTGGAGCTTGGTTTCCACGACCACCCTACACCGCTGGTAACGCGCAGGCCCCTGGAACGACACCACCAACTGAACTCCCGCTCCGCGCCGCCAGCCAGAATTGGCGCGGAGCCTTCTAGATTCCAGCTCAAAGCAGAACAGGAGATCCGCAATGTCCTCGGATCAGGTCAGGTTGGCGATCTGGGCAGCCTTCCCGGAATGCCCAGGATTGGAAGTCGACCGACGCTCACCGGCGGTGGTGACCATCTTCAAGTGAAGGTGGTGTCCATCAGCGTTTTACCGGCCTCTCCCGGATCCAAGCAACAGACCAGTTTTGGTCTAATGGGCGCTTCGCAGCGAACTGGCCCAGCGAAGCCATCCATGCGCTGGCCTTTCAAGACGGCTCCTCAGCTGAGTAGCACCTCCAATCCCCTTATCACCCACATCAGACACCATGGAATTAGCGCCGTCGAGCAACGGATCACAGACTTTGTTGGCAGCAAGCACTGTCGTTGTCTAGAAACAAAGGGGCTACGAAGCTGATGCCCCAATGCGGCTTCTCCAACAACGTTGTTTCAGCATCCTCAAGCTCTGAGCGTGCCGTTCCGAAAGCCTTCGACGTTCTCTCTGATCTGAGATTCCGCCAGGGCATAAAGGAGTTCTCCGATTGGCGACATTCGCAGGTCTACCTCAATCGGGCGATTCATGGTTGGCATCAGACTCTTCATTGAATGTACAACTCCGGTGAACTGCGCGAAACTTCGGCCTGTGGCCCTGCTTCTTAATGCAGCGCCTTACCGCTTCGCTCGTCCTAATAGGCCCTTCCGACCTCGTA
>Ga0163217_1090901_pt1 | contig 10881 bp, 7 predicted proteins | sample SynspAceP_FD_185933 | JGI IMG/M metagenome (GOLD analysis project Ga0163217, IMG submission 185933) | Saline lake microbial communities from Ace Lake in Antarctica - Synechococcus sp. Ace-P (PacBio error correction) | ecosystem: Environmental > Aquatic > Non-marine Saline and Alkaline > Saline ...
ACAACCCACCCCCCCCGGGGCTACTGTCAGGAGAAGGGAATTCCCTAAAAAATCCTTTTTTAAAATTACAACCCACTTGTTTTGGGGGGGCCAATTTGGGGGGGTCCAATTTAACCCAGAATTAAATATCTGGGGTAAAATTTCCTTAATCTGGGTCTCGATCACGATAGACCTTCAACCGACTTGGTAGTCTTGAATCAGGTGATTCCCAAACATCACCTCCTGCCCAAATCTCCCACCGGAAGCATTTTGGCCCGCCCTTCCGTAAAGTTTCCATCTCGAAGGTAAATTTTCAATCAACAACCGGCATAGGCCAATATCTCCTTTATTTGGCTAGAGAGACTTAAGTAATTTCCTGCATAATGGAAGAACACACCATTTGATAACCCAGATCGGATATTTCCGGGTGCCCCATAGAAACCAGCCTTGCCAAAAACCAACCTTAGATTTTCCACCTGCCACCATTTTCCAACTGAGATTGAAAAGAAACAAGCAAGGTTGGGGATGCTTATATGCCCCATGTCTTGATGTAGGACATTTCTGAATGGCATTTAATCAAATCGATCAGCACCAAAGAAGTAATTCCGCGCAGCATCAATAAACCCATTGCAGGTTTATTTATGAAGCGATTCATACCTAGATTCTCCGTATGGAACATTCGGATAGTATAATTCCCTCTCGTTTTTTCATTGAGGAAGTAATTGACATAACGGCGTGGTCCTCATTTTAAATGAAGATTGGGAATTCTCCAATTATTGTAATAGCGTTTTGAGCTTATAGTGATTGAATGAAATGGTATTGAAACCGCTCATCCATTCCATTGCGTATTCTGCGCTCGTTTTGGTTCCGACGATTCATTGGGAGACCAATTGTGGTCCCAAACTCATTGATTCCGTCACTCTCTCAGAGTCCTCTCCTTTGGAAGTGTATGGAGCAAAAAATTCAACTCCTGGGTATCCATACTCTCCGATATTCCGCGCCACAATGTTGTAGCTGTGATTGTCATAATGGAAACTCCAAACCCATGTCTCTGAAGTATAGTATGCGTCAAAATGTTGAAAGCCTTGCGTATATCAGTGATCTTGGTCTCAGAGCAAAATCCACGTCCATCAAGATCCTCTGAGGATAGGCTGGGAAATTGTGCATAGAATAGTTTTTTTCTCCATCTGGCAAGTTGATTTCTGTGCCGTCATCCCATATATTAATGCTTTATGAGTTATGCATAATGCTATCATCTCAGAATTTCTATTTGAAATGTGCCAGGTCCATCCATTTTCCTTCTTGCTTTTTGGTCCTAGTGAGACCCTGTATTCCTTTATTTTCCTCAGGCTAGAAACTAATATAAATCGGTCTCATCACTCTTTCATTCTGCTTTATTTCATATTCGCTCTGTCAATCTCTTAGAAAGCACGTTCTTGGTTCAATCTAATCCCAGAACCTCTTACCACCAATATGTCATAATGGTAACTCTGTCACCTGTTAAATCTAATAATTTCCTATAGCTCCCAATATAGAACGTCTTACCTCTTGCAGCCATATATAAGGCTCCTATTCGTTCTTCAGCCTTCGACATCGTCAAATACGCCATTAACTTGGGATACCATTTGTGGCAATATAGCAATATGAAGCCATCCATTCTTCCATGCTTGAAGTCTTCCCATTCGATCCATTCCGCTCTTGAGTAAATCTTTAACTAGGATAAAATTCATGGAAATTTGGGTCCTTTCTCCTTATGCCGGGAATGAGGCTCAGCAATACCAGAACTTGCATTGCGTGTATCATTGATCATTTGTCTTTGACGATATACTTCCGCGTTCCTTTAACCAACCTTTTCTGCAGAATAGTTCTGAGAAAATCTTCAAAATCCGCCATTCGGTATCTCCATTTGTTAGCTTGATTCTCCCAACGAATTTGGCGTAGTCAGATGTAGTCCTCGGTGAATGCTCGGTTGAAATCGATTTTTGCTCCCATTTTGAATTGCCAAGATCATTATTCCAATGTTTTCTGGGTCTAATTATTCTTGTATGTTTGCTGGTTGACTTGCAGATAAGAATTATGATTCACATCATCCAAACTTACCTTCGAGTTTGATTATTGCAAGCTATTTTTGCCAATAACCCACACCCGGCTGTTTCAGCAGCTGCCTCTAAATAGTACTCTCTTTACCGACGCATTGGAGACTCCCTTCATAATATCTTTCTGATTGGTCTCTCTTTGCTGTCTGATGCAATATACTGACGATTGCTATCTTGCCGCGACCTGTCAAAAAAAGTCAAAAGAGAGGCTGTATTATTCGTTTTAATTCAATGTTTTTGTCATTTTAATACAACATTTATACGGATTGTCTTAAATAATATTACTTCAAAATTTACCGTTTATATGGCCGTTACATTCTAACTTAATTTTATAAAAATATAGCAAATCTTGGAATTTGCGGTCATTATTCAATCCCACTTTTGCTCTCATAAAAATCTAATATTGCTTAACGATGAGAAATTCCCTTCGGATTTTGAATACAATTGGTCTTTTTTGAGGTCACCATATCCAAAGCTCAATACTGATACTGACTTTCTCACCTCACTAAGCGAAATCTATTTGTTGCAGGGTAAAAGCCGTGATGTTCAGTATACTTTTTCCCAAGCTAAACGGATATATGTATATCGTGACAAGCTGCTACTGGAAACCAGCACCGCAAAGGATCTTCCTGAGATATTGGCATTCGGCCTGGTTTAGAGTTGTCCGTCAGCGAGGAGTCACGGGAGTGCAAGCAGATATTGGAATTCGGGGCGTTCCTTTGAGCAAACTTTTGATGCTTTTGAACGGAATTAAACTTACTTGATCGCTACAGACAGGCATCACTTGATGAAATCCCCGTGCCTTTGGGTAGAAAATAGATCGAGTATGTAAGTATTGAAAGGTCCAGCCTGCCCAGAATTTTGGCCAAAAATGCCTACGCCCGGAGCAATCAATGTGATCACAAAACGTTCGAAAGAAACGATATGTAAAGCTTCAAACTTACGGAGGGGATTTTGGGATGAAGGGCCATTTCGCAGGTTTTCAGTTCCAGTGGGGAATTTACAAGCAAATCTGGCACGTCCTACGACGATTCCGATGGTCACCTAATACAACTCAGACATCAAGTAGCGAATCTCTTTTACGAAGGGGGAATAGATCCTTCTGACAAAAATAGCCTTCGAGGAATGAATTTCTTATTCAGACCGTACTTTGGCGCAAATGGCTTTTACACGAGCGCATTTCCAGATCATGGGACAAGTGTCCAAACTTCTTTTGGCCTACTCAAGTCACATCACTGAGCTTGGAGTCTTTCCAAACCTAAATACAAAAGAGGTTTACTTGGCGAGAAGTGTCGACGAATTCAGACTGCGAAGAAAAATGAACCTTCATTTTTTCAATAATAATCACACCACGATGTCTTTGCCTTTGAGGCGAATGGGAGCTTTTCAAAGCGATTGGGGTACTAACTGCTTTGGCTTGGAAACGAGAAAGAAATCGTATCGAAAGCCTCCAATCTTGCACATCGGAGCGAAACATTTCAGGCATTTTTTTGGGCAAATGATTTCAATAGCTCAAAAAGTAAGATCTAAGAAGCTGGAATCTATCCAATACTATTCGGAATAGATGGAAACATTTTTCCCGGTGCTGAAGTGGTGGTTTCAAGCTCCAAGGGGATTCGAATATTTCCAGGCTATGGGGTTAGTTATCGCATCCCAACCTATACGGATCTCTAACTTATAAAGCCGAACCAATATTGGCAACGATCAGGCTAACTCCAAAACAAGCGCAGAATTTTAGATAGGGCCAAATTGAAATAGAATCAGTGCATAAATGCTGAGCTTGGTTGTACTTTCTGAGAAATAAACGGACAACTTTGATCGAATGGGCCAGAACCGATGCTACCCAACCTTGGCAACCTCAAAAATTTCAAATGAAGTGCGATTAGTGGATTAGAGGCCTAATCTCAACTATCGTGTAAATCCCCTCAAGCAGTATGATTCAGGTAAAGGAATTGATGATTCCTTACAATTACGAATCAATGCTTGATTTAAAACAAAAGGGACTGAGCCGTAAAGCAGAAACGAGGGTATGCACTGACAGCCTTGAAAAATCAGTTGATTGCTTGGAGATTCTGGTATAGGAATATGGCTCCAAAATTCGAAGTGGAATACCAAAAATGAGAAATGTGGAGCGGATGAATCAAGATCCGTATTTTCCTCTTGGATATGCGTGTATGATTACAATCGTCAATTTTAATCGAGGAAAAGTCGGATTCTCGCTGAGGCTTCTAACATTACCAATACGGTTATATGAAAGCGGGTACCTGTACAGAGTTGCCGGAGATGGTTTTCGTGCTGGGGTAAAGTTTGAATTTGGAAATAAGGCAGCAACTCAAATATTAATCTTAGCTCCTCAATTATCAACCTTATTATTTTTAACTCAAAAAGAAAAGCCCAATTCACGAATTGCCAAACCATGAATCTCTAATTAACCTTTTGCATCCTTCGAACGGAAAGAACACAAAGATGGGAGTTTAAGCTCAGCTGTTCAGACATCTGCCTTAACAAGCAGAGGTCGGGGGTTCGATATCCAATCCCACACTTTATTATTTAATGCTTCTATAGCTGAGCGAAAGTCAATCTTGGAGTTTAGCTCAGCTTGGTTCAAGCATTCTGCCCTTACAAGCAGCGGGTCCGGGGGTTCGAATCGCCTCAACTCACACTAAAGGCCTTAGAAATTAAGCTCTAAGGCTTTTTTTATGTTATATGGCCTTGTCACTTTTACATTTTGCACTCTAGCCAAACCTGGATAAATTCCTATATCGGTCTCCTTGCGATGGCTTTGGAGGAAAGACCTTAGAAAGCAAACATTCTCAAACCAATGCGGTTTTTAACCTCAAAAGCCGAAAGATTGGAATATATTTGACTTCCAAGAAGAATTTCTCTGATAGAGTGCTAGCATAATGCCAGCAGAAAGGTTCTCGCCAAAGCATGGAAAAAGTAAAAAAAAGACTCAGCGACTGTCAACGAGCTCAAAATAAAAGCTATTTGAAGTTTATGCTCATTGTTCTTAGCATTCCGGATGCCATCGGAAGGGTCGGGGGTCGAATCCCTGCAACTCCCACATTCAAATCCCGATATTTATCGGATTTTTTGCTTATTTTTTCCTAGGGCTAGCTAAAAGAAATCTATTCAGTTTTAATAGGTTTTTTAAACCCAATCCCAAAGTCTTTTATTTTTGCGCTTTACTATCTTAGTTAATCGCTACAAAATATATAAAATGAAAACTATCATATTCCCATCGCCTGAATTTTTTGGTATTCTTTTTCAATTTCTAATAGTTTTAGTCAATCTTAAAAGTAACACTTCTCGAAAATCTGGAAGCTTCCCATCGATGAAGGAATGGAGATGTTGCCTTAATTCTTCATTATTCTTCAACAACCCCGAAGAGAATTATAATAAAACAATGGAATGGACAAAGCCAGGTTTTTGCAACTCCTAATTGAATTTTTTACAGTTTGGACTCTAATGACCTCAACTGTCATGGATCGAAAGGAACATATGCAAGATAAACATCTTTGGGAGTTCCAAGAATCTGACTTCCGTCATCAACTTATAAAATCCATGCACTCCAATTTTAAATCCAATCAATCAAAAGTCCTGAAAACTTACTCTGGATGAGGTCTAGTACTTTATAATCATATTGATCGTAAACGTAAGTGCTGAAACATTTTAGAGTACTTATAGAAAAGTTGAAATAATTGACTTTGGATTCCTCTAAAAAAAGAAAGGCCGAAAGAATTCCTCGCCTTTTTTGATCTTTGTGACTTTGAAATCAAATATCAAACTTTTTCCCCTGCGCAAGGCGGCGCGTAGTCCGAATAATTAAATTCGTATCCGTTTGTCGTCTCATATAAGCCTTCCAAGCATCAAAACCTGATTCCTCTTCTCCACAGTTTTCTTTCTCGCCTCCAATAAGCCCCTCTCATCTCAGCATACCGGAATGTTCCGTATATTTACGACTATTTGCTCCGCAAAATTGAACCTGACACAGCAAGAAAAGCCTCGGCCTCTTCGCATATTCATCGTCATGATTGCTGAAGAAAGTCCCTGAGGGAACTCCTTCTGAATCGCATTGCATCCTCGATAGTCTCAATACTTTATCAAATACAGATTGGAAGCAAAAGTCTCATGCCTGGACGTTTCAAAGTGATTTTCATGCTTCGAAATGGCTGGCTTCACATAACATACCCGACTTCATAACCTTCTCTCGCCAAATACGACCACATGTCAACTAACTGCTTTCCTCCTTCAGCTTTTGCCCTTTTCAATAGCAGCGAGAGTACATCGCTACAGCTGCTTTTATCATCACTGGATCCACGTGGTTTTTCATCCAGTGGATTTGCCCATTACTAATGCTTTGGTGATAACGCACTGCCAAGCGTGATTTTACAGTTTCATACATAGAAGAAATGAATAATAAGCCTTCTAGTACTTCGTGACATCCGCTGACTCTGCAGTTCCGCAACAGCTCCGAAAAAGTGCTCGCTCGATAGCAATTTCTCATATCTTGCATTTTCGGTAAAAGATAAGGCATTATTCCACCCTAATCTAACAATGACCTCCAAGTCCGCTCCCAACTCTCTATCTAACCATTTTACCCATACGAGTAGAACCAGTCGCAGAACCAAGGCCACTCGCTTGTCATGAGACTAGCAAACTCTGCCTCCTTTATAGTCTCCATTGATCAGGCAAGAGATTCCTTCAGGCATATCGTGTTTCGCGAAAACTTCTGCAGCGATAGCTGGCAAGCCACGCCTGATAAAGCGTGCCCTTTTCTTGAAAGGCTTCCAAACACATCACGGTCTCCACATACCCAAGCCAAGGGCTGCATTCCATTACCAAACAGCCACAGGAAAATTAAAGGCTGAAAATCACTCCCTAAATCCAAGTGCATGCCATTGCTCATACATCCGATGTCCTGGACGCTCTGAAATGCATTAGTCAAACCATATAGTTTGCCTTGAAAGTCCAACAGCAAAAATCACAGAATTCGATCATCTTCTTGAACCTCGGCCTAGTCTTCTTGATAGGATTTTCCCCATTTCGTAGGAAACCAATTTCCCTAGGTCAGCTTTTCTTTCCCCGAAGTGCATTACCTGATCTCACGAACAAATTTCCCCCAACGTTGTGGCGCAGGAAACTTTTCTCCAAGTGAAAGGCCGTTTGGGCTTGCACCTGATTACGCTCATAACGTTCTGCAATTGGGCTGCTTGTTACTTTCAATCAAAAGCTCCATCCAGGCTTGGTGACATTGACTCTACGATATTCTCCCTTTGAATCTAGCCATTTTTTGACACCGTAGAACTCCCTAGATTTCAACTTTAAGTCCTAGTTTATGAGCGACTCCTTAATAACCCAAATGAGTCTTTCCATATACTTATTATCTATTTTTTTTCTAATGTCAAAGTTTAAAAAAATTCGCGAATGGCTCTTGGAAAAACCCTAATCCTTTTTTAACAAATCGACTAGATGACCCTTTTCTGAAAGTTTTTTCAAAGCTTAGGTCCTGCTGAAATTTTAATATGATTGACATTTAAATCGGACATTCCGCGGTATTGACTGCTTGATCAAAATGGCCCAACGTTAATCAGGTTAGGTTTTTGTAGACGCATTGGCAATTGGCAAGAAAACTTTCGTTGTTGTAACCCGATAAATCCCACTGACGAAATAAGTTGGGTAACCGTACACCATTTCCCCTGCCCTCAATCGGTTGTTTTCCCATTCTCCATAACCTACGCTTAAGTGACCGAACCTACTGCCGTCACAAAAAAACCTTTCCCAAAACCAAAGTAGGCCGCAGCTTCCTGCCTTGGGGCCCAAAATTGGAGCATAAACTCGAACGCGTTAAAGTTTAAATATATCAGGATTTTCACTGAAGGAAGTTAAAAGCGAGGTCGCCTTTCCAATTCCTGCCATCCATAAACTTCAAAGCCACAAAAGGTGAAAAAGCGGAACTTCTTTTGAATCGCTGATTGGTTGAATGAGCTGCTATGGAGATACGCCTCCTCGAAAATAAATATTGAAAATTAATTCCAACTGAATTCACAACCTCAATCCTCCTCTTAAATAATCTCAAAGGATTTTTAGCTATTCCTTGTTTGAACCCGAATAACCACCATAAACACTGCCCGAAAAATCAATGATCATTCTTCTGGATAAACGTGTGACTCGAAGGTCTAGAAATCTCGGGCATCCTGATAGCGAATTAAGGTTCAAATAAACTCACTGGAAATGCAAAGATTCAGTGTGAAATCTACATACGTAAAGCCTACACCAAAGATTTAATCCTGATTTGGCTCAAACACATAGCGCCAGTTATTCTGCGGGTACTTTACCTACGGAAATTGGTGAACTTGCGAGAAAGGTAAAAGCCTGAGGTTTCATTTTCTCAGGAATGTATTTCGACGTAAAGGTTGTATCGAATCCACTCTATGGATTTGCTGTAGCCAATCGAGGAAGGTGAAAAATAAACCAAGCTACCAACAGGATTTTAAAGAATAACGCATCCAAGGTTTTTCAAGAATTTGAGGAGGTGAAAATTGCAGGATAAATGGCAACAAAAAAAAAATCCGGATCGGATCCGGATTTTTAAACAGTTAGAGTTCGCAAAGTCACTTAAAATAATTTCTATCACAAAGATGAGTATTTAATGAAATAGTTTGTTTAAATCACCGACATTGAAGCTAAGTTATTATTTTTTTTTACACAACAAATAATTTTGTAGATTTTTTCAATAGAACCACTTCATTACTAAGTACTTTTCAAATATTTCTAAATATAATTAAAGATTATTCCGATTGATGCAAATCAGCAAGAAATATTGGGAAGTTTTTGGATCAAAAATGCGAAAAATGGAGAGCTTCATGTGGACAAGTTACCTGTCTCAGGGTATTTTTTTTCGATTACTGTTCCATCTGGGAAAGCGAAAAGAAAACCAGTGCCTCACACAAGGAAATTCGAAGGATTAGCGCTATTTCTAGAAGCTAAAACGAAATAGAATCTTCCGAGTGGAAGTTTAAAAAAACCCGTGGACAATTCGGCCAGCACGTCCCAAGCCTTAGAAGTCGTCCTTAAATTTAATCAGGGAAACTTGATCCAAATCTTTATCCAAGCCCTTCCAGAATTTCAAAAAGTATTATTTCGGGATTAAATATTTCAACTGCTTCCAGGTCTGCCTCGCGTGCGGCCTATGCATAACTGGGGCAATCCATCAAATCACGTAATCCAAAATCTCACTCATTGCCTTTTTGAAATAAAGGTATCATAACCAATCTTTGCCTCATCAAGCCCTCTATAAAATTAAATTTTTTTTCAAAAATTGAGTAGCGAAAAAGTGTACGCAAGAAACTCAGGCTCGATTGGTCCCTTGATGATCTTATTCCTACCTGTGAACTTCAAGTAAGAAAATTCAACCACTCCTCCTTCAATCTACGGTCACCGAACTCTACCAATCAGTTTTTTCGATTATTTTTTTGGCGAAATTTAAAAGCTCTTCAAGTGGATCTCTTGAATCACGACATCAAGAACTCAATACCAAAAGCGGGAATTTTGCTTCGCTAACGCTACTTTTTGAGCATACTGTAAACCAGCTTGTATTTGGAGAAGGATGAATTTCAAATCCTCAAATAATCAAGCTATATCCGATTTTCAGTTTACTTAGCTCAAGTTGTTCTTTGGTCTCCTGAGTACTGAAATCATTAAAAATAATGTGACGATGGGTAAATCGAGGAACCAGCAATAGCAACGAGCGGTACGCAGCGAGTTTCCTATCGAGTTTTTTACTGAGTGATCTAAACAAGTACTCGGCCATAGAATTCTTTTTCTCAAAAATAGGGTTTCCCTCAAGGCAAAAATAACCCCGACTCTCGCCGGGTTGTGCTTTAGTTAGGCTAAGTCGCCTAGTGCTTTTTCATTCGTTTTAAAGCTTCCACAGTTCCTCGTCAAGCCCGCTGCATAGGATAATCTAATCAAATTTGGAAGCCCAAAGGCTCCACCTTTCCACTAACAGACACATTAGCTATACAAGCAAGTAATAAGCAAAATCAATCCCGCATCTTTTACAGTGTGTCCATTGAGCTGATTTACCAAAGAAAGCTGTCACAATCTGGGAAAAATAAAATCCTCCTTCTGGGACATGAGTTTGATTCCTGGAATATCCTGTAAATAAATCCAAAACTAGCGTTTCTCTTCTCAAATACAGCCATCCGCCATTTCTTTGGAAGGCAAGTCTTGGATCGCTGCGATATCCTGCCAGCGGCACGCTGTGCGATACCAGTGCCTCCGGAGGTAATTGCCCTTGCATCTTTTCAACTGCTTTGGCAAATGAATAAAGTGCGCAGATATACCCAACTCTCCAGCCAGTCCATGCGTTAGCCTTTGGAAAAATCCCATTGACGGTAATCGTCTGGTCAACATATCTGTGGAATGAAGGCAATGCTAATAATCTTTTACCAGCAAAGATTTTGATCACATCTCATAGATCTCATCCGCAATCAAACCATCACGTTTTATGCTTTTTAATTACGGCAGCAATTCGCCCTCAAGCTCAGCTTTGCTAAAAACAGAGCCGGTAGATTACTAAGGAGACGCATAAATAACCGCATTTTGGTACGAGGAGTGATTGCGCTTCAAGTTGGGTTGCTGAATGCTTTGAAGTTGTTTCTAGATTTCCTTCATCAATACCGGGATTTCCACCGGCTAATTTGATAATCTCGGCATCCGGTAACCCAATACGGAGAAAAAATCACCACTCATCTCCCTTCATTGATCATGCACATGAGATTATTCGCGATCGAATGCTTAG
>Ga0163217_1001208_pt1 | contig 10880 bp, 6 predicted proteins | sample SynspAceP_FD_185933 | JGI IMG/M metagenome (GOLD analysis project Ga0163217, IMG submission 185933) | Saline lake microbial communities from Ace Lake in Antarctica - Synechococcus sp. Ace-P (PacBio error correction) | ecosystem: Environmental > Aquatic > Non-marine Saline and Alkaline > Saline ...
AAGAGAGATAAGCCCATCTATTGCCGCAAAAGGTATAGTTAAACTGGTGCGTAATATCGCGGCTCAATGCCTAAAATTTAAGGTACAAGAAAAGTTTATACTACCGTAACTCAAGGAGGAAAACTCTCGATTCAAATATAGGGCAGGGATAAACTCTTTAAGGAAATATTACGGGCCAACCATACTGTTGAAATAAAACCCAAAGCGGAGCCTATCACATTACAAAACAAGACCCATCACCGTTTTTAGAAAACAACAAGAACCCTTTGGTCACAAATGTTTTGAAATAGAAGGCCCGGAAGCCATCTGGGGTTCCCAGTGATATAACTTATATAGGAAAAATAGAACGCAACCCATCTAACCTGCCTTGATCACAGATGCGTATTCAAAGAAAATAAGTGGGCTATAACGTATCCTAGCTCCTTAAGGTCTTAGAAGGTTCGCTGAAAGCCTTGAAAATGGGCATTTACAAAAACAGGGTTCAAATAAAAACACTATTGATACACCATTCCGAACAGGGGATTTGCAATATTGCATGCAATGAAAATATCAACACTCTTGAAAACAACAATATAAGGTCCCAAGTATGACTGAAAAAATCACGACCCAATACGAAAATGCCATCGCCCAAGTCAAACGAATATTGAAAAGCAAGAATTTGGAGTGGCAAAAAATATAAAGAACATAAAATTGAAAAAAGCACTGATTAAAGAATGCCATAGAAATCTATAATGATCAAAAGACCCGCATTTATCCCAACGCATATGCTCACGCCAAATACAAAATGCCACCGCACAAAACAAATTGAAAAAGAAAACAGTACAATCAAAAAAGCGAAACAAGTTATCAATTGTTTCAGCCTTAAATATTAAAATTTAATCCCTTCAAATAATCTGTAAATCGAATTATTTAGGATGAGACAAGCGAATAAAAAAAGTTCCAGTTTAGCGGAATTTTAAGCTAGATTCTATTTTTCCCAATTTAAAAGGACAACCGCCCTCTGGTCTGTCAAGTCACCGTAAAAAGTTGATTTTTTATGTTTTAAATGATTGCTTTCCGCAAGTTAAATAGATCGGATTTGGCAAGAAGCGGTGTAACATGAAATATGGGTATAACTCCGTAGGTACTAATGGACGACTTAGCCTGAAAACCTTAAATTTTATGTTGTTCGTTCCCTTAAGAAACTTGGACGTCCCAAACGACCATATAACCATAGTCCAAGCGGAAAAATCGGTTTTCCCGCGGAGCGTTTAAAAAAAGGATGATTTTGTTGGTGGACAGCAGCTGTGGGGAATCGGTCTTTTTTAAAATGATAAGCAAGCGCCGATTGAGTGCCGCGACCGAGTAAGGCATAAAAAAAAGGCCGTCCGTGACGACCTTTAAAAAATGAATGAGGAGGGCTAACTTTGGGTGGGTAAGGATCCCTTAACCTTCATTTTTTTGTTCGTTTTTTTCTCTTATATGTTTGCTGTTCTACTGCGCGCTTTGGAACTTTCCGTTCCTGTTTTTGTGGATGATTCAGCCCTGCGACTTGGTTTTGTTCCTTGGCGACCTGATGGTATCGGCCATGGCTTCTTTTCTGTATCCGGCAAAATTAACCGATGCACGCTGTCCCGCCCTGGGCCTTACTTGCCAGGTACGCATACCCTCCTTTTGTGTTACATGGTACTTCTTTCGAGTGCTCAATAATAATACATTTTGTTAGTCCCGTACTACGGGGGAGAGAACCGATCCCCCTGAGGATTTTAACTTTGTAATCCGAATGGCAATTTGTATATTGGTGCGCTAACTACCAAATGTAGTAACCAATAGAATCAGGCCAGTTAAACCTCCTTAATTGCCTGAATTTTTCCCTTTTTCAGGCTCCTACAAATTTACGAAGTTATCAACGCAACTAATTTTGCAGTTATTCACAAGTTTTCAACACAAACATGTTGATTACAAAGTAAGTTTTTTGTAGATAAGTACTTTCCGTGGAATCGGTTAAGGTAGCTTCAAAGATAGAACTCTTTTCGGGTCCCGAAAAAACATTAAAATTATTCTAAATATGGTAATGGTTTAACCCAATGTTTACGGGGCAATGGAGGGCAATTTTACATAACACGGCTTTAAGTAAGGTTTTTTATGAGGCAGCTTTTTTGCTTGGCCCTGCTGTTTTGGGAGCTACGAGTATGCGAGCAAGCTGTAAAGTGCTTCATGTGGCATCCGGAGCATAAAAGAATTGCATAGGTGGTGGTTAGCGGGAACAAGTTAAAGCACAGGGGCTTTTTGGCCCTTCATAAAATCTGGAACTTTACCTTGTGGGGACACATTGGAACTATTTAAAAATTCTTAATATTTTAATTAGTTTATCCAGTAAATTAACAAAGTAAGTTACCTCGAAAATCCAAAGGAACAAAAATCCAGGAAAATTTTCTTGAAGAATCTTTCGTCTTCTTTTCTAGTTTTCGGTAAGTATGGATAAGATGATTTTAAAACTTACAGAAGGACATGAAAGATTGTAGGAGCAATGAGAGAAGGATAAAAAACAACATTCCGAATATGATAAATTGTGGTTAGTTTTTCCAGTATACAATATTTCGGTTATATTAAATAGAGTTAACCACGAGAAAACCAAGTATAATTAAATATGCCCCCTGAAATGAATTGAAAGTAAAACTTTTTCCTCTTTGAGATTTGGCCAATTATAGACGTTAAAACGTAACCTATTCCAAATTCCAAGAATTAAAACGAAGCCCCGAACCTCAATGAAAAATTAACTTTTTGTTATTTATACTAGAATACCCCGACATCTAAGTCATCAAATATTGACGGTAAGTGCTAATAAGAAATTAAAACTGTTAGCAGGGGCTAACAGACCATTTATATTGTAAGTTTTTTGGTCATAAATTACAAATTTTTAGAAATCAATTCAATTAAATTTTAAAGGTAACAAGGAATTCGCTCTAACAGCAATTTACTCCAGGTTTCAACATATTCAACCGTTGTTTCCTTGTAAATCTATATTTATCCTTATTTTCTGTACTTCTAAGACTAGGACTTTATAATTTTTGATTCCTTGTTGTCGTAAATCTTGATTTTTAAACCTCGTAGACAAGGCTAGTTCATTTCTCTTTTCCCTAGTACACATTAAATTCTTTCAAATCAGAAAGTGTTGGGAGCAAAATTTTCTAATTTTTTTCATCCTTTACTTTTGAACTTTAAGAGATGTTTCTTCAAAATTCAATTCTTCTGCCCAGTATCCTACCACGAATATTTTCATTAAATGATCATCAATGAATAATAATAACATGAACCTTTCGAAAATTAATAAAATTTTTTAAGGCGTTAGCTTTGGAGAAGCATCTCTAGCCAATTCGGACGTTCGGCTAACTCTTCCAAAATTTCTAATTGAGTTAAATAATCCTAAAGCTTGATCTGAGCCAAAAAAAACTTAATGCCATGTTTTATATATATACCAACAATAACTCAAATGAGCTCTAGTGGATAAATTATAGTTCCCTCATTATCCACCTTCTGATTATATCGCGGATTTTTAGTGGGCTTCTACCGCTTTGCAAGTCCGCTCATCATGGCTTGCTTTAAATTCTAAAAGTTTCAATATCTCCGCTTGGTCTTTTCTTTAACCAAATCACGGAGATATTCACTATCGTTAGTACAATCTCCTTTTTTTCGACCCTTAGCTTTATCCAGCTATCCTGTTTGGTACCGTAAATGTTATTGAACTTTCTAGTAGTTTGCATAAAAGTATAAAAATATGGTGCAATATAGTTATTATTCGCAGCCCCCCGGCCCCCGCCCCCCGCGGCGCCCCCCGCCCGCCGCCGCGCCCCCCCCGCCCCAATTACCCTAATGAATAACTTAGATTAACTCGTTGAAAAAGGAATCTTTTATTTAAACTTTGATTTTACTTCTTCTCTGCAGACAGCTCGATAAATTTGTTTCAGAACAATTAGGCTAATGGATTCATGTGACGAGTTCTTCTATCCAAATCCAATTTGGGCAATAATTTGAGAATAATTTCTCTTCTAACTCTCTCAATTTTCTTTCTCTAAACTGAACTTTCATTTTTTCCAATATCCAAATTTTAGATTAGCTCCATCCATTCTGTTAATTTTAATTCACCTTCCTTCCGTAAACTTGTTATTATCTGGTCCTTAAGTTTTAAGAACCGTTTTTTATCTCTTTTAATAGGCTTTCAAACCAAAGTTTATCCTTTATACAGCACCTAAAGATCTACGAAAAAACTAGACGCAGCCCTGTTTGCCCTGAAGCTAGATGAACTCATTGTATTCCCTTCCCGTGTAGAAACCTTTTTTCAGCCAAACCCAACATAGATCACCGTCGGCCATCAACTCCTTTTTCTTCACTTGTTCCTGGCATATACACTGTTCGGGGGGAGGTTTACAATATCGGAATACCGATATAATTGACTTTAATATGAATTTCCACTTGCTCCTCCACTTTGCTATTTCCTCGTTTAATTTTTCTTCTCTTGTCCCTTTACCCCATTCATAGTCGCACTCTGGGCAATTCGTTATGTTTACTCCCGTTGTGGTATGCATGGATATTCTATAGATACTGACCCCCCATTCTTAGGAATGTTGACCCCTCCTTGCTATTTTGGGGTTTACAAAAAGATAAGACATGACAAATATTAACAGTTTTTTTTTCTAGAACTATTTCCTTTGAGTTCATTGCGATGTGAAAATGAAGTGCACAAGCGATCCTAAAATGGCATCGCAATGGTTTTGCTTCCCCTTGATTTCATACCAAGAAGCTAAACCGGAAGTTTTGACTGGCAAATAAATAGTGGATGAATCTCCCGTGCCTATCTTCAAATGATTTCCATAAGATCCATTTGTTGTTGTTTGTCTAGATTGGCCTAAATCCAAAATCATCAAGAATCAAGTAGCTCGCACTTTTGGCAATAGCGCCCAAAAAGAGTTTAATTAAGTGCTCCCATCCGATCTGCCAATTTTGGGTTTGTGCCAAGTAATTTTTGCGCATTGAAAGTAACCGTAACTTTGGAGGCCCCCCCGCCTTGGGCGCATGCCCTGTGCCCTAAAAGCAGAGGCTATGAAGCTTTGCGCACAATCCTTGTAAGCTCCTGTCAATAAGTACAAGATCCCCTTTGACAAGGTACTGCCCCGGTAGCCAGTTTCGCTGATTCTGTGATTTGTTCAGGCCCTCTAACAGGGGTAAAAACCTATTTCTTCTATAGTGCACCTATAATCTAGACTTAGCGATATTCCTTATTAGCCGCTCAAAAGCGGTCTATTGGATACGATCCTCACTTGTTGCGCTTTGTAGTAGCATCTCCGTTCCTTACGCCTTAGGCGATAGTTGATGCTGTTCTCTAGTTTTGTCGATAAGGCGTCCAAGCGGATCAAGACATTCCATTAAGCGTAAATTGTTTTTAGTTGGAAGTCTCTCAATGTTCGTGGCATTTGGTTTTATTGAATTTAAATTAATATAGCTATTTCCACTCTGTTATTTAATAGGAGCTAGCTCCTCTGATATTATTGGTGTTTTTGGCTCAATGGACTTTGCGACTACTTGACCATCATCGTGGCCTCTACCCATTTTTGTCTTTTCTAAATTCGCTTGTTAAAAAACCATAGGAATAATTGGTGCATTTGATAGCGATCTGACAAGCTTTGATAACTTCTGGTGATTGGTTTGTTTGGAGAGTTTTTTAACATCCTTCACAAGTTCTGTAGAGCTTGCTCTGGGTATTTATCTCTGTTTGAAATAGTGCCTCGATATATTGGTAAAAGGGTTTCTGAAATGAAGGGTAGCCTCGTTGCATATAGAAGGTCCGGGCTACGTTGCTTGTAATTTGATGGTAGAGGCATAAATGATCTTTTTTGGGTGGTATATTTCTGATTTTCTTAAGCCATCTGGGGTGCAATCGCCGATAAGGTTTCCATTATCCCCGAATATTCCCTTAACCGTACTTCTGGTATAGATGACCCTGGTTTTGTTTTGCGCATATACTGAGCAAAAGGGCAGCACTGGTAATAGTGTTTTGTCGTTACTCAAATAGATATGGTTGTTTAATGCGCTACTTTTAGGCTTTTTATAATATTTTACTTCAAAATCTTGAGTAGGCAGGGGTAACAATACTTGTGTTTCTCATCGGCAGATGAACTTCTCTACCCTAGAATAGTCTTTAACGTTTGCATACGGGTTTGGTTGTTGCCGCTGCATTTTTTGTGCTACTGCTTAACGATTGAGTGAGAGTATACTCGAAGAATTGTTGGTTGCGTATTATGGCATACCACACGGGAGTAGATCAGTTTGACATGGTTCTCCACCAAGGCTTTTATCTGAAGGTTTTTCGTACTCTGGCCCGGCCGTTACGGTAGTTCCGTAATGATTGGCGAAGTCTTTCAATACCCTATTGATACTAGGCTCGTATCTTACTCAGCCTTTTACCAATGGCCGCCCTTTTAAGTTATCAAGGAACCAAGGTTTGGGGGGTGCCTCCTATATCTTTCAAACAACATGGAGTGCATGGATTAGAAATCATCTGTCTTTTGGCTGGGCAGCGCCATGGCAAACCAAAATAGTCGGAAATAAGGAAGACAGGCTCAAAAAATGCAACGCTCAATCTCTTCCCCTGGTTCCCACCAAAATCGATGTAAGATAGAGAGAGCTTTGCCTGCAAAAATCAATATATAAGCTTATGCGCGCAGGGCAATGTTCCAATACCAAAAGAAGGGTTTGCCCTGCTCGGTGGATGGTTTCTACGTTAAAATAGAAGCAAAAATTGGCCTAGTAACAATAAACTGATCGCAAACATGCTGTCGCTTGATAATTCCTCCCAATAGGACGCATTCCGGTTACGCCTAAACCTTTTTCAGTTCTTTGGTGTAATACTTCCAGTTAATCCTAAAGGGCAGGTAACCGCTCATCCCTGTAGGCCCCTGGATTGCCCCTGATAATAAGCGGACTAGCTCTGGGTCTTCTAATGCAAGAAAGCGTGGCTTATGGGGATACGGGCCTGATCTTGACCTTTCTTTACATAGTTCTTTACCGTGTTCTTGCTAAATTCCAAGGGTTCTAGCTATCGTTTAATAGGCCTTTACCTTGATGGTGCATTCGTAACAGTTGTTTTAATCTGACTCATACGTTTTTTTGGTTTTCCAAGCATAAGACTACTTTTGATGTTAAAAAGCCATCAAGTAAACCAAAATATAATAATCAAAGGGGTCAGCTTGCTCTAGAATTAACTAATAACAGGAATCGCTTAAAAGGCAATCTAGACCCAAATTTGACTATCTTTTTTATGTAGAGGGGTCCAGCATCCGACAGAACGGCAGATGCTTCTCTGACCAATTTTTACGCCCAGAGGGTAGAAGGGGTCAGCTTGCCCTCTAGCGTATCCAGTATGGCTCGCTCGGAGTTGGCACTTTTGGGCATTCTGTATTCCATGTTTTATGTTTATTTGAACTATTTGGTTGAAACCATTTCAACATATAACGATTTCCCATTCTCGTCAACTTAATTTTTCAAAATATCCATTTTCTTTGGGTCGATATCCCCGCCCAACGTTTTTCCTGTCAGGAAAATAACTTCACGGTTCTTGCTCTAGATTATTTAACCTTGAAGATAAGCCAATGAGTTCAAAAACTATTTTCAGCTTCATTCTTGAACAATAGATCCTGCAGCTTTCAATTAAATCCTTTACGCATATTTAATCTTGTTTCCAATACAATGCCTTCCACTTTTGCATTCTTCCATTCAACACAATCAAAACTTAGTGCTCTGATTTGCATGACAAGAATATTAATCAATGAAAAGTAATACTTCATCTAATGCAATCCTTTATTTGAACTTTTAATTTATTTGTTCTATTTAGAACACTAATCACCAATTCTTTTTTACCGGTTTGCAATTTCTTCTGGCTTACTCCGAAAGGCAATGAAATAGCGTTAAACTGCCAAGGTATCATTGCCGATTATTGGTTACCATTTTGGGAAACAAGCATATTGTTTTTCATTAGAAATTTTAAGAAAACAAGCTGCCGCTTATTCGCTTATTACCATCGACAAAAGAATGATTTTTAGTAATCAAGATATAATAATGTAGCTGCTTTTTCTTTCTATTGGTAGGATAAAAATCTCTGTTCCGAAACCTTTTCTGTAATTTGAGCTAGGGAAAGCTTTGAATTTTTTAATCCTTTTTCCCTTCCAAAAAAATATCAGAATCAAATTCAGTTTGACATCTGTCGAACAAGCACTTGATACTCTTCCAAACTAGGCGAAAATGGCTTCTTTTTTTGTTAGTCTTTCGTGTCAAGGCTTCTCATGGTCGTAGTCGTCGAGTAATTCCAGGCCTTGGTGAAAACTGTCTCAACCATTCCATTACTTTCAATAGCTTGACTTTTCTTCGATCGCCCTGCCCAATATCGAAATAACCATTTCATAAGTATTTCGATTTCCCTCTCTTTTTGGGCCAATCTTTTTTCATTGACTTCGGCATAACCTTTTGAACCAAGTATTCCTTAAATAGTGTTGGCCGCAAATTCTAAAATTGGTTCCTGTTTTGAATTTAACTCGAATAAACCAACCGAACATTATAGCATCTAAATTGTAAAATAAAACAGTACGTCCTTACCTCCTATCTCCTTCTTTTGAACTACCGAGTAATTTCTCGGTAGTTACTTTTTTATCTAATTCTTTGGTTTGTGAAGATATTTTTTAAATGTAGACGACTATTGTATCGCTATCCTTATCAAACAATTCTTTGCCATTTGCCCTTTGATTCAACCAATAGTGTCATTGTCCAAGGCGTATTCTATACTGGGCTTATCGTCATAACAATATATCTTTCCCCTATTCAATCCTATTTTTAGCCTAAAGGTAAAAGGAAATCAAAAAAAATAACAAAATTGTCATGGCACTTTTTTTATCCTTTTATTTGAACTTTATCCTAAGTTTTTGGTTATGAAGGTCTTTAAAACAGGGTTTAAAAAGTTAAAAAAATATTTAATATCCGCCTTGATTTATCATAATCCAAGCAATTAAATTTGTCAGTTTTCTGGTTTCAAATAATAATGTTTCCCAGTGGGTTTTTGCGTTCTTGCTTTCTGTAATAAGCAAAAACGTTAGGCATCTTTTGTTTGAATACATTTTTTTACCACCCAACACTTCCAATCGCTATTTCCTTATCAAAACGGCCTCATAAATCTATGTTTTTATAAAATCCTTACGGGTTTGCGCCTAGATTTTTTAATCCATGCTATCCACTGTAATTTACAAAAAAAATGCAAAGATGCCATTAAAATTTTACTTAACCTTTCTTCTTTCTTTCGAAACTGTAATCATTAAGAACATAGTCCAAAGTAGAATGTACTTTGCGAATAAACTGTCCCATTAGAAATTTCAGATTTTTCCTTGTTATGAACGTATTGCTGCTAATTCATTAAGTTTTCGTATACATGGGCCAGTTCATTTTCAGTCCACTTTCAGCGCCGTAGTCCTTTTGTCCAAGGCACAATGAATGTTAATGTCAATAAAAGAAGTCCGATAAGTATTCTGCCGTTTTTAAGTTTTCATATCGTTTCCAACAATAAGTTAGTGCAATTTATGGGTTCTAACCGCCTTTTATTTGGTGTTTTAAATTAATAAATTGTTTTTTAATAAACTTTTTAGCGACTTTTTTTGGGAGCTAACTGAAGGAGCGATTTTAGAAGCATTTGACTATCAACCCCAACACAAAGCTCGATTCAACCTTGAGAGTCCAATTTTGGGTAAGTTTCCCTGGGTAGGGGTGCCTTTTAATTGTCCACTTATTTTTTAACAGCAATTATTAATCCGGTCGACCAACTTTGTTTTGTCAAAATGTCCCAAATCGCTTCCGGTTCTCCAAATACTTCACGAAATTATAGCTTTTTCCCTGATGTCCTTCGGGCATTTGAATGTGGTAACAATATCATCCACAATGTAAAGACCTCCTTTTGTTAAAGATCTCCAATACTTCTTCCAATAAACAAGTAGCCTTCCCATGCCGGTGTCTGCCAAATGATAGTCAAATTTCGCCCCCCAAATTATTAATTCACGACAAACTTCCCCGTCCTGAGAGAAACTAAAATTCAGTCTATCATCACCACCCAAGAACCTATTGGCGAATTTCCAATAAGTGTCCCTGTATGTCAATTGGAAAATTAAACTAGAACTTCTGTCCATGCCCGTCCAATATCCAGGATGTAGAAGTCCTGTTCCTGTTCCAAGTTCTAAGGAATTCTTCCAGATGTTTTTTTGAAGTCGCAAGTGATTTAGTAAGGAACAGGTTAAAATGTCCCGATGGCATGGTAAAACCCTTTTTCCCTTAGTTGCTTTAATCAAATATTGAGGTAATTTCTATTGGGAATATCCTGGGTTTAATGTCTCGCTGTCATATATTTAATTGATTTTTACACCATATTCATTTCTGTTTCTTGTTTTCTTGCGGTTATGGGTCAAGTTGTAAAGGTACTTTCCCTTCTACAACAGGCCAATGAATTAAAATACTAGGTATTCGACCTATTTCTTTTGAGCTTTTTGTTTTGCTTTTTGCACACTGGCACATAGGTCGTACCAAATTTTCCTACTTAGACTTTTTAACAGCTTTTGGCCCTCCGCTAAGTGGTAATGGCTCTGGAAAATCACATGGAACACTCAATCTGTCGTTCAGGGAAAGTAATCCTCCTCCAAATTGTATCCATTCTTGTACACTCGCTTCTTCTTTCTCACAACACCCTAACGGTAAAAATAAATACTATGAAGACCCACAGACAATATTTTAATTTTTTTTTCATACAAATTTATCGTTTAATCTAGACTGTTGGATCGTTGATAGTTTATCATTAATGCTTCCGGGACACGATTTTT
>Ga0163217_1068468_pt1 | contig 10880 bp, 4 predicted proteins | sample SynspAceP_FD_185933 | JGI IMG/M metagenome (GOLD analysis project Ga0163217, IMG submission 185933) | Saline lake microbial communities from Ace Lake in Antarctica - Synechococcus sp. Ace-P (PacBio error correction) | ecosystem: Environmental > Aquatic > Non-marine Saline and Alkaline > Saline ...
GAGAGGATTTTTAGCAATAACCATTACTATAAGAGCAGTTATAAGTAAAAACTTAAAAGAAAGAAGGAATAGTTAAATGCCATTGGTCGCATAATTTGGAAAATTAGTTTGCAGGAACCCCGCCACATGTAGAACAAAAGATTAACTTAAGTCCAAAGAGGTAACCAGAAGCTGTTGGTGAAAAATACCAGGCCTCCAAAAGTGAAAAGGAGTACCACGTTTATTCTTTAATAAAATGCAACCAAGAAAATTATGCACTAAACATGGCCGAATTGCTCCAGCCAAAAAATAAAAATACAGAAAATCCCGCTTCCGGGTGTCCACTAACACTCCAAAGGGATTTTTTATTGATTAAAAAAACTAATTCTTTCCAATAACTGTTTGCAAACACCAATCCAAACTTCCTTTGTATCAAAGTGATATAAATCACGCTTTTGATAGCTTTAAATTCACTTCAAACGGCCATTACCACCCTAGCAAACTCCAACTCCAAGCCAAAGACTAACTGTCCGATCAATTTTCGTTTATCCTTCCAAATAGCCAAGAGTTCTCTTTTAGGGATAGATAAAAAATATCAGATAAATCTTTAAAGCCTTGCCCTTTAAACTAAGCAGCTTTATTTAGTAACTCTCTAAACATAAAAAAGCCTCAAACTTTTTAATACTGTGTTATTTTTTCAATAAAAAGAGGAAAGGGAATTGTGCAAATTCCAGCCATCTAACACATCAGGCTCAATCAATTCATCAATCATTTTACTGATAACCAAATTAGGAATTCATCTCTTCAAACAAGCTTCGGTATTAAATGGGGCATCATTGGACCAAAGAAGAATTCTCGGACTGTATATAGGAACTGATATCTTTAATAGAGGTGTAAAATAGCCTTTTTCAATCTAATGTTTGACAATGAACACCAATTTTTGGCTCATGGCTTTCTAACTTCCTAAAAAATCAAAACTCATTGTAGATGGGCAATAGCATTACCGTCATAAGTTTTTTCTTGGACCAGTGCGACAGCGTTGGTAAGTAATTGCGTAAATCCCCTACTTCCTCCAATTTAATTCTTAGAAAAAGCTTTCATTACGCCTGGTAAACGGTCGGCCAGTACAAATAACGACTTGATTCCTTTTTCTTTAGCTTTAGCTAAAGTATCTTTACCGCTTTGAAGCTGATTTTTTTTTCATTTGTTAATAGTGTGCCAAATCTAATCAATAGCGATTTAAGTTTCAAAGTCCATCTTGATTATTCCTCCCAATATTTTTGTGGGGTTGAATGATTGCATCGTTTTTTGATGTTAACGTTTGCACATTCTTGGTGAAAATAAGGCCAAAATAAAGTGATTTCTTTTAAAGGTTTTAGGTTTTAAAAATTCTTTTGGAAAATAGAACCGGTTCGTCACCGGCGCATTTTCCCTGCTAAAGAAGACACGATTTCAAGCTAGGCTTTTGAAAGTTTCGATAAAAGAGCCATGCTGGATACTTAAGCTCAATCTGCGTTCGGTTAGTGGAGTTGTTAGGACGAATAAAAATCATAAGGAAGATCATAACTTATTGTTGATTAGCACTTTGTAAATCAGTACTCTGTGTCGTAACCAGCTTCTCGAATAAGAGCGGTTCATTTTTTCTAAGAATAGGTTGATCCTTGTTTTATCTTATGAAAAGCAACTGAATTTAAAATGGCTTTAAACGGTCAGGAAACGTGTAGCTAGTATCACTCATATGGGATTCTTTTTCACTCTCCATAGTGTGAAAATTAAGTACCCCTAGAACGCCTATCCAAACTTTAAAATAATCTCCAGGTCAGAGGTTTTGATTAAAAAAAGGAATTAATAAAATCTGTTTTGGCAAGTGTTCAGGCATTTCTGGATTTTGAATACAATTCCTTAGCGCAGGAGTTTTTAATAAAGTTGACTCAAGCATAACTTCCATGCTTCGAGAAACGGGGATGGAAATAATTGCATATACATCTGATAACGGCTGACAATATAGTCTTTCTACTGCATGCATACCCGACATTTGGAAAGCAATTCCCCTGACTATATAGGGCGGAATAACACGTAAAATTCCTAGTTAATCAAACGTCCCGTAATTGAACACCGGTAAACATAGGCAAGTCTCGTAACAAATAATCCATTCGATCTGCAAATCATTTGACTAGAGATCAATTGGACGACCTTGGTGGGTTAGGAATACGTTTTTTTGATTAACGCTTGCTACTTTAAGCAAGGAAAGTCCACTGGCTAACCGCTTTTAATAATTGCATTGATTTCGTTCTCAGGAGACAGGATTAATCTCACGTGATGCCTTCGTGATCGGTTTTAAAAAAAATACCGTTCAAAAGTATGGAGGAAATTACGGTGCCGAAGGTGGCCCGATTCATGTAGCAAGGCAGCACACAAGACAACCAGACCCGCTCTGAATCATTCCCCACCGCCATCCCCAGGCAGTTTTTTTCAATGGATAGTTACGAAGCAAATCTTGTCGCAAATTCTCCGAAGCAATTTTCATAACACCTAGCGAGTGTGTAAAAGCGAGAATGTTCAGGCTCCATGGGGGAAAGTGAAGGAAAGAGTTCCTAGTTGTTTGAGGTCCGACGTAGGACGTGTGGAAAACTCGCGTGGTATCAATTAAATCTAAAAATAAGCTGATGTTGGATATGGATGTAGTCATGAACAGGATCGCGGAAAACTTGTAATTCAATAAGGCAAATTATTTTTCAGCATTGTAATTTAAGGGGTCATGTTAACAAACTCCTTTTGAGGCCGATAAGTTCTTTTAAGCATCTGTAAAGTTTACGGTTAATCATTTCTGTTTGTTGTCCTTCATAAGACGCAAAACTTCTGTGTGTATTCCCACACCAGTTCAAATGTAAAAGTGACGATTACGCATGTTGAATGATTTTTCTTTTACATCTTGAACAGTTAAGTGAACTCCCAAGGCAATTCTTCTAACGTAAACACCATCCACCATCAGGATTTGGGAGTTGGGAAAGGTGCCATTTACCTGCTCTTCTTGTAACCCAGCTTGTACATAAAAAACTTGTTAACATCCGAGCACGCTGCCTTTTGATCTCCAGTCACGCTTAAGATAGATCATAATCGCTACGGCCCCATTTTTTAACCCGTCGTTTGAGCTAATCCCTGCTATTTTTTTACCATTGATACTCAAATCAAAGTCTCCTGGACAAATAAGAAATCTGAGATTTCTAAGCTTCAATTGTCTTTTTCGTGTTCTTAAACGTGTCATTAATCAAGCGAAACAGTAAAGTCGAGCCCTCATTAATGCGTGATACGAATTCGTTAAGTTCTTCCTTGGGGGAAAAGAGTGAAATTTAGCACACGCAGTTATCCACTTTGCAACAAGCCTACCCACCCGAATTACGGACGATGTACGGCTTTTTTGTGCTTTAAGAACAGCTAATCCGTCTGCAAGATGAGGCAACTTGGTATCCTCATACCCAGAATAACGAATCACTCGTAGCTCCAAAAAATGAATAGCTGCTTGTTTTTGTTGCTTTCCGATAATGTTGTTAAAATATCTGATAAGGCAAAATGAGAAATGGCGTTTGAATTTTTTAAAGGCATTGTAGCCGCATCAATAAAATAGCAAATAAGCTTGGTTCGTTAAAAAAGTCTTTTTTTTTGGGGCAATGCAGTCATTGCTAACTTACTTCCTGAGGAAGAATCTTATTGGGTCCTCATCTAGTTAGTAAAAACAAAAAATTTTAATAGAGACTCCTAATTAGAAGTAAGGCAAGTGAGGGTAAACGACAAATAAATCTGATTAGAAACTATCTTGGATGGATTTGAACCCATTTGCATCAAAAAAAGGCTATACAATAGACTCGCTACACTAAGAACGCCTAAATAATAAAGAGGGAAAAGTGGTGAACGTAATGGGAATCATGCCTTAACCTAATCAAAGCCGGTTTTAACAAATGAATAATTTTTGAAGAAATGTATCGAACTGATGTGGCAAATTCGCTTTTTTGATGAACAGGTAAGAAGAATATTCGCAGCAAAAAAAGGAAATAACCATGGGCACACTCATCTGCTATATGGGCAGGAAGCCACAGCGGTTGGAAAGTGGTAATTTATTGCAAGCAACGGATTTTTATGACGACAAACCCATAGAGGACCATGCAAATACGATTGCTAAAGGTGCAGATATGGTCTGCAAATGATGCAGAGGCCTTTTGGGAAAAAAAAGGCGGTACAAATCACGGAAAAGGCGGTAGTAATGCACATTGCTTGATAGCGACAACGGGAAATCTAGGATCGAATGGGACTTGTGGTGGGGGTTACGCTACAATTGCAAGTTGGGCTGCATTAACTGGCTCAAATGAAAAAAAATCTGCAGTATGTGAATGTGCTAATGCAGGTGAACGCTCTACTAAACGAGGGGAGTTTTCATGAGTCTTTTAAACTTAAGCTTCTAATTTGGAGCTCGCGATTTTCTTTATTAAAATAACGCAATACGGTATGAAAGCATCCTATCAACAACAAATGGTCCAAATAATCCCTCTTTTTGTCAAAAGCGAGCAGAAAAGTTATGGTTTTGAAAAGGGAAAACATTGACGGCAATAATTTGGTTGGGAAGTCCGTTACGCGACGTCTGCAGTCTGATTGAAAAAGCACAGAACGGAAAGGAGGGTCCAACAGTATTGAAGCGTTACGTATCGTTCTAAAGGTCATTCGAAATCAGATAAGCGAGAGTACCGTTCTAAAGAAGAAGAGAAACACATGGCAAATTAAGAAATTCCTAATCTTAATTAGCAGAAAAACAATTGTTAGCAACAAAGTTAGTGTTCAAAAAAAAGAGTTAAATCTATGGAAAGAAAGAAACAGTAGAAAAAAAGTCAATTTGGCTACTCTAGCTTGCTGAAAAAAACATGGAAGATGCGACGTTAGCCGACTTGGAAACCCAATGTCTATGCTGAATAAGGAGGATATAAATCGCGAAGAATAACATATTTAGCAGCAAATTACGAAGCATTAACAAAGCGTTGGCAAAAGGAAATGAGCGGAATATTTTCTGATGGGCGAAGACATTGCGTAATTATGGGGAGCGTTTGGCGCTAACTAAAGGACTGATCCAAAATACGGAAGCCGAACGGATTCGGAACAACACCTATTTCCAGAAAGGCATGGCGGGAGCAGCGGTTGGATCGCTTTGAATGACCAGGCATGCGCCAATTATTGGAGAATTCAATTTTTCCGAATTTATCAACGATTTGCCTTTAGATCAAAGCTAGTAAACCAAGCAGCAAAGATTCATTTAATAATGTAATGGAGGGAAGAAGTTTCTGTACCATATCAGCCCGAAAAAGCAGCTGGGATGCGGGAACCGGGCACGCGCTCCACATTCTCAAAAGTTTGGAAAATTGGGACAGCTCACATTCCTGGATTGAAAGTTGTCCAACCTTCAACTTGCTATGATGCTAAAAAGGATATGTTGCATGCTGCGATTGAAAGAAATAATTCCTTATTATGTTTTTATGAACACAAATTTATGTTATCAAACAACTAGTGAGGGTTCCTAAAGGAAAATATAATTATTCCTTTAGGAGTGGCAGATATAAAATGTGAAAGGTCAAACAATATCACGGTGGTTGCAACAGGAATCATGGTTCATAAAAGCTAGCCTGTTGCAAGCAATTTAGCAATCAAGAAGGAATCTTCTTAGAAGTTTATAGATCCTCGCACAATTGGTCCTTTTAGACACAGAAACCAATTTTGAAGTCTGTCCCAAAAGACCGGAAGACTTCTAATCGTTCAATGAAGGCCTGTAAAACGAAATGGGTTCGGTGGTGAGATAGCCAGTATTGTAGTTGAAAAGGAGGAGAGTGCTTTTTATGCCGTTAAAAAAAACCTATCAAACGAAACTGAGGGAAATCGATACCTATTCCCTTCAAAAAAAATCTGGAACATGCTGCGATTCCTCAAGAAGAGGATATTTTGAAAGCAGCGTATGAATGATGGAATAACATAAAAGGACATTAAATTAAACGAATGGAAGAAAAAATCAAATATATGAATAGAAGGGTGATTCTATGACAATAAGGATTTAAGTAAGACAGCTAAAGTAGAAAAACACGACTGTCTCACAAGGAGGGATCTACTGAAAGTTTTGTAATTTTAATTGAAATGGGGGAAGTTGTTTAACATGAACGGATCGTATTACATCCGTTACCAAGAAACATATGAAGGAGATAGAAATTGCCGGTTACATTTAATTGGATGAACAGGTGCCTGGTCTACGCTTATCCGTGAGAGAGGGAGAAACAACTAAAACTCGGATGAGATTTGAACAGGGGAACGTTACAAAACAAGCTAATCAAACTCCACAAAGGGTCATCAACGATGGAAACAGTAAAACGCATGAATTACAGATTAGTTTTTATAGAGAACAACCTTTTTCCAAGGTGAATTAACAACCTAGATACGATTTTATACCTTGGACAAAGAAAAACTTGGAGAACACAAATTAACAATGCTTTTTTACTGTCTAAAGTAGTAATAAAAGAATAAGACTGTTGAAAGGAACGTGGCTTTCGTGGAAGAAAAAAGAATTTGAAGACCACAAAAAAAACGAATTCATCGAATGATAAGAAGTCGCATCAATGCCATTTTAGAACAAAAAAGCGAAATATCAGATTTTTTGAGACAGTTATTAAACGAAGTCAAAGACTATTAGGATTTAAGTGCCGAAAAAATAAAACGCAATACGTCACAAATTTATACGGATTGAGAGAGAGAGCGGCAGCTTTATTCGCTTGAGAAAAATCGTTGGGGATTACGGTCATGGTACCGAAGATTTACTTTATTGATGAAGAAGTGAGATGAAGCGCCAAAGACGTAAAAAACGTAAAAAAGTAAGTGCGTTGTTTCAAGTGAAGAATGAAATTGACTACAGCAACGATGATCGCAGAAGACGATGACGAAGAAGAGGAAAGATAGAAATCCTTGTAGATAGCGAAAGGCCGTTTGTGGAATTTGAAAGCTGAAGACAAGAAGATATTGGGAAAATATAAAAAAGACGCCTAACTGAATTGTGGCAAGATAAAGATGAAGATGAAGAAGACGAGTTTGCCTGGATGGTGTTGAAGGTGATTTGACGGTTATTGAAAGATAGAAGAAATCGAATGATGAAGAAAATAGTATCTAATCAAAGGCGACTTTATTAAGAATGTGTGAATGAACTTGAAAGAATGCCTGAAAAAGATAAAAAAAAGCTACAAAAACCTTGAACCGATTATTGTTTAAGGCTGTATCATGTTTAAATTGGGCTCCCTTGCGTTTTTTTAGGACAAGGACTAAAAGTAATTTATCAGCTCCCTATTCTTAAACGGAATAGGGGGCTTTGTTTTATTTTGTTTGAACTACCCAATTTTCATTAAAAAGGAGTTTCAATTAAATGACAAGGGTACATTTTTGTAACAGGTGGAGTGGTTTCTTCACTATGGTAAAGGCATTGCGGCGAGCCTTTCATTGCGGAAGGAATTGTTGAAAAAACCGTGGGTTAAAAAAATAAACGAATTCAAAAATTGACTCCTTAAATATTAATGTAGATCCAAAGGCATGGAGTTCCTTACCACGAAACATTGGAGAAGTTTACGTAACACGATGATGCGGCGAGAGAGAGCGGAGAGCACGAGGACACTACGAAAGGATTTTATTGATATTAATTTGAAAGCCGCTATTTCGAATATGTGACCCACTGGAAAAGTTTTAACGTCCAGAAGTTTATTCGCGAAAGAACGTAAGTTGGAAGAATAACCTAGGGCAACAGTTCAAGGTTATCCCACATAATTACACAAATGAAAATCAAAGAAAAAAATAATGCGTGCTGGTCAAAAACGGGATTCTGATATTGTGATTACTGAAGTGGGTGGAACAGTTGAAGATATTGAATTTCTTTACCCCTTTTTAGAAGTCCTTGCGTCAAAATGAAGCGAGATGTTGGAAACGATAACGTAATGTATATTCAACAACCTTAATTCCTTATCTTGAGCCGCTGGTGAAATGAAACAAACCGACCTCAAAACACAGTGTTAAAGAATTAAGAGGAATTGGGTATTCAACCGAATAATTCTGGTTGTGCGTAGTGAAAGCGCCAGTTTCATCAGAGTCATGAAAAAAATAAGCTGAGCTTTCTTTGTGGAATGTAGCTTCTGAAGCCGTATGAATCATTAGATGTGGACACTTGTTATTCAATTCCTTTGAAATTACAAAACAAGGTATGGATCAAAAATTGTATGTCGATCATTTGAAAATTGATGCACCTCCTGCTGATATTGAACAGAAAATGGATTAAGTTAGAAGAAAAAGTATTGACTTAATCTAAAAAAAAAACAAAAAAATTGCATTAGTAAGGTAAATATGTTGAATTGCCTTGACGCATACTTGTTCCGGAGTGAATCTTTAAATCAATGCTGGTTAAGCAGAAGATTCAGAAATTGAAATAGATTGGATCATGCACGAATGAAGTAACCACTTTCAAAAGCTGCAGATTTGTTTGAAAAGATGCAGATGGCATTTTAGTTCCTGGTGGCTTTGGCGATCGTGGATTAAGAAGGTAAAAATTGCAGCGATTCAATATGCCTCGCGAAAATACCGGTCCCTTCTTGGTATCTGTTTAGGGATGCAATTGCTTGCGTTGAGTTCGCTCGGAATGTAGTTGGCCTTTGATAAAGCTCACTCCACTGAAAACAGATCCGAAAACAGCCACATAACATTATTGACTTAATGAAGCGATCAAAAAGATGTTAGTAGAAATGGGGGCACAGTTGCGTCTTGGTTTGGTAACCCTGTAAGCTAAAAACTGGTTCTGTTGCAGGCTCAAAATTATGAATAACGTAAGAAGTTGTCCCAAATACCAAGAGCGTCACCCGTCATAAGTTATGAGTTTAAACAACGAGTAACCTCCGCAACAATATTGAAGATAAGGTATGGTATTCTCTGGAGTTTCACCTGATAAATCGTTTAGTTGAGAATTGTTGAATTATCTGACCACCCATTCTATGTGGCTTTGGTCAATTCCATCCAGAAATTCCTTTTCACGTCCAAATCGTCCAACAAAAGTTATTTTCAGGATTTATTAAGGCATCAATTAAAAACCACACTAAAGATTACCTTGTTTTTCTACTTAAATCAGTGAGAATTGGTAGTTTTAAGTATAGAAAATTGTTTCATTTTGTTTGCTATAATAAAAAAAAGTTTGGTCAAGGGAAGAACCTTGACAAATAAAACCTTTCTTAAAGGAGGAAAATATATGAAGGTCCGTTTTAGTTAGTATGACAGATATGTTTAAATAAGGCAGTTAGAAGGTAAATATGCTTGTAGGTCATTCAATAACATCAACAACCTTGAAGTGGACACAGCAGTTTTAGAAAAGCAGCACAAGAGAAAACTCTCCAGTAATTTTAGGAGAAAAAAAAAAAACTATCTGAAGGCGCTGGAAAAATACATGGTGCCCATCAGTTGTTGCTTGCAATGACTAATGCGTTAATGGAAAACAATGAATCATTAACGTTCCTGGTTGCATTACCACTTAGACCACGGTTCTTTCTTTGAAAACTGTAAAAAACAGCTATGAAGCTGGTTATCTCTGTAATGATTGCAATAACTCAGCGTTCCCAATTGATGAAAAATTACTGCAACTAAAAAAAGTTGTTGAATATGCTCAATTCAAAAGGTGCTTCTGGTAGAAGATGAAGTAGGAACAGTTGGCGGAACTGAGATGGCGTTACTGTGGAGTTCAGTATGCTTGCCTCAATGAATGCCTTGCGTATGGTAAAGAAGCAAAAATAGATGCCTTTAGCAGCAGCTTAGGTTTCTGTTCATGGTGACTACGAAGGTGGAACCTGTTTTAGGATTCGACGAAAAAATGAAAGAAATTTCTGATTAAACGCACGCTCCTTTAAAAGTATTGCATGCGATCTGGAATTTCCTGAATTCCCAAATCAAAAAAGCTATTGCAAACGGACATTCTAAAATTAACGTGAACACTGAGGCTACACAAGTTGGACTGCAGGTGGTCGTGAAAAATAAGCTACTGAACAGAATAAAGTTTACGATCCTCGTAAAGTTTATTTGCACCAAGGTAAAGAAAAGAATTATTTGCTACAGTAAATCAAACTATGCAACGCTTTGGGTTCATCAAAACAAAGCTTAATTTGAATCTTTTAAATATGGTCAAAAAAAAAAAGCACACCAAACAATCCTCTAAATGATTGTTGGTATGGCTTTTTTTTTATGAATTTCGCAATAAATGATTGTGCCTTTTTAATAGGTAGATTGAATTACAAAATGCGAAATAAATAAATTGTATATTAGCCAATAGTATAGTAACATGAAATCAGTGTTCTAAAGAAAAAAGACAAAGTTGTAATCTTATTAAAGTAATTTATTTTGAGAACTTGGTTATCGACATAGCGAAAGCTAAATAAAACGTGACAGTAAAACTGGTGCAAATCGATATTCGTATAATGTAGCCAACAGGAGTAAAATTAGATTTAAAAAATAAATCTAAATTATTTAAGATATAAGTTAATTTGTCCCTACCAAGAAACGTAAAGAGGAGTAAGCCATATAAAATAAAGTGCCATTAAAAATAAAACTAAAATGTAAGCAAATCGTTAAAAATGATAAAGTGAGGGTATAATAAAATGAAAAAAAATGGTTATTAACGGAGGAAAGAAGCTTGCTGAACAGTTACAAATCCAACGGGCTAAAAAATATAGTGCTGTTGCGTGCTAAATTCCAAGCTTCAATTCAGCTTGATTCGCTCCAGTTACTTTTAGAAGGAGTAGCCAGATATTCAAGATGTGCATTACACTAATTGAGATTTTAATAAACTCATGCATGTTAAAACTGATTTT
>Ga0163217_1078131_pt1 | contig 10880 bp, 17 predicted proteins | sample SynspAceP_FD_185933 | JGI IMG/M metagenome (GOLD analysis project Ga0163217, IMG submission 185933) | Saline lake microbial communities from Ace Lake in Antarctica - Synechococcus sp. Ace-P (PacBio error correction) | ecosystem: Environmental > Aquatic > Non-marine Saline and Alkaline > Saline ...
ACGTCGAGGCGCGATACCGGCATTTCACCGAGAAAAGCGGGTTGCGCCTCATTTTTTGGCCGAGCACCGGTGGCCTTGCCTCGCCCACCACCCGGTTGAGGCTTGAACAGCGGGTGCGGCGTGCTGAGATGCTGCTGTCGGCGAAGATCGTGGTCTCGGTGGATCCCTGGCATCAACGAGGGCAAAATATTTTCAGACTTCGACCCTAGCAAGGGAGAAAAGTCCTTTGTGGTTTTTGGCCTTTGGCTTTTGGCTTGTGCTGTCTGGGAGAGATAGGCCCTGAGCGCTTCGTCGGAGCGCCAGTAGCCGGCCGACTGGAACCACCAGGAGCAAACAACTGCCGGGACACACCAGCAGGTGAACATTTGCAGAGGAGCACTCAGCTCGGGCTGCACATAAGGCACAAACTTGCTCAGCGTAAAAGGCCCGGTACAGGCGAGCAAGATCCCCCTCGCGCGGGTGATCACTCCGCCTGTCCAGAAGATCGGCAGGCACAGGCCAGGTGGTGGCCAGCCATGATCGGCAGTCCCGCCTGATATGGTCGGTCGACGTGAGGCCCCGGCATTCCCGAAGAGAAAGGCGCAGCTGCCCCAGGATCAGCATCCTGGTTTCTCAAGGGTTGCGTGCCACCACTTTGCGACGCACAATCGGGCCCTGCCCGCGGGCAGCCACGATTTGAAGTGACCAGTTCGCATAGAGGTGCGGCGAAACGATCGTCAGTCCGATCACGGTCTGGCTCACCCAGGCCAAGGGCGATCGCCGGTGGCCGCTTCACCAGAATCTGCGACTCCCAGATCAGCACGGCAGGCCGGCCACCAACTTGATCAGAGGCCGGCTTCAGGCTGATGTTCGACTCGCTAGATCCAGGTCGTTATCTCCCTGGAACCGCCTTCTTTTGGCACAGACCGCCTTGAGAATCGGCGGCCTCGGAGATTTTGGCTTCCTTGATGTGGCGAATTTCCCAGATGGTGTTGACACAGGGCACCAGCAAGGCCAACCCGCCTGCCAGGGTGACCGCCGGCCGAGGCCATGCCCCACAGCCGCCTCGATACGCCAGCAGGAATCGCACGTCACGGCGGACGAGCCGGCTTCTGCACCGCGCACGGCAGATCAACGGCGCGTGCAAAGCCCGCACCACCATCATGTGAAGATGGTTTGCTTGGCCGACCACATTGCTCCACGGCCAGATCATCGGAACCTGAAGCGTGGACCAGCAGGCTCACGAACATTCCGGTGTGCTGGTGCCCAGAGCGCGACGTTGGCCCGATCACCAGCTGAGGGATACGCAATACAGGGCAGGCCACCGACCCTGAACGAACAGACTCGCCGCCTCCGACAGCAGCAGGATTCCACGACGATCTCCAGAACGCTGAAGCCGGCAGGGCTGCAGCACGGGCAGGACGGCGAGAGGCAGGGGGAGTCTGCACGGGTCATGGACTGGTGTCCTGGCCTCCTTCGTTTCCGCTGGGCTTCTGCAGCGTGTTGCCACAGATCAGGGGCAAGCAAGGGATGCATCGTGCAGTTCTATAGGTTGCTCCGCGCCGCACTCCAGCCACCGTTGATGATCACCAATCGCATCACTTCCATCATCTTCAAGGGTGATCTGTTCGGGGGGTCACCGCGCGGTGATTGCCCTGCCGATGGCGTTGGCTTTTGGTGCGCGGTCCGTGGGCGGGCTCGTCCGGTCTGTGGGGGCGTGCTGGTGGATCTTTGCCGCCCTGTTTCGGAGGCACTCCACCTTGATCTCCGAACCACCGTCCCATGACCGGTTGGTGAATGAGCGGTGATCGCTGGCCTCACTGGCCGCGAATCCCGGCGAACGGCATGGCATGGCTTCAGGTGGTGATGCTGGCCCGCGCTTCAAGATTCTGCTTCGGCCTGCGAAGCTGGGTGTTACATCACGAGATGCCCTACAGCGTGATCTCGGGCTTATGTCCGGGATCGGCACATCCTGATCATTCTTCAGATCGGTCCGTTCCTGGGCCAGGCCATTCCCCCGGCGGTTGTGATGGGGACCCTGTCCGGCATCCTGAGTTGCTGGGCCATGCGCAGCGATCGAAACCTTTCTGCGCTGCTCACGGTGGCGATCAAATCTGGTCAGCGCCCTCCGGTTCAGCACTGGTGCCCCCAGTGTTGGCTCTGGTGCGGGAACGGGTGGACTCTCTTTGCTGATTCTTCGTGGTGAGACATCCGCCGCAACCCCCCCGCGACGGCTGGATTCCCTCCGGTCTCCGCCTCCAGCTCCCACTTCATTGCCCGGAATCAGCGCATGCTTTTTCTATGGTCGCGGTGCTGGGGATGCTGGGTCTCCATTGATGCCTCTGCTCACTTCGATGCGTGGCCGACAGCCTCACCCGCACCGACCATCTCAACAAGAGTACTGGGGCGGGGCCTGCAATGTGGTTCCGAGCTGTTCAGCTGGAGGATCGGCGAAGCGCAAGTGAGTTGACGCATGGGAGAAACGGTCGAGTGAACAGATTCAAGGCAAGGGAGATCGACACACGGGCCCTCTCATGGGCCTCGTGGCCGAGACCGATCGAGTGGGTGGTGATACTCTGGAGCCTCTGTGGGCAGGCCTCAGAGTTTCAGAGATGGGTCCGTGGACTCGCGGCATGGCTGACCGCTCAAAGTACGGGGATGACATCATCCGACTGGGGGAGAGCTTCTCAGCGCGAGTTGACGATCAACTCTCATCGATGACAAAGAGGGGACAATGAGTCACTGTGACTTGCGCGGGTTTGGATATCACGCTGAACACAGATCACTGGTGGAATGCTGATTGTGGCGGTCGGGGTAGGAGTGTTGTCGCCCAATTCCCTGACGAAGCCGCGCCGGATGAACACCCTGGTCGCAGGGGGTTTAGGCGATCAGCATCCGGGCCCAGATGGCCGATTAACCGATCTATCGGTGGCAAAAAGCGCTGCTGACAGGCGAAAGGGCAAGGTGTGCTTTCGAGCTCAATGGAGCATGATTTTGGGGTGGCAGGCGATCTCCAGAAACAACAACCCATCACCTAGCTGCGAATTCCCGTCATCTTGACCTCACGTCTGTACCCACTCTGGTGTCAGGCGGCCCTGGCCCTCGAGAACGCGGTGGAAGAAGCTGGTGTGAGGGCAAGCGCACGTCTATGTGGTGGGGTGGCCGACGGGGCAGCCAACTTCCAGAGGGAATCGAAGAGATATGGTCATAGGATGTTTCGAGATCCTCCCCTTGAGCGGGTGACCCTCTCCGCCTCCGTTGCCCTCATCAGGCCGTGGCCAAGGCGGCGTGGCGTAAAAATACGCTGCCGGGAAAAAAACCCCCGCCCCCCCTTAAAGCATGGGGCGTCCGCGATCCTCTGTCGTCCATGGCCGATTGGTGCAGGCTCCGACCCAGACGCGGCTGATCTGGCTGCACTCGTCCGCCGGCGCCCATGCCTGGGAGGTGGAGTCTGGCTCGCTGCCCGTCGGCGCGACGGGGCTCCTGGTTGAGCGAGCCGCAGTCTCTCTGCGACTGAGGCGTTTTCGGCCAATGAGCTGAGCGGGCGACGGATGCCACGCTGTGGTGGCGTTTTCTGGGGCAGTTCAATGACCCGCTCTCTATGCCCTGCTGATCACCGGCGCCCATCAAGGCCGCTTGATCCATTCGCTCACTGAAGCGCTGGTGACTGGAGTGTGACCCTGATCAACGCGCTGATCGGTTTCGTGGCAGGAAAGCAAAAGGCCGAGACGCCATCGCTGCCCTGGCCGTCGTGCGCACCGACGCGGGTGATCTCCGCTGAGGGCACAGCGCCTGATCCTCCCAGGACTGGTTGTGGGTGATCTGGTCGCCTGGAGGCAGCGCCAGGATCCCGCTGAACTCTGAGGTTGGTGCTGCCAGAGAACCTGCAGTCGATCGAGTCAGCTCTCACGGGAGCCCAAGAAGAGAGAAGGGAGTTGCACACTCACCTGTTGCTGTAAGGCTCAGGATAGCGTAAGGTGAGCGAGCGCCATGGCTAGCGGCAGTTTCGTCACGGCGGGTTGGCCTGGCGGGTTGTCGTGGCCGGAACTGACACTACGGAAAGTGGGTCAGATCTCGGCCTGCTGCGCAAAGCCCGTGCTGACGACACGCTTACGCGCACGATCCGGCAATTCAGCCGAAGTTTTGCTGCCTATTTGATCCTGATGCTGGCCGGCATCAACTTTTGGCTGTTGGTTTGTCCCGGGCCGGGGGGCGGCGGGAGTTAGAGCTGTAGAGCCGTGGCCTGAAGATGAGTGGCCAATCCCGTTGAGAAGGAGTGCGGAGCGATCGGTGACCATACCCTGGCAATCGATGGGAACATTGAGTGTCGCGGAATGGCCGGCGCACGCGATCTATCCGCAAGCTTCCCGCTGGAGGCCACCTGGGCACACAAGCGGTTGATGTAGTCTGCGACACGAGTACAGATATGGAAACCTATCATCGACATCGAAACCAAAGGGAATAACAGGTGTGCAGCGAGGATATCGTATATTGGCGGAATTGGACTCGTATGCCTGGAGGATCCTGGTGCCTACTCATGATTAGAGAGAAAGCAGGTCCGACCACGACATATATGATCTTAGCTCAACAAGGGCCCTGCAGGAAAAACCTACTCAACGGGCCTGCCTTTGCAACGACGCCATGCGCCAGGGAAACGACCCGGAAAGGGGCGAATCTGGTTGGGCGAGTCCACCGAAGCGCCCTGCGTGGGTGGCGGCCGAGTGGGGCATCGCCCGCGAACCGGTGATGACTCCGGCTCGGAGAACTTATACAATCCAGGAAGCAAACATTCCCTGCAAAAAGACGCACTAGAGTTGCCACCGAGACGGCTTTGGAATCACGAGACAAGTCAATCGAGCAATGGCCACTCGCACGGGCGCCTGGCGCAATCTGTGCACAAAGGGTCCAATGGAGGACGCGAGAGCACAGGATGTCTGGCTCTGGCAAGCCAGCATATGGATCAGATTGCAGGAGCATTCTCTCAACCACAACCAAGTGTAGAGGAAAGGAAGGATGAATAAAAAGAGATGAAATCGGGGAGCAGTTCCAGCTGGCGCGACAGTGTGTGAACGGGGGCAACACACGAGAGGAGGTAATGCCGCGACCCTTTGACAAAGGATGCGCGGCTATGCTCAGTGTATGCTGGTGTGAGCCATGAACAATTTGTGTAAACAAGAATGAGGATCGAAGCGGAAAATTGCGTCTTTGGCGGGGGAAAATGCACAGTAGTGAGAACAAGAGGATAGAGGAGGCCATGGGTCGGGTGCAAAGAAGCCGAGAGGTCTCCCAAAAACTCGACTGCTCATTCCGATCGGAAGCGGGTTCGGGTGGGGATCAGGCCCAACCAGATAGCCGACTGTCAAAGGCGGGTAGAAACGAGGAAGGCGGGCGTCGTTTATGAAACAAGCGGCGCAAAGTGAGGAGAGGCAGGGGTTTCAGCAGGGCCCTGGTGTCGGAGCAAAGGGTCGGAAACGCCCGAACGGAGGCCGGAAGATTCTTCGGGAGGCTGAAAACCGAGGGCTAGGTCACATACGCGGCCGAAGATACAAAAGAGCAATCCCGAAGATCATATAACCAGGTGTAGGGGTGAGGGGCGAGTGACGAGAGAGGAACATGGTACGAGAGATGTCAAATACGTGGTGCGCTCGATGGGGTTAGCACACCGAGACGAGGAGCTTGCATGTGAGCAGGCGCAGTTGCGGACACCGGGGCCCATGGCCCAAACGCGAATCCGGCCAGGGTTTGATGATAAGTAGCACACCGAAGATGCCGCCGCTAGGCCACATCGGGGGATGGCCGACCGCCATGGGGCCACGTTAGCTGAGCGCTGACATCTCCGGCCGGCCTCCACCACCGTCCCCGGGTCAGCTCGAGCAAAAGCCAGAGAGCGGATGACGAACCATCCACAAGGATAACTGTCAGCACCGTTGCAGGTGTCATGACTCGACCGAGGATTCAGTGACGCGTGAGCGACCAACTACGAGACTAGACCTGAGGAAGACTTATGCAGCGGCACGCAACGAGGCAGGGGCGCAAATGTCATTCGGAACACGCCTTCGCGAGTACGTTCTCAAAACTGGCGGCCGCTACGTAACCCCAAGTCCACAGACCGGAGAACGAAATAATAAGTAGACGCCATAAGGGGCCAATATTCACGTTCATCGAGACGGCTCACAAAGGTGTTATTTTAACACGCGACTGGGCCTGGAGCGAGGGGACGCACGGTATTCCAGTCACGATACGTAACCGCGGCTGAACTGTTACTGGCTAAGAGATGCAGCTGACTTCACGTCGGACTTGCAAGTTTATTCGGGGACAGCCACACTAACCGAAACGCGATAAGGAGCGAGGAAAGATCACGTGGGGGCGCTGCCTCCCGGCGGCCCACAAAGATCAAACCCACAACACAGGTCTAGGGAGTGGAATCAAAAAGGCGAGAACTGCTGTCTAGTCGGCGGATCATTACTCTAAGAGCGTGCCTATGCGTGGCGAACTCAACTCGAGCGGGACCACAAGGGCAACAGATGGCGATTCAGATTTTCTTATGGCAGTAGTTGTGTGTTCTGACGAAAAAAAACGACGGATCTTCTAAGCCTGCAGGCGTTAGGAGAACAGAAAGGTCCCTCCGAATCACCAGCGCTTCAGTGAGCGGAATGGAATGCAAGAGGGGCCATTGAATTGGGGCCCAGGGCTCAGCAGGGCTATAGAGAGGAAACGAGGTGAAATCATTGACTGATCACTCGGAAAACCCAAAGGAACAACGCGCACCAAACAGCGGTAGGCTGCCCGTCGCCGCTCAGACCTCAATAGGAGGGAGGACAAATGGAGAGGTTTTAGAAAAACGCCTCACGTCGCATAAGCAGATAGAGCGGATGGCGCTGTACACAGAAACCTTCTCACACACAGGATTAACGCTTTAGTGCCGAGGGCAGCCGGAGCAACAGGACTCAAAATATAACAAGAGCATGAGGGAAGCTCAAGCGAGGCAGAGGTGCAGCACCAGAATCAAAGCCGCAAGATCTGGTCCGAGTGACGGGCAAACGATAATTGTTCGGAGGGTTGTTTATATGTGACACGCGGAACTGCGATGCGCATATATTCGCCAAAAGGCCAAAGAGAGCGATAACCAGCAGAGAGTCGTCGGCTCCGGCTCTTTCATGTTGCCGGTCCTAGGCACAACAGAGCCCTAGCACGACCGGAGGAGGCCGAAACCGCAGGCTGGGGCGGGGTCCAACCTTAAAACACGACTCGACGGGCAAGCTCTCGACATTCCGACGTTTTTCGCGACCACATCTGCAGCCTGTGGTCGACGCTCACGTGCGCCCCACCACTCAGCCGGAACGCGAGGCCCATCTGCTGACAGCCGCTTACTTACTGCCTGATTCCGGCAGGAAGAGGCGTTCTGCAGAGAGGGGCACGTGGCCGAGCACTGAGGTGCTCATTGGCCCGTTGTGTTTTACTCGACGCATGGTCAACAAGAACCGTCGGATCCAGCTGACGGCAATCTGGAGCCCCGTAGTGTCGAAACAAACTTGGGCTTGTTGTTCAATCTGGAGAATCGGGCCTCTAGGCCAACCCCCAATAAGATCCCTGGCTCCAAATGTCAGCGCTGGCACACGGGCCGCAGCACACTTGCCTTCGCCTGATCCGCCGCCCGGCTTTTTGCCCTACGAGAAGATCGCGTCTGCACGAACTGGGTGACCAGGAGTGTCTGGATCCGTGCACATACCCTGCAGCATGGGAAGGGTGTTCTGGTAGAACAGCGGCATGGCCCGAGCTTGCCTCAAAAAAGTGGAACTGTTGTGTCCGGCGCGCTTGGGGCGCCGATGCCAGGCTCGGTTACTGTGCTTCAGGAGAGTTTGGGCGCACCTCGGGAACCCGCACAGCGTCTACACAAACCGTGATGGCACTCTGCGGATTCTCAGTCGCAAAGCCCGGGACCCGGTGAACCGGCTCTTACGGCATCCCCAACATGGGCGTCCTGAATCTCAGGCAGGCGACCAACTTCCACAGTGCCTGGGTGACGCTTCGGGCGGGACGGCGATGACAATCTCATCCGGTATCCCAACCCTCCCCTTGCAGGCGCATGGAGGCGAACCCGGCAATTCGGGCATCGCGGCACGGCCACGCCCCGCGGCCTCCCACGTCACCCCATCCACCCAGCGACAGGCGCCCGGGTCAGAACCGGCGAACGGGCCTCGTGCGCAACTTGCCGGCCTGCAGTCTTTCGTGGGCGAATCAGTGCCATCGAGTGGGCAATCCGGCTTCCGAGCGCGTGCCTTATCACCTATAGAGAAACAAAGGCCGCGCAACCACTTGCCCGGCCCTGCCCCAAAGTAAACTTTTGTTGGAAAAAATTAATTGTGCTCGGATGCGGGTGATGGCTGTCGCCAACCATCGAGGTGAAGCGCAGCAAGGGCCTCCAATGGAGCCCAGATTCCCAGCCCGCGCATAAGAAAAAGCATGCGGCTGGATTCGCGCGGGCTGAAAGGTGGGGAGCTGGACGAAGGCGGGCGACCGGAGGAATCACGCCGAATGGGCGGATGTCTCACCACCGGATACGCGAAAGAGATCACCGTTGCGCCACAGAGCCAACAACTTGGGGGCACCTAGTTGTTGACCGGAGGGGGCGGTGAACCAGATTGATCGCCACCGTGAGCAGCGCAGAAAAGGTTTCGATCGCTGCGTCTGAGTACCCAGGTTTCTCATCTCACCGGGGATAGTTCCCGAGGGTCCCATACATACACTATGCCATGTAAGGGGAAGAGCCTAGGCCTCACGAACGTCCATTATTAAGAACAGATCTGATGATATTGGATTTATGTGATTGAGAGATAACTCCTGGAATTTAGACGAATCACGGTTGTACAGGGCATATCGAATGTAGTATCGACCCGCCACTTTCAGCAAGTCATAAGAGACTGGAAGGCTTGCCGGCCTGATCTACCATTAATTCCGTGAAGGCAATGGCATGCAGTTTCCGGATTCGCGGCAGTGAGGCACAGGGGATCACCGCGTCATCTACCAGGTCCATGGGACCGGTGGGTTCGGAGATCGAAGGTGGAGTGCCCTCCGAACAGGGCGGCAAGGAATCCACCAGCACCGCCCCACAGAACCCGGAAGCGGCCCACCCGACCGCGAACACCATAGGCCCACGCCATCGCACAGGGACAATCACCGAGCGGTGACACACCGCACAGATGCACCCCTTGAGATGTGGAAGTTGAATGCGCGATTCCGGTGATACATCACGGTGGCTGGAGTGCGGCGCGGACGCAACTCTTAGAAACTGACCGATGCATCCCTTGCCTTTGCCCTGGATTTCTGGGGCAACTACGCTGCATGAGCGCAGCGGGAAACGAAGGAGGCAGGACAGCCCCAAAAAGTTTTCCCCCCCCCATTGGGAAACCCCCCGTCAGACTCGACCTGCCTCTCGCGTTGGCCGTGCTCTTCAGACCCATGCCGTGCTCAGCGTCGTGGAGATCGTCGTTTGGAATCCTGCTGCTGTTTTCGGAGGCGGGAAGCTGTTCTGTTGGCGTATCAGGGTTGGAGGCGCGGCCCTGCCTATTTGTATCCCTCAGCTGGTGATGCGGGCTATCCGTCCGTCAGCTCTGGGCACCAGCACAGCCGAACTGTTCGTGAGCCTGGCTGGTCCACGCTTCAGGGTTCCGCATGATCTGCCGTGAGCAATGTGTGGGTCGCCAGCAACATCTTCAACATGAATGGTAGGTAGCAGGGCTGCAGCGCGTGACCTGCCGGTATCGGCGGTGCCAGAGCCGGCTCGTCCGCCGTGACGTGCCTGATCCTGCTGGCGGATCTGATGGCGGTGTGGGGCAATGGCTCGCGGGGCGGTCACCTGGCCAGGCGGGGTGTGGCTTGTGGTGGCCTGGTGATCACACCATCTGGGAAATTCCGCACATCAGGGAAGCCAAAGATCCTTCCGAGGCCCCGATTTTCAAGGCGGTTCTGTCAAAGAAGGCGGTTTTTTCGAGGGAGATTAACGACTGGATCTAGGCGGGTCAGACATCCAGCCTGAAGCCCAAGCCCCTGATCAGTTGGTGGCCCGCCTGGCCTGTTGCTGATCTGAGGGGTCGGCAGATTCTGGTGAAGGGGCCACGGGCGATGGCCCTTGGCTGGGGGTGAGCCAGACGTGCATCGGACTGACGATCGTTTCGGCCGGCACCTCGGTGCCGGAAACTGGTCCACTTCAATCGTGGCGGCGCTGCGGGGCAAGGGCGATCTGGCGATCGGCAACGTGGTGGGACAGCACCTGATGAACCAGATGCTGAATCCTGGTCAGCTGCGCCTTTCCTCTCAGGGAAGCGGGGCTCACGGTTCGACCCGACATGATTCAGCCGGGAATCTGCCGATTGGTGGCCACCACCCTGCCTTGCCTGCGATCTTCTGGGACAGGCGGAGTGAATCACACGCCGGCAGGGGGGCATTTGCTCGCCTGTACGACCTTTCCTGCTGGAGCAAGTTGTGCTTATGTGCAGCCCGAGCTGAGTGCTCCGCTGCAATGTTCCTCCTGCTGGTGGTGGTCCGCAGTGTTTTTTGCTCTGGTGGTCGCAGTCGCCCCCGGCTACTGGTTGTTTTCTTCCAGAATGTCGGCGTCATGGCCTGTAATCTCTGCAGACAGCCAAAGCAAAGCCAAAGCCAAAACCACAAACTTTTTTGCTCCCTTGTTAGGGTCGAAGTCCTGACAAAATAGTCGTTTGCCTCGTTAGAGTGCAGGGGATGCGCACCGATGACCACGATCTTCGCACAGCAAAGCCTCAGCATCGGCCGCACCCCGCTTGTCAAGCTCAACACGGGTGGGTGGGCGAGAGCAAGGCCAGGGGTGGCCAAAATTGAGGGCGCAACCCGCTTTTCTCGGTGAATTGCCGAGTAGCGACAGCGCG
>Ga0163217_1039881_pt1 | contig 10879 bp, 15 predicted proteins | sample SynspAceP_FD_185933 | JGI IMG/M metagenome (GOLD analysis project Ga0163217, IMG submission 185933) | Saline lake microbial communities from Ace Lake in Antarctica - Synechococcus sp. Ace-P (PacBio error correction) | ecosystem: Environmental > Aquatic > Non-marine Saline and Alkaline > Saline ...
GCACGGTTGGAGTTTCACCAGAATACGCGGAAACCCCTTCTCTTTCAAAGATGCCCCAAGAGCAACATGCCGCCGGATAGTCGAATTGCGCAGGCCTGGAACCAATCACAGATGGAGAGACCGGCTCCGAGGAGTGCACGACAGGCAAGAGGAGCTTTTGAATGTCTGCACGTATGCATAAGTGCGCGCCCTACAAATTCCCTTGTGGGAACTGCAGCGGCTTGGGCCAATGCCTCGAGAATCCGGTCGAACAGCGGCTCGAACCATCATGAGCGGGCCAGGGGCTCGCCCTCGGGGTGACCCTGGGGAACTGAAAGCCTGCCTTGTCAGTACGGTTCCAATGAGCCATTCTGCAAATATGGCCGTCAACAGCGACTGTAGATGACACGCGCAGATTGAGATGGCAAGCGTAGGCCTCATACGTACGGCAAATGCCGTGATTCTGCTGGTACATCACCCGACAGGAAAATTCCGGTGATCCAGGATCCCTGGATCCGGGTGGTTGGCATCCACGTGGTGCCCGTGGCCCAATCTTGCAGCGTCATGGCAACCGAGGAAAGCCAAGCGCCAGACTGATTGGCTCAAGGCAATCTCGAACACCGGAATGTCGTTTACCATCCACTTCACGGATTCGCCTGAGATCGCATAATCGCAGGGCTCCGGCCGGATCAACCTGGGCCGTCGCTCAGGAACATCGCCATCGGGCTGGCAATGACCCAGCGACACTCAGACGCCGGCGTTTGCGCAGGCCCACCACAAGTCCGGCCGGCAAGCCGCGCGCGGACCAGCATGGCGCAAAATGCTTGTACTTCACGCCGTAATCGTCAAGGCCGATCCACGTGGTTCTTATAGGCAGATCTCAGCCATACGGCCGATTTCCAGGATGGCTGTCCGTTTCCAAGATATCCCAGACGACTGGAAGCGCCCACTGGTAAGAGGCCGCTTGACAGCTGATCCTCGTCTTGGCCAGGGTCCCATCCTTTTCAATACACCGGAAGCTGCGTGCGCAATTCGCCAGTGTCCTGCTCTTTTCGGAGTGAGGTTTTATCGCGCGGCGAATAATGCACGGCCGTTCTGTGAGCCTTCTAGAGCGAAATAATGCGCGCTCAGGCGGCCGGTAAATGCGTTATACCGGCAATCGCCACCTAACGTTGTTTATCCGCGCAGATGAGCCGCGTCCGCGCTGCTTTGTTTGCGCCAAGCTCGACACATGGCCAGCAAAATGGCAGAATCAACGAATCACCAGGCCCGCCGCAATGCACGGGCCTCGGTCGACGTCGACCATCCTTCTAGGCGTCGGACGCCGTGTGTATGCCAATTCGTGACGGGATAGGTAACGACGTAAACCGAAATGCAGAGCCCGGATCTACTAGGATCAGTGAGGAGATCTTCTGATAACCCGGTCATAGCCGTATGAAGACACGACCCCACCGAACACTGTGACCCCAGTCGGGTCGCCGATGGCCGTCGACCAACGCCCCGGCCGCAGTCCGAAACGCTTTCCAGTCAGCAAGTGGCGAGAATGGCTGGCTTGAGCAAGAAAACCTCCGGAGGGACATGACAACATGTTTTAGCGCGAAGAGCACGCGCGACATGCAACATAAAACGGAAGGTGCTTACAGCTTCAAATGCGCCGCGGCACAGGCATTGTCACATGCGCGCCACTGAATAGACAGAGTTAGCCTCCGAAATGTAACGGCTCGGACAAGCAAATAGTCCAGACCGAGGCGCATTGACACTGCAGGAACTACCGAGCAGGCGTGCAGAACAACACAAAGGCCCACCTATGTTTCATCATAGCGAGACATTTGTTGATCTAAATCATTCCCACGCTGAACAGCCAGAAGCTGGCACGATCCGACTTCACCCTGTGCCATGCGTAACCGGCCAGAGCCTCGGCCAGACGGACATATGCCCGCACGTAACAAAAAACAAAAAAGACCTCGGACTGATGTGGTATTGCCCACCTGAAACGCTTCCTTGTACTGTTTCTGCTATGTCCTGCACCCTCTGCCCAGGCCGACGCAGCACGCCCTCAGGCCCTGCATGAGCTGGCGTAGCGAAGGCTAACAACCACCGGCACCACCTCTGGATCCGAAAACAACCTGTTCGAACGTTGCGCGAACGCCGCAACCGGAGGAGTACAACCGTGCGCGTGGGCAATATCAGTCCGTATCCTGCAGAACTGGCAATCCTCCGAGCCTCAGCACGCCCTTGGCCAACCCTCCCGATATGCATTGATTCCGAGCTGGAAAGCACAAGTCGAAGACGAAAGCCCATTAGCAATCTCTGGTCCACCGTCAACCGCATCATGCAGCGCCCATGGCGCCTTTGACCTCGCCCGCAGCCGACAGCTTACGAACTGGCCGCCGTCGGCATGCCGCCAGAAACTGCTCCAACGGCTGCATAAGCAGAGTCTGGGACAACCAGCCTAGATCACTGATTGCTTCTAACAGAACAACATGTCAGCTCTGTGGGCGTGTATTTCTGGAAAAACCAGAAGGGCTCTTCGAGAATTCTTGAATGCCAGCCTGCTGCTCGCTCTGCGAGCTGAACACCCTCTATCCGGAACAGGCAGACACCTTGCAACGACCTGAACAAGCAGATTATGACTTTATCCAGCCGCGCCTGCAAGAATCCCTGGCACGATTGGTGCCGCCATGCCTCGCGTCTATCTGCAACGCAACGTACTGACGCTGCGAACAATATGGCTTCGCCGAAAGGCGGACGCAGCGCGCTTGAGCGCTACCCACCGTCCAAGCCGGTCTCGCCCTCTCAATGCAAGTCAGGTTAAACTGCTTACAAAGTGAAACGGGCAGTCTACAATTCCGTGGCGCCAATGGCCATACCTACCAGCGCCGGCAGGCGCCTGCCCTCACTGCGCTTCCATCACCCGGGACGATACAGGTCTTCCGTCTTGAATACCACACCCAATTGCTCGCAATTTTCACGGTTATTGAAGCCTTGCCGCACGGGCGAGAAGAATTCGCCGCTCAGCGCGGCGTCAGGCTGCTCAGACTCGCTCCTGTACCTCAAGCAACGCCTGCCTGATCCGTGCTTATACCCGCGGCTGCGCGAGCGCCGCGTCTGCAACACTATCCCAGCGTAGCTCTGCATGCGCTGTAAGCGGCGCGCGCTTTTCATCGAAAATCCAGCGCACCACCCCGAAAAGCGCGCACAACGATTAGGTCACATCAGCGTGTAGCGAAATATCAACCCGGCAGATCAACGCCCTCTTGCGCGCAAATGGCCTCTCTGAAGCGCCAGGCCGCCCATGCCGAGCATGCCGAATATCCAGCAGCACGCAGGCTTGTCGCCGCTGGACATAAGCATGCGCTTAGCCGTCTCCGACAGGGGTTTGGCCGGCCCGTGCTGGAAACGCGTTCATCCGACAGAAAAGCCCTGCCCGCTGGTAAACGCTGCACGCCTATCAAGACCTACCTGACCCTCGAACAACCAGACGCGGTGCAAGACATTAGCATCGCCCTGTACTCGTATCATCGGACCACAATATAAACAGCAGTTGCTCGGCTATATCGGAGCATATCGACGTCCTTAAAAAAAGCTATAAGGGCAGCTCTCGTACCAGAGCTGCGACTGCGCGGGACAACCAACATGCAGACTCAGCCCGCCGCCTGTCAGCCGACAAGGCTTCAAGGCGCCACTGACCAAGCAGGCCGCTCTAACGATAGCCGTAGAGACCTCATCGACAGGGCCACATGGCAAGCTCCAGACCGCTGTTTGACTTGTGGTGATAGAGGGAGCGAGAAATAGGCCCGTGAACAGCCGCGCTCCGCGCTTTCATCAACCACACCCGGGCCCCTGGTCTGTGACCACCACTAGTAATGCACCGCTCGTCACGTGCAGCGCCTGCGTCGCAGGTCCCAGGCAATCAGCCGCGTGACGGGCCTTTAGTCGGAGTGTAACGCTACTTGCGGATCTGCGGGCTACATAGCGTTACGGTCAACGGTGGACGGCGCAGCAAATTGAACCAGTACACGCTGCTGCAACAGAACACTCGGATCAACCACGACCTGTGGTCAGGGGGCCATCCACCTGCTCGACCACTTTCAACGCTGCTAAAAACTTGCCCTGCTGCCCAGCGCGCAGACCTACCGCGCCGAGCGCGCCAGTACGTGCAGTAAGGAATCCAACTGTGTTCGCTCGACGCGGGGCGCGAGCCGCCTTGCGCCAGCGAAAACCCACGGCGCAGCCGCCGGATGCGCCCTCGGCGGCGCTGACTGCCGCCATCGGTGTCCAGCGCTATGCGCGCCACCACCCCTGAAGGCCCACCTTGTCCATCGCCCATCTACACTTAGGCGTGGGGCGCATCGCGCAGCCCAGAAGCGCTGAACCTGGCCAGTTGGCATAAATTGAGAATGCCCGCAAGGCGGCTGAAGTTATCAGCTCATGGGCGATGCCCGAGCCCGAGAGCTCTCCCCCCAGCGTCGGACTAAAGCGCCGCGCGTGGCCAGCTCATCCTGCAAGCGCGGTTACTCCCTCGCTCTATGATCCGTGCGGTAAAGTTCCGCGACGAGAACGCCTGATTCAATTCCACAACGCTGCCAGTGTAACCGGCTAACCGAATCGCCCCGCTTGTCGGTTTCAAACCACAGATAGTGGCCACACTGATGCGGATGCGATAAGGTCAGTCGCCGTCAGGTAAGCCCATCCTGCTGCCAGCGCCCGCTGAAGCGCTCGATCATGCTCGCCGGCTCGCGTGCGATAAACAGGCTCGCTCATACGGCTCAGCCGAGCTCAACTGATCGACGTGGCCAAGAAGCCAAGCAAAGCGTCCAGGCGCGGCAGGCGACGCACCTCATCCAGAAGCGTCCCGGTCAGGTGAGTGCCGAGAATAATCCAGCATCCGTCGTATTCTCTGATGATTCCAGCCCGATACGAAGCCCGGCCTGGTCGGAAACCTGGGCTTATCATGGCTGCAAACAGGCTAAACTCCTCGCTCGCAATTCGCACGCCCTCCGCACCAGCTACTAGCACTAGAGACGCGTGTGAGAGAAGTAATAGTACAGAGCAAATAAGCTAGTCATCTTTATCTCCGACCTCGACATCCATCAATAGCCAAACGAGTCCACTGGCTCCTGGCACGCGCCACCAGGGATGCATGATTGAGCTGGCAATTAGCAGACCCAACGATCGGCGCTATTCTGACAATCCAGCGTTGCAAGACAGATGGGCGCTGGCAAACCTGCCCGCGCGGACCGACCACCACACAAGGCCGGCCAGTGCTCGCTGTCCAGCAGTAAGAAATGGCTGCGGCGGTAAGCCAACCCACGTTTTTTTCATCAACGGAAGAACACCTTATGGGTTTTTATAAGGTATATATCACCATAATACAGTAGATATTAATCTATAATCCTAATAGCCTTTGATCTAATAGGCTTTTCCACAATGCGTTGAACAGCCATGGCTCTTGCCGCGAGTACGCACTTGACTCTATACAATAATCAGCCACAGGTAATTGCCATTGTCGATCTCCCAGGACGGCCTTTCTCAGGCCCCGAAACCACATCTCCGCCCTGACACCTCCAGCTTCATCGACAACGTACGGCCGACGTCACCGCGAATTACCTGCGGTCGTATACACGGCGTGGAATTCGCCCGTGACTGGCAGCCAGACTTAGAGCCGATGTCGCCTGGAGCTTGCTTCGCGCTCCACGAGCCGACGATCACGCCGTGGTGACACCGTCGCCGTGAATGCTGCCTCAATATCCTCCTGCAAATGCCTTCGAAGCGCACTTCGCGTGCCAGATCGCGGCGCTGTGCTCCAATACCTCTGACGTGCGCCTGGAATGCAGAAGCATTGCGTTCATGCTCAAATAAATGGTGAAGCCCGGGTACTGATCCACCGACCCGTGAGTTTCCACACGGTGGGCGCGAGCGTATTGGCGTTGATTTACACATACGCCCATTCTGGTCCATCGACCGTTTCAACGACCGCCTGGAGTATGCGGCGACAGGCGAAGCAGCTGCAGCGATCTGGATTACGAGGCCCTTCCTGGCTGAATGTAACCGGACTTCGATTGGCACTGGCCCAGGCGATGAGTGCAAGCCATACATCCCATGTAGAGAGACACACTCACGGCACTACGGGCTAACCCTAAACGTGGCCCTACCATACACCATGCGAGTGCCTAGCCTCTGAATGCTCTCGGAGCAACCAGACGAGCTGGGCGCATGGGCAAATCACCTCGGTGCCTATTTGTGATCGTCGTGTGCCCCGAGCGCATCACACAAGGTCTGGTCAGTCACTTGACCTTACTCTCCAACTCGGATGTCCCTCGACTGGCCGGCGTGCCACCCGTGTTCTACCCCATGCGCCTCACCGGGTCTATCCGCGCCCAGAAAATCTGAATTCTGATCCATGACTCACCAGTCTAAACGCACACCCTGTGCGGCGCGCACCTTAGATCGATCCCGCAACGCGACTGCGGTGCAATTCCACTGAGATCCGCCAAACGCGCGCAGCGACCACCCGGCCGGTGCAAGAACCGCCATGGAGATCCGCCGGCGCGACGGGTCTGCAGCCCGAGCCCGCCCAAATCATTGCGAGCGGCCGTATGAGAGATCCCATGGGAAGTTGAAGTGACCCACGTTTCGACCCTAGACCCGACCGAGTGTACGCCCACTTCTGGGCCATGGCGAGTGAAGGAAAGGAAATGAACTGCCATGGAGGCCAGCGCGGAGCGCCGTCTAAGTCTCGCAGGGTGTGCGCTACCCTCCACCTCCGGAGGCGTACAATCGTGGGCTAATCCTGAGAGACGCTTGAGCCGGTGCCCGCAAGCCCGCGATGGCGAGAACCATAGGCCGAGATTTTCATGCGCGCAAACCACCGGTGACGAAGGGCTATCTGAAGAACCTCCTGAGATCAACCGCCGAGAGCCTTCGCGGGGGCTGGTTTCCTAACCGGCCGACCTAGCGGTCTGCCACCCCAACGGCTAAAATGATGGAAATCCTGCGACCCGTTGAAGGAACAACATCATTCTCGGCGCGGAGAAGAGCGAGTTTCACCACTGAAAATCTGAAAAAGATCTATCTCTCTACAGACACTCCGTGCCCGTCGCTCCGTACTCGAGCAGCGTTGTATCAACGGCCTTGATGAAAACAATTGGCAAACGCCCTGCGCTTCATCGACCCTCAAAGGCGCACCAGCCGACGATGCCACCATTAGCCAGTACTGCCGCGAGCGAGATGCATTTCGCGGTGCTTCAAGTACCGGTAAAACCGTGGTCTTCTACCGGCAGCTGCCAAGACGCTCAACGTGTGCGATCGTGGATCATATGCGGCGCAAAGGGTGCATGAATTCCGTGCTGAAGCGATTGTGCCATAGGCCCTCTAGCCCCAAGTAGTCAACTTCGCATACCCCCTTTAGCACAAAAATATAGCCCGGGTTCCTGCCCGCGACGAGGCTTAGCATTGCAAAATTTTCAAGCGCGCCCGACGCGCTGAGCTAACCCTATTGGCCCTGCGGCCCCCTTCAAGATTCCGCCTGCCCCCTTTGTGTCATTAACCGCTGGGGAACCGCAGAGAATTGCTGCCAGCGCTGACATGTTCGTGTCAGTCTGGCGATGATCCCTTCCTGGAGGCGTTGTTCTTGTCCTGTCCCTAACTACGTGGCTCTGGCCCTGCGTGGTTGCGGTACCGGCTTCATGCTACCGCGAGGCTTACCGGTGTGCCGCATGGTTTCCCGCTGGTCACGCCCGTCGATCCCGGGTAGTTGCTGCGTGATCATGGGGCTGACCTCGAGCCGGCCCGGAGAGCTATCCAAGAGGCGCTGTTCCGGCCTCGCAATTTCTTCGGTGTTTATGTTATCTTTCTTGATACCGTGATCACCCGGGCTAGGCAGCATGATTGGTGCCGGAAAGTGCCCAACTCGAGAAAGGCGGCAATCATCATCGGTGCCGGTTCTCGGCATCGCCGCCCCTGACGGGAAAAATCTCAACCGAAGGACGCCTCGGACCGACACGCCCTTATGTCACCTGGTGCTGGCGTAGCCTGCATCTGTCTGTATTCTGATGTTCTCCGGTATCCTTCAAGGCCCTTACCGAGCGCTCTGCCGATCATCGCGCAGATAGTCAACACGCAAAATGGGCGGCCTGTTGATGAGCTTGAACGTCGAATTCATCGTCGGCATCTGAGAGCGCTGGGTGAATACGAAGATGTCTCTGACGTACGCTGGGGTAATCAACCCCACGTCCGGGCTTCGCCGAAAATGCGTGAATTTACCTGCCGCTGGTGCATTCTGGCCATCACTCCGGATGCCAAAAGGTAGGTGTCATCAGTTAAAGCTGGCGATCCCGCACTGCAGTCCATCTGCCTATATCCATGCCTTTGCGACATTAATCGTCGCCAGCTCGCTGATGCACAACTACGCGCCTTGATGAAACCTGCGCTCCCGACGAAAGTAATCCAACAAAGCAACATATGACCGCGTGCATCTGGTGAACCGAATAACGATAATCTGGGCCCTGCATTGCCTTCCCTTGCAACCCTACCCTGTTGGCCGGGCATATCTTGGACCGCTTTGTCCAGACGCCAGAGCGACCGTCAATGCCTCTGTATTGCCGCTATCAAGTAACGGGCCGGGCGCAAAGCCATGACCTCGAATTTTTAAGCAGTGGCGCGCGGTACCTCTGGAATTACCCGGCTTTTATCGCGCCCGTTTCTACGCCTCTGCGCTGTTGATATTTGTTTCTCAGCACCGCATACCTGGATCGCCCCTGTCATCTGGACACTGATTAACTCTCGGCTATAATCTGCCTCTGATCGCGAGCTGAGCAGCCTTCAACACACAACAATCCGAAACGGCGAGCATGCAATCGCTCTCGGACCCAGATGTCGGGCGTGGTACCATGGCAGTCTATGCGCTGGCTGGGGCCTGCAGCGTGGCGCCGTCTGGTACCTGCTGAACTGAGCGTACACTCACAATCTGCCGGTATTTCGGAGCAAGCCATCAAAGACAACGCGAGAAACACCCCCTGAAAAGCATGACTGACACACCATAAAAATGAGATGAATTAACTTCAATGACATCCCGGCAATACCACCGCCACCGCTAGCCTCATCGCGCCTCAGCAGCTGCTTGCCTTACGCGCCAAGCCACAACATGCCTGGAAGGACAGCGCCAGCGCGCATCGAGCTGCGCAACATGTACTCCAACCAGCGATTTTCGCCACAACCGCCGCCGCAGAGCAAGGCCGACGAATGGGCACAGGGGTTTTCGCGCCTACTGCAACGTTCCGGCTATACCGAGGCGCCGCTTTGGGCGGTTGGCCTGGGACGCCATGGGGCCTGCCGGCAAATCGCAAAAACTGGACTAACAGCTCCCGACGGCAGCGCACGCGCCTGCTCAAGCGCGGCCAAAGCGACAGTCGGGCCAGACGAATCCAGTCAGCTGGGCCCGGACCCCGCAAAAACTGCGTCTCGATAATCACGTACTGCGGGGCACACTACTGCCTACAATGCCCTGATAGTACAACGATTCCCGACTAAATTGCCACAGACCTTCGTGCGCGGCTGGGCTGCAAGGCCAAGGGGCCAGCCGACGCCTTGAGCTTCGAACTGGGCCGCTTCGAATGCGATCAAACCGTGCGCGACTTCCGCCGACCATCAACCGCATGGACCGCCAGTCCAGGGCAGGCGCGCAATGCTGAAGTCACAGCGGCAACGCGGAAAGCAACGCCTTTGACCTTTGCCTGCGCGGCCGAGCCCTACCGTTTTAACGACAACACCCGAGCCTAGCTATTCAACTTAGCGGCTTGCGGAGAAGCTCGACGCCTGTATGATCCGTCAAACCATTACGCTGGTACACTATCAGAACGGCACAGCCTGAAACTGCGACGCCAGCTTGGCTCCCACAGCCTGGCCGCTAGCGGTAAGAGAAGCGAACGCCGGGCGCAGCAAGAGCGCGACAACCGTCAGTTATCTCTTCCCCCTGCTCTCCCTGGCAGCAACAGCATGCATCGTATCGGGACCAAGTATCAGCCAAATGAACGCCGTACAGGTTTCGCGTTATCTGAATGCCCCGATTCCGTCTGAACCCAGTCTGGTGGCAGGAATCAACGATTTATGCCAAATCGTGACGAGCGTCAGCTGGCCAGCATTTCGCGCATGAACGACAGCTTTGACTCAGTCTTGGGCTCCCTGCCTGAGCCTGATGAAACCGTACCACCACGAGAGAGGAAGCAACATCACCCTTAGCTGCAGGACAAGGCAGCGAGGTTGGGAACGCAATTCAACACTGATGCATGCGTTCCTATACCATCGCAACGTAGTTAACGTCGCGCATTTAGCACGCGGTGACATTCCCGCTCGTGACTCACCGTGGGGTGGTGGAGCAACTATCCAACTCTTAACAATAGTCTGAAGGGCATTCGCATCTATGGACTCTGACTCGGTTGAGCATGGCATTGGTACATCAACCGATTATCAATTCGCAGGTCTTGCATGCCTGGTCACGAGCGCCTGCGCGGCAGCGACGACAGCTGAAAGAAGGGGCGCTCGAGAATGGTGGACGCCGGCTGCAGCGTGGTATTCTTGGGGTCGGCCTACGGTCCCTAGGCAGTTGGTGAGCAGTCTATTCCGTTTCTCCGGACCGAACCCGCCGTCGGCTCCTACGCGCACCACAGGCCCCACTGGCCTCCGCCGGCAGGGGGCACTATAAGGCTCTACGCCCGGATAGGCATTCGTAAGAAGCGCCTAGCCCGCCTGGGCTCCGATTTCCAGAATGGGACCGGTCTGGGCCCAGGGCTCATTACTGCTGGTGTAGGGGTCGCACACCCCTCGCGCCCTACACCCCGTGCAGCCAAGGTCGTCCACCATCCAGCAGACGCGGCGCACTAAAATCAGGCGCTTCGTTGCC
>Ga0163217_1091500_pt1 | contig 10879 bp, 4 predicted proteins | sample SynspAceP_FD_185933 | JGI IMG/M metagenome (GOLD analysis project Ga0163217, IMG submission 185933) | Saline lake microbial communities from Ace Lake in Antarctica - Synechococcus sp. Ace-P (PacBio error correction) | ecosystem: Environmental > Aquatic > Non-marine Saline and Alkaline > Saline ...
CGAACAAAAAAGAAAAAGAAAAAAAGAGGGGAAATTTTGCCCTTTTTTCAAAGGTTTTTTTTTTTTTTTCCCGCCCCTGAAACCCGATCCGAAACGCGCTGACCTTTTTTTCCACAACGAAGCCGCATTTTTGCGGGCGAACGGCGTGAAATTGGGGTGGGGGGCTACCCTTTACCTCAGGCCCAACCTAACGGTCCATGTGCGCCTCTGCCGTTGCCGTGGGCCTTGGGGCCTTTATGTGCCCTTGGCCGCCCACGCAGGGCGGAGACCGTGAAAGAAGAAATGCTTGACCTCGAAGCTTATCAAGATCGAACGTGGCCGGCCGTAATTGTTCGGTGCTTTGGGCGTTCGCTTTAGCCCCGCTCTATGACCCGAAATCGCAACGCATTCGCGTGTACAGAAAGTGGCCGGCGTGTTGCGCTGGGCTTTTGGTCCCTTTTGCTCCTACCACCTACAAGCTGGACGGAAGAACCGTGGGGATTTAATATTAGTTTCGGCAAAGGAAGGTCCGAATGTCCCGCAAAACCGGCCCTTAGATTCCGTCTTGTAATCTTTTGGCGGGTCGTGGGCAAAGATGGTCCGCTTTGCGGGTTTGCCGCCGCAGCATCTTGTGGTTCGCTCGAAGGGCAGCTTCGGGCCGGTTTGCGACACAATACCATCTCGCAGTGAAATCAAGATAGCTCCCCCTTTTCACGCCGTTATAATTTCAAAACCGGAAGGCCCTGGTGATTTTTCCATCTCGCATGAATAAAAGACCGCATCCGGTTTTCCTGAAGCCGTAATCCATGCATCGCTTGATGTCCTCTCCGCCAAAGCAAATGTTTGTGTATAGGGGTCCCCCTCCACCTCGACGAAAAACTCGACTTCGCCGCTTTCGGGACACTATGCTTGATACCGCCGCGCTCAGCGTTGGCGACGCATATCTTACCATCCGCCTTGAACAGCCAAGCTATCGAGCAGGCTGGTAGTCAGGCAGCGTTGCAACCACGTCTATCCGGGCATATCGTAAATGATAGCGGTCCAATTTTTCTCGCTGGCGCGACAAGGTCGAAGCTCAATATTCCGAGCTGTCCTCGTTTTCCAGCGAGGTAAACCGTGCTGTTTGTCTGGGGGAAGCCCAATTCCATTAGGTGGTGATCATCGGTTGAATGAACCGAGCTAAGTTATGACTTTGCCGTCAGTCTTGGCATAGTAAAAAGCACCGTGATGCACATGGTTGATGGTCGACTTGGCCCGAATCTGTGAAGTAGAAAGCCTCCATTCGCAGATCGGAAAGACATATCATTTGGCCCTCTGAGCGGCTGACCTTTCACAGCTCTCAATAAATTCGTTTTCGGAAAGAGCCGTTACCTAGGATCCACTGCGCTGAATTGACCCTCCTTTATAGCCCTCTGGGAGTTTCCAATCGGACCGCCTGATGCCATCTGTCTCGGTCCAAACAAAGCCGCCGTTATTGCAGACATATATCATGACCCGTCCGGACGCGGACGGCGGCAACGTTTGGCGCCTCCCCGGAGCTTTGGCGATAACATCGATCTTTACCTCGGTCGCTAACGCGAGATAGTGTCTGACCACGGGATTTCGACTAAAATTGACCGTGCGTCAGCCATAGCTATTGGTCCTCGGGAAAAGTCTAGACCCTCGCAAACTATTTAGTAGCTTCATATTAAATCGCCCCTTTTAACAAGTTTTTGCATTTATTAACGGTTAATAAAACTCAAATAATTAAACGGGTTATGCGAGCTCTACGCTGTTATCTTGATAGAAGAAACTTCACAGCCATTTATTGAAATGCCACACGCACGACCCCCTAGTAATCCCGAACACGGATACCGATGAAAATGTGCGGCCTCTAAACCCTTAAATCAGATTTTTCGCATATCACTTCTTTGCTTCACGACCTGCAAATTCACGTTGCCAAAAGGCCTTTCCATCAGTCGTACCAATTTTCTCGACGTATTGTGTGTAAGGAAATACGATCTATCATACTTAGGAAAGTTTCTGTTGCTCAATCACTGGCCCACGGGCGAGAGCATATTCTGAATAGCGTCTTCAATAAGGGGCGCGGCGCATCGTGATAGCTACCTTTTGCCGGACGAGTTTTATAAACGCACACGAGATCGTTTATCTCTGACCCCAACTTCTCGTTTGACCATTACCGTGCTTTTACAAGGCCCGCTTCACTACGGTCGGCGACAGTTGAGGCATCTAAACCAGCTCGCGATGCCAATGCTTCGTGTTTGCGTCAACTCCGGGCCTCCAATATCGATTATCACAAGGATCGTAATATTGGGATTGGCGGTCAAGTTGTAACAATGCTGCAAGCAATCCATGGAACGGCAACTGATAACTGGTGTAAACGCCGAATTTGGTAGCCCGGCCGTTCGAATTCTTGCCCACGATTTTTTGTCCATCAACTTTCGATTCAGTTAAACTCGTTATCATTTCTGAGCTGGTTTTTCAGCCAAGCTTGTCTAAACGTAGAACGTATGTGCGGTAAGGCGATAAAAAAGATTTACCGCCTAACCTCTAATTCAACACCATTGTTGCATGACCGCGGTCATTTCTAACTATACGACACACTTCTGAGACCACTCCCCGCTTCGGATCAGCACGTGTAGTTCCTGCACGATGATGGACCGTTAAGTCCCATCATCAGAAACCACACGGATGCATACAAAATTTACCCTGAAAAATACGCATACGCAGATACCCTGTGTCGCCAACAACCCTTTCTGCGATGACATAAGTCATTTCGCAAATAACAATGCCGATCGTGTGGTGGACATGGCGCAAATCATTCCCGATCTCCAAAAACATCTTGTTTAACGGGGATGTGTAGGGGCACGACCTCAAAACACCACTCGCACGCTAAATCCAGCGCTAAACTACGTACAGAGAGCGCGATAGCAATCGGGTTGTTCCAAGCCACCGAATTGGGAGTGTAAGCTTGAGCATTGCGGGCCCCGATGGGTTTTCGAGAAACATACCCCAATAACAAGCGTTAAGGCATTAACCCTGCGATCCCGAGGAATCAGGATATCGGATCGCGAACCAAACCGATAAGGCTAGAGTTTGTTCTAATAGAATTCTCGCTGAACCGCTGAGCGCGAGGAACAGTATCAGTAAAGCTGCGCACAAACCGATTATACAAAAGGGCGAGGCGTGGTGGTTAAGGTTTCCCGAAACCGCTGCTTCGCCAGAGGTCCTTCGAAGCTTAAAACGAACGAACGCAATCGAATAAGTATCCGATTGACGCCGACCCACGCATACCACCGCTCAGCGACCGCACATCTGTAGGGTGTAAAGAACCCAGCGAGAAGACCTCCCGAGACATTCTTCCCATGGACGCAACTACTCAAGAATCGGTATAGTCATCCGCTTAGCGGCCCCCCTGTAATACGGCAGCGCCCCGAAATGCTCTTCGTTTACGCCGGCGCAAGTTCAGGCTTCAACCTCACCCCGCATAATCAATTCCGATGTACACCAAGTTGCTGTGCAGACCGACAGGATATCCCGCCCAACAAAAAGTGAGCATTGAGACCTGCGCTAATTTAATACCGTATAGGGATCAGATCAAGTTATTGGAGGGGGAATAAGAGCCCCAAGGCGTCCCCGGCACGGCTAGGGTGCAAGCCCGCAAAGCTTTTGGGAATCATAGTTATATTTGACCATCTTTTCTCGGGGAAACGCGATCCTACCGGGAATCATCGCGGCCGAGCACATGGAGAGGAGACATGAGGACGTGGCGGCGAAACCCAGTTCGGGCCCTTTCCAAATACATGAAGCTTACCCGCCAGCTCGCGCGGCCAAGCCCGAATAGGTTGCCATAGGACGAGCGCTTTGAACAGAGCCAGCAGGCGGTAGCCCCGCCCGGTAGCTGACATAGCCCCATCATCAAGAACAACCGGATCGAGCTTCAGAGACATCGTGGCTTGCAAACGGTGTCTGCCGGCACTAGAACTGTGATTGGTCTCCGCCAGCGGCCTCTTGGTCCCAACTGATTCCGCCAGTTAAATTCCTAACAAAGGTACACCGCATAAGAGGCAAATACCAACTCGGGTCCCTGGAATTCGCCCAACCTTAAAAAAAAACAAGGACAGCTCCTATGCAAAGGTCAAGGAGCCTATTTACCAAGATTGAGGTCATAATTGACTATCTCCCGCTTAGGCGGTCCGTTTTCGGGTAAATCTACATATTAAAGAACTGAAAAAGTTCGCATTGGCTACCGATAGGGGCTTTGTTGGGCGGACCAATCCCTCGGTGGATTCACCTGTCATGTTATCCAGCATGAATAACTGGAAGGCGATGAGCAGTTGGGCCCCCTAACCAATATGAAGACCAACGAATTGGTCATCCTACAATGACAAGCTTTGCAAGCACGCGCGGGATCGGTTGACTCGATCTGGTTTGAATCCTGAGAATGGTTTTTGGACGCCTCCCGCCAGCGGGCAGAGCGCGGTCGCAACAGACTTCAGGTAACGCTGCCCATTTCAAAACTATGTCTGACGCTTGAAGGATTGTCTTGTTTTTGGTGGATCCGCTTCGGCAGCACAACTGGGTTTGTCCAGAGCCTCGTTTGGCAGTTGGGTGACTGGGATGGCGGGATGTGCCGGACATTACAGCACCTTATGTCGCCATTTGCCTACAGCGAAACACACTGAACGTGGAGCTAATGCGTAATTTGCGCGGATCCGAGGGTCCGCTGAACCTCCTTATCGAACAGCACCGGTTCAAAGCCGAAGGAGAAGGCGAATGGAATGCCGTTAAGCATGGTGGCACGCAAACGGACGGCGATACTCGCGCGCACGATCACACATCTGACCGAATTTGAGAAAACATCTGGAAGTTCGGACGGTTCGAGGTCACGCAGCAGCAACGTTCTGGAGACGCTCCATGCTTGCCACGAACCTCCCTTGAACCCAAATTCGCCGAATCAAGGGACATCGGCAGCGTCACCGCAGATTGGGTGCGTATGACACGCGTAAATGCCACGAGGCCGATTGCCGCCAGAAACGCCCATGCAAAAGTGGATCCCGCGCACAGAATGCCACAGGGCCCTGGAAACCGACGAGCGCCGGAGCTAGTGCCCGAACGACGCGTCAGTGCCGCAGCGATACCGTGGGTCGCACTCTGTGCGCGACAGTTCTGGGATTGTGGATACCATACCAGCCGAAGTCGCTTGGATAGAAACCGAAGAACTGCATGTATTAAAACTACTCGGGCCAATCGCTGATGGCGAGGGACTTCGAAAGGCAGGTTGCAGAGATCCACGTCCGTATCTCCGTCTCAACAGCTACACCTGCGCGGTGGCAACCCGTCACCGAGCCCGTGGGAGGATAAATCGTGCCGGGGAAAGGGGAGCCTGCCATAACATGCGGGTTTGGTGCAACAGCCAGTCCGACGTGTTCAAATGCGTTCGCATATTCTAGCCATAACCGTAAGGTTTGGTAGGCCCGCACCCAATGATTTTAAGTTGGGCCCGCTTTCAAAATTGCAAGCGACTGTTCTCAGGTTCCATTACATATTCATGTCAGTAATGAAGCAACTTCGGGTCACCTAAGGCCTCGAGTAAAAAATATCTCTTTTGAATCATGTTCGCGCATGGGTGTCGAATTCCAATCAGCTTTGACCAACGGAAAATTTTAAACTCAGTCAGCCTAGGCTATGGTTACAACAGCGTTATTAACAAACATCCACAGTTTCGCGCATTGCACTCAGGGTCTAATTCCGGCGGTTGCGAGCAGATAATAGCATCGCACGGCACTTTCGGCCCGCTTCCATGCATACCTTCACCTGCCGACTCTTACCGGGGAACTATTGGTCCGGTCCTATTCTTATTAGTAGATCACACCGATACAGGACACGACGCGCCATCTGGACGCGATTGCCCTTTCGCCGGCGTCATGTGATTGGCGCAAACGACCCCAGTACCGACGCTCTGGAAACACCGGTTTACACACACGCCGCCTCGTCAAGAGCAACGAGATAGCGGGGACACGGAACGGTCGACGCCACCAATGTATGGCCCTTACTCCGGTGGCACGGTTTCCGTAGCTTTTGAAATTTCATCATCTAGTCCGAGCCTCTAACGGTTAGGGACCAATGGCGCGCGATGTTAGGGCACTTGGCGTTTTTTGTAAGCGGGGGTTTTCTTGAGAGATCTGTAATCAGCATTGGTATGTAATTAGGGTCCAACTGGGCGACAAGCAAAGCACGCAACCATAATGAACGTATCGGCGAGGTGGATCCGCGGGCAAAAGAGAGGTAAAGGCGACAGCTTTAGATTTCCCGCCTGTACTGTGGCGAGTATTGATCTGGCACGAGATCCCTTTCCTCATGGATTTTGAGAGAGATTATCCATGAATGGTAGCGATGGAGTTTCTGCACGGATACTGGCGCAAGGTCGTCGAGTTAGATGCCGCAACTGGCGGAAGAAGGTGAAGGCGGCAGGTGTTTGTGTCTGGACGAGAAGTTGGCCGTCACGGAAGTTAAGGGCTACGAGGCAGCGGAAAACGCCCCCGGTCAGGGTTTTGTAAAATAGCCAGGAGCTTTCAGGATCGTTTTAATGATGCAAGGTGATCCAGCGTCGAAGATGCACGATATAGATACGAGAGTTCGCGTCGGAACTTTCATTGGAAATTTATACAGGCGGATTTCGTTAGGTCCTGAGCTGCTTGCCTTTTCCCGAGCCAGGTGAAGCGCACATGAGCCTCAGATGGAAGCATACAAGCCCGATGTCTAACTTTGGATTGTTTATGATGCACGAAACATTTGAAACGGAGTAGAACAATTCAGATGAATACTCAGAGCGCCTTGGAGGGTACCTCAGGATACCCAGCTATCATTCGTACCGCTCGCGCAGGCGTCGACACTGGCAAAAACAAGGAAGCTAATACTCGAAGCAGGGCGCTCGGGCGTTATGCGTCCAGCCGCTTTGAATGTGGCTACCTTTAGCCAAACAGATCCTGGACGAGAGTATTCGATGGGATCAAACTAGTCTAGCGGTTACCTAGTTCTTTCTGGGCGTTGGGTCTTGTCAATTTGTTCAGACCTTAGGTGCGCTGCCTGGGGAGCTGCAGCAGAAATCCAACAACAAACCTATTCCGGGTTTCAACAGTAAGCATATGCACATATTTGGTAAGAAGTCGGCAGTCTTCAACGCAGCCCCTAACTCACTTAGGGATAAGACCGAGCTAGCGCTTCCAACATAAACCGTTTCCCCGGCCAAAAGTGTCCCATTTACTCTTCTTTAGCTCAACCAAAGACCTGAAGGCTGTCTCTGCCTTTCTCGCCTAAGGTGTCCGGGCTCACAAAGAATCGCCCAATCAGGAAAGGCACGCTCATCTTGCCTGACCTTCCAGACGTCTCAAGGCGTGATTGACGCTGATCAATTGCTATTCCGCCTTACTAGCTTTTATTGAGACCCGGGATCATCCTCAGCAGCTATCCAGGAATCTCTCGAAAAAAGAGTTGGTACAGTAGATACTGAAGCAGGCGGAGTCGATCCATCTTTGCGCTCATTGTGTCGGATGGAAGCTTCAAAATGTCGGATAGATCATCGTTACGAGATTAGTTTGGGTGTCAGAGGTAACACTTCTCACATAAAGCCCATATATGGTAAAGACACCAAATTTGAAAAAATCAGTACTCCTCGCATTGCTCAACACCATGGTGCCTAGTTGGGCTTGCAAATGGCTATGATCTCCAAATAGCCCAATAATTAATATACGTGTAGGCCTAAGGTCAGGCAGAAACCAACCCGAAAGGTCCCACCTAATTGAAAACGCGTTTATCCTTATCAGGGATAAGTGCCTGCAATGCTGGGGCGCAAATGGCCCAAAATCACTTTACGGGTTAAAGTCGTTTCCGATGATCCGCCAGTTTAATCATGGCATCTATATGGGAGGAGTTCATTTTCTTGAGCTAATTTTATTATGAATTCGGGGATTTAGTGCTCTTCGAGTTAACATAGATTTATAGCCCGCCCTCCTCGTATCTGCCTAGAAGCGCAGTGCAAGCGGCCCGAACCGTACCCAAATCGTAGAAAGTATCGTAAGAGTCTGATGGTTTCTTTTGAAAATAGTGGAATGAACCTAATTTCATTCGCAGTTTCGCCGCTGGCTGGTGGTCAACTGTCGCCGTCGCGACTTTAGTCGTTCTCTTGGTGTTTTGCGTGTGATGAGCGTAATCCAGCTACTTTGTACGAAGTCTAACAAAAGAGCTAAATATAACCAATTAGTATTTTCAGATAGACCGCTTGCCATTGCATTTGAGCGCGCGCACCCATTTGCGTCTTTTATGGCTCCAAGGATGATGAAAAGGACAAAGCGAGCAGTCACGTTACAAAATTCACTTCTTTTCCTCTCGCTCACCGTCGATGGGTGTTACGAGCGCATCGCGTGTTTGCAGCGGCTTGTCGGAACTTCTGGGTGGTTGGCCGCATTTTTCTTGATAGCCATACTGCCTTCGCTGAAATTATTGTCTTACGCGACTAAGTTACGGCGACGATACCTAACATGTTCATGGTTACATTGAATTTCATCCACTTAATTGTTTAAACGGATTTTGGACATCAACTTGTGACGCACGCTTACGATAACTAGTTGAAAATGCTAAACATTTGTAGTGGACTGTGGTTTCGACAACTGTGTAGGGCGTCTACCGAAAAATTGAAATATCGAAATTTCAATGTAGTTAGATTTTGCAAGACAATCCGTGAACAGAGGCGATATTTTGGTGCGAACTTAGGGAGTGTCATTCATCCGGAACATCTCTGATGGAAGGTCGTAGATCGATGTTACCCTCGAATTTGCGCTATGCCCCGTGAGGTGCCCGCCTAGAGAAGACTGTATTAAAATTGCACATGGGCTTTTCTTCACACACAGCATTTTTGGCGAAGCAATGAAAGTTTGGCCAATACGATCCAACTTTCGAGCAAATGCGATGAGAATGACCTTGTTGTGGCTTGCCCTTCGCGCGCGCATTCGTGTTGCGAAGTTGCACTTAGGACTGGATTGAACCGAGCGCTGATAATTGCGCTTGTACAGAAGCCGTCGTAAGCACTTTCGCCCACCTTTAAATGCGCCGTCGGCCTTGTATCTACCAGCTTTCTTTGGTCGACAGGATTTGGCTGACACCGTGCGTTCGGGCCGTGAGTCCGAGGCAGATGGTTTTGAAGGTCGCGATCCTTTATAGCGCAGGTTTTGAGCTGTCTTGCATGCGCCAGCTTCGTTCGTCAGCAGATGCCCTCGGACGTCCCTTCGATCCGGTAAAGTGTTGCGACTCTGCCTTGAGGCTTCCTCGGTGATTGGGCCATTTCGTTTATTAGTGGGTCAAAGCTGCGTAGAGCTTGCGAACGCGCGTGGTGCCCAGCAACACGCAGTAGATTGGGGCATTGTCGCACGCAGATCAAGCACCACGGTTGGATCCGGCTATGCCGTCTCATATGTAGGGTCACTACCAAAGACCTGTAATTATCTCAGCACTGCATATTCGCCGGAACGTCTTGGGCTCGTAGCGTAAAGCCGCAACGCAAGGGGCGGTTCGGATCCGTTTCACAGGTAGCGCAGTCATCGCGGGCGAGTGCCCAACAGTACCCCTTCTGGATTGCCACGGCGGTAGGAGTCGTGGGACATGCGTCTGGCTTGTGTTTCGTTGTCTTTTCCAAAATGTCCTAACCCCCGTTTCCCCCCCCGCTCAGGTCGTTAAATTGCAAGATACACTGTTCCGGCAGAGACATTGGAGCATTGAACAAAGAGTTGGCTTTGGACTGAGTGAGCTCCTTCGAGCTGCATCCCCAGCCTGCCGCGCATTGTCGTGTACGGCTTGCAACCGTCACGCCGACCCCGCACCAGTCTTGGCCCGCATAGTCAGAGCTGGGACGATTATCGTTGATGGCGCTGGAAACGGGCGCCCGGCCATCTGGAACGCCAGAGTCAGAAAAGACCCGCCTGCACGCGCCGGCACCGGCCTGTCGGGCGGTTCAGCAAGCAGCACGTCTGTGGTTCCATACGCGCCGGCGGTGGCACAAGGAGCGCGAAGTCTGCTGATGACGAACCCCTTGTTCCGCGCTTGGATATCGCGATGCAACGACCGCGCAAGTCAAGAAAACTGAATCGACCGAACTGCGTCAGGAATATTTCGGGTGTGGATTGTTCACAGCCGTCCATGCAGCAGGACCGCACGGGTGAGCCAGAGAACGGCGTTCTTTTTCTTCCACCTCGCAATTCTGGTTGAGTTCGGATGAGACCGATCAAGATTTTTTCACATCGCCCGAGGACCCTCGGATCTGCTTCTCGGAAAGCTATAATAATTCACTGGCCGGATGTGGATAAGTATCGATGCAAGAACAACACATTGCCCCCTCTTCTGCTTTGACACCGTGACCTGAAAGGTTCAAGCGCAGACAAAATGAAATTGGGGCGGGATGGTTGAAGATGCCATTCGCCTTGCCGCACAGTCGCTGGAAAACCCCGTGACGAAGAGCCTGGCCGTCAGGTGCGCGGCGGGGACACACAAAGCCATCGGAACGCGCTTGAAAGAAGCGACAACGGAAACCGGCCCGCCCGTATTATCCGGTACGCGGCTGCTGCGTGCGCCGTACGGCTGTTGCATTTGGCGTTTGGATCCAAGCGTCATAAAGATTTAGGCGCCAGCCTGGAACGATTGGCGACTGATGCAAAAATATAATGGCCAGGCGGAATAGCGTTTTGGCGCAGCTTCCTGCCGTTGCTCCGACAGTAACTAGGTGCATTCGTCGCATGTGTAAGACGGTTGAAATCCATGGCTCAAGGACGGCGCCTGTTGCTATGTTTCAAAGCGCGACGGCTGAACTGGCTATGGATGTGATCGCGCGGGACGAAGACGTGACGTCGAC
>Ga0163217_1109628_pt1 | contig 10879 bp, 15 predicted proteins | sample SynspAceP_FD_185933 | JGI IMG/M metagenome (GOLD analysis project Ga0163217, IMG submission 185933) | Saline lake microbial communities from Ace Lake in Antarctica - Synechococcus sp. Ace-P (PacBio error correction) | ecosystem: Environmental > Aquatic > Non-marine Saline and Alkaline > Saline ...
AGAGAAGAAGATGAGACTGCCGTTGGGTTCGTGGGGTTTTTTTTTCCCCCCCCCCCCCCCCCCCCCCCGTTTGGGGGTTTTTTTTCTTCTTCCCCCGGTGGTTTTTTTTTTTTTGTGGGCACCTCCGTCTGGGGTTCCCCTCGAATCAGCAATGGTCGTGGGCCGGACGCCCTTGGCCAAACGCAGCTTTTGCCCAGCCAAAAAGCTGCCAAGGATAAACGGGGTAGGGCGCAATAAAAATGGTAAGCTCGCGGAGATGGGGTAAATTAGAAGCGATAAATTCCCGTAGAAAACGTTTTATTCCTTATTACGTTTTAAAACTCCGTGTGGGCCAAGCCATGCTTGATTGGCACCGGCTGAAACCGGCGCCGATTTTATTGGCAAGCAGTTTTTGTCAGTAAAGGGCCCTGGTAAGCTTGGCGGCGGTATTTTGCGGTTGGTTAGAGGGTGGTGTCCTGCCCCGAGCCAAACCTCGAACACCTGAAAGCAAGGTTGCGTTGCGGGGCAAATTGTCGGCGTAAGCTGCGATTCTTGCTGGAAAAGGCCTTATCAGGTCGCCAGAGCAAGCTCGTAATCCTGATGGGGCCAGCTTGATGAATAGCCAGTTGGAAGGTCGCCTCACTGTCCTGGGGCGTGAGGGCGCAGGGCTTTCAAATCAGGTTGCGACTCGCCGGGAAATAAAATCGGGGGCTGTGGCCTGCGCATAAAGGCCCAGCCTCCGCTACGCAGGCTCTTGATGGCCGCACGGTGTTTTTTCGCCTTCGCTAACGTCTCCCCAGGACTTTGCTCCGCTTCATCGAGTTTGATCATCCAGGCCCAAGGTGGCGGCGTACCAGTAAACAGGCGGCAGGTCGTCAGTAGGTTCGCTGGTTTCATGCTTGTGCAGAAAGCGTAAATGGGCCGGTTTGGGGTTGCCGCCTGCCAACAGGGCGTGGAACCCTGCTCGGTTTATATCGGTTTGTAGCGTCCCCTTCCGGCTGGTTTCAGCCGCCGGCAGGCTGACATGCGGCTCAAGCAGAGCGCGGATGCGCTTTTCCGGCTGAATGCCCAAGCAGAAAACCCGTCAACGGGGTTTGGCCGTCCCTTTGAACAGCACCAACTGTGGGCAGGCCTGCGAATACCAAAGCCGTTCGCTCAAGGCCGGCGCTGTTTCATCGCAGTTCCACACTGGCCAGCAGGCAGTTTCGCCCGAAAACTCTTCGGTAAATTTTTCGCCAGCATCGGCATAAGCGCCTTGCAGGGTGCGCACCAATTCGGCCCAGAAATCCACAGCACCGGCTTATGGAAGGAATTCTCCAACAACGTAGCGGTCGAAGGTGTCTTCGGTCACAATCAAATATAGGCTCGACTGCTCATGGTTTGTCCGTCAAAGGAAGAATCAGGCCGATAAGTGGGGTTGGCAGTTGCTTTTAAATCAGGCTGAGTAGCGGCGTACAAGGCTACCTCTCCGAATGCCAGGGGTTTCACCCCAGATCGGGCCAGGTCTGGCCCTGCAATGGTGGTAGCCCGTGGTATAGCGTGAGTGTTGCAGAGGTTTTCGCACCCGGGAAATCGGCTCAGAAATGACCTGGGGTGGCACGCTGGGCAGAAAATGCTCCAGAAACACGTGGTCTCGCTGTCGTAAAGTGACATCCGCAGCGATGACCAGTCGATCTCGCCAGTCACGGCAAAGTAAATCCGGGCCAGGGTCCAAGAGGCACGCCGGTTCAGCTGTGCAATTCAAATGCGCTGGCCATTTGCGCTGAGGGTCAAGATCAACAGGCAATGCTTTGCTGCGCGCCCGGCGATGTCGCCAGGCAATGGCGGACTAATGCCCGAACGCACTGCCAAAATCCAGTATCCGTTTGCCACGGACCCTGTTGCGGGTTTATCAAAGTACCCACGGCCAGAGCAAAGGCCGGCTGCCAGCAAAAAAGCCCAATAGGGTTGGCTTGCTCAAAGCAGTTGCCGTGTTCCTCACTGCTGAAGCGCGCGATTCCAGGTTGGCCGATCAAGCACCAGAGCCTGCAGTTCCGGCAAGGCCCGCAGCCGTGGTTATCAGTTGGGGCATGCAGATAAGAACATGATGCGGTCGGCGTTCAGGCGGCGAGCGGTCATGGGATAGTCCCGCAGTGGCAGGTGGGCTATTGTAACGTCTGGCTGGCCTGGGGGCGCAGCCGCTCCAAGCTGCCAAAGTGGCGCCGCAGACGGCTGTGCAGGAACTCGATCAGGGTGCTGTGTCGCCAAGGGTTGGGTAGAGTTGGTGCGGTCAGCAGATACAGTGATCGCCCCAGGCGCTGAGCGCACGCGCTGGTCGGCAGCAAGCCTTAACCAGTCGCCGCTATCCGTTCCTGCTGCCGCTGTAGAGCGGCAGTAGTCGCAGCCAATACCGGTCACGGCCGCCCTTTTGAGGACACATGTCTTCGTTTGCAAGCGCGGGCGAACGGTCGCCTTTCGGGTTTCCCCGGCCGTCGAAAGCTTCCAGCGAACAGGCGCTGTCAGGTACTATTGACGCTGACCATATCGCAATTGCAGCAAGTTCTCTGGCGCTGTGCGTGCCATGCGCGTGGCAGATAAAGCCGGGCCTGGCGCAAAGTGCCCCAGTCAACCGGCACGCCAGATCGCGCGCCACCAGCGTGTTCGGGCGGAGTTGAGGTAACACGGATGGCAAAGCGTCGTTTCAGCAGCCACCAGATCGAAATACGGGTTCTGAATCGCAGCTGCAGGCTCACCTCAGGGTAGAAAGGCCGCAAACTCCAAGCAAAAAGCGGGCCGACTACTTGCTGCCGCCAGCGCAACCGGGCACGCTGAGCCTGATGTGGCCCGCCGGCAGATTTTTTCCCAGGTCGTCCACGCGTGGCCTTGCAAGCGCATTCAGCCTCTTGAATGATGCGTGCAGCATGCTCGTAACCAGCGCCCACCTAATTCTGGGTAGGTTTCAACCCGGCGCGTGCTGCGCGGAACAGCTGCACCTGGATGCTCTGTTCCAATGCCTTTGGAGCCCCTGCGGCTGACGTGCGAGCGCGAAGGTGCAAGACGCGCGCGCGGCGTTGCTCATGCTGCCCGGCTTTCGAAACAATGGCGCAGAGGAGCTGCAGGGTTTTTGATATCCACCTTGTTGCCTATTTGTAAACAGTTTTGGGCTGTTGCGGATTATTGTAGATCAACCAGAGCCAGCTTCTATATCCAGGCACGTTAAAATTCGCAGCACCCCTGACTTGGGTCCAATGGAGAACAACAATGAGTCTTCCCCGCGTTCTGCAAAAACTCACTCAACGCCGGTGATCTGCTCGCCGCTGTTATCATCATCCAACCCTGACGCTTGTGATTGCCCCAGTGCAAGGCCGGCGTGGTGGCCCTCATTTCCCGGCGCTCATGCCCGCCCGCCGAGGTGAAGGTAATGGCTGGCAAGCGCATTACCACGAGCTGCCCCGAGTAACAAGGCGGGAATCGCGGAAGCGGTGGTAGAGCCCTTTGCGGTCAAATCAGATCGTGCAACAAGCAGTAACGGACCGTCTACACACGACCGTGGAAATGTGCCGTTAAATACAAGGTGCCGATCATCATTACCAGTTTTGCGCGCAAACCTGATGACGTAGTTGGCCCGATCCACAGCTATGGCGGCCTGGTCTTTCACGATGTGATCAACGTCCAAGCAGCGCGCAAAAAGCCATTGAGGCGGGCCCCGTCGACGGACTGATTCTGGTCTGTGCTGGCGCTGGCGGGCCATGCCGGGCAGTCAGCCCCTTTGGCGCCATGGTGTCTGAAATTCGCGCTTTCTACAATGGCCCGAATCATCCTTTCCGGTGCCATAGCAGGGCGAAACGAGATTCTGGCTGCGGCAAGGCCATGGGCGCCGATCTGGCGTTATATGGGGAACCCGATTTCATTGCACCCCAAGGAAGCCAATGCCGACGCTGCCTACAAGCAAATGCTGAGGTGGAATACCAGTGCCATGACCATCGTCCCTACAGTCAACCTGTTCACCGGTGCACGGCAACTATCCAAGCCAGCAATTCCAGAACGCCGGGAATGGACCCGAACAACCTGCCTGAAGGCGAAACAAGAGCATGCATGAAGTTCGGCCTCTGGCGCAGTAACAAAAGCAAGGCCTGGCGCGATATCTGGGCGCTGGCCAGGGCCGTGGGTAAAACATGCGCCGCGATCACCAGCACAGCGGACGCTGTTTCGCCAAACTGGAGACGAATACGCCAGTGCCCGTGCGCGTAATGCCCAGCAGATTGCCAGCCCCTACGGTGAGCAGTCCGTGACCGCGCAACTGATCTGCGGTGATCTGCAGCGGCAGTGTGAGCAGGGTTGCGCAGCGCGCCGTTTGCAACTGGCCGGCGCCTGGCGCGGCTGGGGTTGAAGCGGCGACGTGATTCGGCGGGTGATGCTGCGCAACGGTCCAGCTCTTTATAGACGCGGATCCAGAGCTGCCAAGACAGCCGGCTGCTTCTAACTGCCGGTCCAACTGGCATTTCAGGCGGATGAAGTGGCCTTTCTGCCTGCGGAATTCCCGCAGCCCAGGTGTTTCTGGTTGAAGGCTGCTTGCTGGATGATCTGAATAGGCATTATCCCATGCGGGGTGTGGGTATTGGTCAATGGCGGTGATGGCGTCGTGCGAACCCGTTCACCTGGATTACGAAAGCCTGGCTGGCCGAACAGCCACCTTACAGCGGTGAGCGCACGCACGCCACGTCGCATTATGGCCTACACTTCCGGCAATACTCGGGCGACCCAAAGGCGTCCAGAAGCGCATTGCGCCGCCAGTAGAAGAGCGGGAAGCCTATGGCCCCAGCCAATGCGCCGAGTTGTCCGGCGACCGCTGGGGGCAATCGAGCACTGGTGTACCACGTTGTGTCGGCCGCCTCTCTATCCACAGCGCCCCCAGCTCCTTTGCCCAGCAAGTCGATTTTGCAGGCGAGTTGATGTGTGGTGAGGCGCGCTTTGACGCCGAGCAGACGCTGCGCTGATTGACAATAACCGCAATGATACGGTTGTTTTCTGGTCCCCGATCATGTTACGTGCGGCTGTTGCGGCTTGCCAGAGGAAATCAAGGGCAAAGTACGATCTTGTCCTCGTGCGTTTTGTTGCCCTCTACGCGCGCGACCTTGCGCTCCGGATGTGAAGCTGGCGATGCTCGACTGTGTGGGGTCCGGTGAATTTATGAGACCTACCCTCCAGTGACCGGCAACTGATTTATCCATCCAGATCCCGGCCTCTGCGCGCCTAAAGCCGGGAATGTGGGCTTGCCCGATTGGACCAGACGCGTTTCGTATTATCGATGAGCAGGGTAAAATGACTGTGCGCTGGGCGAGCCGGGGCGTGATCCTATGTGCGCCAGCCCGGCTGCCGTACCGGACTTTTTACCTATCTGACAACGACGAGGCCCGAAGCCAAGGCCGGGTTGGACGGATCTGGCGAACCGTGTGACATTGGCTACCTTGATGAGGACGGCTAACCTTGTTCATCTCGACCGCAAGTCAGACATGGTCCATTTCCCGGCGGGGTCAAACATCTACCCGCAGAAAATAGAGCATCAATTGATCACCGCTGCCAGGGGTTTTGGAACTGGCGCAGTGTTTCGGGGTGCCGGACGCCGAATAGCGAATCCCTGGTAGCGGTTAGTCGCCACAACCGATCCAGCCTTGAGCGAAGAGCGGATAAAAGAGTCAATTCGCCAGCGCTGGCCGGTTTAACAAGACCCCGCGCAAGTTCCAACCCCTGGTTGCCAAGTCTGCCACGTGACGAACAACGCAAAATAGCCAAGCGCAAGCTCAAGGATGCCTACTCTCCAGCACGGTGGCTGGCTTGATTTGGCTGAAGTAACGGCTGCGTAGATACATAAAGGCCAACAAACCCGGGTGCGCCCGGTCCCATTTAACCCCGGCGCACATCGAGTAAGGAATGTGGCCGCGCATGCCCAACAGGAAGTCTGCTATGCTATTGTCCCCTTCTGTTGGTGCCAATGACAACTAAAGTAATCGATTCGCGGTTGGGTAGCCGAAAGGTGACCAGAGTCGCCGTCGGCGCGAATGTCTGGCCTCAGGAAACGCTTCAACTACCTTTGAAACCGCTGAAACTGTGTTGCCGCGCCTGTCAAGGGCGACGAACCGCGCCAGCCCTTTTGATGAGACAAGCTGCGCGCCGGCCAATGCTACGGGCACTGGAAAAGCGCCCGTGAGTGTCGAGCAGAATGAGGCCGCCATCGGCCATATCAAGCATCGCCTGCGCGCCACCGGTGAGCGTGAAGGTCAACGGCCATGGTGGTTGGCGAATGGTCATGAACGAGCTCAGCAGCTGGACGAAGTAGCCTATATACGCTTTGCCCTCGTGTACCGCCGCTCCAGGATCTGAAATCAATTTCCCGCGAGGAAATCGAGCGCCCTTCACGGCGTGACAAAGGATGAATCGATGTCTGAGCAAGGCGATCCTCGACAGCCGCATGATGGCCCGCGCACTTGCAACTGGCATACCAAAGGCCTGTTACACCACTGAAACCCAACCCGCGCGTTGGCCTGCGTGTTGTGCCTGCAAGGCGAAGGTGGTTGGCGAGGCTGCATTCCAGGCTGGTGAAAGGCAATGCGGAGGTCAATGCGTTGGCCCAGGCTGGTTCGCGGGTGCGCGCGCGCCACCGCCTATGTCCACCCCTGGGCCCTGCAAGCCCATACCGGCAAGACGCCGCCCTGCGCTGAAAGCCTTGATCGAGGGCTGTGGTGTTGGCGCGTGTTGTGGCGGCATGCAGGAACCGCTAACCCGCTGTGTCAGGAAAGGGGTCTGGCGCGGCTGCAAGAGGCGGGGGTGTCCGAGGTTGAATGCGGCCTGCTGGAACCGAGGCGCGGGCGCTTATCCGGGTTTTAATCAAACGTAATGCAAACGCGGCATGCGCGTTTGTGCGGATCAAAAAATTGGCCATGAGTCTGACGGCCGTATCTGCGATGGCCAATGGCGAAAGTCATGGATTACCGGCACGAATGCCGTGCTCGATGTGCAGCGTTTGCGAAGCACGCAGTGTGCAGTAATCAAGTGGCGCCGACGCGGTAGCTGCAGGATGATTCTGCGTTGACGTGCGCGCAGCAGAGCTGGGTCTGCCCCGAGGCAGAGCCGCCGCGGGCCGCCGCCGCGGCAGCCATTGCGGGTGTTTGGTTGACGGTCGCTTGCGCGTGCCCCTGGAAAACCGTCTGTTCCGCGAAGGCCGGGCCTCGTTGCTGGTTGCCTGCCGGCCTATTGCGTGGTCGCGTGCAGGCTATGTGTTGCTGGCGCTGAGTTGCTGACCCTGCCGGATATGCCGCCGCAGGAAGCACTGTTGGATCCTCAGAAGCGCTGTTGCAGGAACTGGCGAAAAGAGGGGGGGGGGGGGGGGGGGGGGGGGGGGGGGGGGGGGGGGGGGGGGGGGGGGGGGGGGGCGGGGGGGGGGGGGGGGCTGCAATGAAGTGCTGGTTCGAGTCGGGTGGCGTCCCTGGCGCGCTTTCCTGAATGCCGGGCGGTAGATGAAATAGTGGTGTATATGGCGCCAAGGGCTGCTGCAGCCGGGGCGCGACCCTTGTTTGAATTGCACCTTCGATAATAGGCTTGAAGCCGATGCAACTCGATGTGAACTGACATGCGGGTTGGTCGGCCGTTGATTGGCGAATCACCGGCGCGACCCGGTTTTCCCCTTCCGAGAGTGTTTTCATCATGCAAATGGCAAGTTTTCAGTGGTTTGCTGGTCTGAGGCAATATGCGCTTTTCGTGGGTGTGGTGCTTGAAAGAGCTGATTCACGTCCACAAAGCCAAGGTCGTGCTGTTTTTTTGGCGCCCTGGCCTGGGATGCTGTTGTTTATCGCCGCCCGCCGACGAGGCCGTTCCGCAGCGAGGTAAATGAAGCGCTGACGGAAAACAATTACGATAATCGCCAGCCTCTGGCTGTTCGCTCCTGCGACCACCATGACCTTTGTTTGCTTTATCTGAACATGAAGAAGGGTCTGATTGAAAAACATCATCTACAGCATCTTCCCGGTCAATCACCGAGCGAAAAGCTGCTGTTCTGACGGTATAATTCTGCTTCGTGTTTCTCGTCGATTGCCGACAACATCACTGCAACGCTGGTCTCGGGTGGCGCTGGTGCTCAGCCTAGCTCGAACTGCGTAAAACCCTGAGGTTTGGCCACGCTTGGTCGGTTGCGTGAACTCCGGTGGTGTGGCGATGGATTACTGGTGAAAGTTTACCACCCTGGATGATCTTCCCCTTGCCGACAAAGTGGAAATTACCCATTTGTTGTTTGCTGGCGCTGCCGCCTTTTTATGGCAGTGATGTTTTATTTGGCAGCACTGCCTGTCGGTGGGCCTGAGTGGCGAGGTGTGATCGAGAAAGGCGCGGCTGCAACCCGTGCGCGTTGTTGACCAGGTCATCGGGCTGGTCTTTCTGCTGACCATTGTCGTACCATCTGGGCAGCCTGCCTGTACTCGATTCCGCTGTGCTGACCTTCTCACCGGTCCTGGCGCTGAATGTTTTTTGATTGCACGGTTTTCAACGAAGATCATCGAGAATGATCCAATTTCTTGAGTTATGTGCGGGCTATCGAATTCGAGACATTGCTATTCTTCGCTGGGCGTGCTGCTGCTGGTCGGCCATGTTGCAGTTTCAATCGGCGTCTGCCAAGGCCCTGACTGCCCTGTAATGACGTAGTTTTCCCGGTGATGCCGCCAACTTCCTGATGGGCCAATGTTGTCGCGTTGATCGACAACGTTCCCTTGACGGCTGCGCTGTTGAAATCCGACCTGCAAATGGGCACGCCGAGTGGAATGGGGAGCTGACTTATGCTGTCGGAGTAAGGGGGTTCATTGCTTATAATCGGGTCCCTGCGGGCATTGTTTTGCCTAATGAGCAAACTGCCCGGCCTGACCTTTATGACGTACCAGCGCAGTTTCGGCCTGCTGTTTAAATCTCCTTCACTTTTGGTTTTTTTGCGGTGTATGGATGGACTGCTGGTCCAGCGCTGAATGGAACCTTTTCAAGTAAGCGAGACGCACCGATGTTTCACGGCAATTATCGAAGCAGTTGGCCATAATCCAGCGCATGCAGCCCCGCGGGGGAAGATGTCGTTGTATGTGACAAACCCGGCAAGCTGAGTCTGGAATGACGGTCAAGCTGGGTGACACATTGCGGTTCAAATGGGTTGCCTGACCGCAGTGGAACTGCCGGTGAACGGCTTCTGCGGAATGTCAGCCAGGAGACCAATCCGCCGTACAGCGCTGTCGCGGCTCAGAAGGGCAGCAGGTCAAACCTGGAAAAAGCCGCGACGCCCCGTCATCGCGGCTCGGCGGCATCTGTCAGCGCCAACGTCGAATGGCGTGGGGTAAGGTGATGTTCCCATGAACGAGGACGCCCGCATCCTGGCATTTCCGTATTCGAGGCGCCAGCCGGCCTGGCGCGCTATAAACTCGCCGAGAAAGGGGTTTCGATTACCGTCGATGGCAATCAGCCTGACCGTCCAACAGTGGTTTTGATGGCGCTGTGTTCGATCTGAATATCGTGCCGCAGCACCATGCAGGAAACCGTTCATGGGGGGCTTACCAGGTCCGGCAGCCCGCTGAACCTGGAGGTCCGACCTGATGCGCGCTATCTGGAGCGTCCTGCCTGAATGGGGAACAAAGCCGCCGAGTCCAGGCTGGCAGCAGCACGCTAAGCATGTCTTTTCTGGCCGAAAACGGCCTACCTGAAGTCCTGACAACGAGCCCCGGGAGGGCCGTAATGAAACTTTAATACAATTGAAGAACTGCTGGAAGATATACGCGCCGGCCAAGATGTCATCCTCAATGGATGACGAAATCGCGAGAACGAAGGTGATCTGATCATGGCCGCGGAGGCCCTGCCAAGGCCGAACACATCACTTCATGGCCCGTTAACGGCCCGTGCCTGTTTGTATGCCCCTATGACCTGGAAAACTGTGAGCGGCTGAAGTTGCCGCTGATGTGCAGCGCAACAATCCGGGTTCGGCAACCAAGGTTCACCGTGTCGATCCGAAAGCCCGCGGTTGGCGTCAGCACCGGTATTTCTTCTGCCGGTTGACCGGGCCACGCAACCGTACAGGCGGCAGCAAGCGCCCTGGCGCAAGTAGCGGATGACATCGTAAGCCCTGGACATATTTTCCGCTGATGGGCCTCAGCCTGGGTGGTGTGCTGCCGGCGAAAGCCCGCCACACACCCGAAGCGGCTGTGATCTGGCGCGCATGGCGGGTTTTTGGTGAGTCGGGGTGATCTGCGAGATCATGAAATGACGACGGCAAGCAATGTCCGCGTTCGCCCGGAGCTGGAGGCCTTTTGCGGAAACGCACAACCTGAAGAATCGGCACCATCGCCGATCTGATCCACTAACCGTTACTCAATGGCGCACCGTCAAAGCGCATCTCCGAGCAGCCTCTGAAAACCGAGTTGGGCACCTTCAATCTGGTGACCTAACCAGCACAAGCCTGGAAGGCGCCCGTGCCATCTGGCACTGACTCCTGGGCAAGCTGGAGCCCGAAGAGCCGACTCTGGGTGCGGGTTACATAACATGGACCCCCTTGCGTGACCTTTCATAGTCAAGCAACCAGAGGCGCTGGAGTCCTGCGCGCGCCAATGGCCAAGCTGGCAGAAGAAGGCATGGTGTGGTGCTGTTGCTTGGCAATCAGATGGGGCTCTGACGAGCTGCTGCACTACGTCAACCAGTTGCCTGCCACCGACACCCGGAGCGTCAGCCCACGACCTACAGAACACGGTAGGTGCCCGTTCGCAGATTCTGCGTGACCTGGGTGTGCGCAGATGCGCCTGCTGTCCAAGCGCGATGAAGTTCAATGCCATATCCGGCTTGATCTGGAAGTAGTAAAGAATACCTGCCCTGCGAATAAAATTACACGATCCATCGACTGCCGCCCGGT
>Ga0163217_1015711_pt1 | contig 10878 bp, 7 predicted proteins | sample SynspAceP_FD_185933 | JGI IMG/M metagenome (GOLD analysis project Ga0163217, IMG submission 185933) | Saline lake microbial communities from Ace Lake in Antarctica - Synechococcus sp. Ace-P (PacBio error correction) | ecosystem: Environmental > Aquatic > Non-marine Saline and Alkaline > Saline ...
GGGTAGAATATTCTAATGGTCAATCTATCCCAATGAGAGTGGCCGTACTGCCTAGAATCCAAAAAAGGCACTCACCCTTTACAGGAGGAAACAAATGGCCGTTGTACATGATAAACTTATATTGCTGCCATGAAGAATGTATTTGGTTGATGATCGTAAAACTGGCGATGTCACAAAGGTAGCAAATCCAGAAGCCAAACTGCCGGGAATAGTGGTTTAGACGATAGAAACTGTGAATCCCCGCTGTCGCTTTTGGGCAGTGCACTATGCCAATTTCAGAGGATGAAGATTCAGGCGCTTTACGTATTAAGTGCTGGTGAATAAAGTGGAAAAAAGAAGTGACATCAGTATTTCCCAATGGCTGGCCTGGAGTTGAACAACAAGGGTGTTCAATAATTATATAGATACGGCCCACCCTAAAGGGGTTGGATACTGATTTCCGATATTGAAAATAGGAAATCTACCAACAAAGAAACATAATCAAATGTACCCAAGAAGAAGTTCCTGATGGAATGACCATAGATAACGAGGGAATGCTTATGAAAAGCCCATCGGGGAAGGTTGGCATACGCCGTTTTGGAATCCAAGACTGGAGAACAAATAGCAGCTATAAAAAACTTCCGTTTCTAATGCTTACTCTTGTGCTTTTGGGGCGAATCCTTAGAAGATATTTACATTACTGTACTCGCAAGAAACGGACAAGCCTCAGCAGAATTGGAAAAACAACCCCTGGCCGGATCGTATTGTTACCCGGAAATCTGTTTTAAGCACCCAGCTTATAAGTTCAAGAATTTGAGTTTAGTAAAATTTTATTCGCTTAGCTGAACATGAAATAGTTTAAATAAACCAACTAAACCAAATAAATGAAAGGATTGGAACTATTGGGATGGGTCGTAATCAACGCTTATTGTCGTGATGACTCTTGTGTTGCCGGTGGTAGTAAAGCAAAACAAAAAAACACGGGAGGACTAATTTTCTGGCCGAAGAAACATCGCTGGTTTATGTTAGGGGCTTCTATTTTTGCTTCCAATGGGTCCGAACATGTTCGTCAAGGATTGGCGGGTACATGGGCTGGGACAAATGCCATATTGACTTGATAACTCCAGCCTGGATCGTTTCTGATGTTGGGTTGGGTGTTTTTTGCTAACCATCTATGCCAGAAGATGGGTTTTTACAATGCCGGGAATTTTGGAAAAGAGGTTGAATGCTCGATCTAGATGGGTACTTCAATAGTGTCCCTTGAGTTGGCCTATATACTTCGCAAGTATCCGTTAAGCCATATATGCTGGCGTATGACGGGTCCTCTGCCCTTTTGGGAATACCTTTTTTGATTGGTGCTGTTGCAACCGTAGCAAACTCTACCGGTCTGTATGGCCGTTTTGGAAGGAATGCGGCTGTAGTCTCAATACGGAGTCGAATACAGGCAGCGGTATCTGGTGCGTGACGAATCACTTGATCTCTATGGCAGGCTGGAGCCGTATGGCGCGTTGGCGGAGAATTAAAAGGAAACACCATGGGTTGATTAGTTAATATGTGGCGCCCAATTCGTAATCCTGAATTATCCATGCTACCATTCGTTTATTACAAAGTACTATCGTTGGTATTTGGATATTGGTGTACCGCGGATCACACATGTACATAACATATGAGGTAGCCTCACACACGGCCACAAAAATATAAAGCACGTAGGCGCGAAGTATCTTTGGGCGTCTACTTTGAAACTAATGCCCCGTTTTTCTTTTCCTAGTTTCCCGGAGGGGCTTTGGGCCTTAAAAGCAAGGAAAACGGCATTGCGTGGAGCGACACCCACCAGAAATGGGCAGGCACTTTCCCAGTATGACATTGGAGCAATCTCTGCCTTACTCAGGCTAAGGGGATTGTGCGAGGTGGCGGCGGATATTTGCTGCCTTGGATGAGCTCCTTGCCAATCAAGTGTTCCACAGCGCATGCTCACCACTATTGGATGGCACTTAAATATTTACAATAAACTGAGCCCGAAAACCCGGAAGGAGAATTAGTGAAAACAGGTAACATTTGGGCCAACCTTTTATTTGTAGGGAAGCTAGGTTATATGGATACCCGTAATCACGAGCTTCTCGGACCGAACTTATAGTACATTACAGAATTGTGCAGGCCTATATTTCTCCCGCCGATCACAAGCTGTAATTTCTGATTGGAGGATTTTTTATAAGCGATTAAATTCCAACGGGGCCATTGCTAACCTTGGTTGGAGATTGATCCAGTTGTGATTTTTGTCCAATGACACTGGAAATTATGGAAATCTAAATTTTTTTCCTGAAAGCAGTTCCTGTCAATATCGCTGATAAAATTGGTTGCGTATTTGCCGCGCTATTTCTTTGCACTTTGTGGTAGCACATTGCTGTAATAGTTAGTAAATGCTTTTGTCCGGCCACCATCGGCAGCCACAGTTTTGTCAGGTCTTACCTTTGTACGGTTACGGATAAACAGAAGGATGAAAAATATAGGCAGCTATAATTCATTGGGATATAGTGGCTTCGGTACTAGGTGAGTAAATCATAGTAGCTTTATTCATGAGATATCCTTTAGTAACGTCTCTCCCCCTAGTAAGGTTCGCCTAATTCTAAACCAAGGGTCAATTTACAAAATAACACTGATCCTTTGGAGGAGCTCGCATATGCGGTATGGTGGACAAGGGATTCTAAGTTAATCAATGTTGAGAATGTTGTATTGGGCTTTGGTCATTAGGGCGTTATCCCAGCTTTTCCTTAAAAAAAATAAATGTCCGTCCCCAGGCCAGTTCGGCAGCTTCCCGCTCATACCTCGGTGTAGTAGCATTGTGAAAAGCCGTGGTTTGCATTTGGTAGATATCAGGCCCTTCATTTTCTTTACCCGTGTTTCTTTTAAAGCTTCCTCATCAGCTTGGCCCACCTTCATTGACGAGCGTTTTTATCCAATTCGCCAAAGATGCGCGATAGTAGGAAAGCGTTTTTATTTTTTCAATAATCATTCTCACTCGTTACTGTCGCGCGCGCGCTAAGAGAAGGTAACGGCAGGCTCCGAAATTCGGGACTTTGACGCCAATCGAATATTTGAAATTCGGAACCCCGAAAAACAGCGATAAGCCACTAATCACCAACAGCTTGCCGGAGCATTCTCTGAGTCTCAAATTATTCAAAGCAGCGATAAAATCTCTTCCAACCATCTCATCTGCGCGATCTCTCTTGCCTGTAATTCGCGCCTTCGTCGTCAATTGCCAGCGATAACCCACCTAAAGGGTGTCAAGCATCGGGACGACCATGAGATAAATACCGCTGCTAGTGCCGGCCTACGCCCAACAGCCTGCATCTTCGCAGCATAGTGCCGATTCAATCCACGGTTTTCATGAACCCAACTTATCCCATATGTTTTGGCTTTGCATCTGCAACGTCTTGAAGCAAACCTTATAGAACCTCCGCCCTTGGGTGAATTGTAACGGAAAATCCGACTTTTAATTGGGTCATCTTTGGCGTATTCGTGGATTTTTTTCGACGTAGTCCGGAGAAATATAAGCTAAGTAGCGACGCTACTGGCGAGCTAAACAGAGCGCCCTTACCAACCGCATAGGTAGATAATTTGTCATAAACATCTTCTGCTTACCCTATTGTGGGCTACGTCGTCATAAAGTCGAGGACAACCTCCTGGTGGTAATATCCTCCTTTTTTTAATGGTTTCATTTAATGGTTTTTATACGTTAAACATCTTTTAATTTGCTTCAATATGCAATGAAGCATACCATGGCTTGCTAGGGCGCAGAGTTCCGATGAATTTGAAGAAAAAACATTAAACACCAAGATATTATATCTAGTAGTTAATATAGAAAATACAACATAACCTGGCTCCCTTATAGCATGGGTGTGAATCACTGGAGACTGTTTTATCTGTCTAAAGACATTGTTGTTTCCTAAATGGCTTAAATAACCACATGCTGTTTGATGGCAGGTTGGAAAATTCCTGTATTGAGAATGAGGCACGCATAGACTTTTCTTCCACAATGAATGTAAATAGTTTAACTTTTATTGGTAAAAATCAGAAGACACAGGTGGATATAATCTCATTCATTTCGAATATTAAGAAAGAGCTATCTGACTAAGGATTGGCTTCTAAAATCGGGGAGTGAATATTGGTTGCGGCAATAAATGGGGGAAGAATTTTGGCCGCGGGTGTGCACCAAGCTAAGTAAGTTTTTGATCGAGTTTAGAATGTAATTAGCTTGTAGTGGGGCTAATGCCATTCAAGAATTATAATTAATAATTGTTTAATGCGGTTTAAAAATTACTTATATTTGTATAATTTCAGCTTATTTGTTAACGGCTCCGGAATTATTGAAAACTTCCCCCACATAGGACATATTGCCTTATTTTGACTTTGCCTTCCAATGTTGGCGCAGTTCTTAAATATTAATAGCCTTTATTTTGCTAAACCGATTAACCTTTTAAAATTTTCAAAATATTATCTCCAGTACTATATATTGAGTGGTTTTTGCGGTTTTCATTGGATTTATCAAAAAGGAGCACAGCAAAATTTAATTTCTTTTCACACACAATACCAGGAAACTCCCTATATAAAAACAACTAATGTGAACTTTTTTAAAAACCCAATGATAGCCAACCTCTATTATTGGGAGCAATAGTCGCATATTACTACGGCTAGCGTGGCGATTTACTCCGATAGTCGAGATGATACTTGCCGAGCCGATTAGATAAAAGAAATAGGCGATTTTTCTTTAATTGGGGATGGACAGTTATTATGACGAATTTAGACTTATTAATTTATCGGACGAAAGTATTTAGACTTGCGATATATATAGATGACCGGGCAAATTGGACAAGGTTTAAGAGTGGGCTGATTCATGGATAAAATTGCGAATAGGGATTCATTATTCAGGAGATGACCAAGGATTAAGAAAAAATCAATTTAAATTGTCCCCATTGGAAATCTAAATCAGAACAACGGCATAATAGAACGGAATTGCCATCATAAAGAACCTATGATTCGCTGGGTAAGCACCATTTTTAGAGTAGTCTAGGGAACAAACTAGGTGTAGTGGGTCATCCAAATTTTTGGGTGCGTCAAAAAACTCTTGATTTGCTGAAAAAGGACAACCAATACCCTTTTATGTTAATTAGATCGATCCGGAGTAATTATCTGGTGAGTAAAGAAACAATAAAAGAGTTCTGCCCATGGTGATTGCCAAATGCCAAAAATTTACATTTAAAGAGGACGTACCAAGTTATGGACTTCCCTGAACACGGAAGGATCTAGCTATCTTTGCGAGAGCGAGCAATTTGTGGGTAACAGACCGAATTGGATTTTAACAAACGAAATGTCCCAAACACCCTTATTAAAACTTTAAAGTTGGCGGACATTGAAAACCTACCAAATAAATGGGTACATCTATTGAAACATCATCAACGATTCCAACGCTGCTTAAATGCAGCGAATTAAAGAGAAATCGTTCTGCCAGGCTATTTACTGAGCAACCTCATTGGTAATAATTCGGCTATTTTTTGCATGTCTTTTCTTGAAACTAAAAAGTGAGAATTCCAAAAGAATATTAAGAAAATTTAGAAATAATGAACAGAGAGCTGGCCGGTTAAAGAGCTCAGAATTGAAAATAAAAACCATGCCTTGGCACCATTTTCAAAATAAGCTAAGAGTTTCGCAATGCCCAACTTTTGGAGTATAACAATATTGTTGCCCGCATAATTTAGGAGCTCCCACTACGAGTGTAATCTGCCTTGGTCGTATCGCCGATGCGCTACAGAATCAAAGAATTCGAGAGGCCAAGGGGTATTTTTCAAAATTGCATCAAGGTTACCCATGCTGTCCATACTTGGTGGATTAATTGTTGACCTATGTACGGGAATACTCAATGAGACCAATTCAGCTTGGATTGGAAAATATTAGTGTTTGGAGCCCCTTGTATATAGGCTTTCTTGGACCTTTATGTAAGAATCTTTTGACAAAGAGATGATCGAGGTAAAGACGGATTTAGAGGATGGAAGAAATCAAAAATTTTTCAAAAATCTATAAGCAGAGCGAATTCAGAACTTCAATATTCAAATGCCATAAAATATAGAGGTCTAAATAATAAGTCCGTTATTCATATACGAGAGTTTTTGAAAACAATAACAAATAAAGTTGGTATTGAGGATAATTGGTGTGCGGTATGGACCTTAATCGCAACGCAGGGACATTTTTAAATTGATAAAAGGTTTCAAAACGTGAACTTTCTGGAAAGGAATGGGGTGTTTTTTGGTAAAAACACAGCCTGAAGTCAGTTTAAATGCCAAATAGAATTATGACAGTGAATTGGTAAGGGTAAACCAAGTTTAAATAGACATTGACAGCTATTGAATGAATTCATTTTTTTTAATCGATGAACGATGAAATTTTTCAGTTTTTATCTAATGAAAGAAATACCAATCGCCGAAGTGAATCCCGGAATAAAGATTAAGTTTTTCCGATGGTAAAAAGAATCGATTACTTAAAACAGAATCTTGGCACTGCCAAAACCTTCCGGATATCATCCTCTGGACGTAAATTATGCCTTTTATGGACGTTGCGAAGTTTTTGAGTGGAATACAAATCATTCAAACTGAACTACAAGAAGATGTTAATATTACCTTCTAACCTCATCCAACAAATCCCCAGGAATATAGCTAAGGCGCAACGAATTAAGTACACTTTCGGGATATTTAGTGAAGCTATATCGCAAAGAAGTATCAAGAACCTAATTCGTCTTTCCAACAACGGTATCAGATATTTTCAGGGGCGTCTATTATGTATTAGGGGGTATATCCCTAAGAAATAAGATGTCACAACGGCTGTGTATTTTGGGCTTATTGGGAACGATTGTTCCTTTAAATGTTGGGTTTAATTATGAAAGTATTATGCTAATAATAGGGACCGCGGGGGTGTTGTAATATACGTTTCTTTAAATGTGCGAGATAATGAAATCTGGGGCATGGGGACGAGCTGCTCTCGAGTGTTTTTATGAGATAAATCTAAGTTCTGCTATTATATCAAGTTGTTTATATGCCAATATCAATCATCGCTGTGGTTTAGTATTTTTCCCCGTTTTTAATAGTTACAGTACACGGAGCTGTGACTGTGGACAATGCTACTGTTCGATCTGGCGCCCGCTGTTGTGTATGGTTATTGGAATTAGACTGAAATAAAAAACATGTATCCCGCGTATCGTTGGGCGTGTTCTTCCCCATATTTCCGTGCTTTTAATTTTCCCTATAGCAGTCAAACGCGCGCAGGAGAGGATTCGCAGCGATCCTATTACTCGCCGCTCGGTATCTGTTGTTGATAAATCTGTTAGGAGACGGATGTGCGGATTCGATGCTGAGCACTATCATTATGGTTCCTTGTGAATTAGGCATTTTGAGTTCCTTGGTTTTTCTAAGTCCTTGCCTTAGGAAACCTATTTTGAATATAGGCGAAATATGATATCCCGTCCTGGTTGAGCGTGCTGCGAAGTCATTCCTGTTTTTAGGTGAGACAAGACAATTGGTACGAAGTGTTCGTGTAGGACTCGTTAGCTGGACTTTAGCAATGTAATTGTGGAAGGAGTTTCTCGCGCGTTGGTCTGGAGACTCCGATTAATGCTTCAATCTGTCTTCGTGGGTCACTGAAGGCACTTTGGTTTTTTCGGAATTTATTGCACTTTTAATGACTATCAGGCTAAGTGCCCGTTTTGTACAAGTAGGATAGCTTGTATGTAAAATGCTCCCCGTAAAAGCTATTGGCAGTGATTTGCTGAATGAAGGGGTCGAAGTGAAAAAGCTATACTCCTATTGCCTTTAAAGTGAAGGTCATTGATCTCTTTTCTTTTTCTTAGCTGAGCCATCGTTTAATTTTGGAATTCCCTTTAGGTGAAGATCTGGTGTTTATAGGTTTCCACCACAAATAGCCCCCGAACTTAGTGAGTAAGGAAGAAAAAGAAGGGTAACTAGTGCTTGCCAGTAGAGTGGAGACTATATTAAAGTTACCCGACGTAGGGGTAGTATTTGTCGTGCTGTGCCGTGGGTTTCCGACACCGGGGAGGTGCGCGAGTGGATGCCGCGGTGGATGAGAACAATTAGTCATCAAATGTGCTCGCAATTAAAGACACATCGGACTTGATTTTTCACTGTCCATAGGCGGCCGAAATGGGGGGGGTAAGTATTGGGGTCTTACTCTATTCTTTGGTTAATACTCGGGGAAATAGTTTAATGGGTTGACATCGGGGCGGATAGGGCAGTTTATTTTTTGCTAGACTATCCTTGTGCTTTGCTGATGGATTGTCATCCAGGTGTATGTGACACGTCGCGCGGGTGACCAGTTTGGAGGCCGTCTTGTATCATTTATGTTCATGGCACTTGGAAGGTTAATTTCTCAATTGTCAATCTCAGCGATTGAGCCATTAGCTGGTTTATTTCAGGTTGCCGCAAATTATAAGCCGGGGAAAAGAACCCGCTGGTCAGTCCAGAGGATGAAGCCGGTGCGTAGAGCCAAGAACAAACCAGCCAAAAGATGCAAATTCCTTATAAGATCCTGTTAAAGAAGTAGGTGCAACGGTATTGCTGTATGTTTTAAAATATGAAGCCATGTTAGATAATAAGGTCAACACAGATGGCTTCCGTGGATTAAATAATTGTACCTAAGCTTCCGAGTTTTGCATTGGCCTCCTTATCCCCCCAGGCTGCTCCTGTAAAGGTTTTTAAAGTGCAGCCCATTGGGCAACGGGCTGGAAAGTAGTATTCTTTCGCACATGATTGTTATACTCCCCAGGGAATTGATAGTTCGAGTTTCAATTTGATAGGCGTAGAAGAAAGATTTAGTAAAGTTATATCCACTTTACATAGGGAACTTGTATGTCTAATAGACCCAGTGTCTTGGTACAGTGCCCGTCAACTCCATCAAAGGGTCAAGATCGTTTCTATCTCCAGAAATTGGTCATTCAGTAGTGGATGTGCTTAATTTTCTGTTGGCTTTCCAGTTAATGTATGTGGTCATTTTGGGGCGGCTATAACATCACCACCTAAATAAGGTTAGGTATTTTTCGTCTCCTACATGTATGGGCCGCAAGGTCCTATGCTAGCGTAGGAATATGGAAGGTTCCAATTTGCCATTTCTTATCCCATACTAAAATAATCCATCGGATCCTCAACCGCCATAAATTCGTTGTGGTGTTTTGAAGGTACAAGGAAGTTGAATCTCATCCCACAAATAAACGCCTGTTGCAGTTGGAAGTATGTATATAGCCCACTGCCTCCTAGCTGAAAGTTAAATTTGAATTTTGATATGAATGCCAAATTCATAATTATTGGGTGACGCTGCGGGTTCTAACGTTGATTCATTTATGTTTGCGGCTTTACAGCAGAACCTTCAGTATAGAGCCTTAGTCGGCAATCAGAAAACCCTTGAAGAATAGCTTATGTAAGGGGTAAAATTTTTCATGCTCTATATTACCGGACTCCCTAAGTGAGGCCAAAGATTAGTTGAAATTAAGTTTTCCCTCCTTTCTCAAGCAACGGAAGGGCCTAAAATTACCCATCGCTTTTTTGCGGAATCCGGGAAGGTATTGGTAATCTAGTGATATCTATTCATATCGTGCATATCGCAAACTCTGCTTTAAGAACCCCATTGGTTGTTAATTTTATGGTAAGATTCCGCCGTAGGGTGCCCAGTTTGATCAATCAATATTTGGTGACCTCACAAGTCTCTCCAAAATTCCTATTTGTTTTGTCCTTTAAAGGGTGCTTCCCCGTAGGTTAAAGTTTATATTTGTGGGGCTATAGAAACAAAAACTGGTGATTGAAGTTAAGGATCTGATGCAATTTTTTAGCATTTATTACGGATTGTCCGCCGTTTTCGTAATTTTGTCGGAATAGGAAAATACGTTCTCAGGCTGTTTTGAATAACCTAAAAGGTCTGTTTCAAAATGGTTAGTTCCTTGGAATATATTGTTGAGACTATATTTTAATTGCCCATTTAACCAAGGTTGTTCCCGTGGGTTTTCCTCACGCTCGATCGGGTACCGTTTCAACAGCCTGGACAGAGCCGGGCAAAAGGGAATAAACCCCTTGTACTTCCACTAAACCTGATACCTCAGCAAGCGTAGCGGAGGATTGGCAGAATGGCAGCTGGTTCTTGCTGTGCAGAAATGTTACGAGCATATTGACCACTAAAAGGTCAGTTTTTTGTTGATTTCGATAGTAAAGTTTCCCATATTTTCCCAAATTGTCTATATGATGTCGGTGTTTCATCATGCGAGAGAGGCCAGTCCGGTATGTAGGGATGAACAGGAACGCCATTGCAATTCGTAATTTATTGCGTTTTGTTCCACGCTACCGCTGATGTAGTAGCTGAAATCTATTTAAGTTACCCTGTAAGGGGACTGATTGGATGCCCCAGGCCTAAATGCGTCAATTCTGTTTTGGCCAAGTTGGCGTGGTGAGCCCGGCCCAGATATTGGAGTAGATCCCTCAATTTTTTTTATTCGGAAGTGGATTCTTGGTAATATAAGTTGATAAAACGCACATTGCCCCCATTACCCGAAGATCGATGTGGGCTCCTTAATTACTTCTACACGACTAATGTCATTTGGGGATTTACGGATTTACTCAGCCATTGCCCATTTCTAAAGGGGTTACGATTTGAGGCGCGGACTGCCACTGTCATCGACTGCAGTCAACTCAATCTAATCTAGAACGCCCTCCTTAGAGTTGCCCCCAATTGGAAAAAGGTACCGGTAGAGAACACAAGTCCTGGGACAGTAAATTCAAGTATTTCGCTATGTTAGAGGTAGATTGTGGTAAACTCCCTCCATATAGTGAGGCTAGACCAACAACAGGAACGAAGCAG
>Ga0163217_1026431_pt1 | contig 10877 bp, 15 predicted proteins | sample SynspAceP_FD_185933 | JGI IMG/M metagenome (GOLD analysis project Ga0163217, IMG submission 185933) | Saline lake microbial communities from Ace Lake in Antarctica - Synechococcus sp. Ace-P (PacBio error correction) | ecosystem: Environmental > Aquatic > Non-marine Saline and Alkaline > Saline ...
AAGAGAAAGAAAAAAGAATGGGCCCGCCCCCCAAATTGGCCCCTTGGCACCCGAAATTTTTTGCCCCCCGCCCCGCAGGTTTTGGGCGGGTGGGGAAAAAGGTATTGAAGTGCGCAGCGCCGGCCCAATGGAGCGACAGTTCCAATCAATCCCTTGGCGTTCCGTCCGGTCCAAGTTTTTTTTTTTCCGGGTCCGGTCCCTGCTTTTCCGCCGCTGGCGACCTGTTTCGGCGCATGGCTTCCACGACGCGGTTTTTGAGCGGCTGGGAGATGCCCTGCCGGCGATTAACAAAAAAGGGATGGCGATTCCAATGATGGCGGGTGGATGGCCGGTGAATGAACCAATCAGCAAAGCAAAGCGTATGACTTCACCGCGAAAACTTTGGGCTTCCATATCTTTTTCAATGAAAGCCATGCCCGGTTACCTGACCATATAATCCCAGGGCCTTTGAAGTGCCTTTTGAATGCGGCTATCTTGTCCTGGCCTAACAATCCTCGCCAGGCTCCTGCCAGGGGCGGGTTCCAGGTGTATTCGATAAAAAGCGGTGCTTTTGCCGTGCGGGCCAGGTTTTGACCCATCTCGAACCAAATCCCACGTTGCTGCCACCACTGGAGCTTGGGTTGATGTTGGTCAGGTCAACGCCATTCGTCTGAGGAGCCATGGGGGTGCATGATCATAAAACGTTGTTTCAATGTCCATTGACCCAGAAAATATTCCTTGTCCGCATAGCGCAGAACGCGCAAGCGCAGCGAGGGCCTGGGCGCGGGCCTGGTCGCCGGTTAGTTCAACCACCGCTGACCTCGAGACCGTTGAAAATACGCCATCACGTCATGGGCGGTCTCCACCAGATGCGTTGCCTTGTTATCCTCGGCCCTGGGGGAACTCCTCGCGCAGCTAGCAGAAGACCACTGGCGGCGAAGCAAGGTCATGCTTGCACGCAACGATGAGAATCAAACAGATCCGTTGACTGATCTTTCCGGCCGCAACACATTCATTGCTACAACCTCCATTTACAACTGCGGCCTAGACTGCTTTTTGTTTAATCAGGGGTTCTGTGGCCGCCATAGTGACTTTTGCAACCTGTGTCGGCGCCAGATGGGAAAACCTGAAGTGATATTTTCTTTGGCGCCAAAATGATGTCAAATTTGACGTCATTTGCACTTTGTTACAAGTGCAGAGGGGGGTTTATAGCTGGGGTAGATGGAGCATTATTGTTGTGCCTTCTAAAGACTTTCGGCAGGTTGAATGTTCAGCAGCGGCTGGCGCTGCCCTGACTGCTGTGCCAGCGGCCTGAGGAAGAGGTTGGCGATCACGCCCGTCACGGCCGGCTTTGAGCTGGTGTTTCCATTTCATCGCCTCCATAAACCATGCAGCAGTTTGGCCCCTGAACGACCGCTACCCTCGCTGACCAATAGCGTAACCAGTGGTGCCCGCCCATCGCGGGTTTGCGAGCAGGATGCTCGGCGCCTGATCGATGGCGCTGCTAATGGGCAGGGTCTTTGAGTGCTATCGCGAAAGGGGTGATGGCTGCGATGCCATTGAGCCAGAATGTGTGCGCCTTCTATGTAGTAGGCCTGAGGGTAGCGACTCCATCTGCTTCAAGCCAGCAGGGCGATTGGGCTTCGGCGGCCATTCGCCAATTTCCAGGGTTTCGCCGTTAACCCGCCTCCTGAACCTCAGTTCCACCCCGCGCTTAACAGGGTGCCGCTGACCTCCCACCTAATAAGTCTGGCCGGCACTGCTCCAGTCCGTATTGAACCTGGGCAGTGGCGCACTATTGCTCCACCGGCCATTTTTTACCTTGGCGCGCCGATTCGCGGTTATGAGCAAGGGCGGCGGCCAGTGACAAGTTCCTGTGCGAGGGTGGTTCAGGCAGCAGGCTGGGATCGCCGGCAAAGGCTTCGCTGATCAGCGCAGTCGTCGCCTCGCCAGCGATAGATCGGGGTCTGCAACAGGTTTGATCAGAAGGCGCTTGGTTGGCCACTACCCGAGTAGAACAGACTGCTGGCAGGGCCTTGTTAAATGAGTTTTGAGCCGTGCCTCTTCCCGACTGCCAGCCTGGAATGAAATTTGGCCAGCAGAGGATCGTAGAAGGAGCTGATGGCCTGGTCGGCTCGCAGGCCATGGGGTCTATGCGCCAACGCCGGGGATGTCGGGCCGGCACCGCAAGCTTATGGATTCTGGCCCGTTTGGCGGCAGGAAGCCCTGTGTGCTGTCTTCGGCAATAGAGCCGCAACCTCGATGGCGTGCCCCTGTAAGTTTTTTATCTCAGCCTTTGCCTGCCAGCGGCAAGCGGGCTTGAACCCTCTGCCAACGCGGAATCTTGCCAGGCGACCAGATCAATACCGTGAAGCATCTCGTCACCGGATGCTCCACCCTGCAAGCCGGGTAATTCATTTCCAGAAAGAAAAAATTCGCCGTGCTCGTCCCAGCATGAACTCCAACCGTGCCTGCGCCGCAATAACTCACCGCGGATGCGGCTTGATCGCAGCCTCGCCCATGCAAATTGGCGCAGTTCGGTGTCATTCGGGCAGGGGCGACTCTTCGAATGACTTTTCTGGTGGCGGGCGCTGTACGAACACAATCGCGTTTCACCAGATGCAAAAACAGATTTGCCGTGCTGGTCGCCAACAAGATCTGGATTTCGACATGGCGCCGGACGCCCCGCAAGGCTTTCTCCAGAATCCAATTCATCGCTGCCGAACGCTTGCCTGGGCCTCCGCGCCGCGCACTGGCTCAATTGAGACTCAAGTTCGGCTTGGCTGTGTGGAACAGCAGGCGCATGCCGCGGCCGCACCACCGGCGGCTCGCCCTTGATCAATCAGCGGGTAGCCGATGCTGTGCGCTTTCACAGGTCAAGGTGCGTCGTCCTGTGCCGCGCCCTTCATAGCCCGGTAATGCAAGGCACCGCCGGCCGCGAGCATGGCAATCTTCGAAAGACGTTTGCTGCCCATCAAACGGATCCGGCCTCGGCCGACGGACGATAAAGGTGAATTGCGGCTTGTTGCGAGGCCTCGGCAAAGGCGGGATTCTTCCCGACAGGAAGCCGTAGCCTGGGTGAATAGCATCGGCCGCCTGCGCGTTTTTGCCCGCCTCAATGATCGCGGGAATATTATGATAGGATTTGGTTTGCTGGTGCAGGGCCCAATGCAGAGGCTCTTGGTCAGCCAACTGGGCCAAAAAAATAAGGTTGGGGGCGTTGTCGGCGTCCTGGCGCTGGAGTAGACAGCGACGCTGCGGTAGACCAGCGAGCGCATGTGCGCAAGGAATGCGGGCAGGCGATTTCGCCACGATTGGCCACCAGTATGCAAATTGAATTTGCGCTCAATGCGATTCCTTGGCGTGCTAATTGTCAGCCCAACGGGTTGTTAGCCCAGCTGGCGCTCTTTTTCTGAATAAAAGCCTGGTGCCCTTCTGGCTCCTTCGGCGCCGTGACCGACTCCGGGAAGGCCTCGGCGCCTGGTCGAGCAGCGATGCATCGACTGCTCACCGCAGGCCAGCAAGCAAGCGCTTTGGTGCGAGCGTTGCCTGCGGTGCGCACTGACGAAATCTGCTTGGATAAGCGATCCAGATGCGCCTGAAGCTGCGCGGCATCCTTGGCGCTTGTGATGCCCGGCAGGCCCCAATTGCAATGCCTCAAGCGCCGTCAAAGCGAGCGGCCGGTCAGGGCCAGGCGGCGAGCCTGGGTCAGCAATACGTTTTGACCACAAAGGGCGCTATCTGGGCGGGGAATCACGCCCCAGACTGGTTTTTCCGGCAAGCCAAACCGTGCAGGTTTTTCCGGCAAAGGGCAATGTCCCGACAAGCGCAGGCCCAGCCCCAAGGCCTGCCGCCCAAAGTACCGTCCCTTCCAAGCACAACTACCACTACCCCTGCGGCTGCTGCTCGGCCTGCCTCAAGCAGGCGGCCCGAAAATGCCTGTTCAAGCTGGGTATAAAGCGTTCTTTTGCCCATGCTCGGGCATTGGCATATCCTTTATGTCACCGCCACGCACAGAAGTGGCCGTCCGGGCGCCGCGCAATACAATAGCGCGGTAGCTGCGGATCGCCGCTGGCGCAGGTCAGCAGCCTCGATTTTCAAGCTCTTCGAGCATGTTTCAGGTTTCCATCGCAATGTAACGGCTGTCTGGCCGGTTCAAGGGTGAATGTGCAACCGCCGTCCTGTTTCGCCAGAACAAGGGTTTGGCAGTCGGGCAGGTTTCATGCGCTAAGCTCCATCAGCGCTGGAAATTTCGCCGGAGCTTGCCGGGCAGGGTCTCCATCAGGTTTTGCAGATAATGCCCAAGCAATGATTTCATCCGCGCCGCCGCCCGATCCGACACAGCCGCACATCCACGAATAGGCACGGGCTACCGGTTGGTCCCCATATAGCCATGCCGCCACAATAATTGCAAAGGCAGGCGTCGTACTTCGCGGCCCAGGCGGCCCGCCTTGAGCTTGGCCATCGGAGGCCCAGTTGAGTCACGTCCTTGCCGGCGACATATTGCGTCGGTCGCCTGGTACACCAGCGCCAGTAGGCACTCGATCCCTCGGTCTGCAAGTTTTCGGCCAGAACGGAAGTGAATGAACCTGATTGGTTGATCAGCGGCTGGCCCAAAGTCTGGCGGTCCTTGCAGTAGGCGATGGTCCTGTTAACGGCAAGTGTATCCAGGCCCATTGATGATTTGGCTGCGCCCGAACAGGCGCTCTTCCTGGAACTGCACCATTTGCCTCATGAGCCTGGCGCCTTCCTGAAAGCACGCAGGTAGCGCTGCGGACGCGTAACGCTATCGAAGACACACTTGCGCGGTTTCCGAGCTGCGCATCCGAGCTTTGTCCAGCGGCCTGGGCTCCAGACCTGATACCCGGAGTCTTCATCGGTACCATGATCAGCGACTTGTTGCTTGTGCGTTTGCCGTCCGAGGTATTGGCCAGCAGGCAACATGAAATCCGCCGAGGGCGAAATTGGTGATCCACATCTTGCTGCCATTGATCACATAGTCGTCGCCGTCCTTTGCGCGCGGTGGTGCGAATACTGGCCACAATCCCGATCCACCGCTGTTTTTGGACACGCCAATGCAGCCGAACCCATCGCCGCTTGATGGCGGGGCGCAGAAATTCCTCGCGCAGCGCGTCCGAGCCAAATCGCGTCAGCGGGGGGTGCAACATGTCGGTCTGCACGCCGATGGACATGGGTACGTCCGCCGCAGTGGATATGTGCCCGAATATCTTCTGCGGCCAAACATCGAGTAGCTGTAATCCAGGCCATGCCGCCATAGCTTCGGGTTTGGATATTGCCGAGCAGGCCGAAGTTCGCCGGCCTTTGGGCGGAAAATCTCGTGCATCGGGAAGCTGCCAGCCGCTTCCCTTCCATAGACATGCGGATTGATTTTCCCTTTCGATAAACTGCCTTACGTGCGCGCAGGGCGTCAAATGTTCTTCCGGTGAAACAGAATGGGGGGGATCTTCCGTTTTACAAGGACGGGCGACGCCAAAAGGTGTTGGGGGACAGCGGGCGCACTGCCGCTTCGGCGGCAGATGATCCAGCACAGGCCAAACAGCCGTGCGGGTATCCGCCAGGATCAATCAGGCCGTCCGTCCCAAGACTCGCTGTGGCCATAGAGCGCCGGTGGACTGGCTTTGTCCAGAGTTTCTGCGCGTGGCTGGCTTCGAGCATAGCGAGCATCCGGGTTCCCCGTCCTTGCCATCAGCGCCGCATGCTTGCCCTCGGTGACGATACGCAGCACCTTGCCGGCCTGCGCGCCCGCCCAATGACCGCAGTGCGGCTATGGCCAGGCGAAGCAATAAAACGCGGGTCCAGCCCGCCGGCCGCACAGGCGTAGTTGCCAGCCCCGGTTAGGAGCCGCCGACTACCCAGGGTGAAGCTTGGGCACAGCGGGCGTTGGCCACGGCCCTGGATCATCTGGAACCGTAGTCTTGAATCACGCCCTGCCCGCTCAGCCCTCGGTAACCGACCATACAGTCCGGTGGTGTTGTGCCAGGAAACAGCAAGCGGGTGTTGCTTTTGTCGCAGAGCTGAATAAACTGCGCTGCCTTGGCGGCACCCTGGGGGGTGAATTCGACCCGTTATTGCCCAATCAGGCCGCAACGGTGCCCGTGAAAATACTCACGGTGGCCGACACCGTCCTGGCTATCGAAGTCGTTTCTTGAAAGGCCAGAAACGGGATCGTCGGCGATGCGTGCGATGATCTCGAGCACTCGTAGTCGTAGGGTGTTTTTCCGGGTCAGAAGGGACCACGCGAAGCACTCTTCGGCGTCAATACAGGTGGCCTCTGCCAGGTCAATTCTCGCGTGGGCGGCAACTGCTCATTCCACGGCAAGACTGGCAAGTATATCGCGGGCCATGGGCGCACGCCATCGGCATCGTTTTCAGCCAGAATACTCTGCGGTGCCAGCGAACTTCCAGCGTGCCATCGCGGCGCCAACCGAGTTCTTCGTCCAGGTGCGATTTCCGCCGGTCGCTGCCTTGAGCAGCGGCCGGGCAGCGAGGAACATCCGCGCCTTGGCCGCGCACCACACCACGTAATCCGATACGCCACTGGCTGATAGGCTCCGCCAGCCGTGCTGGAGCCGTGGAACCACGGTAATCTGCGGAATGCCTGCTTTATGTATATATTTGTTGTTTGATTGGCAAAAGGCGCGGGCGCCCCTCGACCAAATATCAAGCCGCAAATAACTCAGGTTGGCACCACCGCTTCCCGCAGGGTGACCACCGGCAGTTTGGTTTTCAAGCGGCCGATCTTGTTTGGCAGGCGCAGGGATTTTTTCAGGCCGCTGGGGGAGATAGTGCCGCCCTTGATGCGCACTGTTTATTGGCGATCACGCGAAGGCAGCGGCAACCGCCGGACACGTAAGGCCGATACCTGCGATCAGCCCCGCCCGGCCGGCCACGTGCCCCGTCCTTGTCATCGTGCAGCTTGTAGCCTGCCAAGCGCGCAGAGCTTCAATAAAGGGCCCCCCCCCCGCGCCGGGGTCCGGCAGCAATCCCAGGGCGCTCCGCGCGGCAGCAACTGCCCGCGTTGCTTCGAACGCGCGCCTTGGCCTGCTGCGCCCCTTGTCCAGAACCTGCTGCTACGACCGCGAGCGGAAACGCTCTATGGTCGCCAGCCATCGCAGTAAACGGTATGGCGGCAAACTGTCATCGTTTGATTGAGCTGCGATTTCGAGGGTGGGCCATGTCAGTCCGTCTCCTTCAGCACATCGGGCGTGACAGCCCGAATGAAAGCCATCGAAGGCCTGGTTATTCCTTCGCTGCAGGCAGCGGCCAACGGCATTGCCCCAGGCCTGGCCGCCGCCGTCGATCGTAAACTGGGCCCGCCATTGATAAAGGCGGCAGCGGGGGGAGAGCAGGAAGACAATGGGCAGCCGGCAACCTCGGCTTCAGTGCCCAAGCGTTTTAGCGGGCACACCCTCTTTCAAGGCGCGGGATGATCGCCTTCATCGCGCCGTTTTCGTAGGTATCCATGCCGCTGGAAGGGATCCAAGGCCCGGTGCTACTGCATTGACCGTCACGCCGGCATGCGCCCACGTCGAACCGCCGCTGTCTTGGTGAAAGTTTGTCCATGCCGGCGGCGTGCAGGCGCCGCGAGTGGCCCATGCCGGGGCATGCCGTCCCCACAATGTTCCGGCGAGCATATTGACGAATACGCCCGCCGGTTTTGGCTTTTCATGCTCTGATTGATACACCTCGCGGGCGACCAGAAAGCCGCCGACCAGATTGGTGCGTACCGAACCGTCTCGAAACCCTTCTGATTGATCGCCGCCAGTGGTGCGGGAAGACTGGCCCCGGCAAATTATTGAACAGGCCCCATGGATGTGCCGTGATCCATGCACCAGCGTGGTGATCAAACTGACGCACGGCGTCTCGTCGCGCATATCACAGCTTTGTGTGCAACTGGCCTGGCCGCCGTCCTCGCTGATTTCTGCGCAGGTGCTTTGCAGTTTTTCCGGCTTGCCGCCCACCATAAAACCACATGGGCTCCTAACGCTGCCAACTCATGGGCCGCTGCAACGGCCAATGCACTGCCACCGCCGGTGACGGATGATGATCTGTTTTTTATGGAATAAGCCTGGCTTGAAGATCGCTGTTGTAGCTCATGTTTTGCATCCGATTTTCTTGTTGTTATGTGGAGAACGGTCCTAGGCAGTGGAATTCGAGTCCCGGCGCGCAACAATGCCGCGAGGGATAACTCACCGGCCATTTCCAGCCAACTGCCTGGGCAAATGCCTTGCCTGGGGGTCAATTTCGCAAGGCTGGCGACGCCGCCGCCGCCAGGCTGTTTTTCCAGCAAAAAGTTTCAAGATGTGGGCTGCCGGGGAGGTTACCCAGCGCGTCACCCTTGCCGCGTTCTTGCATCCAGCACGTTGGGCATCCAGTTGGCCACAGCGTTCCTCACTCAAAGTGCAGCAGCGATCCCAGGGCAGATAGTCCTGCCTGGCGAGGCATAACGCCGTATTATTGCTGTGGTTTGCCCTTGTCACCCGAACGCGCTTCCGCCCAGGCGTAATTAGCGGAACCTGTTACCAGGCCGCGACGCCTGGTCCCGCCTATCACGGGTGCTGGCGTCGGACTTGAGGGGGTGCCGGTGAAAATGGGACTGTATCCGGGAGCGCTATCGGCTGATTCTGGCCTGCCAGCTCAGGCCGAGTTGGCAGTTTGTGCTTGTCGATCAAAAAGGGAGAACAGCGAATCATTGGTACACGCTGGGCCCTGCCCCGACAATGCCGGTCAGCCCAGGAGCCATGCCGGTAGCCGCCTGGGCAATCTCTCTGGAAAACAGCAGCCGAGGGCCTGTTGCTCGTATGGCTGACCGCGATCTCTTGATCACCAACTTCACAACGCCTGTCGCTGCGCATGCCATGCGGGGCCGTAGGTGGCTCGCTGCCGAGCAGCTCGATATCCACCCGGCGGTAATCCTCCCAGCCCGCGCTGGGGCAAACATTTTCGCGAGTCCGGCCAATGATGGCCTGGCTTACCTGTCAGCTTTTGCGAACCGCTCTACGGGCGGGCCATCAGGCAACTGCCGTGCACCGATTGAACCGTCCTGGCCAGGTGGGCGCTGACCTTGTACTGATCGCTCGGCGCGCGCCTCGAGCGGCGGTTACTCAAACGACATTTTCGGCCGTGCTGGCTTGAGCCGGAAAACCTGCGTGGAAATCACAAGATCACATCCGGCAGTAGATAGTTTGCCGGGGTCGCCTATTTCGTAAAGAAGCTGTTCGCCGACACTTAACCGGGCTGATCAGAGCCACCACTGGCCGTCGGGTTTGCTGATCATGAATCGACCGACCAATCATCGATCTCGGCTATCGGAAACCGATATGCCTCAATAGTTCCGGCAACCTGGCCCGCCAATCGTAAAAAGTTCCGCCGGTGCACTGTGCACCAATTCGATCAGTGCCCGGCCAGCGGCGGCCTGGGCCAAGCGGTCGTAATCAATCCCAGGCCCAGCCGAACTCGTGGATCAGCGGCCCCGCCTGACCAGGGCGCTGTACAATCCGAACCGGGTGATTGAATGATTATCGGCAACCCTGGCCCCTTGCAAGGCAGCAACGATGCCGGGTGCGCCAGGTAAGCCATTGGCAGACAGAGACATGCGCGCGGCAATGGTTCGCCGCTGAACATGTCTAGAAGGCCCCTGGGCTTTTAGCGTGTGCAGCTGCGGGCGGAAGATCACGCCTGTGAACCATCAGCGATCGTCAGATCCACACCTGCCCGGTCACAGGCGGGCCCTGCATGGCGGCGGCAAGGCTTTGGTGGGTTGAATGCCTCCGGCATTACTTGATGACCTTGATTGGCCGCGCTCGCCAGTTTGGGGCAGCAGCGGTTCGTGTACCCCTGACAAAGTTCGCGGGCGTAACCGCGTCGGCTTGTTGCAAATCTGCGCACGCGGCCATAGATCGACATGGTGATTCTCGGCAGATAGTCCCCAAAGACCAGATTAGTCCAGCTCAGCCACCCAGGTCAACACAGCTGCCGTGCGGCGCTGGAAGGTAATCGCCCAGAAGGCACCTGGCGCAACCGATACGGGACACTCTTGGTCATGGGTTTTCTTCCCTTCTTCTCCTTTCTCTTCTCCCGCTGAATATCAAGCCACACCACATACCAAGACGCGCTTGGCTTTTGAAAAGTGCTTGTCGGATGCGTTTAATGCCGGGCACTGACCTTTGGCGGTTAATGCCCGTCCTTCTGCACGAGAGCCTGATGCCGCCAAACGCACACTGACAAGAACCATGAAACAATGCCTCGCAGAACCTGATTGCTGCGGGGCTCTTCGGCGATCCGGCGAACAATACAGATAAAAAGAAAAAGACAACCGCGTGCAGTAGGCAATTGGGCAGGCAGCCTCGGCAATCTGTTCAGCAAGCAAGGGATTCGAGCGCAAACTACGGGTGAGCGATCTGGGGCGGCCCATTGGTATCCAGTCCCGGCAGTATCTTTCACCATATCAAAAGAAGCACGATGAACATTCTGCGCGCGGTGATGGAGGAAACCATTCACTGCAATAAACGGCGAATCTGCGGCGTCTGCCCTTGAGGGCTGGACGAGCCCAGAAAGAGCGGGCTGCTGGCGCTGATCCGCTGTGACTGCAGTCGAATCCCTCGGCGGTACGGGTGAAGCGAATGTCGGGGTACTTCATGGTAATAAAATATAATCGAAGTGGCGGTCGTCTGTCGGCAGAGGGGCAAACAACTTTGATCTCGGGCTGCGTGATCATTTTACGACGCGCGGTCTGGCTTTTGAGGGTGGTTTGCAGCAGGCCTTAATGAGGCCGGGTTGGTTCACCCCCTGGAGCCCATTTAATATCACACTGCGTTCCGTCTGTTTGACTGGTTGCTCTCTGTCTGCGACCATTACTGGGTTCAACCCCAGGGGGA
>Ga0163217_1096037_pt1 | contig 10877 bp, 10 predicted proteins | sample SynspAceP_FD_185933 | JGI IMG/M metagenome (GOLD analysis project Ga0163217, IMG submission 185933) | Saline lake microbial communities from Ace Lake in Antarctica - Synechococcus sp. Ace-P (PacBio error correction) | ecosystem: Environmental > Aquatic > Non-marine Saline and Alkaline > Saline ...
CTTCGTGGTTTATTTTTCAGCGTGGCTTTAAAAGGCTGCCCGGGATCACGATCTATGCCGCCTGCGATTATTCTATCCACGGCTAAATTGGGGACCGTGGAATCTAAACCTGACCAATATTGTCATCGGTGCGGTAAGTGATCCCTTTATACTGTTCTGGTTGGAACTTGAGGCAGTTTCCACTTACACAAAAGCCAATCAAATGGCAGTGATGATGGGAGGGATGCCTATTGGCAGGAAATCATCGTGATCAAAATGCTTCCAATATCTTTCCAGAGGCAATGGCAGTGTGGGCAGGGAAAATGGAGAAGCCTCAATATGGGTGAGTTTTGAATTGATCTGGCAATCGATACATATGGTGTGGGCAGGAAATGACGGGCTGCGGTCTTTTATTTCTATCCTAATTTTGGCACGGATCAAAGTCCAAGTGCAGCGCTATTTGTTCCGGACTAGACGTTGGCTCCAAGCCGGATGGGATTGATTTATGATGGATTTCCTGGAAAATACGCCATGCACGTTCATCATCTTATTTTATCGGAGTGATGGTCTTTGTGTTTTATCGTTTTTTTCTTCGCCGGTGTCCTTTCAATAAAGTCCAAACTGACAATCTACGACAGAGTGAGTATTCGGTGGAATTTGAAACCTTCGAGAAGGAATAATGGGTGCTAATTTCGAAAGCTAAGGCTTCCTATACCGAGCTTAATTAGTGCGGCTATTGAGCAAGAATGATATGTTCAAAAGAAACCTCAAATTAAGGAGCAACTGGAATCCGCTCAAAATCAGAGCAAAATGAAAATTCCGGGAAAGAAGTCAAATCTTTGATAGTTACCAATGACCTCCAGATGCCGGAGACTCGTGATACGGATATGTATTTATGCGATTTGTAATGGACAACCTTCCCGAGGGGATAGTCGATTACTCTTCGCAGTATTTTTTCCGGCAGCAAATGTCATTCACAAGCGTCTGAGCTCATGCACTTTGGGCCCTCGACACAGTACAAGTGATTTTGTATAAGGATCGATCAAAAAGATGGTGATGATCATCATTATACCTGCTTTCTCAAAAGTATTTTACTGCCATTCTGGGGGTGGGTGCTATTCTGTCTTTCGAAAACTTTATGCATCCTTGTTTGAAAATCCTAATTCAGGCCGTCAATCCTCCTTGGTTCATTAATTTTACGGAACGAATTTTGGGGATTTTTTTATGGTTGGGGTTTTTATGAAATGGGTCAAGGAAAGCAGTATTTATCGCAGCGTTGATGTCTGAATGCTTTGATATTACTGGTCACTTAGAAATGGAGTCGGGAATTTTTCGGATTCGTCTGGGATATACGGCTTCCTCTGGTATATGCTTGGGGTTGTTTGGCTTGAATGCTTTTTTGCGATTGATCCATCCAAGCAACAACAGAAATTAAAAAATCCTCCTTGAAAAAATTAATTCAAGGGGATTTACTTTTGCATGAGATGAAGCTTATTTCATCGACTTGATTCAACGCTCCATTTAAGGAGAGTGCGATGTAGTCTGGATTTCAGCTTCTTTGGCCAGTGCCTAGGATTCTTTAGCAAGGCAATTGCTTCAGATTTCGCATTCCAAGCGTTGCCTTCGATTTTGGTTTAAGATGTACCTGTCCAATACTTCTTATCCTTTCTACCGATTTTGCTGATCCAAGCATAAGCCTGATTCATATCTTTCCCTTATTGGTGTAATAATATATTTGCTGCCGGTAGAGCAAACCCTGGGTTTTCTGTTCAGATCTATGATAGCTCTGAATTTTGTGCCATCACGATTCATCACTAGCTCTGTTTCGATCCGGAAATCCACCCGAGTTGTTCCATTTGATTTTGATAATTGGCTCCGGATCCGTCATTACTGCAAAAGTGATTCCAATGTTTCGTAGTTCTACCAACTTATTTGGAGTCGCATTAAAGCGAATTTGATCATCCGATTCCATTGTAACCGATCGCCCCCAAAAGTTTGGTGGTTTTTTGAAGGATCTCGTCCATCTCTGATTTACCAGGAATAGAAATACAGCGCATTTGACCAGCTCGGTACATTTCTTTCCCGAGATCATCACGTCCCGTAGATGAAGTCAAAACGGGTGCACCATTAGCTCCTGTACGCCATATCTGTCGAAAGGGACTAATTCAACGCGAAGATTGGGTTGCGGCCTTTCGGTACTTGGTCGGCTATAATCACAGTGATCTCGATAGGCCTACTTGCTCGCCAATTTAGCCGTTGAGAGGCTTGGAGGCATTTGGATTTGCCCTGCGCAAAGGAGGAGAAATACTACCTATTTAGGAGCAAATAGAAAAGGGATTGATTTGAATTCATGAGTAATATTAAAATAAGTTGGAGTAAATAAATCGATTGGTAACGAGATTGTTTCATTTTCGCCTGCAATTTGAGATTTTTTTGATGCAATTTTCTGTATAGTAGACTGCATTTTTATCCAAACCTGAAAAGATTTCAAAATCGTGATCGCATTCCACCTAGAATGGATTTTTGTTTTGATTATGAAGTTTAGCAATAATTTAGCCCGGAAAGAATCCCAATGCTTGGATCAACGTGATTCGAAGCGCTTGATCCCACCTTGAAAATCAGGTTTACCCTGATTATTCAAAACCCTGAGAAGTGGAGATGCTTTTCTATGCAAACATCCTGAAGGCTATTGGCTTATATTCCCAATTTGAAACTTAATCAGCTCCATGGGGGCGGGCGTAGACCATATTTTTACGCGAATCAGTCGATCGATCCAAGATTCCTATTGTGCATTGTCGATATGGAAAAACTGACTTGGTCCATGACCAAGTATGTGGTGATGGGTGTATTGATTATCATCGCGCAGCTTCCGCGTTATCAAAAGTAAGCTGCGTAAAGTATGGGACTGAGTATATCGCGAGTTGGAAGTCACCGTAGAAGTGATGGAGTAAGAGCGTTAGGCTTTGGATTCATGGAGAAGTTGGCCAGATGGATTTTCCAGTAGTCGGGTTGGGATTTTCATGACAAAGAATGATTTCAAGTATCCGTATTAGTCCAAAAATGAATGGCCGGAAATTCCTGAAATTCAGTATGTGGTGATTTGTCTTTTGCCACTGACAATAGCCGACTGAGAATATCTTGAATGAGGCGTTCTTTTCAAAAAGTGTTCACCTGGAACTTATTTGATCAACGTGGCAAGAGGCAAAGCACTTGGTGGAAGAAGATCTTATTCAAGCTTTGGATCAAGAGACAGCTTTCTGGAGCGATGTTGGATTGTACAGAAAAGAGCTTTTACCGGAAATCTCATCCGTTTCTGGGCTGATCCAAGGATTACCATGACCCTCACATCGCTAGCGTGACCAAGCCGAAAGCTGCTGCTCCTCAATTGATGGAGAATATAAAACGGATAAAAGAAAACAGAGAGGTGTTAAACCCGTAGAATCGAGTCAAAGGTTATTAGCAGAAATGAAAACTCCATTCACGCATAAATTAATGCCCACTGGATTTTCAGAATGTTCGCTCAATGCAATTGAGTATGCGGCCAAAACTGGGTGATATAAATATCAAGCCGATTTAAATCTTATTCATGTTTTTTGAAACCAAGCGATACCTGAATGCTTTCTACATTGGAATACTTCTGGAGTAAATCAAATCAACTTTTATTACTGAAAACTCACCAATCTCCAGGAAGCCGTTTCCCAGAAAAAAGTATAAACCGAAGGACTAAAATCCTGTGAGATAGCCCTAACCGAAAGGGTAATATACGTACAAGACACACTAGACTATCAAATTGATTAAGGCAGATTTGATTGTGGTGGAACCGAAGGGATCAACGATCTCAGAGAAAATATCATTGATCTCGGAGCAAGTTAGGATTGTGGAGTCGGCAGATGTTGACGTTTAGTAGTGCCTAGACGCGTATTTTTCCAGGCTTCCAAAAAACTGGTGTATGCTTCTGATTATTTTGGGAAGAAGATAATTAGCGATCAGAAAGAATCGTCGAAATCGCCCCAGTTTCTATAATTCTGAATTGATTTGTTCATGTGAGTTCGAAGTCTAAAAGCAATCGTAAATCACTTTCATATGACCGATATAGAGAGATTTCAGCCTTTTATAGCTTTATGATAAAGTGAATTTTTGTAAATTAAAAATCTTATCGGTGAATGATTAGCGCTTGTCTATTAGAGGAATTACCTGAATGGGGTCCAAGCCGATTCCTTTTAGACTCAGTAAAAAACGAGTTTCTTGAGCAGATTTACGCAATAGTTGTCTGCAAAAGAAAATGGCTATTTTATCATAAGCCCCCTTGGGTTAATAGAATCTTTTTAGGAGCGCAGCTTTTTTAAAAACCGCAAAGTCTCCGAGGTTTCGCAGAAGGGGAATAAAATTCTTCTTCAGTTTCAGGCAATTCCAACACATAATTAACCCTCAGGAAATTTCAGTTAGTTAGCTCTGAAACGCAAAATAACGGGAACTATAGAATAGCTTCATCAGCGGGGTCGATTATTCCTCACTCTTTCCCCCGCCATCCTCTTCAAATAATTAGAGACACTCACTACGGTTCTTGGAGTCTGTAAAGATTGATTTGAAGATCTTCCAAAATGACCGCAAACTCATGTCGCGGTTATTAGGGATTCCTTTGTTTAGTAGTAGTGATGCTTCAGATTTTTCGGTTGACCGGGTTTTGCTCGGAAAGCTTTGTAGCCGACTAGGTCATCTGCTTTCCTCTCAAAACTCCTTTTTGAATCTTGCCTGATATAACCGATTTTTTCTTCGACCAATCCTTTGTTTTGTAGGCCACGGGCATCCTCGGGGTCTAAGAATCGATTGTTTTTTCATAATCTCTATTGCACCTGCTAGATCACAGTCCGATCTTTGAAGAGGCTCGCCTGCTGTATCGCGATAGGGATTCCCCGGGATCAGATTTCCGCCGGTCGAAATTCTGAGAGGGCTTTCCTCATATTCGTTCAACAGGTGGAGAACGACAGCACGATTCACTCATGAATCAGTGTGTAAGGCTCTACTCTACGATCAAATCAAATATCAAGAATCGCCTCAGAAGTTCGTCAAGTTCGAAAGCACTCGTCACCGGATTAATTGAACTCTGGATGATGGGTTTTTCAGAAATCAGATGTTGAAAATCACTAAGATCTCAACTGGACCCTCCTTAAATTTTGCTATTGCTATTCTCGAAATTCATCATCGGCCGTTCTTTATTATGATAGACAAAATTAGCTTTTGAATAGTTTTATAGAAAATAACTTTTGCCTGGTTTTTGCAGTGAAGAGTGCGATTGGTATCTTTAACGATCTAAGAAAAGAAAAACTATGCCCCAAAACACCGCCAAGCTAGTCCTTAAAGATTCTGAAAGAGAAAAAGGTTTGCGCACCGATTTACTTTTGGCCGAGAGGAACCAATTTTTTCATTGATATGATCCAGATACATCGAGAATGCAATTTGGCCGGAGCAATGAGAAAAAGTTTAATCAAAATTGTGCTTTTATGGAAAGGGACGTACGGTATGGAGCGGTTTTGAATATGCAGAAAATTTTCCCCCATGATGCGGTAGGCCAAGTGGTGATCGTCAAGGAAGCGCAGAGTATTGTTGATCTGGGAAAGAAGAGGCGCAGCAATTACCTGATCAGCTACTTAGTAAATCCGCTCCGAGTACCATTTTTAGTCCTTAGTGTATAAAAACAAAGAAATTAGATGGCGCTCAGTTTTGAGCAAAGAAGATTGACAAGCGCACGTCCCATGTCAATCGACAGAAGTCACCGATTACAAACTGAACTCAGTGGATTGAGGAATACTTTAGGGACTGGCCAAGCCTTGATTCTATGAGCGGCACAATTTGCTCCAGCGAAACTCGATCGGAATAATCTAGAGGTAATGACCAATGAGGTTGGGCAAAATGCATCAATTTCAAGGAATCCTACAAAGTTCTAGCTCCGAGATATTTCCCAAATACATCGGATCAATAAGGATTATAATAATTTTGAGTTCTAAAAGCAAATAGATCAAAGACGTGAATAAGTCAAATAAGATCACTCCGCCTATTTTTTGGTCCAACCCAAAAGCACATCCTGTCCATTCCGTCTTTTTTTCACTGATGTATCGGCTAACTTGCAAAAATACTATATCCATCATCCCGAAAAAAGGTATACAGTGATGCACAGTTTGGCGGCCATACTTGGAGTGCTCCATTTTTGCAAAGAATACGTGATCAGTGCTCGCAACTACAAATTGGGCAAGGTAATTGAAATATATTCGCGAATACCTAAAAGAAGCAGATTCGTTACAAAGGGGAGTGATTCTGAAGCATGACCATGCCGAAACCTATCGTGAACTCGTCACAAGATCTTGCATTGATTAGCAAAGCCTAACTAGTTTGAAACTGCTTTTGAAATAAAATTGATTGATGAATTTCTCATTCAGAGTTTTGTGGATGAAAGCTAATTTTAAGACAATAAGCTATGAGAATATTCCTTTATGCTCTTTTTGGCATTGATTTGTCTGGATGCCATCGCCCAATCCTCAACTCTAATCAAACAGCAAAACCCAACAAACACTCGATCACAATCTTGAACTTTTTTGATAAACCCTTTTCTCAACTATTTATATGATAACACAGGACTTTCCTTGATCAACCAATCAGTCCCGAACAAACAAAATAGCTGACTTCATCGCGCCATGGCAGCACTAACAGCTAGCGAGTCCAGCTGGCCAGGTTGATGAAAAGCTACATTCTTGCAAACCGGCAATCATCCTTCGTGTTGACCGCAGGATTGTTTCTCGGTGATCATTTTTTTTATAAAAAGAATTATCCTGAAGCATTAGAAGGCTATTCACTTTCGAATCCTGCAAAATTAATCTGATACTAATCAGCGGATATCCTCTTCAGCAGGGATATTCTATTTTTCAATTAAAAAATTACAGTCAGCTGCGCTCTATTGACCAAGCAAAAAACCTTGAATCAACCAATAAGTGTCGACGCGTATTACTGACAGGTTGATTTATTGGCAGGAAATGGTAACACGCAAAAAAGCGATCAGCGATTTGCAGTTGGCGGCAACAAAGAACAGTTACTAATGCGAATCAAAGTCCGCTTACCTGCTTGCTGCATTGGTATTATAAGCAGGGACTATGAAGAGTGATTCGCTACGCAGAGCCAAGTTGCACAGGACAGAATCTTGAAAAAAAGAAATCATCTATTTTACTTGCGGAACCTACTAATCAAGAAGGACTTCCAAAATGCTGCAAAAACTACTAATGCCTTTAATCAATTCCGAAAAGGGGAGTGGCTCCAATGAAATCTACAAGGCGGATCGCTCAGTTTGAGATTGAAACAATTACCAACGAGCAACCTTGATTTATTTTGAAAGTTCCGCTTCGCAAATAGTGAGTTGGGTCAAGCTTCAAGCTATTATTGGTCATGCTATCTGAAGGTTGAGCAATTTTCAATTGCTTTCTACAAGCTTCAGCGCGGCTGCCGAATCAGATTTCATATCAAACAAATCCAAGAGATCGCACTATTTAACTATGGCAAAGTAAACTTACAGGAAAAGGAGTTTTCAGCTAGCGATTCTCCAAGCTTTAGACGAATATTGGAGAGTTTATCCTTTCTGGGAAAACAAATAAAGTTGAGGGAGAAATTACTTTCAGAGGCTTGGTCAATACCAATATTACCTGAGAGCGATTGACATGGATAAAATCCTCCAACCAACTCACGCGAATCCGATCTGCTCACAGCAAGTCGCATTTAACCAGGCAATGGTTTTACTACCGAGATCAAAAGTATCCTGCGGCTTTAAAATTACCTAGATAGTCACTTCAGTTTCCCAGAGAACCCAACTATAGTTTTGGATTCACATTTCTGGAAAGGAGAAATTCACTCGCAGCGGGTAATCTACCACTGCAATCAATTCTTACGAACTGCTGTTGGCTATGGCAAAAAAACATCCCAGGCTATTTGACAAAAGCCTAATATGGACTGGGCCTATGCCTGATATCAATCTCAGCAATACGGCAGGGCGAGCAAGAATTCAAAGACTTTACTACGGATCGTCTTCGAAATCGTGAAAATAAGGAGAAATAAGATGATGCACTTTTAAGGACTAGGGATACTTATTAATGTGCAGAAGCGCTTTCCAGAACAGAACCACTTTCAACGAGCAATCAATGAGAGCAACAAGGGCTTGACTATGCTTACACGTCTTGCGGTAGTTTCAATTAATTTTCCATCGAGAAACCAAGCAGGCGCTGAAGTCAGTTGGAACATGCGATTTCACGCTATCCAAAAGTTTGTACATCGAAGATGCACTATTCCAAAGAAGGAACAAATCAACATGAGGAGAACGCAAGTTCGACTGCTTCAATAGCTTTTCGGATCTTATAAACTCCAAACCGAATAGCCCTTTTTATCATAATGCTCTGGAAGGAAGAGCCGGTGGCTAATTTCTCCCTTCCAAAGCTATGATAAACTAATCGCTGAACTAATAGAAAGATCTTGGATAAATATCCGAAATGCCCGAAAATTCAGAACTGCTTTGAAAGACTTTTCAGGAAACACTTTGGCTTTGCAAGGAAAGGTCAGCTTGAATTCTTCTGATTATTTAGGTAAATACAACGGACCAATTCCAAGTAGCCGGTAGTGTCAATCTTGAGTTTGAAAATCCGCACAAAGGAATTACTTTGATAAAAAACTATGCACAGGCAACAAACATTTGTAGAATACCTGAAAAACTACCACAATCGCCCAGCAGCTGAGCACTTATTTCCTGGGAGATAGCTATTCCAATTGGGCATAAAACTCAGCTTTGGCTCAATTCAAAATTCTGGAGAAAGAGCCGGCCATCGCCTCAGCGCGAATCCGAGCTATCCAACGAAATTGTCATGGAGTTAAAAGAAGAACTATGCGGCAGCAATTCCTTACCTAGAAACTTTCTGCGAGCAACGCAACGAAACAAGGTTGAAGAAGCAGAAAGCAGGCAAGGTTGATGATCGCCAATTTGAGATTAAGAAAATAGATCAAGCCATCAGAATCGATCGTTTATTAACTTTGGACGGAATACTCCAGAATCTCTCAAAAGGCCATACTCACTAAAGGGAAGTCTCATTGAACTGAATGAACCCAGAAGCCGAGGCGACTTTCTTTAGCGCTAGTTAAATGATACAAAACAGTTCAAGGGCTGAGGACTTACTTCTTGCAATTCATATCAGGAAAAGGGCGATGTGACCCGTTCAATGAGACATTTTCGATTTTTCTGGGCCTTTCGTAGATTTGATTACTGGATGGTCGAACTGTTCTTAACTCTCTCTGACAACTATCTGAAAACAGGAAGAGACCTTCAGCAAAAGCCACACTCGAATCGGATCGGTAGAAAGGCGACATATGCCGAGACAAACAACTGGCTCAAGCTAAAAAACTCAAACCATCCAATAAATCATGAAAAAGCTAGCAATAATTCTTTTTTTAAGCACGTTGGTTGGAGTAGGTAATCAGACAAGCGATTGCTGCTCAAAACGCAGTCGAAAGGGATGGTAAAGATCAAGACGTTTGTCCATCCGAAAGGATCGAGTTTCTACGGTTCCTGTTCCAGCCTCGTATTATGAAAAGCTCCCATTTGCCCTCAAAGCAAAAGGAATCAACGGATTCAAAATCTTCGCCAGTCGCTAATAAATTTAAATTTGGAAGCCTTTGCAATGGCAGCAACGCTGCTCAGAAAACACTATGCAGCCGAAACTCAATCTATATCCGGGTTTGTGAGAGCGGGTTACGGCATTTTGCTTTCCCACTATTGGAAGTTAAGGACATGGCCAACTGAAGTGAATGAACTTAAATATGCGCTGCAGTTGAATCATCAGAGTTTTGGCAAGGGGCCGGTTTTGGATGAGCCCAATCTAAAGAGAGCCCATACGAATCTGGGATTTTGAGGGGAGCTATTCTTAGACCCTTTTGAAGGTTTAATGGAGGCTAAAATGGAAGCAGGATCTATCAAATTTATGGTGTAGATCCCAGATTTGTAACCTATGATTTGAATAAGCCCATTCTTGGAAGTTTAGCACGGTGATCTGAATGCTGGAATACTGAGATTGAAAAGTCGGTCCCCTTTTATACGAAGCGGATTGAGTTTTAGAAATTTTAAGGAACAGCTATTTAGTTCAGAAAAGTCATTTGGATTTCAGGTAATAAGGGAATTTTTAAACAGTAGATGATTGGACAGGGAAGTGGATTATCTTAATTTCAACCAATCCAGAGATCTCATTTCGCTGAATCGAAGAAATTACTTGCCATCCGACAACGTGTCCTATAACTATGGTGCGAGTTTTCTTTCACGGCTGGCTTAAATATACTCTAAAACGCACCAATCGCGGATAAATCCAGGTTGATTTTAAGAATTTTTCCCGTCTTGAAAAAGCTTCGGTATCATTCGCTCCGGAGTTGGCTTTATGGTCCTTTACTGGAGATTCAATCGAAATACTTAACCACAGCTTGGATGGAAACCCATTTTTGGTCCTACAACAGGTTGTTGAACACGGTAAATAATTACAAAATCAAGGGTGGAAACGAAGGTCAATCCAAGAGTTTTCAGTACCCGAGCAGGAATCGAATTAGTCGTTACCACCACTTATTTCTCACCATAATTTACCTCAGAATCCTTTGACTGCAGATGAAGCTAGATTCAATCTGTGGTCTAACGAATGATAAAGTGCTGTTTTCAATTCAATGCAGAATTAGGCTTCAAATCTCTGATTCTATACTTTGAACTTCAAAGAATTAATCTTTCCAATATGACTTATCAACAGCCCGAGGCTTGGCAAGACCAACTTGGGAATTTTAAGTAAATAACAAGTGACTCTTAGATCGATTGCTTATTCAAGCTAATGTTTAATTTTATT
>Ga0163217_1101122_pt1 | contig 10877 bp, 10 predicted proteins | sample SynspAceP_FD_185933 | JGI IMG/M metagenome (GOLD analysis project Ga0163217, IMG submission 185933) | Saline lake microbial communities from Ace Lake in Antarctica - Synechococcus sp. Ace-P (PacBio error correction) | ecosystem: Environmental > Aquatic > Non-marine Saline and Alkaline > Saline ...
AAAAAAAAGAAAAAAGAGAATCCGTTTTCCGAAAACTGTCCAGCCAAAACCCAATTGACTTTCTCCGCAACTGGCCGGGGAATTGGAACCGTCCCCGGCCCGTCATTGCCCGGGTATTGGCCGATCCAGAAAATGACAGTTCGATGTTGGGCGCCCTCTCTTGAAGCGTTTGTTCCCACAACCCATCCTATTGTTCTAAACCGGTTGACCGCCGCGTGACGACTTCGCCTTTGAGTTTCCCGTCGTTGGAACACCGGAGTGGTGAAATGGAAGTCCGTCCGTTCGGAAACACGCCATCCAAGTTTTTGGCGCGGCCGAGCGGAGGGAACTGATGCCGTGATTCCGGAATTGGTGGTGTTGGGTTGCCCGCTTTTGGCCCTCACGCGGAAAGAGGGGAGAATCGGCTTCGGTTATGGCGGCGGGTTATTACGTGCAACGCCTGGCGGCCCTTTAAAGGGCGAAACGGCAAGCTTGCGTTCCCGTCGGGAATCGCCTATGCGGGACAAATGGTGAAACTCTTTACCCAAGGAAAGAGACCGGATATTCCGCCTCGATTATATCCTGACTGAGAAGGGGCTTTGATCACACGACCCACCTATGATTTCTGCCATCTCTGATTCGATTTTGAGCGCATCATTGAGGCCACATTTTTGCTGAGCCGGGCATTTAGCGGGTTTCTGTTTGGCTTTCATGCGGGCACCCAGTCCCGTCATCCAGACAATCCTCCCAGCTCACGCCATCCGGCTGGCCCGGCGCCGGTCGGAGCGCCGTTTTCAATAATCATCGCGTAAGCGGAGAGATGCGCCTATCGCGATCTGTGAGCGGCATTGGTCAGGCCCAAGATCGCGTAAGTCCCCCGCCAATGTTTTCGATCTTGCGATAATGGGACTGTAAAGCCGGTCCTGAATCTGTGACCGGAATGGGGACCCGCATGGCCCCAATAGCTGCGGCGGCGGCGCGCACTTCAATCAATCGCATGAATGCGCGGGGGTTGGCGCGCCGTGAGTCTCAAGTATCCATGCGTAAAACGCCGTGACGCATTCGGTCAGGCTGATTACCCGCAACGATTCAAGGCAAGCCAGAAATACGGCCATCCGGCACCAAATACGCCTCGCGACGCCTGCTCCAACCGCAACCGCGGTTGAGCGAGTGGATGTTGCAGCAGGCTAATGACAAGGTCCACAGTTTTCGCCGCCCGGCGCCTCGCGTGATCAAACGTCTTGAATTGGTTTTTTTCGTCCCTTCGCCGCAGGCAAAGAGGCCCATGATCTGCTCGCGCCAAATACAACGGCCGATCAAGGCAGGCGCGAGCGAAGGTTCTGTTACGTCCCTGCACCGCGCTCGGAACAGGTCGGTCGATCACCGGTCCCAGCAGAAAGGGTGTGTTTTGGCCTGTCGTCTGCGCGCCCGGCGCACAACCCGCAGTTGATTGCGTGGTCCTCGTCCAAAGAAAGAGTTGAACGGGGCGGCCCTTTATCTTGCGAACCGACATAGGCGCGCGAAATAGTCCGCGCGGTGGGAGTCTGGCAAATCAGCAGCTTGCGCGAAATGGGCGATGGGCGATGGATACGGTCCCTGCCACCACCGAACGACCACCGCGCTATTTAACCGAGCTGACTTTTTTCGGATGATCCTTGCCTGTGCGTTGTGGCTATCCATTCGACCATCAAATCACGGGATCAGCGCCTTTGATCTGGCTTGGCGCTGCCTGTCCTGGCCGCGAACGCCCGCTTACGCGAGGCTCGGTCCGCCTATGCAATATGACCTGGCCTCTCGGTCTATGATTCTAGCGTTTCAAAACATGGCGGCCATACGTAGCAGATTGCAAGGCTTTTCGCCGCGCAGATGCTACCGGGCTGGGACGGTCGCCTTCGCAATGCGGAACGCCATTATTTCCTGTCCCCTGCACCGATTTCGTCCCTGATGCAGCGCCGCTTCAACCATCGGCCTTACAGCGCGGGCTTCTGTCCGCAGCGCTGCGAGGTGCCGATGGAGGCGCAAATATAAGCTGCGCGCGCGCCGAACGCCTAGCCAAGGCGGGCTGTCGGCGGCGGGTCGACGGCGCAATGTGCAGGGCGCGTTTCACTGTGGCCGACCCCGAAAAAAATCAAAAGGTACACGTGCTCGCCAAAATGTCCATGACGACAGGGCGCGACACTAGAGAAATCATGCGCGAGTGACCGAAGTGAACGGGCGGGGGCGGTGGCGTGTTTGATGCTGTCTGTCCTTGCCCGCGTTGGTAAAGCCGCCCCGGCCCCTAAATTCAGCCTAAAGAAACCCCATTCCAAGGCCCTCGAAATGTCCGCTAAAGTTGAAAATTCTACAGCAAGATGTTTCTGCCCCTTTTGTATGTCGCGCCAAAGCGTTGCTGGAGAGAAAGGGCGTCCAAAGTTATCGATATCCGGCCGCCAATTGACAAGGTTAAGCGCGCTTGAGATGAACCAGCGTTCCAATGGCGGAAACACCTTCCGCAAATTTTCATCAAATGGCGAGCAATGTCGGTGGGTCGGACGAACTGGCCGCGCTGGAGCGTGCGGTAGCTGGACGCCATGTTTGGGCCGCAGCCGGGTGAAAACAGCGCTCTTAACAGGACTCACCTCCGGAACCGATCCGGACGGGAAACTTTCAGGCCGGTCGCGGCCCATGGTCGTGGGATACGGATGCAGCCTTTGTGTTTGACACCCGAATGACGCCGCTGCTGCAAAAGGACCGGGCGGGCATTGATGGCCGCAGTCAGGCCGGAGTCTGAGACCGCCGCTCCGTATCAATTAACTGGCAAAAGACCGTAGCATTCACTTCTTGCTCGGCTCCGCGGCGGTGCTGCGGGACGCTGGTAAAGATTGCGAACCGCTCTCTGCAGATTGATGCCCAAAGGGTAAGATCATCGCGCGCTACGATAAGATCCATCTGTTTGAGGCGGCTCTGCCGGGCGGGGAAAAAGCTAACCGCGAAAGCGATACGTTATGTGGCGGGCGAGACCGCCGACGATGGCTCGATCGGTGATCTGAGCCTCGGTCTGTCGAATCTGGCTACCGATCTGCGTTTTCCAAGCGCCTAAATTCTGGGAATACGGCCAAACAAGTGTCGACATGATCAAGCCGCGCCGCCGCTTTTCAAACGCGCGCGACGGGCAAAGCTCGCATTGGGAAACCTTATTTGCGCGCCAAGCGCCATGAGAAGCGGAGCTTTGGTGCTGGCAACCCGCCCAAAGGGGGACAGCAATGATGATGGTTACGCCGGACGTGGGGCGGCACATGGCGGTCGCGGGCCATGGGGTGGAGGTAGCGGGCGTTCTGGATCACGCGCGCTTGGTATTTTTTGGAAATCGAGATCGATCGTAAGGCGGTTGAAGATGCGTCGCTGCTCGCATTCCCGCTTGCGCATAAGCGCTAAAGGCCGACATGAATCAAAATATGATCTCAGATGCTAAGGATCAAACTCGTTTGAAGGCTGGTTCGGTTCTATCGCTGATTATGATATCAGGCCGAAAGCGGCTAATTGGTCCGCCCGAATGCCGGAAGTAAAGACGTCGAGAAAGCGATCATGGCAAACCTGCGTACGGAGCTCAGGCAAAAGACTGCGCCATCAGCCGAAGCGATCCGCAACGAATCGCCACCAACTGTGACGATTCCGGCGAAGACTTTACCTCGGAAAGCCCGCGCATGTTTTACGGCGAAAAACCGTCAGCGCGGGATTTACGGCAAGGCAACGCCGCAACAGGCCAAGGACATGATCGAAGAGGGCCATTCCCGCCGCTCCCTCTTCCGGATGCCTCATCCGATCCGAAACGGGCGAAGAAGAAGCTGCAATTAGCGACACGCAGGGTCTTTCACATTGCAAGAAGGTGAACAGACCTTCGCGCGCCAAGTTCGCGCCATATAGCGCGGAACGTTTAAATGCCGCCAAAAGGGCAGACCGTGGGTCAAGACAGCGGTCATGGCGTTGACGAAGGTCCCGCCCGCCTCAATCTCGGTGAAGGCTCCGCTCCCATCTCCGCTTTATCTATGTGTGAAGATCGCCGAGCCCAGACCGAACGTTGAGTCGTTGGCGAGTGCAATCGCCGCGTCAACATCATCGACTTTTGAATAAAATCGCGACGGGCCGAATAGTTTCCTGCCGAGTAAGCATCCATATCTTCGTGACACCCTCAAATGATGCCAGGTCCCTGAACCATGACCCGCTGATCAATCGCTTCTGCGCCCGTCACCGACGCGCGCCCTGAGACAAGCGCGTTTCCGAACTTGGTTAGTGGAGCTCTTCGACCGGCGTCTTCGTTGCGAGTGGCCAATATCCGTGTCCTCTTCCCTATCGGATCACCCCAGATTGAGGGCCTCCATCGCGTCTTCATCGCATCGCGAAAAATTCCATCATAGATAGCATCCGGCGTGGATGAATAAAGCGTTTGGCGGCGATGCAGCTTTTGGCCATTATTTTTGGTCCGGGAGTCAGTCCCAACACTGACCGCAAGACGGTTCATAATACAGCTGCTCTGCATGCACGAATGAAGGCGTCGGACCCCCAGTTTCCAAAAGAGTTGGCTTGATCTCATTGCCGCATATGCCTGGCGACCGATCGCCTGCCGTTTGATCCGGTTAGCGTGGCGGCCGCACAACGCGGATCGCGCAGAACCGCCTCGAACCTTACTTCCGCCAATTAGCAATGTTGGAACGCGCCGTCTGGGAAACCCGCCGGCGGGTGGAATAAAATTCTTCCAGCGACCAGCGCGCATTGCGGGACATTGGACGCATGTTTCAAACGAAACCTGTATTCGCCCGCCATTAAAGCTGGTGCTGCGAAGCGACTGACCTGCAGAGACGGTAAATTTCCCCACGGCCATACGGCCAGCAGCAGGACCGACGGAAGGAATACGCCGGAAGCTCATTGTCTTTTTCCGTTTTGACAGTTTCGTCCGCCATAAATGGCTTCCGGCATTGTCCGCATAATAGCGGCAGGCGGTCGCGCATTTCTCAAGCTTCGCCAACCACGCTTGAACAGCGGCTTGCCCATTTCCAGCGTCATCATAACGACCAAAACATCGCATCAGAATTCTAGCAAATCGGCAGCTTTTGTTCATCGCACTTCGCGACGTTGAGCAAATCGTGTGGTTTTTTCAAGGCTTCAAACGCCACGACTGACTTTTGGCGATGGCGAGATCAACCTGCCGCATCGGTTGTGGGTGTGAATTCCCAGTTCGACCTTCCCGGTCGCACGGATTGGTGGTGGCAATTGACATGTTTGTCCTACTTATATGAGATATGGTGCGGTGGGGCCGTTCTTATCTTGAAAGAATTGTGCGCTGGATACTTTTGTTCCCCGAAGTTTTGGATCGCAAAGCCTAGTCGATGGTGGCGATAAAGCGTCAGCCATTCGCCGTCTTCGGAACCCCCAGAGAACAACGCCATCATCATCATAGCCCGACTCCAGCTGGCGTAGACGATTGCCGATCAAGTCCCCGCGCGCGGCCGATGCGAATGTCCATGTCCTGCCTTCAGAAAAAATCCACGCAGCGACCCCGGATCAACGCGTCCCGCCCACCATTCGGCATCTCACCCAGATCGTCTCACAGCCCCCAGTAAAGGGCTTGTCAGATCTTGACAATTTGAGCCGCAAGCGGCATCGACGGCCTTGGAATTTTCAGGTGTATTCCCGCGTGGGTAGGCAACTTGAGCAATTGTTCCATCGTCACGGGCCTGTAAGTGCAAGATCGCTGGCGGTAAACTTTTTCAAAGATCGACCCCTTCGTTGACCTGATAATATAATCCATCACCCGCGCCGAGCGGTTGAGAGACGCAACCGCGGACACGCAAGCGGCCTCAGCAGTGTCGCTGGGCGCGCGGTTATATGCTACCGGCAGGTCCGCCGCGAGGCGGGGTCACAGGGTCAAACAGGCGTGTGGGAAACGGGTGTTTCGTGCAAGCCTCCCAGAAATATCAGGTGACCGCGCTGAAGGAAAGGAAGCCTGTAAGAGTTCATATGTTTTTAACGCTACTCCTGTCGGCAGTTGCCGTTTTATGTCTCCCGCCAGACACTGATCCGGTTCCGCGAGCCTATAATCCTACCACTTTTTCTTACGCTATCCTTTTATATTCCGGAAAATCCTGGATGGACCACAGTGTCTGGACGGGGGGAAAAGGAGCGCATTGCAGTGTTTTCTGTATGACAAAGGCTGATTACCCCACGCCTGTCTTTGTGACGAAACGGCACGCAAGGCGCGTAAGGAATAAATCGGCGGGCCATCGGCGACGGACGCATCCGTTGATGGCATCGTCCTGAACCCTCAAATTGGACCGATATGTCCCCAAACCGTTCGGAGTTTTGGAGTCAGAAAATTCAAATACGACGTCCACAGACATCGGCAAGATATCAGTCCGGAGATCGTCCGCCCGCCAACTTGTTGGAAGCCCCTCAGGAGCGGCGAGGTTTTGGAACGGAAGAACCCGATAGGGCCGACATCGCTTTATAACAACCAATGGTGCCTACAGAGCTCTTCCGGAAACGGACGAAGACATAACCCCGGCGAACGATTCTAAAAAACCACTCTCCGACTGAGGTGGGCGAAACGGCTTTACATCAACAATTTCCAAAGGACACACGGCCTCGCTACCTACGGCTAGATTCTCAGCTATGCGCACGGCCTTTTTTGATCGGCAGGACATAGCACTCGCTTCTTTGTCAAAGGAAAGACGCTGGTCTGCCAATGCCGTGTCTCCAATCCGACGCGGGACTCGCACGGAGCCGAACCCCGTTTTCGCTTCAGGGCGAAAGCCCGAATAGCCCGCAGACGGTTCTTCCGGGACAGAAGAATAAAGGTGCCAACTCCCTCCGTTTCCCAAGCCAGAAGCGGCGCGCAAAATCCAAACCTCGATCATCGCCCCACGCCAAACTTAAACGACTGGCCGCTTGAAGGTCCGAGTCACAGGCCCGACAGTTTGGCTTTATCGAGTGTCTTGCCTTTGGAGAGCGCCATTTTTGCCACATGAAATTCGCGGGCGCATTGACAGCATCAACGGCCAGTGACGTTGGCCCTTGAAGATAGTAGGCGGCGAAACTGCGCGAACCCGTCGGGAATCACCGCGCACCAAACCTCATCAAAGCCCGTCAGACAGCCGGCCGATTTGCAGCTTAAATCGAACTGAATTGACCACAAGGCAGGGCAGAATAAAGTTTGGGGGGTTCCGACAATGTGGGCGGCGACACACACTTTGGCTGCCTCCGTCGCATTGGCACAGACTCCAAGCGGACATGTCGTTTCAATACAAGCGGATTATAGTGATGCTTGACTCGCCGGATCCGCGTAGATGGTGGAGTCGGAGGTTTGCTGGCCAATAGGCGTTTGACCTTAATCCGCGTCAGCCGATACTCTAGACGCGCAATTCCGCAATTCCGTATTTGGAATGCACGCCAATGCCGTCACGACAAGATGCGGCATCATAGCGCCCGCCCGCGGAGGTCGTGAACGGTGAGCTGATCCCCAGTCGCGTCAATCTTCGACCGCCAATGCAATCTTCAATGATCCCACGGCCTTCTTCGGCTGTGACACGGCGATAGAAATCGCTTTTCATTTGCTCACTGGTCAACACCAACAACAACACACCACCCAAAACAACTCCAACAACCACAAACAACACCAACAAACCACAACAAACAAATCCCACCCAACACACAACGCACAACAAACAACAACACAACCACACTGACAAACACCACACACCACACAACACACACACACACACAACACACCAACCACACCACCAAACCCACGCCACAAAACACCACCAACCAGCAAACCCACCACAAACCACAACACAACACACCACACACAAACAACCCACCAAGGACCACACAACCACACCCCACACAAACACCACACACCACACCAACAACACACCCCACACACACAAAACACACCCAACCCACACACATACAAAACAAAAACCACATCAACCAACCCAACCAAACACACAGCATACATCGAACCCAACACACAACACCCACCAAAAAAAAAATACACAACAACAACCACCACACACACAACAACACCACAACAAACCCAAACAGCAACTCACAAAACCCACAACCACACCCACCAACCAACAAACACGAACCAACCCTACACACACCCCCACACCCACACACCCACACTAACAGCACACCACAAACACACCAACCACAACACACAACCACACCCACTCACACAACAAACCAAACACCCAACCAAGACACACCAAAACACAACAACCCCACACACCAAACCACACAACCAACCAACCACACCACCACACACACCAACACAAACAGCACAACACACACAACACACAACCACTTACAAACACCACAAACACAATAAACACCCACAGAAAAAAAAAAACAACAACCAAATAACAACCACACCACACCACACAAACACCCCCAAACAAAATACCAACACCGCTGCAAAAATACGGGCTAGCCTCCAGCAGGGGTGACGTCCATGCCGCGTTTGGCGCAGGGAGGCGCGCTGTTTTCTAGACCGATAATAGCCGCCGCCAATTAATGACCGGCGCGTTTTCCGGCTCGAACCGCGCGCGGATGCGCATCCGACATCTTCGTGTCGCCGCAGTATATGGACATGATCACTGTCAGCGCCCGGAAATGGCCAGATGGCGAATGCCGCGCCCTGTCCGCAAGACAAGATGACATAAGCAATATGATCACCGTCGGATTGTCTGGACAGTTTGGCTTTTGCGGTCGATGGCGCCTGCGCGAACCGCCAAGGCGCAAATCTATATTCGCCTCCGGCATAGCTCTCGGCCCGGCGCAGCAAGATCTCACTTTCGACCTTATTGCCCGACAGGTTAATCCTTGGACAGAGGCCGGGCGGTGATAGGGCGGAATCGTCTCTTCCCGAGCAAGTGGGCGTGATTCGCCTTCAAATACCCCGCTTGACGCAGCTGACGGCGAGGCCTGTGCGCCAGCCATGTGACGCAGCAATGAATAAGCGTATGAGTTTCTGGCATGGAGTGTCTCTAGCAAGCCTCGTCAGCGTCAATCAAATAACAAGGCGTTCCATTCTCGACAAGGAAGGGTGGCGACAAATCCGAACTCATGCAGGATAGAGAACTAAATGGACTCATATCGCGTCAATAATCCGCCAACAGGCCCTTTACAAACAACCACTTCGCTCCCGGAGCCAGTCGCGGTTTGAAACGATGCGGCGTTGCCGCGCGCAATATTCAGAAACCGTGCCCGCACCTCGTCCCACCCCATTTGCGGCGAAGGATCCGAAACCCGGCTTGATGGAAATGATGTGGCCGAATATGGCCTCTCCGGACCGATGAAGGGCGTAAGCACGATGTGTTTGCGGAGGCCGCTAACTTGCGTGTCCGGATCCAAGAGACATGGAATTGATCTGAATCGAAGATAAGATCGCGCCCGTCGCAATGGGGCGGGCATCTGGGCCAAAGTTCCTAGCTCTCTGATCAATAGTTCGACCTGGGCCTTGATGATGACGGGGCGGTGCTTCGACGAAAAAAACGGCCGGTTCACAAAAATACGCTTGGCGGCATGATTAAACGGGCTCGGCGAACGTGATCCGCCGGGCTGTGCGCGAAGCGATGAAAGTGATGGGCCGTCAGTTCGTGCTGGGTGAAACCCATTCGGAGGCGCGATCAAAACGCTCCCTCGTCCAAATATCGCTATAAGTTTACGATATGTTGGGCGAAGCGGCGATAGCACGCCGGACGCGCTGACTATTATCAGGTATGAAACTGCGATCCGGTTCCTTTGGCCGCCCGCTGCAACATGACGATATGCCGCAATCCCGGCATTTCGGTCAAGCTCGTCGCCGCTGCATCACGTTACGATGAATTTCAGCGCGACCGCGTCCATGGCTGAGCCTGCTGCCGCGCGTGACCGCTCTGGCGAAGCTCGCCCGCCGACGCTCGCATGGTTTTCACATATCGACGCTGAGGAAAGCGAACGGTTGGAGCTTAATTTGGATATTGTCGAGGCGCTGGCTCGTACGCCCCGATCTCGAAGGCTGGGACGGGCTCGGTCTTGTGTGGCAGACTTATGGCACGCGCAGCCCGCTTGATCGATTGGTTGCGGCATTGGCCAAAGATTCAAGGTCGCCGATTGATGGTGCGTCTGGTCAAAGCGCCTATTGGACACGGAAATCAACGTGCACAGGTCATGGGGCTGGCCGCTACGCTGTGTTGAGACCAAGGGATACAGACCCGCAATTATGCGCTGTGGCGCCGAAAATTACTGTCTCACCGCCCCGCGCTCTACCCGCAGATTTGCCACGCATAATGCCAATACGGTGCCGCAGTTCTGGAACTCGCCGGCGAGGAACAATCGGGCTACGATTTCAGCGCCTGCACGGGCATGGCGAGGCGGCTTCAGCGCTACCTGCGCGAAAAACTCGGCCGCCCGGTGGCGCAATCTATGCCCGGTCGGGAAATGTCGAACCATACTGGCCTATCTGGTCCGCCCGCCTGTTGGAGACGGGGCCAATAGCTCCTTTGTCTCCAAAAGTAAAAACGGACAATGGACGTGACGATTGATTGAGATTTAATCGCCGATCCGTTCGAGGATGATCGCACGCACTATGCTACCTGAGGCGAAGGACACGACCAGAGCCGCACGCCAATAGTTTCGGCCTATGATCTGCGCGACTTCAACCGTGACCGCCGTGGATGAGCGCCCGCGAACCGCTTCCGATACGCAGTGGAGCTTCGGTGAGGGAAGTCCCCAATCACCAATCCCGCGAAACGCCGTCTGAGATTGTTGGATTTCTGTCCACTTCGCTGCGAAAGTCGATGTTGATGCGGCCGATCACGCGCGCTAAACCGTGGTCTGCCAGATGCGTCGACGTGCGATCGACAGCGTAGTTACAG
>Ga0163217_1119265_pt1 | contig 10877 bp, 11 predicted proteins | sample SynspAceP_FD_185933 | JGI IMG/M metagenome (GOLD analysis project Ga0163217, IMG submission 185933) | Saline lake microbial communities from Ace Lake in Antarctica - Synechococcus sp. Ace-P (PacBio error correction) | ecosystem: Environmental > Aquatic > Non-marine Saline and Alkaline > Saline ...
AGCGTAATAATGTGGTGATCACAACCATAGGCTCCGTTACCATGCAAAATGAAGCCCGTATGCCTTCAATCGTTCAATTATCTGATGCCTCTGTATTGGCTATTTAGTTCCCGAGGTTCTGCGTTAATCAACTTCTCCCGTCTTGTCGAAATCGCCAACGCAGTCTATTCTGTTTTCCCACCTCAAACCCACTAGACATTCGGAATCGTCCGCTAGCGCGAGCCTTATACCAATTTACCAATTTGGTTTTGGTAAATAATGGCATAAAGCCGACTATCACACTAGCATACTGATATCCAAGGCGAGTCTGCGATTATTAGTCAGTTTCCATAGGGCGAACTGAACCCAATGCCTCTTTTTTGCAAGTTAGGGCTTAGCTCCTCTCACATCCCTACAAACAACCAATTGTCATTTGCAATAAATAATTGTCGGTCGCAGCTGGAAATTCCCCTGCCGAAACCCTACTTTCCCCTAAAAAGGCAAAGATCCCATCGCGTGTCGCAAAACTCACAGCGGCATACCACGAGCTTCCCGCTAATTCCGGTAATGGGGTAATTTTTGTTTGAATAGCCTGGAACGACCCATTTACCGCTACCGTAATCGTTCAGGCCGTTACAGGGCGATCATTATAAAATGGAATCTGTCTTCAGGTTTACGCTTCCACCGCTGAGAACAACGTATCTATAGCGAGAATTTAATTTGCTCCATCAGTATCATCGCATCAAAAAGCTAGCGCTCCATCAAATCTTCCAAATTGTTCCTCGCCTGTGGCAAACGCCTACAAAGTACCAGGAGTTCTTTGTGACAGGAGAGCTTGGTTTACGCAATGGTTGTGGGTCAGCTACCGATAAAAAATAATAACAAGATCCCCCGATTGCGCCATCCAACGACAACGCCAATGGGCCATGGCAGGGGACACTGTGTAAGTGTAATTATTGGGTTAGGACAAATGGCGTTTTAAATTCGTCAAATATCGTAATTCTTCGTGTTTTGAAAAGTCAATCCAAGACTAGCGCTGCGCATTAATGAGTGATCAAAGTTGGCGTTTTTTGAGCTGTTAAGAGGTAAACTATTTCTTGGGGACATATAATAGGATGCCCAACTTCATTCGGGAAATTATCAATATTTCGAGGTAACGGCGCATGCTTTGACACACTGCCCAAGAGTTACTGTTACTCGCATAGGAAGTATTAGTGCCAGGTAACGCCAAAACGCGCAAAGGGAGAAAAGTATGGGGTCGCTACTTAGATGAGATGTGAATGTCCTGTGACCCGCGGGAAGATTGTTCCTGATATTTCCAAAGTTCATCCGATGGCAACAGATCTTTACTTCAATCGTCCTCCAACCGCTATTTCTAAAATATTAAAATCAGGACTTTAATTGTAATCGGCACAAAAGCGAATTATCGCAACTCCAATATTTTTGGGACTCAGATCATCAAAATCATTTTCCTCTACAGACAGTCGCTTCGGAACGAATATTTGGCGCTGAAAACTAAATCCAAATCACAATCATATATACTAAAAATTCGGGCGCGTATCCGGCCCCTCGATTATAATAGTGTCCCTTTTCCTTGAAGTCCCATACATCTGAAACATTATCGAAAGTTAGATTCCCCGTTATTGCTCGGTAGCATTCTATAAGTTTTTGCATTTCGACTCGGGAAATTCAATACCCAAGCTTTATGAATGCGGCTTTGGGCGTCGCCTCCTTCCTCCGAAAGACCTGTGAACGATCCTGACGTACACGGTTCAAATAAACGTCAAAACGAGAATTGGTATATCCTCATATCGAATATCCGGTGTGACCATCTTTTCAAATTGCTGTAAAGTCCGCCATGATCTGATAACTCACCCACCGGCCAATAGAGGGGCAGCTCCCTAATCGTGTCGATATTGCAACCGGCAGCTGCCTATCAGTCGCGAAATTGTATATCGTGTAATGTGTTCGTTTCTCATGAGATTACAGCTGTGCAATAACATGCGTCGGCTACTGTATTGGTCGTGATAGCCCCGAAATTCCTCGGCAATCCTAAATAAACATCCGATGGTCTTTCATGACGTCCCATCATTCTTCTGCGGTTGCTCCTAGTTCGGGCAGCATATCGCCTAACGCAGATATCCGAAGCGGCCATCTTGTTAAAAATCCTGTAATATCTATACCGACCCATACTGTTATAAGGAAGTGTGTGTAAAAACTCACAGATTTGTCAATAAAAGTACCGTGCAATGGATATATCAAATATATCATTGATAACAAAATGCATTTTTTCGCACAATACATCACGAACCATCTAACCAACCATCTTGGATGAGTCGGTAACGCAAAGCCCCAAAGTCAGACCTTCTTTACGATACATAGTCACTCAGAAGTGTGCACATTTTCCAAAAACTGGGATGGCCATTTTCAAATGCCCTACATCTCTCAATACAACCGTCGTTCTCAGATTGCACAGAGGAGACTCATTCATGCCCCATGTCTATCATTCCCGTTTTTTTATGCAATTGGTTGCCGGCCTGTTTTCTCTCCATGGCATTGGTTAGGACATACAATCAAGGTCAACCGCATTGTCGTAATCAAAAAAAGCCGCTTGTATTGAAAGCCACAATCCGCCAAAACATACTCTGATGCATTCCCTTAAAAAAGGGGATTGTTTTTTTTACCTGTTTCCTTGGTTAATGACAAGAAGTCAGATCGGTCGCCTGCTTTGATCCGTCGCATGGCAACGAAAGATACATCATCCAAAAGTCCCTCTGAAATTGACATCACTACAGACACCCCCGTACAACCATTGTTAGTGTTTATTTCTGCTTTCTCGGAGCATCAAGAAACTTGAAATCACCTTCGGTTCAGAGATATAATTTAGAGAGACCAGATGTCCGCAAAAAAGATATCCTTAAGCATCGCCATTGATTATCCGCCGACGCCTAGTGTCGCCACGCTGCCGTTGAAGCACACATCGTAGTTGGCCGCGTCAAAGTAATCACTTTCAAAAGGTTTGTGTATCCGATGTTGACTTCATCGCCATGATGTTTAATCTTGGCAACAAAAAGGTTATAGCCATCCACTGGCCGCTGCGATCAGCACCACCCGAGAGCGGCCCCGACGAGCCCTGGCTGGTTGGGACTTTCGTCTTTGAAAAATGGCGTGCAGTTTCCATCCCAAAGGGCATTAGCCGGCGTAACACATACCCAGCAGACCACACAAACATAGACTCGTACGATGCTATGTCGAGAGCCTGCGCAAAGAGACCTCTCAGTAGACGAGACACTAAACCAATGAAATAATGTATTTGCATGCACAAAAAGTCGCAATGTCTATTCACATATACCTGTTGGGCTCATAGGGCTTAATGATAATCATTTTTCTCATTTATTTTTTTTGATAAGTGGAGATATGTAAGAAATGCCATTGTTTGTTAACTCGTACGACAATTGGCACGGTGTCACTTGACAACTATACTTCTAGTCAAACTAAGCACAATAAAATCTGTTTACGACAGTCCGTGAGTCTGTGTCACCAATCCCTCCTATTAATGCATTCGATTCACACGTAAGCGAACGGTTAAATTCGCGCAGATTTTCCAATACACAAACGAATCTGCCGATTATCATAAACATCACGATCATTGCCGTTGCGAAATCTCCGGGATGTTCTTGTGGGCACGCAAGCGGCACCTGCGTGTTAACCAAAAACGTACCAAGTCAACAAACGAAGACTTTCACCGCCAAATCCATCCACCACAACGAAATCTATGCCTTCGCCAGCGTGAATCCTTAAATCTTCCTGTTGCGAGATAGACAAGGGCAGAATCGTTCATATTGGAACGATGGCGAACCCAGGTAAGCCGCGCCACGAGAAATATTGGCGTCTTGTTGAAACCTATGCAGAACGCACTAGCTTCGTTACCAGGGGCCACTCAGCATCGCAATCAAACATAAATTATTCCCCAAACGGATTACACGGTGGTTTATACCAGAAAAGTACCTTCAAATCTTGCCAGTATTGTATATTGTCCTCCCAAAAACGATCATTAGGCCCCGCACCTCTTCTCGAGTATGACAGTTCGGGCCACTATAATTTAGATCCCTGCACGAGAGGATCGTTAAAATGCTACAGTCATTTAGACCCGTCTTGGAGAGACTCTCAGTGTTCACCCGAAACTGATCAACCTTATCCGTCTCCTCGTTCAAATCAACTGGGTTCAACAACCATTGGGTTGGGCTGCCCATCAGTCCAACCCAAGGTCGTAACGGCTCAAAAAATTTGGGGCCCTTTCAACTGGCATTCATGTAAATCCCCCAGCTGGCCGATTGTATAAAATTTAGGAAAAACCGCCGGGTTCCCTTTCCCGAATTGCATATAACAATTTGGATACCAAAACAATGCATCTCCCTGTAATCTCAAAATGCTCGCGAAGAAAGTCAATCTATAAATCTCAGGCCATAAGAACTACCTCTGCCCCGGACACTGTTGAGAAATATTTTTTCAATTCATAATTGCATCAGAACCATTTTTTTATGTGTAAATAAGCTCCCCCAAATATCCGATAGCAACCCTCCCTCTAGGGCGCGACCCAAATCATACCAGTTGAAATAGCTTCTGGCAAAGCCCGCCGCCGCATCAAATAAAACTGTCCACACTACCAAAGCCCAGACTTCTCAATGCTACCTTGAGGATATCCGTAATTGCATTCTTCAATGCCAGTAACCAAATTGGTATCACCGCCGACACCACCCAATATAAAGTGGCACAAGTTCGAAGCTAAACAATAGCCCTCGTTAATAGAAATGAGGGCAATCTTCCGACATCTTTGATCTGTGCCGTCAATTTTCATCCATCTGCTCACGAGATAATGGCCACATTTCTGCCAAACCACCGAAGACGCCATTAACCTGAACGCGAGCGAGTTAAGATGGGGGCAAGCGCTATATCATAAAAACTCTTCCCTCCAAAACTTCCATAACCAATGGTATAAGCTCAGGTAAGGCGTATAGAGACGTTCTACCCACTTTGCCAAAATACCGTCCATTGGGCCTTGAGGTATACGCCGCAGCGAAGTACCTCATGGCGCATATCACAACGTTTGTCATTATATTCGATCCCAAAGACTACAGTTCTGCATGTTCGCTATCAACTCGCATATAACTTGAGCATGGTATAGAGATTCACCCTGAATGGGCGAGAGAACCCTACCCTGGTTTTTTACGAAACGGCCATCTATGGTGTGCGGCTTTCTCATCCATCGGTGCCATCACCTTCTCTAAACAGGTCGCCTTGCAGCGAGATCTCAGTGGGAAATGGACAACACCACAGAAGAAAACCACCACATAGCGGCTCTAAATAATCATTTACTTTTCTTTTCAATTGGTGCTGTTTCCATCTATCGTAACTTTTTACTATCCCTAGTTTAGTATAATACCTATAATATTTATCTCTGGGTTCTTCAAACGACGGGCGAATATTGTTTCTACGCATCAAAACCCGGCATGACAAGTAATCACTCATTTCCATTGGCCCGCGTGCAACACACTCATGGTATCTAGGCCGGTATAAAAGACTTATCACAATGGAAAAGATTCTGTTCCAGTATTCCATATTAAACCAGTAAGTATTGCGTGAGCCTATCGGATTTCAAAGTAAACCTGAATCGCTCAGGGCCAATAAGCGTAACCTGATTTTTGCAGAGATTCGTTAAACATTCTAAAAATAATCGGCCTTCTTCTGCATCAACGGTGTCTCATGGAGGTTTCGGCGTAGGGTTGAAATCGTAGGAGTTCTAACACGAATGAAGGTCGGAGGAAGTTAAGTTTGTATGTTACCCTCTACACAGAAATACCTTATTAACATGCCTGTTTAAACACGCTTGTGCATAATAATGTCATTCAATTTTACGTTGAGACTCTTGTGTGCATTTTCAATTATCCAGGCGTTGTTCACAATATAATAATCAGCATTGCTGGTTATATCCCGGCGCGGACACTCTCCGTCTCAGCCAAAAAAAGCTGTAGGCATCTAAAAACCCTTGTAGGAGGCAACACGATTCTCAGATTTATTACCATATTTCAACAAATAACAGGTGCCCAAACTTGGGGGAATCCCCTTTTCCTTACCAACCGCACGGTCTTCAAAAATTGATGGTTAACATTACCATCATTGTCAATACTATTTACGTCCCCGCGCCACGGACGCATCAGAGCCATTGCACTGTATCATCCCAGGCATCACACACTCAAGGCCTGATTGTGTTAGGAGAAGAATACCTATGCTGAGTGACTATCGATGCAACGTAAAGTAAGCCACGGCTCCACCTACAGCTGTCCTCTTGAGTTTAAAAATAGACCTACTCCGAACACAAAAATAGCGGCCAACTTTGCCTTGCTACGTGCTACCATGCCTACTTTTAACACCATCATTCTCTAACAAACGAGATCTCATTAGCTGGTGCGTAGCTTAAAATCCAAATTTACCATTGGTTGTATATGCGAGGGCCAGTTCCATAAACCCTCTTATGCTTTGATACCGTGACCAATCAATAGCCAAGGACGGAATAGCACACCAAGTAATTGAACCAACTCGATTTTTGGATGTCGCATCAATTGGAAACAGGAACTGGCCCTAATAAGAATAAGCTTCGAGAACATACTCAAGTGAGTAATAATCCAGAAGAAAACTTAACCCGACTTCGCTGCCTATAAAAGCCCCATACCAAGCATCCTATAAATATACGGTGTTTTTCTTCATACTTTCCTCGAGCTGCTAAAATTGGTAATTTTACCCATACACTGAAGTGCTACATTTGACGAGCACCGGTATGAGGACTATGATTTGCGTTTAAGTTACAATATATTCCATGAGATTATATCTTAGATACGTCTTCTCTGCGAAAGCATTATCATATTTTATGCTGGTTATACCTTATTGCAACGAATCCCACTCAACTTGACACCTTTAGCGTCTTTAAGTATCAAAGATATATTAGTTGCTTCTCCCTAACCCTTCCTCTAGAATGCGCGCTCAAGGATAGCGGAGAACCGAGGAGAGGAATATTATGGTCCCACTTTGGCCGCGCGAGCCCCAATCTAGAAGACCATCGCGTCGAAAAAATTAACTCAGAGCTATAAACCGGTTGTCAATACCTACATAGACATAATTTAAAACTACCCAAGAAATAAACCTTAACCAGCAACCACACCTCGCCTTTCCTGCTGTCATAAGAGGAGAAGCGGCTACCGTTGTCCTGTACCCAAAATCTCCGGTTAAATTTCCTGTTCCGCGCATAATTAAAGATAAAACTAACCTTTTGGGTAGTAATAGCCAAGCAAAGCGAAATCGTACTTTTGTCCAGACGTTGTTGAATTCAGCGTGGGGGGTTTTTCAGCAAGAATATTAAAAATGTTGTGGCGATCTCCAAGAATGACTCCCTGGTGATTTGCCTAAAAGCCCCGGCTCTCTGTAAACTTGTCCTAAGTTGGAATAATCTAATCTTCCAGGTTCAATTATACTTTAAAAAAGGGAAAATCTCATATTCGGTCATACAGTGCTGCCAATACCTTAATTCGTAAATGCCCGTTTTACTCCAATGCTCTGCGCCAGCCATAGGGTTGGTCGCAATACTGCCTGGTATTGTCCGTCACCAATTACCATAACCGTTTCTGTATGGTCCATAAACAGGTAAATGGTAGCTAAAGCCCAAACAATATCTAGTAAAAGGGTTTCCGTTTACCCTTCTGATGCCTCCGGCTCAAGGCAATATTCTCGCCAAAAGTAAAAGCGCCCTTTTTTTTGTTTGAGGTTTTTATCCGAATTTGGTATCCGCTCAAACACAGGTCCCACAATTGCTCTCTTGATCGAAATAATTGAAGTGATATAAAGTAATAAAGAGTTCTCCGACCCCCGGAAAATAATATGTGTCTGATGTCCTGTCTGAACAATCTCTTCCCTAGCCAATCTGTATCAACCCCAGTCCTAAAGACCTTGTGATGTCGTCACCATATTTGATAAGCGAGATTATTTATCTCAAAAATTGGCAGCATTGTCAATGCAACTTTCTTCAATGGTCTGAAAACCATATAAAAATCATAATCTTATTTCAAGGGACCCTGCTTACCCCTTTTTTGTAGTACAACAATAGCCGACCCGTTCATACCCCTAGACCCATACAATGCCGTATGAAGCAGAGCGAACACCTTGAATGGATCGATAATCGTTAGGGTAAATCCGCCATCCAAGGGAAATTAATAGAGCATTCCCATCGACCACATATAGAGGTGAATCCGACCGGAAAAAGAGTTTAGTCCACGAAATCTTGATAGAAATGAAGCACCTGGAGTTCCCGTATGAACTGTAACCCCCAGCAAGTCCCCCTGAGCATTTGCCCTACGTGTACTTGCCGGTGCTTTCGCATTCTTCTGTATCCACTACGGATACCGAACCCATACTCGCTACGTTTTACAACTTTGTAACCAATGACGACCACCCTCGTCCCAGATCGTCTGAGTCCTTCTGAATAGACAATGTTAATGGTTGAGCGAGCCGTCAACATTAATTTGCTTCGGGTAAGAAAGCCAATATAGCTAATGTCATAACCAGCATCAGACGTACATACGCCCAGGTTCAAAATTACCGTCAAAATCGTAGTGGTTCCTTCTGGTTTCCAGAGATTAACGAATGCTGCACCGGCAAAAGGCTCACACTTGGCCATCCGTGAACGCTTATCCACTTACACTTAGTTGTTCTCGAAGAAAATGCCAAAATGCGAATAAGCGTTCAGCAGCAACAGAATTACATGGCCTTTAAAAAGAATTTTGTTCGTATGTTTTTTTCATCTGTTTTTCAATTTTTAGGTGAAATTTGAATTTAAATTGCTACTTAGATGAAGGTTCTTTTTAAGAATTCGTTACGATTGTATAACAATACCTCCCAAATTGAACAGATTCTCTTTACAAATAAATACTTATCCAAACTGACCAATACGAGTTAATTGTTTCAAACTAATCCATTAATAAATCGTTCAAACGTTTTAATAAAATGTTAAGAAATGTTCAATTTTGGACACGGATTGTGTATTACAATGGATCGAAAAGTAAAATCATTTTTCTTGGAAAGCGAGATTCATCAGAAAATAATTCACCTCACTGAACAATATCGGGATTTGTTATAAACTACCCTTAATAAGCCCAGACCACTAACTATTGACACTTGAAAAAAGCTCTTGTACGATTTGCAAGCTATTATGGTATCAATCTATGAGAAGTACGCTTATACTGTTAGCTCAAACCCTTGATTTGTATCATTCGGAAACTTTATAAGGGCACACTCTTTCTCCAAAATTCCGTGCTTGTTATATTCACCAATGAATAAAACTTTCATTTCCGACACTTGTTTTCTAAATCGTTACCTATTCTAGCCTCTGTGCGCTTGATAAGAACAATGCACTTGTCAAACCTGCGGGAGATTAGGATGTGCCAGATAGGGGCGTCCAGCATAACTCGTTGTGACAGTGAAGGGGAATGTGGGCTCAAAACACAGGGGGGGTTGTCAGGTTTCTAGCTTGAGAGTTGTTGTAGTGGCCAAGGGGATCCGATAGAGCCATACTCCTATTGCGCAGCAGTACTAATTGCCGTTGACACGGATCCCCTTTGTGCACGGCTTATCGTGCGTACCTGGATAAGTAAGGGTATTTAGTCTAAATAATTATGGAGTAACTGTGATATCATACCTATGTAGAAGATAGCGTTCCGCGATTATCATGTAGTTAGTAGCTAGCATAGTAAAAATGCGGGGCGTATGCAAATGCTGCCGGTTCATTTATGTGTGTGCTGGGTATCTATAGGTGTGAGTGGCTTTGGTCCTGTCTCTTGTTTTTTTTATTGGACTTCCCTGAGTTTTTCCCCGCCCTTTGCTTTGCATCTGTCTTCACTCGGTGTAACTTGTGTGGCTTATTGGTTAGAGGCTAGATACAGAACAACTCGATTTGCTTTTTTATCATGCAAAGTGAGAAGAGAATAGCCCTGATCTCAAAAAATAGGTTCGCTATGCCATAAATAAATCAATGACAATTTTGGTATCTTAGAACAGAGTCCTTTTTCATTGTTAGCTTATTTTCAATGAATTCCGCGATCTGCTCTTTTTGCTATCGAAGCGTTATCCTTGGCAACTAAATAACACCACTTCAAACTTTCTAGCGAGAGTGGAGGTAATTGAAAGTTTTTGTCTTCACGCCCTTTCTTTTTGTTGAGTAATGGGCTATCCAGTAAAATTCCCCGATCATTTAGATAGACAGCTAATTTTTATGTATTACGAGCAATATTTCTTTCAGCTGCGGTTTCGATTACATTTTCATTTTAGGTCTTACATGTCACTTCAGTTTTCCTTATAATGTGCTTGTATTAATTACGTTAACAAATAAATTAATATTGTAACGTCAATAAATTATTAAATTAAAATTTGATTCCTACTAAAGTGTTTAATAAGTTATTATGAAACTTATAGGTTTTATAACGTTCGTTTAAAATTTAGTTTTGTTTCCTACAGTATCAAAATATAACTACACTGCTCTTCATAATTTGACTGGTCCTTCTGGAACAAATCACCTGAAGTCCAATTCTGCCATGTTTCGAGTCAGTCGAATTTTGCCATTGGGTCATGATTTTTCGGGGTAGAAAAACAAATCCCAGTCATTTAATTCCACCCTTTTTGGGGGGAAAAAAAAAAAAATTTGAATTTTGAATGGTCGACGCAATTCTATGTTGCCGGATTTCACATCCACCAACCGAGTTAAGACACTTTTACTATTTGCCCGCTTTATTACTCGGAGTGGCAGGATAGTGCAGTTTGTTGATACTGTCAGAGGAGGTAGGTTTCTTTCAATAGGT
>Ga0163217_1008726_pt1 | contig 10876 bp, 13 predicted proteins | sample SynspAceP_FD_185933 | JGI IMG/M metagenome (GOLD analysis project Ga0163217, IMG submission 185933) | Saline lake microbial communities from Ace Lake in Antarctica - Synechococcus sp. Ace-P (PacBio error correction) | ecosystem: Environmental > Aquatic > Non-marine Saline and Alkaline > Saline ...
TCCAATTCCCCGATCTTATACCCTCACAGCTTATTGGGCACGCAATGTCAATTCACATAGTGAACAAAATATAAAATTAGCCTCGACTCTTTGTGGAACCGTATTTCCGATTCAGAATTGGCATTTTGCAACTATTGGGAAATATTGCCTAACAGGTGTCACAGGCCGATTGCAGTGTCAGTTAATATGCCCGCTCTTTTCCCGGGGTAGTCACATAAAAACTATCATCGCCAGAATACCTGAACAGGTCCCTCATCGCGCTTCGTAGCTTCAGCTGGATATTGAGCTGACCCCAGCCTCCTAAGGGCTGTAAGTCCCGGTGAATCCGGGCTCGCGGCACCAAAGGCATTCGATTATTCACCTCCCGCTGCGGTCCTGCTGAATAACCCATCGATACTAAAGAGCAGCCCTGAGCGTGTCAAGCGTCATGTCTCGATATACGCGGCGCGCTGTGAGCGCATTAGGGCTAGAGCTCTTCAGATTCAGATAAGTGTGGGGGCCTGTTCAGGGCATGCCTTCGCAGGCGTCAGAATTTTGTTCAGAGAGCGAGTAATCGAACGCGACCCCTTGAGCGCAGCCCGTTTGCCCCGATCTGGACCCGGTGGCGGTATGGCAACCCACGTTAGATTACACTCGTAATTGATAAAATAACAGCGAGCGGCGCTCTCTTGGCGCGGTAGCTGTCAGTCGATCTCCGCTGGCCTCCCGATTGCGCCTGTCTGCCAGTCTATAACCTGGTATATTCTGGCCCTTATTTCGTGTGATTATGGTATCGTGCCTGGGGATCCTTGACGATTTCGCGTCTGGTTAACAGTTTAAGGCGCAATGCCTGTTACCTCCGACCAAGCGTAGCGTCCATGATATGATAATCACCGAGAGAGTGCCCAGGCGTGCCATGCGACCTGGACAGATCAGCCATCGGTCTTTCCCAGCACTGAAGACAGCATCCAGGCGGGCCATTTGCCCGTAAGCCAGTGGTTGCGCGCTTTTGGCGGATCGTCCGAGTGATGTCCGCAGGCGCTTCCATGAGCTGGACCCATGCCAAGAAGCGGGCTGGCCAACCCCGAGCAATTTCTGAGCATTTCGGACGCAGCGCATCGGTCCCATTTTCCAGGCACTTGGCTCAGCGTCAGCGGCGCCATGCATCGGCGGCTCTAGTTTGTGAATGCCGCAGGTGAGAATTGTTCCAGTGCCGAAATATCGGACGGCCACCAATCGCTCGATATAGCTGATTGGCGAAAATATCCACCATCAGCGGATGAGATCTTTGCCAGGGCTTCGCTGTAGTCGACCAGCCGTTGCAGTCTGGAGTTAAATTCAAAGGTCGTCCGGGTCAGGTCTGTCACCTTAGTTGAGCTGTCAGCCCCTACTCCTTCAGGCGTTGAATGGGCGGCTCGCTACGGCTGAAATCTGCACGACTCCATATCGCGCACCAACAGCCGCCCCTCGGCTCTATTCACCTTTTTCCCGATACGAGGATAACGCGATGACTGCCGCATTACAAACCTTAATCATGGTCCTGCGCGCTGGTTGGCGGCGCGGTTGGGCGCACGTCAGCCTGGCCTTGGCTGGATAGCAACAACCTATCAAAGAACCCCATGCGGCGATGCGTCAGAGAACCAACCAGGCATGGCGGGGTTTGATTGCCCGGGTCTGCGCATGGGGCGACTCAGCGAGTCTGCGCATATCAAGTCTTGTGAGAATGGTGCAAGGCGGTCATTGGGAAGCGACACGGCGCAGGTCCGATGCCCCGGCTTTTTGCGGCTTAAGTGTCAAGTCAGTTGCGTCCAGCAAGAGGCGACTACTGGCTGGGTATCAGGGCGGCTCACAGAGCCATCGCTTATGAAATCGGGCTGACGCGATCGACTACGTGGCCAGTAAGCTGGGACAAGCCTTGCGCTGGTTTGGCAAGCGCAACCTGAACGGATTGTGACAGCCCCCACCAGGCGATTCTATACCTCCGGGCGAGCCAAGTAATGGAAGCCGCTTTTCTGTATCAACTCTTGTGCGTACGCTCGGCACAACGAATTTCCCCGGACTCGTTCAAAACATGTGTCCACGAGGCCAGCGTCCGTTGCTTTGCTCTGGATGCGACGCTAGGAACCGCAAGGGCACCGTCACGCTGAAGGACTTTTTCGCCTGCCCGACGGAATATTTCATTCTCGGCCAAACCCTGGGCACCAAGCTCCATCCGCGCATTGCTCGACGCCTTTTAAAAGAGGCAGTAGATGCGCGGTGGCCCAGGTAGTCTGTTTCAAACCTTTGCGTGAACGCGGGCTGAGCGCTTTCAGGCATCCGCAGTCGCCGTTGGAAAATGCTCAGCAACAGCCCTCGGCGCGCCAATACGGCCTTCTTTCGCCCCCGCCCTGGGCGGTGACTTTTCCGCGTTTACGGGGATGGCCAAGTCCTTTGGCAATGGGACGCGAAGCGCTGCAGACGGGGCGCCTGCGGTATTTGACCGGGCGTTTTCTTGCCCAGGAATGTGATGGGCTGGAGCGCTATCTGGCGAAGCTGGATGCCACTCCGATGGATATCACATCGTGGCTCAGTCCGGCCTTTGCCTTGGAGGCACATCGAGCAGGCGCTCAGCCTTACCGCCATTGCCGAAAGGGTGATTATCGCTGGGTCGATGGCATTACTCACACCACCATGTGTTGCCACTATTGCAGGAATTCGCGCACTTGTCAGATTTGCGTGGGCAGTTTGGGTAAGGCCGGGTGGCGGGCGTTATGTTCGCGGTCGCGCGGCCATAGTAAATGTCAGGGCGACTCGGACCATGGGCATCAAATGAGCGGCGGGCAGCGAGTCTGCTGACGCCATCGACAGCAGTTTGGTATTGCAGACCCCCGGCAGCATGGCCACATATACGCGTGGAATCCATCAACGCAATGCTGGCGGGGCAGGTTGCGGCGTTTTTGTTGCCCTGGAGGTTAACCCTTTCGCGCAGGCCTACGCCTGACAAGCCGCTGGAACTCATCAAGGCGTTACAACAATGCGCGGCTCAACGGTTCAGATCACAACCAAGCTCAATCGCTAGCCATTTGATGCCGGGCGTGAAACGGCCTCCATTCTGCTGTCTGGGCCGCACGGATATCGGACCTGCAACAGACTCGGCCCGCAGCGGTACACGTAGAGGATTCGGTTCAGCATGATCCAGTGCTTCCTATGGGCATTTACGCCGCCGCTATCTGACCAGATGCGTTCGGAAGCCGGCCATTATTCGCTGGTATCGCCCAGTGCCACATTGGGTGAGCCATCCGTTCGATGGTCATGGCCTGGCTCGGCGATTTACGCACGCATCCGCGAATCTGATCAAGCGTGACCATTCCTGGCTTTTGAACGATCAAATCAGCGGGTTGCCGAGCCTGGCTGGATTTTCAACCTCCCAATTCGCGTCAACGTCGCTGCTGCTGTAAAATAACGCCCGAGTCCAAGGGGCTTCAAGGTCAACCCGCTTCCCTCGCGGCTTGCTGCACGAGCGCGTGCTGGCGACCCGGCCAGACGCCAATTCTTATTGCAACGCTAGCTCCCAATGATCAGTACAACAACTCACTATCTATGGTCTGATGATTCGCTACCGCGGAGTGCCACGGCCACCCGGAGGTGGTGTTCGCCAATGCGCTGGATATTCGTCGTCTTGGATTCGAGCCAGGCCAAGAAGGTGGATCTGACGCACTGTGGAGTACGGTTATCGAGCGGCGTGTGGAATGCCTTTCACTTCTGCTCGATTTCGATGTCCGGTGGGCAGGCCGCTGCCTATTGATCCCGAAACCAACCCGCTGGTGGCGCTCGATAGCTATGGTTCGGGCAGCTTTACGCAGCATCGAAGTTCAACATTGCCGTGCGCCTCCAGGCCAGCCAGTCGCAGACCAACATCAAGCTGGTCGAGTGATGTTATCTGCCGCTCTGCCGCCTTTTGGCTTCAGCCGCGCCCTCTTAGGACCGTGCTGTGGAGCTGATATATTAGCGCCCTTCGAGTAGATAAGTTAGGATTCTGTAATTATTATTCGCAGGATGGCAGAAGCGTTTTTGATGGCCTGAAATTTCATAGAATAAGTGCAAGCGCGTTGAAACGATAGGCAGAGAGCCAGCTACCGGTACGATCCAGGCTCCTCACACCGAAGGATTCAAGCGCAATGAATGCACATTACTATTCCAGCAACTGTACTCAGAGCCGAACGTTAGCCGATTGAGCCGGATTGGCTTTGCAGGCCATGTCCCTGTCAGCGTGTCAAACAGAAATTTGGCGTCCAATATCATCGACAGTCAGGTCGGGAGGTAGACGGAATAGGCTCTCGAGGCTCGTTACGCAAGCGGCGCAAGCTGGCGGCCCAATGCGATGACCGGCACCAATCACGCAAGTACTGTAAGCCGCAGAGGCGTGGTTAACAGCACTTTTGGCCGGTCCTGGCTGGAGATGAAGTTCAGCCCTGAGCAAATAGCCAACCGCCTCGGCTTGAAAGGCTCCGATCATGGGTGGTCAGGCCATGAATGGATATACCGTTTTATCGATACCGACATAACGCCATGGTGAGGTGGAGCTCTACCTGCACTGCGGCAATGCGCCGGCGGCTCTACCGGAGAACGCTACGGGAGCCATGAACAGGCGGGGTCAGCTTCGAAATCGGGTATCTATCACGAGCGTCCTTCTTGAAGCGCTGCAACCGTGAACGAATCGGCGACTGGGAAGAGCTGAAACACTGAGGTCTAAGGCAGTAACTTGTGTCACGCTGACTTGGTCGGATCGAAGATGCACTATCTCAGCGGCCTATACCGGTCAAGGCGCGAGAACGCCGCCGCCAAGGTGACGCGGTGCCCATTAATCTTCCAACTAAAAGGACACCAGTGTGCATAACGCTTACGCTGGACAACGGCAAGGATTTGCGGGGCACGAACGGATTCGCCTTGAAAAGCGGCTGTAGCGTTAGACTTTGGCCGACCCCTGATAATAATATCTGCGAGCGGAAAACGCACCAAATGGGAGAAAAAAACACCCAAATGGTTCTTTTTTTCCTGTGCGACCAGTACTTCCCCCAAGGGATCGCGATTTCAGCACGATGACCGTTTTCGTAGTCGGTAAGTAGTGTCGGCAGCCGCCAATTCAATTTACGCCCCACGCAAAACGCCTGGGATGTGAAACGCCGTACGAAGTGTATACAGGGTTGAGCGTTTGCCAAACTTATGTGTTGAAGTTCAGGTGGTGAAACACTTCCTTTTTCATGAACTTTACTGTACTGGTACATTGGCCCTTGCAGGTAACTGTCGGGATCTTGAGGTTGGCCGTATTAGCCAATGTCTCTCGAGCCATTTTTCACGGCGATTCCTGTCCAGTGGTGACCGCATTGGCTGTTCGAATGGTGGAACGCTGTTCTGCAAGGTGCAGTGCAACGGAGAAGAACTCCTCTACAACTAAAAACATTGAGATTTTGCATGAATACGGTGACAAAACCAACTCTGGCATATTCGCACAGCAGACGTTAGCGTCAGCAGTTTTGCCCATGCGGGGTGCAACGCTGATCGGTTCAAGAAAGAAAGGTTTTGTTCAATGCGGTATCAGTGATGGTTTGCCGGGCTTCTCCCTACGGCCGACGAAAAGGGTAACTATCTTGGCCGCGACGTCGATGTCTGCCGTGCGGTCGCCCGCTGCCGCTGTTTGGGCGATGCAAGCAAAGTACGAACTACAGCCCCTTTGACTGCCAAAGAACGCCTTCACGGCGCTGCAATCCGGCCGAATCGACGTGCTGTCCCGCGTAATCCACACTGGACCAGTCTCGCTGTGATGCGGGCCTGGGTGCTGACACTTCACTGCGTCAACTATTACGATGGCCAGGTGCTTTCTGGTCAACAAGACTTGGCGTGGCAGTGCAAGGAACTGGGGTGCGACACCTGTGCATTCAAGCCGGTACTACCACCGAACTGATGCCTGGCCGACTATTTCCTGCCAATAAGGCATGAGGCTTCACTACCATTCACCTACGACACCTCCGATGAAAGCGCCAAGTCACTGGAATCAGGCCGCTGCGGACGTACTGACGCTCCGCACCAGATCCAGCAGCTGTATGGCGCAGCGTAATCAAGCTGGTTCGCCCGATGCACTATGGTTGTATTGGCCCTGAGGTGATCTCCAAGGAGCCGCTGAGTCCGGTATGTTACGCCATGGATGACGTATGGTTCAATATCGTCAAGTGGTCCTCTGTTTGCGATGGCTCAATTGCTGAAAGAGCTGGGTGTGACTCTCGGAAAAACCGTGGAACGAGATGGCCAAGTCGACAGCGAACCGGATATTTCCGTTTGCTGGGTGGCGAAGCGAGTACGTGTAAGGAATTTGAAACTGCCGAAAAGATTGGGCCCATCAGATCGTCAAGCAGGGTTGGCAACTACGGCGAGCAGCTTCGAGCGTAACGTTGGCGGGCTGGCAAGCGAACTTGAAAGATCGAGGCGCCTCAATGCCTTTGGAACCAAGTGGATCCAGTACGCCCGCCGGTGCTGCTGATCCGATCAGTAAGCGGCAACCACATCCCGGGGTTCCGTTAGTGTTCCGGATAATTGAACCCATGCCCCTTGCGCGGCATGGCTGTTCCAAGAGGCTTTCTATGCAAACTGCTACAAAAGTGCCTCGCCCGCGTGGTTCGGTCTGGGACCGATCCCAAGGCGCGAGCGTGGATATTTCAGGCTGCTCGCCGTTGGGCTGGTAGTGGCTATTGGTTGGTATTCCTGTACGAAAAACACCATGAACCAAGTCTGGAAAAGCAGGTATCAAACCACCTGGTTTCGCTTTCCTGAATAATACCGCCGGTTCGGTGATTGGCCCAGCACCTGATTGAGTAGCACCGCTAGCGAACAGTTAAAGGGCCGGTTTTTCTGGGTGGGGAGCTGCTCAATCACAGCCTGTGGGTGTCGGTGATTGCGGTATTGTCATCGGCCACACTCTTGGGCTTTTTGCTCGTGTCGCGCCCGGCTGTCACCCAACTCGGCTTATGCGCCCACACAGGCAACCGTTATATCGAGATTTTCCGCTAATATTCCGGCCTCTGCTGCAGATTCCTCTTCTCTGGTGATTTCTGGCGGTGAATGCCAGCCTGCCTGGGCCGCGCAGAGCCTGAGTGTGCTGGAAAGCAAGTTCTTCCCATTACCGTGGCCTGTATAATTGCCATCTCCAAACCTGTCCGAGACTTTGGCCTCTTTATGGTTGCCTTGGTGGTTTCGGTGATTTGCGATCTTTTTTCCCTGGCCTCGTTGGGCCAGGGCGCGACGCGGAAGCGACAGGTCGCATCTTCCCGGTAAATCGCTTGGCGCGCTGGCAATTTTGGCTTGGTCATTTCCCGGGCTGGCCGTGGATGGTCGCGAGGGGTTCAAAGCGCGTGTCTGGGCTTACCGAAATTGACCGTATTCACACTTTCCGAAACGTAGTGGGTATTGATTCACCTCGTTGTTAAGGGGTTGATCGCCCTGGACGCTGGCGACTGACCATAGGTATCACCCGCAGTAGCCTTTATTGCCGAGATATCGCTAGCGCTCCGGTATTCTCGGTTAGCCTATGGCCAGACTGAAGGCGGCCTCTTCCCTGGGAATTGGCCTGCGGAGTCGTGCACGTTGCGTCTGGCATCAATTCCTCAGGCCTGCGGGTGACAGTCCGCGCTGACAAGCCAATACCTTAATCTGGCGAAAATTCCTCTTCTGGCCGCCGCTATTAGATACCCGGAGATGTCTCAGTTGTTTTGCCGGCACGTGTGCTGAATCAGACCGGGCCCAGGCCTATTGAAGGTGATTGCGATTACCATCGAGGCGTTTATCTGGCCATCAGTCATCAGCATTTTCGATGTTGATGAATTGGTAACAAAAGCGCACTTGCGCTGATCGAGCGATAGGGGACAAACCGCCCATGCAACTCACCTTTTCCAACCTGGAAATCTACCTGGGACCCCCGCGTCAGGCCATCGGCTTTGGTCGCCTGGGCTGCGGGCGAGACCTGTTCCACAACTGGTTCAACAGCCGTTGACGCGTGTTCTCTCTCTAATCTGATCGGCTGGAGGTGGGGCCTAAACCGGTAATCCCGTGGGCATTCCATCCAGGGCTGACTGGGTAGGGCAAAACCCGTGGCCGATGCGACCAGCGAAGGGGCCCCTAGCTGGTATTTTATCCAACAGCGGCTTTGGCCAGTTCATGTACGACGCTTCTATCCGACCGAGTTGCGCTGCGCGGGTGGAATCTGACACCGATACTGGCTACGTTGGCGCTGCGCGCGGCTTCATTCCGCATGCCGCGCAAGCGTTTTCACGGCATCCGCGTTTCTGGTGATCTATTCCCTCCTTTGTTGCCTACACTTGCGCAGCGTGCGATTTTTCGGCCTGGAGCACAGCTACGCAGCATCCAGCCAATGGGGCGGCCTGATGCTCACCCTGGTGATTGCTGCGGTCGGCAATTGCCGGGCAACTGGCGCTAGGAATATTGCTGGCACTGGGCATCGCTCGATAATGCCAGCGCTCCGCGTAATCTGCGTCACCTTTAAATCGATGTTCTGGCGCGGCGTGCCTGATCACGGTCTGTTTGCATGTCGTCCGTGATGCCTGCCTAGTTGTTTCTCCTGATGGCAATGAACTCGACAAGCTATGCGCGCGCTGTATTGGGCGTGATTCTGTTCCAATCGGCCTAGTGGGCCGAGTGGTTCTCGTGGCGGCCTGCAGGCGATTCCCAAAGGGGCATATGAAAGGCGGCAAGAGGTCGAATGGGCCTGGGTACTGCCGGTCATGTGGGCTGTGATCAACTGCCGCAGGCGCTGAAGATGGTTATCCCCCGGACCAATCGTCAACACCTGTTTATCTCGCGCTGTTCCAATGACAACATCTGGTGATCTCATTGGCCTGTTCGATGAGCCTGCTCACAGCATCAAGCAGGCGCCAACAGAACCCTGGTTAGGTAATGGCGACCGAAGGCTATGTCTTCGCTGCACGGCTTTTCTGGATTTTCTGGTTTCGGCATGTCGCGTATTCCATATCAATCTGGAGCGCAAGCTCGACACGCCACAAGCATTAGGAGCCATCACACATGCATATGATACAGCAAGTGACACTCGGTAAACAGGCCGCCGCCAGTGGCGGGCATCGATTCCAGATGCAAGCGTGCATAAGTTAGTAATGGCGCAGTTCCAGTGCTCAAGGACATCTAACGCTGGATGTTCAGCAGGGGCGGCGAACGTTATCGTACTTTTGATGGAACCCAGTCCGGCTCAGGCAAGTCGCACACCATCCGTTGCATAAACCGGATGAAGATCACCAGCAGTGGGCGCATTATTGTGATGGCACCCAGTGAGTTGAACACCATGACCTCAAGCAAGATTCGAGATGGCGGTACCCGGAAGTGGGCATGGGTTCCAGCACTTCAATTCTGTTCATGCACCTTGTCGTATGCAGAACTGCACCTGTCACCGATGTGGGTTCGCAGATGCCCAAACGTCAGGCCGAAGAGCCTGGCTATGCATTTCTGGAGCGCGTGCCGGATACCAGAGCAAGCACTGAATATCCTGGTCAGTTATCTGGGGCAGCCAACAGCAGCGTGTGGGCAATTGCCGGGCACTGTTGCATCAACCGAAAAGTCATGCTGTTCGACGAGCCACCGTCGGCATTGACCCGGAGATGGTCAAGGAGGTGTGCTCGATACATATTGTCTTCGCTGAAGACTGCATCACCCATCGTTTGTGTGTTACACAATGGGCTTTGCCCGGCACCGTCAGGCTAAAGTAAGCGAACGCGGTGGATTCTTTATGGACAAGGTGAGATTGGTTGAAAACTGAGCCCTGAGAAGTTCTTCAAATCACCGGAGAATCGAGCGCACACAAGCTGTTCCTTAGAGTCAGATCACATTCACTGACGCCGGTCAGCGAGGGGTGCGGCAGGTGCCCCCTCGGCTGCAGATTCGTAATTTGCTGGCGCGCGGCAATTCTACTCTAGTGCAGCTTCAATTCCAGTAAATCTGAGCCAGCGAAGTCTGCCTTTCAATAGCGCGGAATTGCACCTGTTCTCGGCATATACAACATCCAGCATAGCAATCCACCACAGCGTTGTCTTTGGCCTCCAGGCCAGCAGTTCTTACCAGGACCGCTTTGTTGACGCCTGGCCACGGTACTCCGGCCCCTGAGCGATACCAATGACGCCCAGATGGCATTGTCGGTCGTGCTGCAGATGGGCCTTGGAATTCCCCGTATCTGTGGGCGTAGCCTGCCGAGCGACAGCGCGCCATCCTGCTCGGCGAAACCCCACTAGCCGTGATTGGTCATCCGAATCAGGGCGTCAGATCGTAATAATGGTTGGATCGCGGATTTGGCGAGTGAAGGGCGTTCAGCTGATATGTACCCTTGTTCGAATGCCACAGTTCAAGCTATATCCTGCCGGTTGGGTCGGTCTGATATTCATATTTTTCCCGAGATAAGCCATAATGACTTGAGTGTAATAGTAGTTGGCGGAACACTCGGCAGAGACACAGTTAACTGTGGTGGCTGCTGTAGTCGCGCCCGGCATGATCCAGGTTGGCTTATTAACCTCGCAAGTATGTGTGTGTCGCAGCTTTAATGCAAGGCTTTGCGTCATGGCTTTGGCTATAACTCCCCAAAGGCCGCGAGTTAACGATCGCGTCTGCCCAGAGTATGAAGCGACAAATGGACCGCTCAGATAACGGTGCCAAGCTCGGAAGCTGTTTATGGCACAAGGACAAGAATGAGAACGGACTGCTTCACGCTATCACCGCGCGGCACTCCCGGCCGCAGTTCTGTGATCTGGCCTTACGTTTTATTGCCAACTCGCGCCGCCTGCTGCGATGGTAGCTGTTCTTTTTTCTCTTCTCAATCTGCTCGCTCACACCTATCCTGGCAGTGGATCAACAT
>Ga0163217_1018946_pt1 | contig 10876 bp, 5 predicted proteins | sample SynspAceP_FD_185933 | JGI IMG/M metagenome (GOLD analysis project Ga0163217, IMG submission 185933) | Saline lake microbial communities from Ace Lake in Antarctica - Synechococcus sp. Ace-P (PacBio error correction) | ecosystem: Environmental > Aquatic > Non-marine Saline and Alkaline > Saline ...
CAAAACCTCTAAAGAGGGGATTCAAAGAAATGGATGAAAAAGCGATGGGCCCTTTTCCCCTCCTGATAACCCAAAACCCCCGTCCGATATGAATTTAAAAATGAAAAAACCGTATTTTCCCCGAAAAAAGGGCTTAATTTTTTCCCTGTGAAATATAATGGATAAGGAAATCCGTCAATCTTGTACAAACGTCAAAATCTTTCAGCACCGGGGGGGTTTTTTGTAGTGCCCTAACCATTTCCTCCCTTACCTTTCCCTTTCTAATTGCCAGTAATCGGATTAAAAATGGTTCCACTGATGAAAGAATTCCGGGGATTTTTCCAAGTTTGGTTAAACGGAATACCCCTTAAGGAATTCAGCAAACAGTTCCCATTCCCAAAAAGCGACAGGCTTTAAATAATCCCTAACGTTTGGGAAAATTATCTACTTGTTTAGATAGGGGACTCAAGTGCTGAACTTCTCCAACGCCCGGATCTTTGAGAAAACACTTCTACTTCGAACTGGGTTACTTACTTTAACAAGGTCTGGCAAGGTTATTTTTTTCCGTAAAAGAATTATTTTCTATTTATATATAGAATCCAAATTTAATAATCGATAATGATTCCTACATCAATTATATCGGTTAAAATGAATTAATTTTTTAAATAAAATCCGAGAAAATAAGTTTCTCATTTAATATTGACAAGACAAATTTTAAAAAAAAATTTTCCGAAAAAAATATACTTTTTAATAAAATTTTAAAAAGCTATAATGTAGAAACCAATAAACTCGATCCGCAAAGAGGCTTAAAGTTCACGATGAAAATCTTTTTATCAAAAGCATGATCGAAATGGAAGTCAGACTCTTATGCCTCGAGACACCATAAAAATAATTTCTCTAAATTCCCTTAGATTATACTATGACCGGCGGTACGGGACAGGAATACACCATGGCCAAAAATGGGCAAATATACCAACTTCCTTTATGATCGGCCGATAAAATTTCATCCCGCCGTTAATATTGAAAAGAATAATTGAATTCCAACTCAAATGACAACGGGAACCTGGCTTCCAAAACCTTACGCTCTACTTCGGATTCCATACCCACTGTGGACTATTTACTGGCTCTCTTAAAAGAGCTTACGCCAATCCTCCATATCAATAAAAAAAGTAAAATGGATTCAACGACAAGAAGTAAAGAAAATTGATCGGGAACGGGGAATGCGCTCGAAAGAATCATACAAGAAGGCCAGATGCTCGATCGCAAGTCGAACTGGAGAACCACCTATGATCTGAAAAGTTGGGATCGATCAAAATCCAAGATATCTCGGGCAGCGATAATACTTAAAAAACCAAAAAGAAAATTGGGGATCAAACCCCTACCTCTATAATCCCCCAAATGAGAAAAATGAACTAAAAAGTTATCTTGGCTTTGCGATACTCCTTTTAGGATTAAAGTCAAATTGAAAATGGCCAAAGAAAGTTTGGGGCAATGTACACTGGTACTAAATCTGGAAAACCTTAATCGCTTCCCGGGAATACTCAAAGATGGTATCATGCATTTTCGATAGAAACTTCCCACCGAGTAAGGAAGAATATCACTCGGATGGGAAAGGGGCTATTTTTTCCAGTGCAAAAGATCACGCACATTCGGCCCGCTACACGTAATACTCAACTTCACGAAAAACACTGGCTTTACCTGATAAGGAGTCTCGAACCGAAGCAATGCAGGCATAGCGCATTTTGACTAAAAGAAAAATGTGGCACTGGCGAAGGCCGGCCTCGGATGTTATACTGGTCGTCGCTAAGGCAAACCAATCCGCAGAACTCCACAGATGGGAGCCAAGTCGGCTCGGGCAAAAGCCGCAGATATAAATCACTGAAGCTTCACTCCAGGTCCGAGTTCCGAAATCTGGGCAATTAGCAAAACTGCCAAAAGCGGTTGACATTCCCTATGAGAACATGTTTCAACTGGCTCCGGTGGGAAAACTGCCTTGAGAATGGCTAAATCTTGGACATCATGAAAACGGCTATTTGGCTGCAATGATGCTGACAATCATGACGACGTGCCGTCCGTTAAGCAGTTGGTGTTGGAGAAGCGAACAAAAAACTCCGGATTTATTAAAAATGGACTGAAAAAAAATAAAGACTGATCGCTCCAACCTTGACACTTTGATCGGTATTTGGCATACTTCTGCGGAACTCCGATTAGCTCCCGAAAGAAATATCTTCCAGGTCTTCAGATCAACAATGGGTACCCAAAAGAAGCTATGAAAGCCAAGGTTTTTATCTAAACCCAATGTTCAACCCTTATTTAGAAGTTCGAAATCAACTTTTTCTTTCACTTCATCAAAGCCAGTGTCCAAGTCATGAGCCAGATTCTCCTAAGTATTTCAATTGCCATTTCTATTCACATAGACGAGAGATGTCTAAAGCGGATGTCCCAATTTGGAATCCTTGAACTGGACCAATCAATCCGGCCTTGTCTTTTGATCAAAAAGGATAATGGGATAATCAAAAAAGACTGCAGTCTGATGTAATGGTTAAAAAGAATCCCTTTGGAAGAATCTATCTACCATGCCAAAACCCATCATAGTATGATGGTAGCCAAGATCCCATGGAATCGGCGCTTAGCTTGAATGCTGACTGGCAAAAAATCGAAAATGATCACCTTAGAAATAGAATGAATTTTTTGTCGATTGGTAAATGCCCAATCAAGGAAGTTTAACTACAATCCAATCACAAAATAAACCCAACCTAAAAATATGCCAATTCACTTCGGGTATGAGCAGCTTTGCTGAAATTGTGGAATTCTCCTGTCAATCCAAAACCTAAAATCAAGAAAATCAGAACCATCATCGAAAAGTAAACCTAATCTTAAGTAAAAAGTCCGCTCAAATCCTAATCAAAAATCTTCAAATACACTGGACAAGGCACATCAGGTGGAAAGAGTAATAGGAGCCTTATCTCCAACTCGTGGCCGAATAAAAATGGAAAAGTGGAGAATTGGCCTTACTCTGATAGCATTCCAGAGTTTTTGACTAGCCTACCATTCTTGGGAGCGACCCAGCTGCCGAGTAGCCAATCGAATCGGGCGCCAAATTTCAAATTAAATGGTAAAAAACGGCGCCTGCAGCCCAACAAGGCCCCAACACACTTCATGGGGGGTAAAGGTTTAATAAAAAAGTATGCAATCAGAGCCCTATTCAAAAGACCTCGATGTACGTGAAAATGAACCTATCTCAGTGTCGATAGAGAAAAAGGTTTCCCGCGGAAATTGACCTACACTTTGATGGAGTGACACTGATAATGTGCGTCGATTCGTCGAGCAGAAACGCAGCCCGACGATTGTCAATCTGACTAATCTACGTATTTTAATACTCAAGTGAATTACGGCCATACTGATCAACATCTTCAATTCAACGCTGATCGCACCCCAGTTGAATGAAACTCTAATGCCCCCGGTGAACCTCAAGGCATGTGACAGAACTCCTTTGATTTTAGGACAATCGACAAACTACTTGGAGATCAGATCACTGCAAAAAGGGGCGTTGATCACAATATGTTATGAAACTTGCCCAAGTATAGAAGAGAAACAGTTGTACATTGCTCACCCCAGGCTCAGGCGGACGAGGAATTATCCATACATGTCGGCGTTCAATTTTATACTGCAAATTTCCTGGAACAATTTCGCCGGAGCCGAAGAAAACATATGAAAAGGTACTGGGTTTTTGTCTGGAATCGCCGAACTGCGAGCAATCAACAAGCAAAACTCCATCACCGTCTAACTGGAAAAATACGAGCAATTTGATTGAAGAATCGCATTGAATAGAAAATGATTTTATTTCTGGATCAACATCAAACAGTCCCTATTTACAAAGCAGCCGTGGTGACACAGCGTTGGTTGTTATGAAAAAAAATGTTTCTTTAAACCTAAACATGACTGGCGTTTAATGTAATCATTAAAATAATAAACTCAGCCGGTCGTATAAACCATCCCATTCATCAATCAAGTTATATCCAAAATATCCACTCTCAGGGGCTCGACCACAATCCCACTTGGGGACAAAAAAACCTCCTCAGCTTTGCTCCAGCCATCCGCCCATCGCACAAATACTGTCAGAAAATTAAGAACAACTCCTTCACCACCCAAGTAATGTAAATTGGTTCAAAAAGAAACGGCGAATGGGAAAGCCCTTTTGGGGAGGGATGTTCAAACTCATATTGGGTTCGTCTTACCGGGTACGTACCGGCCATTCATTGTCATTCCAACGAGGCGCCGGCTCCCCATAACAAAATTCCTTTTCCAACAAATTCCCCGTACGGCATTAATAGAGTTCCCCGAATACATGTTAAAGCCCTCTTGTCATACTGAAATTGGAAACAGCTGACTTTGTAAACAGAATTAATGAACATTGCGGGCTTTCCAGAACCCTCTTTCTCGGTCGTCGGGCATAGATGCCACCATAAAACCCGAAGAGTTAATACCAAGTTATTTTGAATTCCGTCCATCAATGCCCTGTAGGTGACTCAAGCCTATCAGTCCCTGATGAAGCAACTTCCAGAAGGTGTTGGCTGGAATTTAAAAAATGTCTTGCATGAGGCCAGGAAGGATTTGCTAAGATCTAAAAGTTCGAAATATCAAGACTTTCCAGTGAAGGATTGAAGCAACAGAGAAATAGTAAGGCCATGATAATAGCGCCGCTCCTAAAGCCAATGCGATTCCGATCCCATTTCTAAATCAAAAACACAATTTATCCCGATTCAGCCCCTGAATCCGCGAATACCAAAATCGAGAATCGATCCGCTGTTGCGCAGTGCGCTAGCTTGCTGATAGACTCAAAATGCTTCACCTCCTAAAAGTAAGGCATCGGGAATGCAAGATCGAGGACTCCGTACATTTCCTAATGCAGTAATTCCAATAATATTGCGATTTTCAAATAATCAACTGAACCCGCAAATTCCCAACCGAGACACATAGCAAAGTACCTCCCTCCATTTTCAAAAAAAAAGCCTTTCCACCTGAATAGTAGAGATAACTGTGATTTTGGTAAAAATGAAAGGCCTCTTCGTTGATTGTTTAATCCGAAAGGAAATGGATCAGAAGAAAGAAAAGCAAGTACGGATTCAAATTTGAGGAAGGCCCTCTCCAAAGATTTCAACCAAAAAATTGATTCTTGTGGGTATTAAAACTGATTCCCTGACGACTCGACTTTCAAGTAATACAAATAATGCCGAATGGCCGTTTTCAACCTTGCGACACGAGCGGTTGAGGGGAAGCTCTTTGAAATAAATGCCAGGCGTTAATCTCTTTTCATAACCTCCACAAAAATTGTTAACTGTAGAGTCCTAAATGAACCAAAAGTCTAACTGGTATCGTCTGGCTTATTCTGTATATTGTTATAAAAAAGTTCTGCTTCGTGATTTTCCAGCAACCATTCGCTGCTAACACTGCACAATCCATATATCCAGGGAAATTTGAGCCTGATTCAGAACTAGGAAATCAATAATTATGATCATAACAAGGAACTTCGCTAAAATTGTTCCATATTTATGCGGATAAAGTGGAAGATCAATTCCACAAAAGTATTTCTTCGGTCCTCCACGACGCATCCCTGTATCAAGAAACGCTAAACGCTATTCCAAACACACTTCAAATGACAATCACCAAGTCCGTCTTTCTGGCATAACAAGTTTTAAAATGATGGATTAGAAGCCGCAAAGTGCGAAATTTGGATCTGTCATGATACAATGACATAGATCGGTAATGGGGCCAGTAATGCGAAAAAGTGCCTGAGATTCCTTTTCCCCAAAATGTTGGCATAGGTCAAAGCAACTTAATGAGTCCCTCCATCCAATCCTGGTTGTTTGATTGCTATTTCCAACAAATTATTGTAGTGGAAGCCTCGAATAATATTCCCTTTTGCCCACACTAGGAGGAAGGACAAAACAACGGCGCCTTCAAAGACCTCTTTTTGCAACTACTTGAAAAAGAATCATGGAATTTAAATCCGTAACGCGATTAAGGATGATACGTCGAATCATTTGGTATAAGTAGTCTCAAGTGAGCTACCACCGGCGATTCGAAACCGTGGTGAACTGGATTTGTACGCATTCAGCGGGACGTAGCACTGGCCGAAAAGAAACTGTGCTATCCATGTGCTGTGCAAGTAGCAACCCTAACTCAACTAAAAAGATAAGAGAATATGTGACCAAACCAATGCAGCACCATCTCAACAGCTTATTGTTCTGTAATATCATATGATCTTCCCCCAACAACGATTCCTGCTCCCAGAAATTTAATGGAACCTCTTTCTTAAGCCCGTACACATAAAAGCCTTTAAGCCTCCATAGTATAATCCATGGCACAAAAAAGGAAATCTACCACAGTAGTCATCAATAACAGTGCGGAGTTGCTACTGTTTACCAGTAGAATAAAATTGCTCACTCGTAAAGAATCCTGGCGTTTGCACCGTTGCGCTTCCTCAAGACCACTTTGTCAAATACCATCAGTGAGATCTCCACCTTTTCAAAGTACTTTAGATCAAAGGTTTGGTAAAGAAGGGAATCTTTAATCCACTTAACACCAAAATAATCTACTTTGGTTGGAAAACCTTTTAACAGAAGGTAATCGTAAAGAAGACTAAATACAATTTAAAAACAAATAAATTAAAAAGTTATTATTGGGAATTTGAAGTCCCATCGTTCTCTTACTTTCACCAAGATTAATAAATATGATGAATAAAAATGCCAAAGCTATTTCGGGAAAATAAATCATAAATTTATTTTTGTTTCATATCGTCCCCATGCCATTCATAAAACAAGCAAAAGCAATTTTCTGAAATAATATAAATCAAATTCCTCAATCGAAAAAGCCTCTATGAGATTCTGATCTTTTTCCAACAACAAAGAAACCGAATAAAATTACTCCACTGGATAAATAAAATTCTGCTTCCTTTTAAAATTAATAAATTAAAGCTTGTTTGAAACTTATATATCCCGAACAAATAAATAGGAATGAAAAATAGAATACGGAATGAATAGCTTTCCATAGGCTGAAGTTCAAATGTTCGTGAATCAACATGGCAATTAAACAAAGAGGAAAAAATTACAAAGTTAGACCTTAAATCACTAGTCTGATGAATGAATAAAAGGGTATCAGAAAAAATGATCATCACGAAGGAAATACCAAGCAACTGCCCCGTACCTGCAATAATATTAATGATGAAAATAATAAAGATCGATAGACATCTCCTAGGTACAAAGTAATCATAAAGTTACAATGAATAACGTTAAAAACAACTAAGAAATATTAGAGTAAGGATAAAACAAATTTATTTATTTTCATGAATTGATAAAAATCCTTGAAAAAACATAACAAATAAAAAATCCTGAAATAAAAACAAAAACTAAGTTCCAACCCCGATAAATAAGAATAAAGTTCCAAATGAAGTGAACTAAAACAGAGAGGCGAAAACAATGGCTCTACAATAAACATAATGGCAATAGCTCTAAATAATATGAATTTAAATACATCGGAAGAGTATTTTCTGTTGTTCCTTATTATTTGAAATTAATATTCTTATTGGATAATCAGATTTTTACCTAATCCGAACTCCCTGATTCATTTCCGAACTGATTTCAATGGCTTATAGCTTGGACAGGCGGACAAAACATATTTTTAATGTACTTACCACAATTTAATGAAACGAACGCAATTATGGCAAGAATCTATGGAGGATACGTCCCGGATGGCTGAGAACTCGGATTTCGGGGTGGCTGGCTTTGCACCCGAAAGCAAAATGACTTAGCTCCCGAGGTACGAGGAGATCCAGTCGATTTAGGTGCAGCAGCCAAAAACGCGGGCTGGTCTCCTCACTCAAATCAATAAAACAAAGCTCCAGAAAAAAAGACCGAGGCACAGGTTTTGTTATTTTGGGCCGCCAAAAAGACAAGGATAAACCTAATAGAAAACGGATTTGAAAGTGCTCAGAACGTTGAATCCGCCATATAATGAAACTTTAAGTAAACTATATCCCACATTATTCTCGTAAAGAGAATTTTAAGGCCACTGCTCTCATTAAATTCCAGTAGAACCCCTTTTTATGATGATTCACGGAGAGAAAGTTGAATTCAATGTTAAGGAAAATGACTGTTTGGGGGAAACGGAAAAATTCCTTGATATTCAAGCTTTCCACTTGAAAGCTAGGCCCAAATTGAGGGTTCAATAATCCCGCCCAATAAATATAACATGCACAAAAAAGAAATCTACCACGATGTATCATAAAGTTTGGGGAGTTGCATAACTGTTCTCGATTAACAAATCCCAGTGTTTTAAAATTTTTAAGGTAAATTGTCAAAATAAAAGTGAAAATCTCCAGATTAACTTGAAATCATCAATTAAGAAACGTTTCTTCTTGGAAAACAGCAGAAAGGCAAATATCGGGTATTCCAGCAATAAGTATTAAAATCGCTGTCTTCCCAAAAAATGCTTAAATAAAAATCGAACTGCTCTTAGCCCTACCTGCAAATAACTTGTGCGATTCGCTTCATTTTATGGTTACACGCAGATCACGACCTACTTTTGTTTATCTGGTTGGACCTTTTGAAAGCGAACGTTCTCACCAAGCTGGGACCAACTGCATCAACAAATTTTCCTGGTTTGAAACGTAGTCCGCCCTTTCGCTCAAAGGCATTTAACCATCACTTCCAGCTTATCTTTGCCCGCCACCATCAAATTTGATGGACGTTGGATCGGCGTCAGATGCCAGATGCCATCATGGGTCAAATCTTTTGCAACGCCGACACCCCAAACCCGATGTATGGGCACAACCTCACACCGGGGGTAATCCTTCAACTCACTCAATGAACCATCGAATGTACGCAGCTTTGAATCGCCAAGCCACCTACATTAGAATTAGGGAAAAACTCCTACACTTCCATCAAAACCAATACACCTTGTTTCTTTCAAGGGCAAGTGCATTTACTGTCAGCTATGGCCTGTAACATTACCGTGCAATTGCCTTTCCACTTTTGCATTCAATTTCTATAACTCCAAAACACCATGCAGCATTGCCACGGGAAAATCAAACCGGCCCACCATGGTTAGATCTTGTACCGGCATCTCATGGTTCTTCCATAAGTCCACCTGGAACTACCAATGCTCCACTGATTTCCTAATCTCAAAGAGCAACTCTTCAATAATCGCTCGCCTAGCAAGAAAGCACCACTTTATATCCTAACCTGCCGCACTCAAAGGGCCATAGCTTTGCCAATACCAACGAAGCACCTGTGTCCAAAACAACGTTTCCTTTTGTATTGTCCATGGCGGTCTTGTCTTAGGTTTTTGTTTTAAGCATTTCTGCACCCGAAGTGGCTGTAATCGAAATATAAAATTTGTGTTGTGCTAGCTTGGTTTTAGCTTTAAAAAAGCAAGAAGAAAACCAACTTACCGCACACACGACCGCCATTTGCTAGCAGGTTTACTGGCAATTATTTTGACCTTACTTTTCCTGTATGTCTTAGATATCTTTAATCAATAACCCAAAACCATTGCCGAATCTACCGCTCCTAACGCATGGATTATCTAATTTCTAAACCCGTACAATTGCCTAGAATTTTCCAGTTCAATTTCAGATGAATCAAAGTGAATTTATTGACAGCTCACGCAACAAGCTAATTGACGTTCAGCGCGCTTGCGTTTTATATCCTTACTAATCTTCAAATTTGATTCCAAAGTAAACTCAATAAACAAATCATATGCTTGAAAGTAAATCAGATAAATACTTAGCCCCTTTTCGCTCATAAACAAAATTTTTGTCGAATCAATCGCTCTTCCTTAGATAGGAGTTCTAATGAGTTAGCAGTCAAAAATCTACTTCCTTTGAAAATTGTTCATATTATCCACCAACGAAAGAATTTTTCTCCTCTTCTAATGGATCTTGGTCATCATTTCTACTAAAAGGTCGATATCACTATTCATAACAATCAAACTAATCTGTTACTATTTGAGAATCCGAAACGTATAAGTACTTTTACGTATGTTTGCACAAGGCTTTGAAATCCGCTAAATCGTAGCATATTCAATCTTTAACAAATCAAATAAGCTAAGATATATATTCTTTGTGTAAGTGCTGCTTAATTTTTTCAAAGGGATAACTTGCCTAAAGGGTCTCCGGATAGGAGTAAAAAGTTGGCTGGTTTAAGCGATTACTTTACAAGTACTCACTAAGTGAAATTCCGCAGGAATTCCAAAAGAGCGGAACAAAGCAATACTTATAGCCATTTTGCACAAACCCTGCGGTAGTTCTTCGATAGTCAGTCCCAAAAGAGGTAACTTTAATCAATCTAACCCTCAATCAATCATAGAAAAACTAGCTTGTCCGCCGAAGGAGGAAAGGAAATTCCCCCCCCCTCCTCCAGACCGCCTTGTTCTAATGTAAGCAGTTTTTGCCGAACTACTCGCCAAGTTCAAACAAAAAACGTTTACTGTTGCCGGCAAAAGTCAAAGTACCCTTGCCTAACCTACTCGCTACATTTAGCCAAACTGCTATTCACTTCAATAATACCCACTTGAGGTATGAATCCAGAAGCGTATTTTGATTAACGATACTTCAATCTGGTGAAAGCGGATCAACAAATACCCCTGTCGAGCCTACTTCAAGTTTACCGTTTACGCTCTCCGCTTGCCTACGGAGTCGAGGGAATGAATGACAAACGGATCGAACTTCCGACAATCAAGCGTAGCAAAAGCTTCAGGTGCTGAGTCAAGAAGAAGTTCGAAGGCACTGAAAGCGTCCTAAACTGCTCAAAACCGCATTCTGAAACCTACTTACGGCTGTGGACCCGCGTATTTTGAGGTCTAGAAATCTCAGGATTGGGGCGACTGATTTTGACCG
>Ga0163217_1038305_pt1 | contig 10874 bp, 17 predicted proteins | sample SynspAceP_FD_185933 | JGI IMG/M metagenome (GOLD analysis project Ga0163217, IMG submission 185933) | Saline lake microbial communities from Ace Lake in Antarctica - Synechococcus sp. Ace-P (PacBio error correction) | ecosystem: Environmental > Aquatic > Non-marine Saline and Alkaline > Saline ...
CCATGCCGGCCTGGTCAAACAACCTTCTTCGAACGGGCTTTCCCTGCTTGCCCTTGATTGCGGCCGGCGCTAGCCGGGCACGGAATACCGGGGCTCCGCGGTCACTTCGGCCGCACTTACCCAATTGGCGCCAAAACCGCTCCAGCAAGGCCTTTTGGCACCGGATCTTTGCTGATCTTTCCCACGCACGAATGTCGGCTTCATGAAGCTCGTTTCACCGATGCCAAGACGCATCCACGGCGACCGAGACCAAGCCTTGCGCCCCGTTTCGATCAAAACGCAATCTGCTGCGATCGATTCCGCGCGTTCACCGGGGCTGGAGGCCTTTCGGCTGGTCTCTACCACGCGTCGCGAGGAAGGAACAGGCACAGAATCTTTGCGAATATAAGTTTGTTTGCACTCGAACGGCGCGTTCCGAGGGCGAGCGGCGGAAGCAATACATCGATCCCGGTCATCCCGGGGCGACGGGCGCCATCTTCATAAGGAAGTGCCGGTCTCCGTTCGTCCTCCCAAGCCTCGATCCACCCGGCCTCGTGACGTCCCTCTCCCCCCCACCCTATAACCCTTACCCTCAGCGACGCGCCTTGATGCCAGCGATGAGCGCCTGCATGCGCGGCGTAAAGAGTGTGTCTTTACATCGCCTTGCAGCAGGATCAGCCATGATCGCATTTGATCCCCCTGCACCCGCCTTCCGGATCCCAGGGCTAGTCCCGTTGATGTGGCCTATTGGCCGTGCGGTCACCACGCGCCCCGCTCCCGCGGTGCACTTGTTGGGAGCTTCGAATCTCGTCGTCGGCAGGTGGCCCACGATAACTCGTACACGACCGCGGATTAAGGCACGGCGGACCGTCCTAGCTCGACATCGCACAGGCCTCGCGAAGGGATACGAGGATTTGTGCGCGGAAAGCGGACGGAGGCCAGAATTGGCAGGGAATGATGCCGATGATCTTGTCTCATTGCGGGAACCCACCAATCGACGGCTTGACGCATTGGCCGGTCATGGCAGCTTGCCTGCTTCCGAGGCGAGCCAGACGGTAATTTCGCGCATCACTCGCGTGGCAGCGCTCCAGTGCTGCTTGGTTCTTATGCGGAAAGTTCTCTAGGATGTTTTTCCGGGTCCCACTTGGCGGTTTAGAGTTCTCGACCTCAATCCACCGCGCTCAATCATCGGGCCATCGGTTTCGCAACCAGACGGGCAGACCGCGTCTGACTCGCGCCACGAATACCACGCCGGTCCCGCCGTGCCCTTGGGCCTGCGGCCGCAAAATCGGGCAATGCCGCGTCGACATAAGACCGTCATAGCGCGCCTGCTTTTGTGCCCATTGATGCGACGCTGGCCGCGTTGTCGACTCATATCGGCCCACCAGCTCCGCTGGCAAGGCCTGATTGACACAATGGTGAAGTGCGGCTGGAACGGGCGGCTCGTGTCCCTAGAATCCGTGGCCCCGTGGGTACGGCTCGCCAGACACAGCAGACACGGCACGGCGCAAAGCAAGGGCGCGCTCGATGCTTCTGTCTGAGCAGCAGTCCAGTATAACAATGTACCCTTGGCAAAGGCGGCAGATACATGATAGGCTGCTGTCTCGTATCCGCTCCGCCACACTATCTGCGGCAACCGTAATAGGCGGTATCGCCGTCCAGAGCGTAAACAGGCCGTCGTGTAGCGTTCCGCGAGTCAATCGCGGCGTGATAACGTCGGTATCCGCAGAGTGCGTAGTGACAATATTTCAACACCACAGCAGCAGCCAATCGCGCCCGTCATACCGCTGCAGAGTCTGGCGTTGTTTTCTGATCGTCCTTTGTTGAATTCACTTTCGCGCGGCGTCACCAACACGTAGGTTTCTGCCGCGAGACCCGCTTTTGCCCGCCATCTGCCAAACATCTAAAGCCTCGACTTTAAGGGCGTCTACCGGGGGCATGTTCAATCCTTTCCGCGACAATAGCCTTGCGAAACAGCGGGGCGCGAGAGTGTTGAACTATTGATGGCTACATGCTCCACAAGCAAGCCCATTCCGGCTGGCATCGGACCACCATCTCGCGGTGGTGGAAGAAAGACGGCGAAGTCGTGATCGCGGGCGACGGTCAAGGTCAGCCTGGCCAGACCGTCATCAAAGGAACCGCGCGCAAGGTGGCGCCGTCTCAGCCCGGTGGGTTTTGACGTTGTCGCGGGCTTTGCCCCGGTTCTACCGCAGATGCTTTTCAGCGCTGGAACGGCTTGAAAGCCAAGCTGGGGCGAACGCCGGATCAATTGGCCGCGGGCCAGTGGTCGGAGCTTGCCCAAGGACTGGCGCACCGATAAAATACTGCAAAAGCTCGAAGCGATGCTGATTGTGACCGGACGGGCGAGACTGCTTGGGTGATCACAGGCGCGGGCGACGTGCCGGAACCCGAACACAGCGTCGCGGCCATCGGGTCGGGCGGGAATTATCACTGGCCGCCGCGCGCGGCATGATGGAGCAGCGAGCCGCGACGCCGGAAATCTATATCGCCCGCGAACGCGATGAAGATCGGCGTCTGAAGACCATCTGCGTTATACCAATGGGCAACCCTCACGGTGGAGAAAATCTCAACAATGACCGGATTACCCCCCCCGCGAAAATCGTATCCGAACTTGATCGTTTTATCATGCGGCCAGAACGACGAGCCAAGCACGAGCCGTGGCCGTGGCCCTGCGCAAACCGCTGCAGACAGTTGGGGCGATGACGCTGCGCGACGAACAGTATAGACCCCAAGAACATCCTGATGATCGGGCCCACCGGCGTCGTAAAAACCGAAATCAGCCGCCGGCTGGCAAAACTGGCGCCGGGCAGCCGTTCTCAAGGTGGAAAGCTACAAAGTTCACCGAAGTCGGCTATGTCGGGCGCGATGTAGAAACAGATTATCCGCGACCTGGATCGATAGTGCGCATTGTGATGAATCCCGACCATTGCGCGAGACCCGTGAAGGAGGCCACATAAAGCGCGGAGTGAACGCGTGGGTGACGCCGATTGCCGGAAAAGATGCCCCGCGAAGGCAACCCGCGGACATGTTCCGCAAAAGCTGAAATCGGGCGAACTGGACACACGATGTCGAGCTTGAAGTCGCCGACACCTCTAGCCCGTTTTCCCCACCATGGATATCCCCGGCAACCCGGGCGGTGGCATGGGGATATGAACATTGGCGCCTGTTTGGCAAAAGCCATGGGCGGTCGCCACGGTCAAGAAGCGTCTTTTCGGTGTCCGAAAGTTTTAACGAGGTACTGGATCAGCGAAGAAGGCCGACAAGCTGCGGATGACGAAACCGTCAACCGCGCGGGCATATCGAGTCTGTGGGAGCAGAAGCGGCATCGTGTTTCTTCTGGACGAGATCGACAAAGGTCTGCGCCCGCTCTGACGGCGTTCTTGGCCGGCCGCTCGGTGATCGTCCAGCCCGCGAAGGGCCAAGTGCATGTCGTCGAATTTTGGCCTGCACCGCTGATCGAGGGTACCAGCGCAGTGTCGACGAAATACGGTCCGGTGAAAACCTGACCGCTCTACTTCTTTTATATTCGTGCGTTTAATCGCCTCGTCGCCATTGTCCCACGTTTCCGCCGCCTCGACCGCGGCTCGTTGACCAGCCCCAAAAGAAGGCCTCCTTCCGTCGGATCTGTTGCTCGAAAGGGATATTCTGCAGTGGTCGTTTGCCCATCGCCATCATCCCGGGTTGCACTTGGCGTTGTGCCGTCTGAACAGAGAAGAGATGATCGTTTTTGTTTCGTATTCGCCGAAACGCGATAAACGCCGCTGACGCTCTGCTGAAAATATTCGCGCGCGCTGATGGGCACCGAAGAAGTCGAGGTCAATTTTACTGACGAAGGCAATCAGCCGGACGCACTCGGCCAAGAATATTGCGGCCGATGTGAACCAGTCCATCGAAGCAGGAAACATCGGGGGACGGCGCCTGCCTACACCAAGCCCGTGATGGAGGCCGTCCCTTTGAAGAGCTTCGTTCACAGTAGCGCACGGGGAGTGCCCGCACAGTCGCGCGTCGGCGGAAAACCGAGATTCATCGTCCCGACCCGGCGATTGGTCGTTGAACCAAGAATCTCAGGGCGAGCTGACTCGATCCTACCGATCTGGCGCGCTAAACGTTCTTTAGGTCTTTTTCAAATGCTGGGCCATGCCGCCTTGAGACAGGATGGCGCATGGCAATAACTGTCAGAGTGTCATAATGGTCGCGCGCCAATTGGGGTGTTTCTCTGGTTGGCGCGTGTTTCCTGCTGACATTTCAGTCGTTCGTGCTCTGACGGGCAAAACCGTTTTATTTCATCTGGCTTTTTTCGCAGCACGCGAGATTAGGGGCAGCTTTTGCCTGTCTGATGGGCAATTGGGTCGGCATTTTACAAGGACGATCGGCAAAGCAACGCTATCGGTCGCGAATCACCGATGCGTCTGAGGCGCGAGTTTCGATGCTACGCTGTTGACAGGTTTCGGTACGGCGTTGGTGTGCGCGGTTCCAAGCCCGCCTCTTAGACAGGTTGAGTAGACGTCGCGTTGCTGGCGCGGGGGCCTGTCGTGGCGATGGCCCCTGCCCGTGGCCGAACTGACGCACTCGAAACGCCTGATCACTGTTGGTTGACTAAATCCTAAGGCTGCCTCGCTGCGGCCCGGGTTGACCGGGGTCGAGAAGGAGGAATGTCCCAGCCTTGAGTGCCGGTTTGCATTTCAGGGATGGGTCCCGTCTGGTTCGACGGGCCGCCGCGCGGCACAGGCCTTGGTCCGCTTCGATCACTGTTCGATGGGTTTGCAGCGGGGTCGCAGGCGATACTGCCCGTTGTACATTCGGTAGCCCCTTTTTTTGCATAGTCTTTCCCGTAACACTGGCGCAGACTTGGATTTGGTCCGCCTTGAGGGTGCTGGCAACGGCCTGTGCTAAGGTGGTCTCCCTAGATCACCATGCCTTGTCATGTCCTACTATTGGCCTTGGCAGCAGGAACGGACTGCCGCAATCCATGGCGCAAAGCGCCCGACCGCCGAAACGTCCTCGGCGGGCAGAGATCGCGGCACGGCCAACATTGGACACCGGTTGCAGATGATTCCGGCACGGGTTGGTTCTGGGGTGATTCGGATGCCCCGCGCTTGGTCATCGGGCCCACGCCAGACGTGGAGTGTCGACGCGTGCGTGTATTCATTCAAACAGGTTGTGCCATCCTGAGCACCGAGGGTGCAACAGGGCTGACGTCTAAGGTGTCTGGACCTTATTGGTGTCCGCGCTGATCAGATGTGCCGTCGGCTTTATAAAACCGAAGGCCTGACAATCCGTGGATTTTCGGACCGTCTTTTGTGTTCCGGGGCATGAGGGACCAACTTGAGTTGCTCGTGTCGGGCGGACGCGGTGACACCCTTGCAAGATTGGTGGCCCTTGCCGTGGCGTTCGCGGTGCTGCTTGCCTGATACGTTATTAGTCTTATTCGGCGGGGGAGTGATTGGGGTCCCTGTCATAAGCAATCAGTGAAAATCTTAAGCCTGGCCGCTGTGACACGCGGCGGCACAAAGGTGGCCACGTGGATGTCCACAAAGAGGCGCATCCAGACAGTCTCGGCTCTCAACCACGGCTTGATCGATGCCCGCGAGCACTATCAGCTGTGGCTCAATACTGAATGGACGCGGAGAGCGATTCCCAGACAATCGAGAGGATCGAGCGGTACGCTCGTGTGGCATATCGGCCAGAGATCTAGACGTGCCGTCGAGCGCGCATAAGCACTCGACTGTGAACACGACCCCACACCCGCCCATCTCTTTTGGATCGGACCATGTGTAGGGCACGAGGGTGTCAGCGGCGACTCGTTCCGAACACTTCAGCATAAATGGGCAGCCAACGTCGACTTGTCATAGTTCCGGCAGCAATGTGATTCCTCGATAGCCGGACACGTTCTCGAATCTCCGGGTCCATGCTATGTGCGCACAGGAGGCGACATCAACAGATGAGCGTGCACGCCGCTGTCACGGTGATTGCAATGGCTGGCCATATCTCCGAGCCGAGCGAGCAGAGGAACTTGGATCGACGCCTCCCTAGGGACTCCGTCACTCTTGTCAGGGTGCGAGCCTGGGTTGAAAGGACGCATACACCGCCCGTGCAGATGTAACGAGCGCAATAAGAAGAGGCGCCGGATGCCACCACAAGGGGCAGCTCTGCTGAATCAGCCTCGACGGCAACACATCGTCGCGTGCCAGGAACAAATTCTGCACCCGTGGTGCCACGAATCCTTGTCGCGACCGTACGCCATTCCCACCGCCTGAACCCGGGCACAGTGTAGCGACCTAATCGTGCCGGCGGCCATCTGAGGAACATAAGCCAGGCCAGTTCGTGTTCTGTGCCACATTTGCTGCAGCAATCATGTTGTGAGCGAGCAGTGCAGGCCAGGTGAACGCCACGTGGCGCAACAGGCAGCGGGGACTCGAGCGCAGCAGCGCCATGGCCCGCTTTCGGTCCGGGCCGAGAAGGAAATCTGGCCCAAACAGGCGCTACGTAATTAGCTAGAGACGGGGACATACGATCGACCCTGACACACGCCTGCAAAACAACCGATCGCACGCGACGGCGACTCATAGGCTCTGAATTGGCCAGCGCCGCAAGACCGTGAGCCACTTTGGTCAGGGAGACAGAGATGGAAGCGCGAGGCCCTACCAGGGTACGTATGCAGCCAAGCTGGGAAGGTCCGATCACGCGTCGGGATCATCGCTGCGACGGTCACTCCTCTGCACGCGCTTGAGCACCGTCTAGCACAGATGGCATCTTTTGAGAAGATCAAGCGCGTACTCAGTCTAAGCACGGACGCCGACTCGGAGCAGCAGTGTCTCTCTCGTCCAAGCGCGAACACAACGGACCAGACAGTAAGACTGGGTGCTCATGACCGTGGCGCGCGTGCGAGCGCTCTGAGAGACCTGCTCTAGCACAGGCAGGAGACACGAGAGCTCGCGGCGCGCGAGAGATCTCGCAGGTCCGGCGTCAGCGCAGGATCCAGCGAAGTGGCACGAGTCGCGTCGACACGAGCGCGCGCGCATGTCGGACATCGGACAAGCTGTCAGGATCAGCTTTGCTTCATCACTGTCACTGCGCTCTGCCAGCCGTTTGTGTCCAGGGAAGAAGAGTCAGTCCTGGCTCTCAAGCGTTATTTACTCGGGTCATATGCGAGCTGCCCACAGAGACAGGACGACGTCAGCTCCGCGGAATCGTAGCAGTCAATATCCATGTTCGATTCCCCATGGGTACGCGCGCGAGCTGTGTACCAGGTCGGCTACCAGCCCGCATGCGTAACCAGATGCCACAACAGAGACCACACTATCACGACACCAGAGCTAGAAGCGCCTCTTTGTGACTGCGCCGACAAATCGATGATACGCTTATGCCCCAAATGCCCATCCTTCTCCATGGGCCGCGACTCATGAGTCACAAGACGTGTGACATACGAGATTGACACTTGACCCGATAATTTCGTAGCGATCACACGCAACAGGCGCCCACGAGACGTGTATCAGGTAGGATCCGAAGTATCGCTTCGCCAAGTGTATTTTCATACACGCGATCTTGTGCGTAGTTCGTATCAGGATGGATATCCGTGCTCTCACGGTTCGGTCGTCCGGCAGCTGAAACGACAGCCGGCCCTTTGCACGCAGACGGCACGCCTGCGACTCGAGGAGCGCTGCTACAGACAGCACCAGATAGCAACATCTCTACCGAGGATTCGATATCGAGGACTAGTGTCACGCGCACTCGCGTCTTCGTCAATCGCGCCGGAGCACGATCGTGATCACCTGTACTGTCGCTGCACCTGCCTGTCGAGAATACATAGACCCATCGTGACCTGTCGCGAGCGATGTCTTCGACGTGATCGTGAGCCGATACGGTGGCCGTCAGACACGCACGGATAGTCCCTACACTTGCGGATAGCGGTCCGCGGAGGCGCAAGCTTCTTGTATCGGCTCATTAGTACGCGCGAATCAGAGACAGCGAAGACAAAAAGCAACACCTTCCGCGTGGTATGTCGTTCACACGATAGTGCGCGAATTTCAACGGCATGGGCGCACCACACGTATCATCGAACATCACTGTCGCATGCAAGATAGCACAGCGCAGCGGGCAGCCTATGGTGAGTTCGCTCAATTTTGCGACATCTGGCGGCGCACTCAGCACTAGAACCGCGAGTATAGCGAGTGAGAGAGCGGTCAGACGAGGTAGAATGCCTATCAGCGTTCGGTTACGAACATAGCCGGAGAGCATCTTAGTCCTCTGTGTCTCACGCTGCCTGCTATCAGCAGAACTAAACGGGCCGGAACGCAGTTCAAAGAACTGGCGCGCGCGGGTATCGGGATCGCGACTTATGCGACTAGCAAAATCGCGCTGCACGCCTTCGGCGCGAGGCGAGGTTGCTGACATCACCGCCGCGCGCCGAATCCTCACGCGTCAGCGGGAGACTCGCCAAGCACCAGTGTGGTTCGATATCCAAGAGGTGCCAAGCGAGCTGAGCGGACTATGGCTCGTCGTGTTTTGCGCACGCAGCAGAGCTGAGCGCAGAACTGCAGCGAGAACTGGCGTCGATTTGGACGGGACTACGATGCGTGTAGCAGACAGGCGGTCGCCCGGAGTCTCATTCGAGCTGGAGCCTCGCCAGCCAGAAATGCACCCGCACAGGCACTTTTCTAGAGTCTGCTGATAGAACATACTTACACGAGCGACATATCGCGAATATCAAGTCACGAGCCCGCATCTTAGACGCAGAAGACGCACCAGCATCAGCTGTGTCTTTTGAACACGCGATTGTACCGAGCTGTCTTGATCGCATGACCCTCCGATCGATTTCACGCCTCAGCGCGGTCTCTTTGGCTCTGACCGAGCGGTACAGCTCTCTATCGCGGCTAGGGAACGAGCATTACGGATCGTCAGCTCCGCCTCGTTGGTGGTTTTGTTCCATCGTGGGCGCTCTCAAGCTCCATCTCGCGGATGCCGACGAAATGGCTCTCCACGGTCAGGCCCTGATCTGCGCGTGCGGCGACGCCTTCGACAAAGACATTATCGTGAGAATCTCGTCCGACAGAAGGGTTTTGGAATGTCGTCGAGGTTTGCCATTGCTCGTAGCCCAATCACGATCATCTCAATAGGCACCGCGGGCACCGCCAGGAAATCGCTGACGCCCAAAGGATGGCTCGATGCGTTCATCTCGGCCAGGGCCAGCGCTGTGTCGGACCCTTCGGCGCGTGATCGGTTGATATCCAGATCGGGCCGCTTCGATCACTTCGAATGCAGGCCGGTGGGGCGGTTCAGGCTTCTCGACTGACCTGCGGCCGGTTTTTCGAACCGGTGCGCGTTGCAAAGCACAGTTCTTGAGCGCAGGATCAGGAACACGCAATAGCGGCCAGTACCAGAAGCTGTATCATGGGCGACTTCCTAGGTACCTCGTGGCTAAGAAACATGGAAACGGTCGGTCTAAAGTGCCCTATGTAGGGTGTGAACAGGGCCAAGTCCAACTCTGGCCCAATAGGAAAGGACCGCCTGCCATGTGGCTGTTTTTAGCTTTATTGCCGTACCGCTGTAGAGAATAACGTTTGTTCATCTCAAGTGGGTGGGCCGATTGGCCTCGCTGGACCCTGGGCGATTGTGTGTCGACAGCGATTACGGCACTATCTGATGCGCGCGCAGGGGGCGCTGGCACTTGGGCCAGATCAAATCATCCCCTGTCCGAAGTCCGCGATCTCGAGAACCGCTGGTGCATGGCGCGATGATCCTGTTTGCCGGTGCTTGGCTGCTTGACCCGGGTTTTTTCACGTTGATGCTCGGCTTTGCCCCTTTTTGGATACGGGCGTGCGCACGGCTGCCTTCAAAGCGCGGTCCGGCAGCAAGGTTAGCGTAATCTGGTGTTCACATGGGCCGGCAACCACCGGGCCTCGACAGCCGCCAGCCCCAAAATTCCGTTTCCCCCCCCCCGAGCAGGGCGTAAGCGTCAATCGAAAACGCGATATCACGAGCTGTCATGAAGGCAGGAAACCTGCGGGCCCAAGCGCCCCGTCTGGCTGGACAGACCATTGACGGCGGCCAGCGATCCTGATTAAGCTTCCACGAAATTGAATGTTTATTACTTAGAGCCCTTTAAATGGCTTGAAGAAGAAGCACACACCCGCGCGCACCAAGATGCACAGCCGCAAATGCGCTCCTGGGTCCAGTTCATCCGCGATATGTCCGTTTTTGAAACACATGGCAACCAAGGGCGCGCCAAACGATGTGCAGCCAGACGTGCACGGTTCAGGTCATCGAGAAATGCGAACGAAGGCGTCTGCTGACCAACCAGTATAAATCCGCGATCAGCATCAAGGTGCAGTCAATAGCCACACATGGCGGCGACGAGCGAGCTGTCTCTTGCTTGAAATCACTATGTCGGGGATTTCCATCGAAAAACGTGCCAGAAGAATATGTATGTCTATCTGTGTCTTTGCCTGATCGATTAGACCTGAGGAACAGAGTGCAATTTATCCCACGGATGATTTTCCCGTTCCTGCGTCGTGGTTGTAAGCGATGTGACCGCGACGGTGGCTTTTCCGCGCTGAACCTCGACACAACCATCGACCTTTTCGCGCTGTATCGCAACGGAAATCGCGCGCGTCAACCGAGAAGATACAACAAAAGGAAGACAGACGCCACCTGGAATAGCGTGCTAATCACACAGCGGCTGTCGCCCAGTTTATCGATCAAAGTTTGACGATAATGGCGGCAGTCTCTTGCGGGGTAATCCCGCGAGGGCAGGGGCGTCGGGCGCCGGTTTTGGGCGCCCAGTACCACCGGGGGTGGTATACACCTCTTTGGACGCCTCTGGCTTGGTCGACAGACCAAAATCAGGCCCTGCCGCCCGCCAATCAGTTCAAGAT
>Ga0163217_1059760_pt1 | contig 10874 bp, 5 predicted proteins | sample SynspAceP_FD_185933 | JGI IMG/M metagenome (GOLD analysis project Ga0163217, IMG submission 185933) | Saline lake microbial communities from Ace Lake in Antarctica - Synechococcus sp. Ace-P (PacBio error correction) | ecosystem: Environmental > Aquatic > Non-marine Saline and Alkaline > Saline ...
GTTTTTGCTCCCCCAAGTACATCATCACACTCAGCGGTTTTCAATTTCAAAAACAGTCCATACCAATAATTCGTCCCAAAGCGTCATATCATGCTATCGTCCCCACCTGCCTACGAAGTCACCGTATGGAACCAATTACTTGTATAAGGATTCCAAATATAAGCTGGTGAGAACATCACCACTTTTGTGGTAGCTTCATAAAAATTCTCCTCCCGTTCTAAAAAGGGCTTTATTCTCCTGTAAAGGGGTAAGTCCCAAATAGTAGTTTATTGGTAAGCGAGCATCCTTCCTCTATCAAAAAAAAGTTCAACTTACTTCCACATCTACCATCCCTGAAACCGAACTACCATTGTTGGCCAAACAAGAATCCATTCATGTTATCTCAACATACCCGCCTTTTCGTAGTGAAAGTACCTGAAGACCATCAACATCGATTTGAAATGGTTTTGTTCTCTCTAGATTTTCCAGTGGCAAAGAGCTTTTAAATCCCGTAACATATTGGGGAGTAGCCCTTACGGGTATTCTCCAATGTCCTCCAAATCGGTATCTCTGTTTGTATCTTTTTTGGCAACTTGTTATCCAAAGGCCAAGACCGTACATTAAAATAAAGCTCCTAAATTTTGTTTTGCATATATTTTCATGATAATTTATTTTTAAATTAAAATGATTTTTTTTATTGTTCTCCCTTAATAATTCCAAACAGTTTCCAATTCTTGGGGGTATCACGCCGAATTTAGCGGACTTATTAACCACCCCTATATTTTGTAGAAATATTTTAATTGTCCTTCCAATTTTAATAAGGGGATAACGGCTAGAATTATTTTAATGGAGCCCCCAAGTGATTTCCTTCATACATTTGTTATCTATTTTATTAGGATAAGCCTGAAACCATCTTATGGTAAAATAGAAACGCCTTTAAATCAGGCAAGAATAAACATTGTCACCATATCTGGGAATCTTATAGAGTTGATATTCAGCAGACCTATATAGTTTTGTAAAAAGAACTCATAGTTTTGGTTTAACTTTAGGGGAAATTTTTTAGTGAATGGCAAAAAGCCAAATGTCCATCCGGATCAGAAAGTATAGTAGAGGGGTTATTGAATTGAAACAGCCCTTTGGTGATTAAAAAGAGCATCTATGCGTTTTGTACCAAAAGTGGTCGGGTATATCAAAAAAAAATAGGGCAATGAAGATGCCGCCAAAGATGTTGTTGCAAGAGGTATTGGTTACCACATTTACAATGCAGGCCTATAACATAAAGGTCTGACAATTGACCTGTCCCGTTCGAACGCCTATTTTTTCTTACTCTGTAAACGGGCGATGGGTTTGAACGAAATCAGAAAAAAGTTCTTTAAAGGAAGGTAAACAATAAACGAAGAAGTGAATATCTAATTAATGCGATCCATTGGCAACTTGCTGGATGAATTTGAGATCGAAAACAAAAGAAAAGTGGTTTTCGATCGCTGTTTCAAAAATTAGGGGAGACGCCTGCCAAAGACCTGTTAACAACTACTTTCGAAATAAAATCACATGGAAGAGGTGGCTTCAGAAATTAGGTGTTACCTTATGCCTATGCACGCAAAAAGAAATCATTGTGGCATTGGCGAATTGGACTCCGAATGGTGGCAGGAATCGTCGGAATATAAAACTAAAAGCCTAAAATCATGAACGAATGGATTTAGAATTATACGAAGCATATCTGGACAGGAACCGCTTGATTCGAAAGCCCGAAAGGACTTTCCGAGGCCCCCGTTTTGGTAGGAGAGAATCTTTCAAGGCTCTTTTTGAAGCCCTATAAAGGAAACCTTCTATCATATTTATCTGAAAAGATTCACTGACTTTGGAAGATCTTTTTACCGCTTTTTGAACAAAAACCTTGAACTTTGGGGAAGGAGCATTGTTGAAGAAAAAGCGCCCACGGCTTTAAGACTGTAATTTGGAAGTATGCGGGCGGCAATTGTACTATTGATTTCCATTGGAGGGTATTTGGCTAATGAATAATAATCAGCCACAGTAATAACGATTTTGCAAACCCAGCAAACAAGCTCTTTGGTTCGAGAAGTAATGGAGATTCCCTTTGGCCAAGAAAGCTGAGGAATGCTTTAATAATAAGTCTTATATGGGGCTACTGATATAAATTTTAGCAACTAATTGCGTAATGATTCCAACAAGGCAAGAATTTGGTTATTTGTATAGAGGTATTGGCCGCAAATTGAAATCGAGGCCTATGACAGTGCTGTAAAGATTTGGACAAATACGCCCTCAGGTACGTCCGGTTTATAAAAATGAAGCATTGTGGTACAAAGGCATTGTCACTTTTAAAGCATAAAAGAAGTACGATGCTTGGTAAGCCTGGTCTTGGTCACAAATTCCCGGACCGATGCCGTGAATACGATAAGGCACAAGATTTCTAGATAACTTATAATGTATATTTTCCTTAATAAATTGAACATGGCATACCAACGGGCCTTATATTTGTAATATGAGGCATCCCTTTCTTTCTTACTTTTTTTTGATAACCGCTTTCCGTTGTTTCTGCACAACATCAGGACCGGTAGAATTTTCTTCGGCGCTAAGGTCGATATAAGTATGATCCAAGCAAAGAAACCATTAGCGAATTGTAACGCTATGAAATTGAGGCCTGCAAAAAGTGATTTCCCTTTTTTTTGGATGCCCAAAAATCTCAATTAATGGAGGTTAGTCTCAATAACAAAAAGGTTAAGGGCCATCATAATGGGTAAAAATATTAATCATTCATAAAAAATTTAAAGCCAATAAATCTTATTCCTTGAAAATAAAAATACGTTGCCAAACCTAATACTTAATTTTATCAGTGGTATTTTTGTTCTCTTTTGCAGAGATAGGGTTGTTAGGGCTCCCCGCCCGCATTGATGATCAGTTCCGGCGGTTTGGAGACGCTGCTTAGCAAGATCATGTCTAGCCCTATCTGGCACCTATGTGAGGAATAACTCACTCACCCACAGGCCACTAGGGCTGGCTTCCAACCCAGTCTAGGTCACTGATATTAACTAAGCCATCTATAACTATGAGTCAACAACAAACGGAATAGACTTAACAGGAGGCCTTTGAGTTTTTTGATTTCTTCGGTAACATCACCATTTGATAGGAACTTATGAGGTAACCTCTGCCCACCACCAACGAGCGGAATGGTCCTTTTTCTGATTTTGCATGTAATTTGATAAAGGGCAAACGAGAGGAACTTGACTATACGCTGCAAAAAATGGAGTTTTTAATATGTGAAGAGGCCCTAGGGTGAGCAATTGTTATTCTATTGGCTTTTCTTCAGGTCAGGGGCAACTACCACTATCAAAAGCTAGTCATTTTTTATCGAGTGACGGGAGTTACATTCGCATGTGGGTATTTACATTCAACTTTACCCCAATTACGCGGTTGGAATAACGCTCTCCTTTGTATCGAACGCTACTTTACAGATTTACCCAAGGAGATATTATTGACTTATCCTAGAGACTCGAAACCGAGAGTCGATTAATCCTTGGCAAAGGGATTACTGATACATCAGCATTCCTGGTCCGTTTGATTGTTCTTTATGGCGGGCTGGGGAATGGGGAAAATACGGGCACCACAGGTTTTCGGAAAATTACTTAAATGGGGTATAGGTTCGTGAGGGACTTCCATCCCAGCCTTCCATGAAGCGGACAGTTGAGAATTAGACCGATTGACGGTACTCTGGGCTAAAAACGTCCGTGTTCGCGGGAGCATCATCTGGCCACAGAACTGGGCGAGAGCTACATATTGAAGCGTCTCTGGGGGGACCGTTGGTCCGGTTTAATAAGTTAAGGTTCACCGTCGTTTGTTTTCGGTGATGTGGGTGGCTGATGCTTTTAGCGGAAGGTGGATGGTATAGCAAGGTTCAGTGGATTGAGATGCAGTATCATTGAAAGGTTTCTGTTCCACTTTAATTAATTGCAGTGTTACCCGTCGAGCTTAAATGTTACACACCCAACAACAACATGCTCGACTAGCACGAAAAAGACGCAGGCTTCTGTTGGAACAAGATAATTATTAACTCTGGAGAGTTGGACATAGAAACTATCATAGAGCGAATCTCGAGGGCGCACTCAGAATTATATCTGAAAAAGAGAGCTTCCTATATCGGATTCAATAACATATGTGTTAAGCTTATGAGGAGGGAGGCTGGAGTTCGTTAGGGTTGACACTCTCCCCCGGTAATGGTGGCGGAGAGCTCCGTTCCAAGGAAATTCAGCTAAAGCGGTAGAAGCGTAGTACTACTTTTATAAGCGGTCGGTATAATGGAAGATGGTATGATATAAGAGATGGGCTTAGAGTGTCGAGTGTTTGGACGAATGCGTAGCTGAAGGCGATATCAATTTAAGAGAGGAGGAAGACTTTCAGTTAGCAAGAGTGGATATTGGCACATAGGCGGGTGCCCCAGCTATATGGGAGAACAAGTACGTCGACCTCACCCTGGAGGAGAAGTGCAACGGTGAACGACCTTTAATTAAGGACGAATGTGAGTGGCGAGTGGCGAACGATTTGGTAAAGGATTTTTCGATCGATGGTTAGTGGAAAAGGGAATTTCTAATTTCTGAGGGCAAAGTCTAAGTTTTGATTCAGGATACTGCGCATGTGAGATTTAAAGAATTTTCTCTTTCCGATTCGCTGACTCAGTTAACCACCGCCAACGCTAAGAAAGGATTAAACGCGGGCTCAGTGGCGCGGACAATGAGTCCAGGTCATATCCAAGCAAAAGGTATTGGGAAAGCATGCATTAAATCTTACCGTTCAACTTAACAATCCTCAAATAAACTTCAATTCATATGCCAATAATTATATTATTAAATCTCTCAGTCCGAGAGATATGCCGAGTTATCAGTTATTTAGAGGGTATTAGGGCACTATAATAAGATATTAAAAATGGGATTAGGCCAAGAAGTCGACTAGACTACGTTCACTTAGTAGCTTGAGCACGCTAATCACCCATTAACTACTGATAACGTTACTGGTTTTCCTTTAGAATCCCCTTTTGGAAGATGCAATCAGCGTATACTGCTTATCCAGCAGAATTCTCAACTGTAATACACTATTACCACTGGTTAAGGGTAAAGGAGCGTACTCATGGGATGACGTATGTCGATATATATAAACAAATTCACTTAGGCACTAAATATATGCCAGGCAATACGACGCGTCGAATGATTTATTAGTAAAGAACTATGGATGACACAAGACACCTACTAAGAGCTCTTTTTTGCTCTAATACAGCAAATTCCGATTATTTATGGCTCACCGTTTGGCAACACATTAGGTCATTTAATCTCGAGCAAGATTAGGTGTTACGCGCACATAATAACTCAATGAGATATTATGAGTGTAAATTATGAGATTAGGCTATAGTGGATACCAATCCTTAAGTATTCGGCGCTGACATTTCCACACAGATGTAACAATCATAATAGAAAGTGTGTACGGCCCAGAATGACATTTCTTACATTTTGGAGGAGGAATTTTGTAAATACGGTTTTTTTCGCAGCTAGAATCACTTGTTGGATTTGAATAAAAGTACCCTAGCACCGGAATGTTCGCGCCGGCTGGCCAACTTTAGAAAATACGCACGGCAACAGACTAATTGGTTTAGGCGACTAATACTGTAGAACAAAAGGAAATCACTAGAGGACCGTTAGATTATAAAATTCAGAGTTACCGCAGTGAAACGTATAAGAGGACTAAAAGAGGTGCGGGAGGATACAGGGGGTATCGCGCTTATCACTTGAGATACAAAGAGGTGTATTATTCATCGAGCAATGATTGGGAAGCTAACTGGTTACCTTATTGCGCCTGGTAGGTGAAGCAGGTCGAACTTAGACACAAGAGGTGACAGTCATCTGCTGAGTTAGGCGTGGGCGTCCGTCGGACCAGACTTCATATACACCCTGAGAAAGTGAAGGATAATGAATTCTCCAAGCATAGGCTAGAGTGTGTGTTCCTTGGGGGCGGTACTCTTCTTACCGTTGTTGAGTGTTTTGCTTCTCAATCACTATGCCGCCATACGAGTCTGTGTGTACGCGCATATATCAAAATAGGACGCAAGATGAGTCAAGGACACACAGGTTATACTACTTCCAGTGGGAGCAGAGAGATGGGGTCGATACTATCTGGTTAGGTAATTGACCTTTCGCTTATTGTATTTAGAAAAAATACTGGAATCGAGACGAATGTGGAAGGGCAGGCATCACCATATTCTAGCTTTAAGTGTATGGGGCCAAAAATTATTTTCGTTAAGCGGAAGTAATGACCTTTGGGGACAACACGTTTGTCATATATTGGAATTGGGAAGATTGATCACAGCCCGGTAGACAGGATAGAGGACCTTATTTCCAGTTATTGCAGCGTATTTTTATTTTTGAGCTTATAGGAAATTGAAAAAAGGATATCGGGACGCTCTTGATATTCGTGGTAACAGATTTCCATTTATCATTAAACCAAAGTAGATATACAAATAAAATCCATTTATATAAACTAATGGGTAAACCTATGAGGAAGTTTATGGGATATAGGAATAGAGATTTGGAGAGTCTTTCATTGTAATTACATCCCCGTTGGTACAACATTCATTTCTAGCCATATGCTATGCAGGCTTTTGGGTAAAGGTGAGAAAAAATTTTATGGTTGGTGAAATGCAAGATGGGGGTCCTACGCACTGAATGGTACCCGTTGAATATTAATGAGGACGGGGCATCTGTAGAGGGATGTGGTGACAAAACGGAGAGTAGATACCGGATGCCATTATAGTTGTCAATATCTAAACCGAGGTTTACACAATTAAGTAAGTAAAGAAATTGTCTATATCAAAAAATGGTAATTTCATTACTGGCAACCCAGATATAACGCTTCGCCTTTTTTATGCTTAGATTTACCGAAATATTGGGTTGTTAACAATTAATCAAAAGGATGAGGCAACCAGGCATAGGCAAGTATGGGGGCACATGGGCAGGCCAGACCGAACCAAGTGGAATGTCCAATCTATCCATTTCCTAACTATATAGTTCACTACTACAGAATTCAAACAAAACGGTATAACTCTTCAACAACCAACTCCACTATAAATATATATTGACAAAAGTGATCAGGGCAAAATTTGACTGTTAATGTTGGTGGGTTAAAGTGGATTTATTAATATAAATTTGCGGCAGAGTCACACATGGAAAATTCGGAGACTAACCTAAAAGTATGTAGCGGTGCGATTATATGAAAGAAACTGTTGATACGGTTACAGCTTGGGGATGAGAAGAACCGTGGCCGTGGAGACGGGAGTCGGAACGACGGTGCCATTCTCGGCAGGGGAGGTGGCCCAATACTTAATGGAAGTTGAAAAACGGGAATATGACAATTCTAAGTAGGCACCTAGCTACGGGAAGTCCTTTTAATCTGTTATTATCAGATCTCCGCAATGGCTTTAAATAATATTCCATTTATAGAGAAGCTATAAATCAGACTTATCTAAAACTAATCCAATGGGAAGAGTTATTTCTAAGTGAGCTCTTATTGAACTTCCGGTTAGGGTTTAAGCCAGGTGGGCTGGGTCGGTCTAATTCACATAAAAATTTATCTTTGGACCTAAATTACACGCTCAATTTATTGTATTTCTTAGTCTTTAAATCCAGTTTTGATTATAAAGTCCGAAGTTGGTTTAAGACAAAAAGGATTGCAGCGGGGCGACTCCCATGTGGCTGCTATGATTAGGGTAACCAAATGTATATTTATCCAAATTTTAGGAACCTTATAGGGCAAGGAACACACAATATAGTCGAAGTATGGAGCGTGGTATCACGACTTCACAAAACCATAATGTTACAAGAAGGTTGGAATCCAAGATTTTTTTACCTTCGAGGAGTTTTTCTGTCAACGTCTGAGTGCATCTAAATCCTCATATTATAAAGGCAGCAGACACGTACTGGTATGACTTTTGGCCGGCAGAGTAAGGTAAAACATGGGGGTTCTCTCTTTCCTTTTTCGGGCTTCTGCGCATGCTACTATGTCCTAGTGCCGTGGACTTTTTCAGGGTTTAATCAGTCGACTCAGCGGGGGTTTTATCCACTTTTAGTAGGCGATCCGCAAATTCAACCGATCCTTATAGGCCCAAGTGGGTTGTCGGAGATTGGTAAGTTAAAATGGCCTAACGACGTTTTACTAAATTTAAAAAAATTAGCTGGGAATTATTGGTTTGAAAGTCGGAGGACAAGGTTGGCTCGCATGCAAGCGCTGTTATCGGTATCGGTATCAAATATAGAACTTGCCTATCTTGCGTCGATGAATTGACCAAACGCTAAGATATCGTCCGATTTCTCTGTTACATCTACCATTAATCAACACCGCAATAGAAAATGAATATTAAGCATTGGACTTAATTAATTGGTGACACCTCCTGAACAAAGATGCTCAAACCACACTTACGAACAGCCTAAGGACCATGGGCGGCTTAGGCCCCCAACATTCTTTTTTTACCTCTGAAATGTAAAGATTTCATACATTTGTTTAATATGAATACGTTTTTTTACTTACGAATTTCTGGCGCATATTGACTGAACTGCCAACCGCTGTTCTTACTACGTACCAGAGGTTAATGAAAGTGGGCCTGCCCTTTCATTCACCGGTATCAGTGAGGGCTAGGAGCACTCGGGTGCCAAACCAAGTTGATACAGTCGAGGCCACCTTTTGGCTAGTGGGCCGGTGAATGAAAAGTGTTCACCGACTATCCTAGCTGCTTAGGGTATCAGGTTTTTGTAGGGGGAATGGAACTTAACGACAAAATATATAAAGCGACACATCTCGTGTATGGATTGTCAGAGATCTTGATCACGACTTGCGACGGAAAATTTCGGCAAACGGTCATTCATGTCAAACGATACCGATAAACAGCGTTGCATGCGAGCCATACTTGTCCTTCGAACTCAACCATACTGCCCAGCGAGTATTTCATTTTGACTCTATAAACTACTTATCTGCTAAAGACAGTCGCTCCGTGCGTTTAAGTGATCTCTCAAATGTAGGTAAAGACACACTACATATCCGATATAATATCAAACGCTATCTGATGACGCACACAATCGGTACCACACCCACCACTTTGCGCTTTAATGCTAAAACACAAAAAACGCGTTTGCGCCACCATAACCAAACTCTTAGATGTACAAGGGACCAGAACATTATGAGCATTATGCGGGAAGATGTGAAAAAACCGCTATGATCTCGGATATATGCGCTACGCCAATGCTCTGCGAGTAGCAGATGAAAATACAGCTATGAGCACAAACTCTTTATCCATTAGATTAGGTGTCGAGATAAATCCGGAACGAGAGCAAGTAGACCATACCATTGATAGCGTAACAAGATGAGTATCTCATCTTAAGGCGGATGAGACCATATACCATGATTTTGTAGTCATTAGTCATACAATAGCTTTGATCTCAAAAACAACCAACCAGACACAACCGTATGTGTGTGGTAGATCGACAATTTAACGGTTAACCACACAACGGGCTTTGGCCATTACGACTTACAACACACGCTAGCGTTTGACAATGGTTGTACAGCTCAAATTTGGGCCAATGTTTACTAATGGCTGAAGCGAGAGAATGCTGAAAAATTCAGAGAAATATGAAACTTTTTACTGGCGTGATAAAATAATTTTTTTTAGACCTCAATAATTCCATGTTTTCGAAGGTCATGGTGAGAAATCTCTTGTCTTCGAGGGCTATAACTTTTCTGCTTGAGACGTCTTAACACAAACATCACTATACAAGTGTATAAAAAAAGACAGATCTACTAAAAAGTACTAGAGAAATTAGGTATCATCTGTTCACAATTAGCTATTTTACCACATCCGAATCATTTCTTTACTAATGCGCACCACTTGATGAAGTGGCCGACTTAGCTCAGTTGGTAGAGCAACTGAACTTGTAATCAGTAGGTCACGCAGTGTCGACTCCCGTGTAGTCCAGCATCCAATCAGATCTCGGAGGGGTACCGCAAGCGGTCAAACGGGAGCAGACTGGTAAATCTGCCGGCTCAGCTTCGCAGTTCGAATCTGCCCCTCCAACCACTTCTCATGAAGTGGGAACGAGAATTGGAATGCGGGCATCGTAACAGGCTATACCTTCAGCCCCTTCCAAGCTGATAATAGCGGTCTTCGAAATTCCAGTGTCCGCTACTATTATAGACGTCATATAGCAGATCATAGTGCTCGAGCGTGGTAGAGCGCACCCTTGGTAAGGGTAGGCTCGGCAGTTCGAATCTCAAGCCCTATCATGCACCACTATCCTACTGCATCGAGGCCTTTAACTACCCATACGGATATTTCATGTGAAACACCTAGATATAATATAGATCAAGTATCGTATGCTGGGTTATAAGACTAGAAATGTGAGCAAAGCACAAGAGTTTCTACGTGAGCGACGAATACATCCAAATCCACGGAGTCGTACAACACCGTCTAGGCTACGCTCACGACAAGTCTAGGAGGTGCGGCCTCATAAAAATTGCAGCGTTCACAAAGATCGATGAGAGATCACACGAGAGTATAAGACAGTTTTTATACTTATGACTTGGGCATAGACAAGTAACCGAGGGGCCAGGGACGGCTTTATGCAAGGAGCAGCGTCGTGTATTACTCCTAATAGAAGCAAGATTTTATGGCGACGCTACCGCTGCTCAATTGACTTGAACAAACCCTATACGATCGAAGCCTCCATTGAATGAGCGCGTAACGTCTGTATCAATAGCGATACTCGTACATGTACTTAGACGATCAGCTAGATATCGATTATGTTATCGTGCACCAGCACTTTCCACTGCACTAGCATCACACATGAGTA
>Ga0163217_1088238_pt1 | contig 10874 bp, 4 predicted proteins | sample SynspAceP_FD_185933 | JGI IMG/M metagenome (GOLD analysis project Ga0163217, IMG submission 185933) | Saline lake microbial communities from Ace Lake in Antarctica - Synechococcus sp. Ace-P (PacBio error correction) | ecosystem: Environmental > Aquatic > Non-marine Saline and Alkaline > Saline ...
AATACAGGAGGAGAGAATTGATTTTTTTTTTCCCCCCAAAATCGATTAAAAATTTTTTTTCCCCCGGTTTTTTTTTTTTTTTTTGCTTTTTTTGGGAAAAGAAAAAAAATTTTTTTTACTTTAAAAATTTTTTTTTTAAAAAAAAGAAAAAAAAAAAAAAAAAAAAACTTAAAACAAAATGAGCAAAAATTTTTTTGGGGGAAAACAAAGAATATTTTTTTGTTTTTGTCCCCCCCCCTGCCAGAAGATTTCAAATACGTATTTGCCTTTTCCTTTTTGGTTTTGAAATGGCTTGTTTTGAATTATATGTTGAGGTTTTTTATTTCCGCAGCGGTTGATTTTTTTTTTAAAATTCAAAACCTTCTTTAACCTGTTTTCGAGAATAGATAAAGCGCGTTTTTAAAACCAGTGAGCCTATCCTTATTATTTGAAATGCTTCTCCAAAGAAAAGACAAGGATCAATTTCCCCAGAAGATCTGCAACTTTGCAATCTGGGTTAATGCCCAAAACGCGCTTTTTATTCGCTCCAAATTTTTGAAAATTTGGAATGAATTTAGACAGTTTTTAACTAACGCCTAAAGAATACGCTCACAAGAAAGAAATCCAACCCTTCAGTGCTTTCCTTATGATTACCACTTCTTGGCTGGATATGGATACTGAACTGTTTTGGAAAAGCCTTAAATGAGAATTGCTTCAAAAGAACTTGAAGCCATCCGCTAAATTATTTATAACCATTTTAAAAAGAAGTACAGTTCCTGACAGTTTAATTTGGCTCCTTTCTCCGTTTTTTTGAAGTAGAAAAATCAAACGCGCACTTTTAAGTAAGCAAAAATTTAAGAAGTTGGGGATGTCTGGAAACTCCGCATCTACCATACCATTCTGCAAACACGTACAAACATATTGGATCTTTTCGGGATAGAGTTTAACATCAAGAAGGGCAAAGAGGAGGTAATGCCATGTGGTAGTTTTCTCCGTTTGAAAATTATCGATGCCCTTTAAAAAAAAGAAAGTCAATATTTCATCAATGCTAAAAAAAAAGAACGCCTTGTGTGTAGTTTCTAACGGAAACCGCTAATGAAATAAAGGAAACAACAAAGCTTCCAAAAACGTTCTTTTTGGAAGGAGAGGAACCAGCTTACGCTTAACGCTCCTTGGTGGGATAAAGACAAGGTCGGCAAGCTTTTTTTACAAATGGGATTTATAAATCCTGCTGGAAGAGGCATATAATAACGTACCTGTAGATCAGTGCCTTTTAAAATGATGGAACGGATGATTATCCAATTTTCGAGGAGTTAATAATCAACGCAAATGTGTCAATCCGGAAAAGCCAGCGTATGTCGGATTTTCAGATACTAATATAATGCCTAAGGGTAAGACTACTTATCAAGAAAGTCTGAAAGAAGTCAATGACTATTTCTGAATTAATTCCCGCGAATTGAAAATGAATTCCCAAAATCGAAAAAAATTAAAAGGGAAGGTTTTTTTGATTTGGGCAATTTATTTCTGTCGAAGTTTAAAATGCCCTAACATCCTTCAAATATTATTAGACGGGGGTAATGAGAAACGAGGATTTTTTAATGGATGTGTGAGCTGGAATGAACCGTTCTAAGCAGGGAGACATTTGTGCTTATCCAATTTCGTTTTGTAAAATGGTTTGGGAGAAAACTCGGAGGTCAGGTGGCACGCCATTGGGACAATAAATAAACATTTTTTAGATGAATCTGGGAATTTTTCCTGGAGATGAGATTTAGGGCCACAGTACCATTGGCGAAGAACGATAAGTCAAATCTTTGGCATGGTAGTGTTCAACTTTTTTGATTGCCATGGAAATCTCCTTGGGAAGAATTCATGGTGCCCTTGGACCTCGATAGAAAAGAGGAATTTTGACAAAGATTGGGGTTGGAGTCTTTTACTGTTTTCAGGACTGTGAATAAGAAAAATGGTCTAACAAATTTCCCCAGAGCTCTAAAAAACAGTGTAATAATTGCCAGCCCGGGATTGGAATTACACCCAGTGGGGGAGATTTAGTCCTACCTAAAAGGAAGAATCCATTTCGACTAATTGGGGGAGACTGCGAAATAGATGTCGTAGAGGTAAATCAATAAGGTATCAAAAGTGGCTATCCCATTGGGTTTCTTGAAAGAAAGTCAAGATAGAGAAATGTAGCAGTGCCTGAATCAGCTCAAATTCTATGGTGACACTAAAAATAAAATATGGCAATGCCTCATAACGGAATGAATCAGGTATAGAGAGCGTAATAAAACTGTAAACCCCATAATAATGTAAGCACCAAAATGGGGTTCTCTTGAACTTTCCATAAAATAGTGAACAAGTTTTACTGGTTCACACAAAATCCATACTCAAAGGGTAGTCCACAATCCAACTCGACTTCTGCGACTACTTTGGGAAGGCAAATTATATGGAGTAAAGCACCTCAGAGGAAGGCACGCATATTCCTACTTACTTGGGTTAAGAAGTAATGATTATTCAGTAAGAATTGCGCTAATTTCCCTCAATGATTCAACCAAAAAGTGCACATAATGCCATTTCACATAATAACCGGCACTTCGGTTCTTTTCCTATTTTGACGAGGAAAGGGGATGATTTGAGGGCTGAAGTAAAAGCATTAGAATTGGAATCAATCCATGCCATTTTTGCGATGCAGGCCTTCTTTACGACTTAAAAAAGGAATTCTTTATAACAGTTTGGGCAGATGGAGAGTGTTTTTTTATACTTTAAAAATCCCTTCCCTCATAAATCAAAAAAAATTAATCTGGACTTCCATTTGCTCGATCTATTAGCAGCCAAATATGGAGCTATTGGCGTGGAAGATGGAGTGAAGATGCTTTTTTAGAGGAGTTTGGTCTAAATACGGCAGTCAAAAGATATTGGTAAAAAAGTACATTCGAGAGCTGTGCAGTACTCGTCAGTTCATAAAAGTATGGTAGCCCGAATTTTAACCGTTGATTAAAATTAGATGGAAGGCTTACGCGTTAACAGAAGGGGACTGATCTCTTCTTTTCGCTTAAGTTTAAAGAAGATTACAAAGCTCTGGGAGATAATATCATCACAAAAGCACTTCTTTTAGCCCCTATCCAGAAAAAGGATCAAGGACTAGGAAAAGAATTTCAATAAAAAGTTGAAATGATAGAGTGGTCTGGCTAACCAAATGCTTTGAGAAAAAGGCAATGTCATTATTTTCGGGGTCCATTTAAAGAATGAATTTAGGATCAGACAATTCCTTTACCAGGTTCCGTGTCATGCAAAATCAGGTATAGATCAAATCACAACAATGATCCAAGAAGCTTCCATAAGTGTCATATAGGCAGTTTTGGAAAAATTGAGAGACAGAAAAAAGATCTCAACACGCTATTTTTTCAAACTGCCTTCAAGCAAGCTTCAGCGCATCCCTCGCAATAATGGAAAGCTCAAGAAAAAAGCCTTGGACTGGGTAGGAAAAACGATTCTGGTTCCGAGCTAATTAAAATTTATGGACCTGATGCAGAATATGGTGAGGCTTGACAGATCACATGTCTTGGGACTTTAACTTTCGGCTCAGGCAGAGCAAATTGGAATTACTCGCCAAAAGCGGGCAGTCCAGAAAAGTTAGAAGGAAAGTATTTTCTTCTGCGCATAAAATTAAGCGAAGGTGAGTGATTGATGCTTTTCGAATTTGCGATTTCGAACCGGGTGAAATGGGATTTCTCAGAATCAAATTCAATTTCACACTTATTACGGCTGAATACCCCCTAGAAGACTAATGTCTGCGATATACCGGTTGACTGGAATATAAATTGAATACTGTCTTATCGTAGAGCAATTCAAGCTTCAAAAAGAAATTGTTGGACCTCCAGAAGATCTTTGATTCTGATAAATATTCTAAGGCTTTCTAAATAAACCACTATGCACAATTTCTTAGAGAAGTCGAATAGAGAATGGCTTAAATCTTGAATGAATGTTGGCTTTGACTTCGGCCCTAATAAAAGCTCCCAAACAGTATTGGAAGTTTTTTTGATGCGGGAAATTAGGGGACAAGCCTGCTAAAACTAGTGGTGATTATTTCTGATGGCCTTAACCGGGTATGGAAGCGGTACCAAAGAGCTACTGGGAGTAATGCATAGTGATGAATAAAAATGTCGCTGAATTGGGCTATCAATCGCATCAATCCCATCCAAAACAGTGAAGCTTGGGCAATGGCTCAAAGTTAACTTCCGCATCAGAATCTCAATTTAATCAGGGGAATAATTAACTGAATCAGAAAATCAATACGGAGGGGATCCATAATCGTGATCAAATCTTGAAAACATACATCAGGAGGCCTATTGCCAAACAGTTTAGCAAGGCTGAAAGTACATGGGCCAAAATCGAAGCAAGAGAGTTATTCAATCTGCTTTGGTTATAGTATGGTTCTATCAACGATGTCATTGATGCCACGAGGCGATAAAAGGTCAAGGAAAGGGGGTACTTTTCAACGCTTAAGCAGAGCAGTAATCGTGATTGAGTAAGTTTATTTTCCTAAGCTTCATCACACTTATAAATGTCACAACGTGTTTTTGTGTGACTTCAGAATCAATGGATTTATCTATGCAGATTATGGAGGTCCAGGAAAGCAAGAATAAAGAAACACTGCCCTCCGGGATATGGAAGAATTATTTTTCAAGTCACAATCGATAATGAAATTTCATCCGTTGCCTAAAGCTGTGTCCTCCAAAACTTGGGTTATTGCTTTTCCTTTAGAGTTTAAAACCAGTGATTTTAAAGATTCAACGATCAAGTATTTATTACTATTCCTGAATCTATAAATCGCTACAAAAGCAAGGTGTTCGGCCATCAATTCATTCATGGCGGTGGTTCATAAGCAAGAAGAAATTATTACTTTCTCGGCCGGTTATTAAACAGCTTACAGAAAGTCCAAGCCGGTGGTTTAAAAGGTCAGTGCTTTGGTGGCACAATGAAAGTCAAGTTAACGGTTGTGGTCCAATATTTCTTCGAAAATCAATATCATACAGAGGAAAAAGTATTTCACGGAAATGAAAAAGGAGCTAAATAAATTGAATTTTTTGGCATTGTATAAGGGATAGTGAAGCTTGTGGTAAACGAAGTCAGCCTGACGCTTAACTCAGACATCGGAACTTTCCCCGAACAGACCGGTGTTTTTAAAGTTGAATTTAAATCCTGAATAACTCAAAGCCTGTGAAAGAAGGTCCTTTGTTCTTAAATTGAAAGGCTTTTGGATTTTGAAGAGAGCGAAATTAACCCCCTATTGAACATTCGGGGTGCAAAACCAAACAATTATCCAACTGATTTTTAAAGTTGGAATTACAAGAAAAAATTTTAGCGCACTTCGAAGGAAAGAGTTGTTCGTAAGGACCTTACCTCTAAAGTAAAAGGGGAATGCAGGTAAGTTCCAAGTACTTGACGGTGGGCTTGAATATACCTTCTCGGGCAATACTGCGCGATTGGAACGGATGAAGCTGATCATCGAAGCTGGAATTTGGAAAAAGTTAAGAGCGGCGTGTTCATCCAAAATATTATGGTCCATGATGAAGTGAACGCCGAAATCGTAAAATTAAGATCAGAACAGGAGGTCCTTTCAAAATAATAGACAGATGCAATGTAAAATCCCTGAACGATAAGGCAAAAATATTTTATTGAGGCTGAATTTGCAGAACCTTGGTATAAAAAAGTAAACGCGCGTAGTGCCGATATATAATGGTCTTGGGGAAATCAAAAGCATTTTGAGTGGCGGCGCTGGTGTATGGGTGCATTCTCGACGATGGGCTATTCTCCATGCAGCAGAAACCAGATGTTAGGAATGGATAATCCAAGACATTAAACTCAATTCAGGTAGCCCAATGTAAGACTGGAAGAATATATTGAAATCCAGGAAGCTTTTTTTACTTCAGGAATGAATGGCTGGATCTTGCTTATGCATAGTATGGGGTTGAAGTCCCGGAGTTTTTTAATAAAAGGGGTAGAGCTAATCCAAATCTCAAAGGGCTTATGCACTACACACAGAAAACAACTTCCAACTTTAATTGAGCTTGGCGCAAAGAAGGTACTGGGAAGTCTCATAATTTTTCAGAACTACTAATCAACCAACATGGAGTATTAGTTCTGGTGGGAGATGTTTTCCCAAAGCGAGATTAATTTGTAAATAACTACTGGGAACAGAATTGGCCTTGTGGGCCTTTTGGGAATTGTAGTGGGCATTAAGAATGAATTTGGAACAAGAAAAAGGGGGAAAAAGGTAGATGGCGACTTGGTGAAGATCATGCAAAAACGTATATGGCCAAGCAACCCATCTTTTCAACAGAGGCAAAGAACACTAATCAGCAACAGCCGTCTATGGCTTTTTGTGGGTAATGACTAAAGCATACGGTACCTCTACATGCTGAAAAAATTCGCACCCTCTTTTGAATCCATACCCAAGATGGGGTGATATCAAGGCGCATTCTTGGGGCGCGGGATGCATATGTATATTCCTGGCTGGGAAGCTGAGGGATTTTAAAAAGCTGCAGTAATTCACAAAAAAGACTATGGTTTCATTCGTGGATTACTTGGCAGAAATGCCTCAAAGAGCTAAGAAAAGCTGACTTATAGCGGAATTAATGGAATAGGTTTGAATTGAAATGGATGGTTCATTGGGACCAACCAAGAGCACAACAGCCGTTTTCGGAAATCATTTTTCCAAGGTTTAGCTAAGGCTGTATTTATCCTAATAAGGAAATGAATGAAAAGCTCAGTTCTCGAAACTATTAAGACTTTATTTGGCAATAGAAGACGCAAAAGGGGTGAAAGATGCAAACTTTAATATTTACATTATTTTTTTATTTTGGGGGGGGACCGAATAAAAAAAAACCCTTTTTCGAAGTGGAGAGTATCTTTTTAGTACCGGATAAATCAAGTGGGGGTGCCGAAGGTAAGAACCTGAAACGCTTGAAAAACTGAATTAATCACCTCAACACAGGCTTATAAAAGGAATCCTGAAATCCCAAAGTGGGCATCTTCAATCGAAAGGAGCTGAATCAGAAGGAGCCCACTAAGCACTTTGTCCGATTTAACCCCACCCACATCAGGTTTAGTTTAAAGGAAATCAGACCTGAAGATTTCGTATCAATTTATTTGGAGATTACTCTCGAGGAAGCTACAAAATTCGCTTCAGGATCCTTATATTGCAGAAATGTAATTATCAATTCAAAATCTACTTGAATTCTGCTGGATGCTTAGTCAAGAGAAATCCCCAGAAGACGAGATTGATTTGCACGTAATAGTCAATAATATCCCGACGCCCATTTAGAGGGGACTCTCGGGCAAACTTTTGAAGATCTTTCAAGAAAGCGGTGGCAGATCTTGGAATTCATCTCACTTATGAGTTCGCAAGACGTCCATGATAGATCAATAATCTCTGACAATGGATGGAAGATCAACTTAGGTTAGAGGGATTGGATATTTTCGACCGCAATCGAAGGTAAGTTCGTCGGCAGCAAGATTTAGACCAGAACAAAGAGAAAAATGTAAGGCTTGGTGATATTACTTACTTGAGGGTTTTGAAGAAGTAATAAAAAACTTTAAAACACTCTTATAGGGCTATTTTCAATGATGCCGATACTAAGCATAGAATTCTAATCGCAAAAAAAGCCCGCGAAGGGCTATTTTTTTTTAAGACTCCATGCAGATTCCCGGCTCTTTGACAGAAACCATAAAACCGTGTGAGTTTTTCCGTACTGATCTGCTTCTTTGAGCTTAGCTACGTTGAAATTTCACATAGGTTTCCTCCTTCCATCATTTCCGAAGGTGTGAATTTGTGAGCTCAGCCTGTTGAGGCTTACTTCTACGACACCACATGTTTTTCAATTGCTTTCCTTTTCCCGCGATGTACTTTTTGAGATGTCAAATACTATTTTGGGTTTTAAGTTGAAAATTTATGCAGGTCATCTTTGGATGGCAGGGAAAAGTGATTGAAAAATTAGAATTTGAAAACTGGGAGGGCAGGAGGTCCGTTGGAAAACCCCTGTTTTTTAGAAAAAATTCTGGGCAGATATTGCCTCATTTTTTGAAACAGCAGAAACAGGCCTTCCGACCTTTGTGCATACCAATTGGGGGTTGAACAGACCCCAAAAATAGGGCATGGAATTAACATGGTAAGTATGGCCTAATCAAACTTAAGGGCATGAGCGGATGGGAAATTCCTTTAAATGTTATAAAAAGCCCCAAGTTCTTGAAAACCTCTAAAAATGAGAGGCTCTATGCGAGATTCCGTCCACAAGTATAATGATCCTGACAAGCGTCAAATTTTAATTGAAATGGATTAATTTTAGTTCCAAGGTAAGTTTTTTCAATCCCAATAAAGAATCCTCTTTTCTAAAAACACATCATTTTTTTAAAAATAGTTTTAGACAACATCCTCTAAACTGAATAAGGAAAATTTTTGAAACATCGTGTCTGGTTTCGCAATCAAAATAGTTTTCGCAGTCCCTAAAATTACCGTTCCTGAGGAAAATCACGGCTTTTGTATACCCCCATGCTCTGGACCAAGGCCCGTTCTTTACCACTTCGTAACAGCCACATTTGCCTTACACCAGCCGATTTCGCTATCTAATAATCAGATATATAGCAGCTGCAAATTAGCAAGGGCATGTACCATTCTAAATGTGATTGGTTTATTATTGATTATTTCTTGGTACATTACCTTGATGGAGTATAGAATAAAACTGGATAAGTCCTTTAAAAAATCTTCAAGGGTATAACAGCTTATCCCAAACACACTCAATGGTAGCGGGATTCCACTCGCCTTTTTCAATTCGAAAGTTAGTTTTTCGAGTCCGAACAGGTTCTTGTGGAAGTTGACTTTCTGGATTGTAATGTGATCCACTTTTTGTGTAAATACCTTACCTGCCGAATCATCCTTGATCAGAAAACGGATTTTCGGACAAAAAAGGAATTTCGCTCTCGGATGACCCAATCAAAGTTGAATTCCATAGGGTGATCAAATCTGTTTTATCAAAGTATAAATATCCTGAATGGAGGATATCTCCTGAACGTGTGACCACTCCAGCTTTCAGTGAAGGAAGTGGATGCTTGAGCGCAGCAACCACTGATTGGGCTGCGTGGTTTAGGCCCCCTGAAAACTCCATTTTTTTAATTATTTCCCCGGTGACAATGGGGTGAAGATTTTGCGACTTAATTCAAAGCTTAGATTTTGCCCCTTCTGGCCTCGATTCTGGTGCACCAGCCCCAAAATTCAAACGCATCGATGCCAATTCCGCGTTCAGTGGGCTCTGAACGGCATTGCCCTTGTGGCAAACAGATTTTATGAAGACTTATTGAAAACGGTCAAATAGACCTGTAATGACGAATTGTTTGAACCCAATTGATCAGACAAACTCGGGAGTTTGCGCCACAAACGTTAACAGAATGCATATTGAGACTTTTCCGGGATCTGCCCGATGGACAAAAGAAAAAAGAATAAAAATTGAGTTCCTGTTCAATGCCCAATTTGAACATTCCCCAAACAGGACTTTGCAGGAGTAGTAGTTTTCTCGGGTTTTTCGCATTATTCCTCATTCTAAACTTGGGCCGTTGGTTTTTACTTGTAGAGTTTCACCTGAATTCTTTCATCTCCGAAGACTTCCTCGATTGAGCGAGGGATCTCATATTGCGCCATAGAAAATTCCCAAGCTTGTGCCAAGGCCCGTCAAAAGGAAGTCCATTGAATGCCAATTCAGAAGCACTGGATACTTCTGGCATTTTTGCACCCGCAAGTCCCAACTATCATCTTCCAGCTTAAATTTGGGTATGTACTCTGCCCTGATTTGATGAGTCTAGTTTTGGAGCTCAGTCATATTCCCTGTTTTTTTCTCAACAAATAAATCAGCAGGAAGAACCCTCTTGTTCCACGCAAAGTGCAGCTTGCCAATGGGCACCGGCTCTGTCCATTGTGCGGCACAGGTAGCCATCCGCGTTGGATGAAACTGGACGGGGGGGGTGATGGCTGCGGGTGAAACCAAAGCGCACGTTGCCGTCGCATCTCTGATTAGGCCGTCGCGCCAAGAAAGAGGTTTTTTGATATTTTTAGAGTACATAGTCCGGAAGGATCTGATTATACTCCCTTGCTGGTGGCACTGGGTTACAGGCCCGGCTTAATCGCCCAAAACTCTCCGGTCGCAGGCGTGGCAAAATACGCCAGAGCCCCCTCCGAAAGAAACTGCATCAACATGTGGACCCTTTGGGTTCTAAAGTGACCTTTTTCAATTGGACATCTTTTTGTATTAGCATTAAATCCTTCAATCGCGGCTTTCCCCGCTTTCCGCCGGACATGGCGGGTGCCTACCCCAATTCCAAAAGTCAGAATTTTCAGAATCAGGATATTCACCCCCGAATTTTTTCACATGGTTTTCCACAAATACCAAAGATTTAACTTTCCGCATAGTTCCGCATTTTGATTTCTTCTGGTTTATGGATGGTATCAGCTCGCCTCCCATGGCAACCATATTTCCACCACACCAAAAGCCGACAGCCAAAATTCTTTCCAAAATTAAGATTTGAATGCTGGGAGAGGTTTGGAGATGTCTAAATGGCGAGAAAGTTGGTGAACAAACCTAACAGGCTTTCCCCCAGTGTCCTTGCTATAAAAGTTTACATGGAGTGCCCCAAGAGCTCACCATAGCTTTGATCAGGTGGCAAAAAGAGCCTCATGCAAATTCCCTGCTTTTGTCTCAGCACCCATCCGAATGCCGCCCTGCCCCAGAAAAACCCTAAAAACCTCCATCACCGGTCGCGTTCGACAAAAAATTTTCCCTTTGAACCACATATTTCAGATCGAATTTTGGGGACAGAAAGCACTAACTGGAAGAAAAATAGAATCGTCACCC